>JADHEF010000044.1_pt1 | contig 151421 bp, 122 predicted proteins | sample 8952391 | NCBI WGS metagenome assembly JADHEF01 (sample SAMN16124439, study PRJNA663245) | bioreactor sludge metagenome | isolation source: sludge (nitrite) | place: India:Bengaluru | collected 2019-02-28 | reverse complement strand
CAGCATGTTCGGCCTTTATTCATGCACCTATCACAAAACTGGGGATCCCTGAGGGGAATTCCGTTCAGGGCTTGTGCTTGAGCGCGCCCGCGGGGATACTTTGGCGCTCGATTCCGGGACCACTCCAGAAAAGGTTGAGGTATTCGCCGCCGCCGCTTTCAAAATAGTCCACGGCAAGGGGGTGGGCACCCTTTTTCAGGGCGACAAACACTGTTTTTGTCTCCGCCTTGTGGAGTCCGTCGTTGTCAATCAAGAGTTCGCCGCCCAAACACAGGCGGCTGCCGTCGTTGGAGCGAAGCCCGAGAGAGTAGACCCCGTCCGCGGGGACGACAAGATAGCCCTTGAACTGGAGGGCATATCCGTCCTCGATTTTGGCGGGCTTCAGCGAGACCTGTTCGGCCACCCCGGCCGCGTCGGGGGCCATGGTGGAAAAGTCCGGCAGTTTGTCCAGTGCCTTTTCATAGTAGGCGTAGGCGAGCCCGGGTTTCAGCCCCCCGACCTTCACGGGGGACAGGGACTTGACCTGTATTTCCTCGGAAACGGAGGCGCGCAGCAGCTCCTTGTAGGCGTCCAGCTCCCCGCCGGATTCACGGATGGTGGTGAGGCCGCATTTCTCCGCCGTTCCAAAGAACCTGTCCACCCGCTTCTTGAAATCGGGGCGCATGGTGACGGTGAAATTCTTGTGGTCCAGCGCGTATGCGTCCGAGGCCTTGGAGCGCATCCGCTCAAGCATGACGTAGTCGATGCTCATCCGGGCGACGCGCACGCGCTCAAGGAATTCGGGGCGGTCTGCCACGGCCTCCTCGGCGGAGTCAAAAAGCTTGTCGGCGCGGGCCAGCAGCTCGTCGGTGAGGAAGGGCTCCTCGGGGCCGATCCAGATATCCATGTAATATTTGGGGTTGGACACCGCCTCGTGAATAAGGTCCAGATACACCCGCAGGGGCGTCGCCGCGGGGCCGTACACGGCGGCCAGAAATTCGTTCACCGCCGTGTCCGTGTCATATTCGGGGTTCCACAGCAGTTTTGCGCCCAGGTAGCCGCTCAGTGCGGAAAACTCGCCGTGGGGGGTGTTGTACACATCCTGCTCAAAGATGCCGGTCACGTTGTTCTTTTCCATGTAACGGATGTTGGGACCGCGCACCTTGAGGTTGGGGAACGGCACCAGATAGTTCGAGAAGGAGGTGTTGTAGTTCCACACCCACAGGCGGTTGCTCTTTCCCGCCCACGCCTCCAGGTCGTCACAGAACGCGGCGTTCTCCCTGGTGGCACGGTCCTCGAAGGGGTGTGAAAAGTCGCACTCGATGCTGCACAACCGGATGATCACATTGGGCTCGGGGCGCAGATTTTTGCAGGGCTTGCGCGTGTACTGGTAGGCGAGGGTGTCTATGGCCTTGTCGGGGAATTCACCGGCCACGGCCCGGGCCACGGCGTTGACCAGGTACAGCATGGGTCCCATCTGGCTGCCCTCCTCAACGGCCAGGGCGGTGCACTTGTCGCATTCACAGTAGTTGTGCCAGTCGTTCTGCGACACGGAAAACACCGTCGCCTCGGGATGCTCCCGCATGCGGCGGCGCACCTCCTCCGTGACCAGCGCCACCACCTCGTCTTTGGTGCAGCACAACTGGGTGCGCTCCTTCACCCGTTTTCCCTTGATGAGGGAAAAATACTCCGGATGGGTGTCAAAATACTTCTCCGGGGGAACCAGCCCGTCAAAGGTATGCACAAACCCGAAATAGGTCACCTTGCCGCCGTGCTTTTCACCAAGGCTTGCCGTGCTGCTGTTCATCCGGTTGCGGGCGCACCAGTCCCCGTCAAAACAGTCCTTCACAAACGGCTCCCGGTATTCAAGGACCGGAACGCGCACCTCGTCGAGATAATCAATGGTCAAAGTCGGCGCGCTCGGAATGTGGCTCACCTCCGGCGTGAACCACCGGCAACCGAGATGGTCCTCCAGCAGGCCATAGACGCCGTAGAGTGTGCCGCGCGGTTCACCCCCGGCCACCACCAGGCGGGACCCCTTCGTCAGGAGCACATACCCCTCCCCGCCAAAGCGGTGCGTGTCAATGGAAATGTTCATGCTGTGGAGGCGGTCATTCGCGCCGACCACTATTTCCCGTTCCCGCGGCGGATCCGCGTCGGTAATCAGCTCAAAGGAGGCGCCTGTCATCTGGTTTAGGAAACGCTGAAGCTCCTCGGAGGCGTAACGGGTGCTCGGCGGCGCGTCCGCGGCGACAACAATGGCCGCAAGGGCCTTGCCGTTCTCCGCCAGCATCATTTTCGGCTTTGCCTGCACCTTTTCAGGAACATGGGCGCAGCCGGCGGAAACAAGCGCCGCCGCACCGGCCAGGGCCAGCAAACCGGCAAACACGCCGTGGGTAATTCTTTTGGGGGGGTGAATCATGGAGATGCCTCCTCTTTTTGGGCCGTCCTGTCCTGGGCGGCGTGAAAGCCGCCGCCCTCAGTGGGTTCTGTTTACTCTAGCACGAAAGGGCCGTTAATCAAAGTTGATCCCTGCGGTGGGAAAAGAGTTCCGTGTGTAAGATGTTGTAACGGGATGAATATGAGGGTTATAATTTGTTTAGCATATTGAACTTTTATTGGAATATAGGCAGAAAAGACAATGATTGACCTGCTGGTTACCCTGGCCATAGTCGCCCTTGCGGTTCTTGGGCTGGCATGGCATGTGCGTCAATCCACCCGGGGCAAACCGGGTGTCTGCGGCGGGTGCTCCGGATGCGTCCAGAAAACTTCCGACCATTGTCCCGCATTGGAAGAGGTTTGCCACTTGACCCCGAACCGGACCTCCCGCTAAAACAACGGTTTCAAACCGTTAAACCCAGTGATTGCGGCCCATGAGTAAAACACTGTTTGATTTGGTCAGCGGCGACACCGCAACCATCATACGCATAAAAAACACCGGCCCAAAAGGAATCCGCCAGCGTCTTCTGGACATGGGGGTCACCCGGGGCACGGTTGTCAGGGTTGAGCGCCACGCGCCCATGGGCGATCCCGTTGAGATTGCAATAAAAAACTACCACCTTGCCCTGCGCATGAACGAGGCGAAGGACATTGAGGTGGAGCAACTGGAACAGTGAGCCCGCAATGGCGCCGCCGGCGCATGAGAAACACGGCCTGCCGGCCGCCGGAACGGCATGGCGCGCCGGTGCATACGTCGGATTCGACCCCGACCCATGACGGCGAGGCCGTGATAGTACTGGCGGGCAACCCAAACGCCGGAAAAACAAGCCTCTTCAACTGCCTCACAGGCGCCGCGCAGCAGGTAAGCAACTATCCGGGCGTGACGGTGGAATGCAAGGAGGGGCGCGCAAGCCGGGCGGGCCGGGATTTCCGCATCGTTGATTTGCCGGGCACCTATTCATTGACCGCCTATTCCCACGAGGAGCAGGCCGCGCGCGATTTCATTTTGGGAAACCGCCCCTCCATCCTGGTCAACGTGGTGGACGCATCAAATCTTGAGCGCAACCTCTATCTTTCGGTGCAGCTCATGGAAATGCGCATCCCCATGGTCATCGCCCTGAACATGGTGGATGTCGCCGAGAAGCGGGGGGTGCACATTGACACAAAACGGCTCTCCAAAATGCTGGGCATCCCCGTGGTGCCCACCGTGGGCAGCCGGGGGCGGGGAGCCGCCGAGCTTCTCGACGCCTGCGCGGGGGTGATGGAGGGAACACTTTCCGCCATCCCGCAAATCATCAGGTACGGCCACCTGCTGGACGATGAGGTGGACGCCCTTGCCCGCCAGATTCTGGACACTTCAGACCGCGCCCCCTTTGCCGAAGCCTCTTGGGTTGCGATAAAACTTCTGGAAAAAGACGCCGGTGTCGCCGGAAAACTCCTCACCACCCTGGACGCGAAACGGCGCGACGCGCTTTGCGCCTCCGCCAGGGAGGCGGCTCTCCGTCTGGAGGGCCATTTCAACGACGACAGCACAACCATCATCGCGGAGCGCCGCTACGGCGTGGCGGCGGGCGCGGTGCGCCAGTGCGTCTCCTTCTCCGCGGAGGCCATGCGCGACATCACCGACCAGATAGACACCGTGGTCTGCAACCGTTTTTTCGGTCCTGTCTTTCTGGTGGGCGTGGTGGCGGCGCTGTTCTTCTGGGTCTTCAAGCTTTCCGATGAGTGGGCATGGCTCCCCTGGTTCGGCGGATGGCTCAGCCCCACCGGACTGGTGGAATGGTGCTTCATGGAGGTGTCGGGCGCGCTGGATGTATTCCAGGATTCCATGCCGATGCTCCATTCCCTCCTCGACGCGGCGCTGGTGAAGGGGGTGGGGGGGGTGCTGGGCTTTGTCCCGTTGATTTTTTTCATGTTCCTGTTCATCTCGGCGCTGGAGGACAGCGGCTACATCGCGCGGGTGGCGTTCATTCTGGACCGGCTCCTGCGCCTCTTCGGGCTCCAGGGCAAGTCCATCCTCGCGCTGATAGTCTCCGGGGGGCTGGGGGCGGGGGGCTGCGCCGTGCCCGGCATCATGGCCACGCGCACCCTGCGGGAGGAAAAGGACCGCCTCATCACCATGCTGGTGGCGCCCTTCATGAACTGCGGCGCGAAAATGCCCGTGTACGCGGTGCTTATCGCGGCGTTCTTTCCGGACGGCCGCACGCAGATGATGCTCGTCATGTGGGCGCTCTCCTGGCTGGTGGCGCTCACGGCGGCGTGGGCCCTGCGCCGTTTTGTAATCCGGGGCGAACAGACCCCCTTTGTAATGGAACTGCCCCCGTACCATGTCCCGGTGTTCCGGGGCGTGCTGCTCCACACCTGGGAGCGCACCTGGCTGTACATCAAAAAGGCGGGCACCATCATCCTTGCCATCAACATCATCCTTTGGGCCTTCATGTATTTCCCCGAACCGCCCGAAGGCCGGAATGCCAACGCCACAGAACGGCTTGAGCACAGTTTTGCCGGCAGCCTGGGCCGGGTGATGGAGCCCGTGTCAAGCCTTGCGGGCTTTGACTGGCGCACCAACATTGCCCTGATTGGCGGTTTCGCCGCGAAGGAGGTGGTGGTGGGCGCGCTGGGAACGGTGTACGCCATGGAGGTGGAGGATCCGGAGTCGCCCGACTCCCTGGCCGCGCGGCTCGCCTCGGAGCCCGACTGGAACCGCCTGCGCGCCTTCGCCATGATGATTTTTGTGATGCTCTACGCGCCCTGCGTCACCACCATTTCCGTCATCCGAAGGGAAAGCGGCTCGTGGAAATGGGCGCTCTTCTCCACGGCCTACTCCACAACCATCGCCTTCCTGCTGGCCACCCTGATCTACCAGACGGGCCGGTTCATGGGGATTGGCGCCTAGCCGGTTTTTTCACGCCCTGACAGCCGGTCGCGCAATGCCCTGAACCTGCGCCACAAGGGAGCGGGCAGCCAGGGCACAATGCAAAGACCCAGCACAAGGGGAAACCTGGCCAGGGAAACAAGGGCCGGATAAAGACGAAGCGCCATGCAGCGGTTGGAGAGGTCGCTCCACGCCCGGTGCATCCGGCTGCCATGCGCCCTGGGAGAGGCGGCGACCCGGTACGACACAAGGGTATCCGGCAGGTTCGCCATGCGTCCGCCTTCCAGGGCCAGGGTGACCCAAAGGCGGTAATCCTCACCATAGCGCATGTGTTCGGGGTATGGATGCCCCTTGAGCCATGCGGCGCGCACCATCACCGCCGAATGGGCCACCGGATTTCGCCACCACAGGGCGTCCCGTATGGCTTCCGCGTCACAGGGCAGGGCGCGTGTTTCCACAAAGCGCCCCTCCTGGTCAACCAACCTCAACGAAGCCCCCGCAAGGTCATGGGTGTTTTCCTCCAGAAAGGCCGCCTGCCGGGCAAAACGGTCCGGTTCGGAAAGATCATCCGAATCCCAGACGGCGATATAGCGCCCCCTTGCCTCCCGCACCCCCAGGTTCCGCGCCGCTGCAGGCCCTTTTGGGGCATTCAGGGACAGCAGCCGGTAACGGCGGTCCGCCTTTCGCCCCTCTACCATCTCCAGCAGCAGCCGGGGTAGGGGGCCGTCCGCGCACACCAGGCATTCCCAGTTGGCAAGGGTTTGGGCTTCCAAGCTTTCCAGTGCGGCGGAAAAATGCGCGGGAACCGCACCCGCATGAAGCGCCATGATCACAGAGACCAGGGGGGCTTCGGGGTTGAATGGCGTGTTTGTGTCGCTATTGTCCGCCATGCCGGCAGGGTTTCCTTTGCGCTATTTTAGCATCCCGGGCCCCTTTGGGGCTTCCATGGCGGACGCCTTTGCGTATATTCTAAAACAACAGGGCAATTTAACCACCCTGGGAGCGCGCCAAGTTGGACAAACCGGCCCCCATGATAAGCGTTGTCGTCGCCACCCACAACCGGGCGGGCCGTGTGGCGGAATGCCTAAACTCGCTGCTTGCCCAGGACCGCGACGATTTCGAGGTGATCGTCGTGGACGACGGCTCCACCGACGAAACCCCGGAGGTGCTCCTTTCCCACGCCCTGCGCCATCCGGGAAAAATACGCCACTTCAGTTCGCCAAACCGGGGGCCGGGACCCGCGAGAAACGCCGCCGTGCTGGAGGCGGCGGGGGAGTGGATTGTCATTGCCGACGACGACACGGTAATGCCGCCGGACTGGCTTTCCCGTCTTCTGGCCGCGAAGGACGAACTCCGGGCGGATGTGGTGGCCTATGCGCTGGAACCGGCGCGGTTGCAGCATCCCGCGGAAAGGTACCTCCATTACCGCAACCTTCTGGTGACCGGAACGCGGCCGCGCGGGGACTACATCGGTCCGGCGTTTTTCCTCATCTCCAGACAGCATTATCAGGAGGCGGGCGGTTTCCCCTCGGAACGGATGGCCGCCGCCGAGGATTACAGTTTCTGCCAACGGCTGCGGGCCATGGGGCTGTCCGTCGCCTTCGATCCCGCCATCACCGTGACGCACCATTTCTCCACAGACTGGGAGGGTGTCCGCCGGCGGGTGACCGCCGCGGCGGTCGACGGGGCCGTTTTTTACCATTCCATTGGCCGGTCAAAAACGCGCATTGCCGTGTGGGCGCTGCTGAAATGGGCTGCATCGCCGCTTTGGGCGCTTTGGGCCTTCCCCCCGGATTTGTATTTCAAGGCGATTGCCCTTGAATGGCTCTTTTTCCGGGAACGATTCTCCCGCCTGATGCGCGAAATGTAGGCCCGGACTCACGCCCCGCGTGCGCCCGAGGCCATGGCGTACACTTCCGCCATGTCCAGCGCCATGCGATCCGCCGTGTGGTGTTTCCGCCAGCGTTCACGGGCGGCTTCCCCCATGGATTTCCGCATGGGCCCATCCCCGGCCAGCATCTTCAAGGCTGCGGACAGGGCATCCGCGTCGTCCGGCGGAACAAGCAGGCCGGTGACCCCGTCCTCCACGATTTCCGGCACGCCCCCCACCCGAGACGCGACAACCGGCAACGCCCGGGCCGCCGCCTCCACCAGCACCATGGGAAAGGCCTCCCGGAGAGAGGGAAGCGCTACCACGTCCGCCGCCGCATACCAGGGATCCATGTCCGCCTGAAAGCCGGCGAAAACACACCGTCCGGAAAGGTCGTGCGCCCAATGCTGCAGGGCGTTACGCTCAGGCCCGTCCCCCACAACCAGCAGGCGGCATTCCGGCATTCCGGCCATGACCGGCAGCAACCGATGCAATCCTTTTTCCGGAGCAAGACGACCCGCGAAAAGGACGAATATCCCCTCCTCCGGGAGCCCCAGCAGCCTGCGCGCCTCCGTCTTTGCCAAAAGGGGGCCGGGGTCCAAGGAACCGTTCCGCACCACATGAAGCCGGTCGCGGCGCAGTCCGCGCGCGGCCAGTTCACCGGCCAAGGATGCGGAACAGGCCACCACATGGCAACCCGCACCACGCACCGCAAGGCGCTCAGCCATCTGCCGAAATCTTATTTTCAGGGGCCGATCAACCAATCCATGGCTGGAAACCACCATGGGGACGGGAAGACGTCCCGCCGCCGCCAGCAGGGTAGCCCGGTAATTGTGCGTGTGCGCCAGCGCCACCCCCCGGTCATTGGCAAAACGCCGCAAAAGGGCCGGGGCATGAAAGTCCCACCCGCCCCGCACCGGGATTTCAGCCAGTGAAAAACCGGCCCGTTCGGCCATTTCAAACAGGGCCCGATCCGGGCCTTTTCCGGAAAGCACCGCCAGCACCGGCTCCGCCAGGCCGTTCTCCCGGAGCGCCCGCGCCAGGGTGATGACATGGGAGTTGATTCCGCCGACATAGGGGCTCTCGGCGAGAAGCAACACACGGGGCGGAACCCGCGCCGTTATGGATTCCTCATGCATGGCTTCAAGATACCCGCCGGAACCATGCCGCCGCAAGCCCGCCCCTCTTGGACGCCCCCCCGGTCCTTTCTGTAAAATACCCCCAACACAAAGGAGTGCGCCATGCCGGAACTGATGCGTGTCAGCTTCACCATTGAAAAGGAACTTTACGACGAGCTTGAGGCAATGATTTCCGGCATGCCCGGGGGAAACCGCTCCGAATACATCCGCGACCTGATACGGGAGCGCGTTGCCAAGGACGCCTGGAAAAACAACGAGGAGGCCGTGGGCACCATCACCCTTGTCTACGACCATGACACGCGCGACCTTGCCCACAAGCTCACCCATCTCCAGCACCACCACCACGACGCCATCCTCGCGACGACCCATGTGCACCTCACCGAGGAACTGTGCGCGGAAATGATCATGGTGCGCGGGCGCGCCTATGAAATTGAGGAACTGTGCGACGGCCTGCGACACCACAAGGGGGTGCTGCACGCATCCGTGTCCATCGGCTCCACGGGAAAGCGCCTGTCCGCCAGGAAGGGCCCGAAAAAGCACACCCATCCCCACACACATTAGCCGCACACGCACGGGACAATGCTCACCATGGGATTCGCCGCTCTGATTTTGCTTGCAGGAATCAGCCAGACACAGGACACAACGCAGATGCGCCCCTCTTTTCCGCCCCCCGGCCCCCTTCGCATTGTGTGGGATTTGGCTCCCGCCCCGGAAACAGAGCCCTTCCTGGACTGGCTTCAGCAGCGGGGCTGGTGCTGGGGCGTTGAAGTGCCCGCTGACATGAAGGACGCGGATTTTGAGCGTGTGACATCACGCAACATGCGCGCCATTCCCCAGCTTCACGCACACCCGGAAACCCGCGCATGGCACTGGTCGCGGAGAGGCCAAAGCACCCCGAATCTCACGGAATGCGTTGAAAAGGCACGCCGCTTTGCCCCGGGCAGCCCCCTGATGCAAATGTTCATGGAGGACGACTCCGCAGGGGTGGGGTTCTCGGCGCGCCTGCTCCGGAAGAAACCAAAGAGCTACGCCAAGGCAAAGGAGATGTGGGACCAATACCTTGATGAGGCGATGACCGAGGTGCGCCGTTTCCCGGACCTGGACGTGTGGGGCATGATCGGCTTCGCCCGTTCCGCGCATGACTACGGACGGCATGGTGTTGACTGCGTGATCGTGGAACGATCCAACGATGACATTGAAGACCTTCAGACGGCGGTGGCCTTCGCACGGGGTGCCTCAAGGCAATACGGATGCGAGTGGGGGATAGACTTGTCGCTCTGGTGGGGCGTATTTTACGGTTGTGTCCCCGATTTGAACGCCTCACTCTACACGCGCCATCTTTGGCAGTCTTTTCTCGGCGGTTCACAGGCCTATCGTATTGAGGGCGGCGCCATGCACTTCGGTCCGGAAGGACCGGGGACGGTGGCCCGGGCGGTGGACGATTTTGGAAGCATCGCCAAAGGCCTTGATCGCGGTGTTGCCGAAACACCCGTGGCCGTCATGCTTGCGGAAAACCACGGCTGGATGACACCGGCCTACTGGCGCACCCGGAACGAGGCGTGGAACTACGCCCGCATTCCCTACCGCCAGGGGGACAGGGGTGTGGACGGCATATTTGGCGCGGCCTTTCCCGGCAGCGTCTACGCCATGGATCCGTTCCCGCTGGGTTCATACAAGGTGGATGATCCAAAGGCCTCCCCCTACGCCCTGTCGTGCATCACCGAGGAATTCGCCCCCGCACCGGAGGATGCATACAACGCAGAACCGCCCATTCCCTTCGGCCGCCATGAGCACCGCAAAGCGGCGTACGAAGACTTTATGGCGGGCAAAAAGGATCCGTCCCCCTACCGCCCCATGGGCGATTCCCGGTGGGGGGATGTTTTTGACGTGCTCACAACGCCCGCCCCCCAGGAAACGCTAAACCGCTATCAAGTGCTGGTGCTTGCCGGGCAAATGGACCATCAGGACTCATTGAATGCCCGGTTGAAAGCCTTTGTTGAAGGCGGTGGAATCCTGGTCTGGTGCGCCGGACAGGCCACCCCGGATGACACAGAACTGACAGGCGTTGCCATGGAACCGGAACTGCGGGTGGGCAGGGCATGGTCCTGGCGGGACGGACCCGCCCAGGCGGAAGCGTTCAGATACTGCCCCGCAAAACCCGTGGAAGGAACAGAGACGCTGGCCTCCACGCCCTCCGGGGATCCCGTTGTTGTGTGCAGAAAACTGGGAAAGGGTTCGGTTTGCACCGTGCTGGTTCCCTGGTATGAGGCGGGTCACACCCCGCTGGCGCGGGTCTCCCTGTTCCTGCTGGACGAGGTCATCGGCGCGGTGCAGCCTGTGAAAGTGGAGGGCACCCCTGTGCAATGGCTGAGCACCAGGGGCGAAGGCCACCGGACAATCCTTGTGTCCAACAATGACGGGGCGGAATGGAAGGGAACGGTAACCGTCAGGAATTCCGACAAAGACCCGGCCGTCTGCAAAGACCTGATATCGAACGAATCCGTGGATTTCACGCAAAACGGAAGTGAAAGAATGCTACAATTAGCCGTCCCCCCCTACGGGGTGCGCATTGTGCGCTTTGGCAACTAAACAAATAATTTGGAAACACTGAACCATGCCTTCTCTGAACACCATAGAACAATCCATTCTTGACGCGATGCTTGTGCGCCGCCCCGACCTGGAAAACTGCGTGGAGGAACTGACGGCGGCCCATTTCGCGCTCGTGGACTGCTACGACGGCGCCGGCACCCTTTTCACCTGCGGCAACGGCGGCTCCCATTCCGACGCGGTCCACATCACCGGCGAACTGCTGAAAAGTTTTGAACGGAAGCGCCCGCTTGAAGCGGACCTGAAGGAGCGGCTCGCGCCGCTGCCCTTCGGCCCGGAACTGATCCTCCATCTGGAAACCGGTCTCCGGGCGGTGGCGCTCGGCCTGAACCCCGCGCTGAAAACCGCCGTTGAAAACGACTGCGCCCTGCGCGACATCGCCTTTGCCCAGGAGCTCAACGGCATGATGCGCGCGGGGGACGTGCTGCTTGCCATTTCCACCAGCGGCAACGCCACAAACTGCCGCCTGGCCATGTCGGTGGCCAAGGCGAACCAGGGGACCACCATCGCCTTCACCGGCCCGAAGGGCGGCCACATGGCGGAATTCGCCGACATCGTTGTGAAGGCCCCCGGCGACTCCACCAAGGTCATCCAGGAGGGGCATGCCACCCTCTGGCACACCCTGTGCTGCCTGATTGAGGCCCATTATTTCCCCGATCCCCGCTGTTAGCCGGGATTTCCCATTCACCCATCATGGTCCACCGGGAGCGCGCCCCATGACACTCCGTTTTTGTCCGGCTGCGTTGGTTGCCGTTTTAGCCGTACTGCATGGAACCGGCGGCGTTGCCCTGCCTTTGGAAAGGCACGGCATAATTTTCAAGGCTGGCGCGGCCCAACAGGCCGGCGCATTCCTGCTAAATCCAGAGCAGACTCTGGCCGCAGAAGTGAACGGCGCGCCCTGCCTCAATTTGCAGCCCGACACAAATCCCTATGAGACGATGAAATACCGCTTCCGTCTGGATGCGTCCATTCTGGCCAAGCCAGGCCGTTTTGCGCTGTGTATTGTGTTTGCGGACAAGGGGGCCGGGGTTATCACGCCCCGGCTGCTTGTGGATGACGGGTTCAACGGAACCTATGCGGGGGCGTCCCGCATGCGCTCACACACCCGCCTGAACACGGGCGATACCCGGCAGGCATGGTTTGAGTTCGACCTCCCGCCAAACCTCCCGGCGGAAAGCGCCCATCCCCATTTGACTGTCGAGGGGCTTCAACATTTGCTGGAAATCCGTCTGGGGCCGCCCCTCTCCGATGCGGACTGGGACGCCGTAAAAAAGTCCATCCCGCAGTCGGTGACTCCGATGGTCACCCTGAGCCGGCCCATGGAACTTGTCACCACCGCAGGCGTGCCCGTGATGGACGGGGGCGGGGCCGATCTCAATGCCGCCCTCGATGGCATGGCCGACATGGCGCCGCTGGCGCGGGTGCTCGGGTTTACCGCTGTGGAAAGTTATGTCCTGTGGCGGCGTCTTGAACCCGCCAAAGAGGGAACCTTTGATTTCAGTTTTTATGACGCCGTGGTGGAAAGACTGCAACAGTACGGCCTGAAATGGTTCCCCTTGTTGATTGTGGGCTCCTCCTACGCGCTGCCCGACTGGTTTCAGAAAAGCCCGGAAAATGTGGGGTTTGTCTGCCTGGAGCACAGTCTGGCCAACGACATTCAAAGCATCTGGAGCCCCCACCACAAGCGCCATGTCAGCCGGGTGCTGAAAGCCTTCGGGGACCATTACGACGGCAAAGGCGTGCTGGAGGCGGTCCGTCTCGGGCCCAGCGGCAACTTCGGCGAATCCCAGTATCCCGCCGGGGGAAACTGGGGTTTCCATGGGGAAAAGATGCACATCCACATCGGTTGGTGGGCCGGTGACGCCTTCGCAAGGGCGGACTTCCAGGAGTGGCTAAAGCGCAAATATGGCACGGTTGCCGCGTTGAACCAGGCATGGGACGGCGCTTCCTTCAGAAACATTGATGAGATCGGTGTGGCGCTGCCGCAACTGGTCATGAGCCGCCGTCAGCGTCTGGACATCACGGCATGGTACACGGACAGCATGTCCGAGTGGTGCGACTGGTGGGCACGCGAGGCGAAAAAGCACCTGCCCGGCACGCCGATGTACCAGTCCGCAGGAGGCTGGGGTTTCCGCGAGGCGGGCACAGACTATCCCGCCCAGACAAAGACCATGGCGGAACTGGGCGGCGGCATCCGCCTGACCAACGAAACTGACAGTTACGAACAAAACTTCTATGCCACCCGGTTGGCCATGACTTCGGCGCGGCTTTACGGAGCGCGCATCGGGAACGAGCCCGCCAGTTCCCACACCCCGCGCGGGGTGGCGGGCAGGCTCTTCGGACTGCTGACGGCGAACGGGGACCATTTTTTCACCTATCAGGGCAATATTTTCAACCATCCCCTGGGCATTGACCTCTGGCTGGAAAACCTGCCTGTGATGGACACCCGCCAGCCGCCGCTGGTGGAGGTGGCCGTGTACTACCCGGAAACCATGAACCAGCTTGAGGACGGGGCTTTCCGGCACCTTTACGCCTGGGGCTTCAACCCCCGCGCCCGCGACATCCGCAGGGTGGTGGAGGTGGACTACCTTGACGAGACCCTGCTGCGCGACGGATTCCTCGACAAGTACAAGGTGCTGGTCTGCGCGTGGGGTAACATCGTCGAGAAGGACGTGCTTGCCATCATGGACAAATGGATGCGGGCGGGCGGTGTCATCATCTTCCCGTCTTATCCCCGCTCGGACTACGAAACCGTGGAGGGGGACAGAACAGTGACGCAACGGTGGGCAAAGGGCGACACCGGCGCGGGCCGGTACCATAGTTTCGCCGGGGACTTGGAGTCCGAGGAAATGTATGCTGATTTTGTCGGGGGGGTGCTGAAGGGGGTGGAAAGTCTGCATCCCTGGACCAAGGCGGCCATCGCGGCGGAACGGCCCGAAGAGGTGTTTCTGAGCATCCAGGCCGACGGACACCTGCTGGCCCTGAATTACCGGGGTGCCGATGCCGTTTTAAAAGTTCCCGGACTCGACCCCGTTACCCTACGACCCTGGCGCATCGAACGCATCGCGCTGCCTTGATCACCCCCGGCGCAGGGTAATCATCGTGGCGCGGGGCGGGCAAAGGTAGCGCACAGGCAGGTCTGTGGTGCCCAAACCCGGACTTGTATGGCCGAGCATTTTCCCTTCGCGCCACCATCCCATTACCTGGCCGCGGCGGCACCGGGCGTTTTTATGCACCGCCCCGAGCAGGGGAAGACGCACCTGGCCGCCGTGCGTGTGGCCGCAGAGGTACAAGCCGACCCCAAGTGCCGCCGCCTCCGAAACCCGTTCGGGGGAATGGGCCAGCAACACCCTGAATGCATGGGGGGGCGCGTCCCGCAGCGCTCCGTCCAGACGGTCGCACCGGTAGAGATGGGGATCATCCACCCCGCCCAGCCAAAGCGCATCGGAAGAAAGGGGGACGCCCTCGTTGTAAAGCACGCGCACTCCCGCCTCCTCGATTGCCTCCCCGATGTTCAGCGTGTCGTGGTTGCCCAGCACCGCATAGGTTCCCTGTTTCGCGGCAACTCCCGAGAGCACCTTCCTCAGCGCCCCCGCCACATGGTCGGAAGGGCCGAAATGGCCGTGGCGAAAATCACCGGTAATGACGCACACATCAGCTTTCACGCCATTCAGCAGCGCCGCCATCCGCTCCGTGTGCTCCGGATAGGTGCGGCCCAGATGCAAATCAGACAGGTGCAGCAGGCGGAATCCGTCAAGTGTTTCCGGCAGTTCACCGCAGGCTGCCCGTTCCTCAACAAGTTCCATGTCCAGGGCGTTGCGCATTCCACGGGGATATATGCCAACAGCCCGCAAAATGAAACTGAAAACCGCCATTTGAACCTGCCGCTGCCAAGTCAGGCACTGGCGCTCGTCCCGATGCCGGGGATGGCGCACCATGGCCTCCAATTTCCGTCTTTGTTCCGCGAGTTCACCCGCGCGAAACGGCAGGGGGGCAAGTTGGCAGTTCCGTGAACGACACCCACAGGAGCCGTCCGGAGATGACACAAGCCCGCCCGGCACGCCGCTATTGTGCACACAATCCATTTTTAATGACCCAATTTCCTGTATTATCGCATTTTTTTAATTCCCAACGAATCCTTAACGGCCATCGAACACTTTTTGGGCATTAACACAGGAAAGAAACTGTTCCAATTGGAAGTCAGTAAATGTTCAGGGAACATCAAAGCAAGGACAAACCAATGGCAAGGCACTCGGAAATCACCAGGAGAACTTTTATGGCGGGCACACTGGCGGGACTGGCGGGGCTCGCGCCAGCCTGTTCCACCATGGTGAGAAAGGACAACCACACGGCGGCGCTGCCCAACGAGCAAATTATAACCGTCGGAGGCCGTCATGAAGTCAGGATGCTCCAGTTGACGGACATTCACTTTTTTAACGGGGCAGTCAAAACAGCCAAAATGGAGGCGAAGAAACGCCAGCGCACCATTGACGACGTCCGACTGTTGATTGACCACACCAACCCTGATTTCCTCATGATCACCGGAGACCTTTGGCATGACAACCCCTTCGGGCGGGGCGAGGAATTCATGCAAACCTCCCTGGAGCATGTCGGGTCATGGGGTCTTCCCTGGGCCTTCACCTGGGGCAACCACGACCAGCTCACGGATTACAGCAACGGACACACCGCCCTTTCCTCCGCAAAACACTGCCTCTACAAGGGCGGGGCTTCTGAAGGCAATTACGTGCTGACGCTGGCTGACCACCACGGCGGGCGCATTGCGGAAATCTTCTGCCTGAACACCAACCACCGGGGTATGGGGGAAGAGCAGCGCGCCTTTGTGTCCAAGACGGCGTTCGACCTGGATTCGCAGGCGTCCACCGGCGCGCCGCCGCTGAGGCTTGCGGCGTTCCACATCCCCCTGCGCCAATACCAGGATGTTTGGGATGACGGCTCGGCCAGGGGAATCATCGGAGAAAACGTCTGCTTTGAGCAGGAGGACCGTTCCTCCCTGGCCGTGCTGAAAAGCGCGGGTGTCAAAGCCGCCTTCTGCGGACACGACCATGTGAACGACTATTCCGCAGATGCGGACGGGGTGGAGCTGATTTACGGGCGCGCCACAGGATACGGCGGTTACGGTGCGGAAACAGTGCCAAAAGGCGGAAAACTCCACATAATCACCCCGGAGACACGGGCATACCGCTGGGAAAGCGTGCTCATGGACGGCAAACGCTGGGTGCCCGCAACGGACATGCGCATCGACAAACGCGAGAAAAAATAACCCTCAGTCTTCTGCCTCCCCGCCGTTGTCCCGAAGCAGTTCCTCCGACTGGATGGCCCTTGTTGTTGTCTCAATGGGTACGGGTTCCGGCATGTCCTTCCCCGAATCCGCGCCCAGTTCCCTGAATTTCCTCGCCGTGACCAGCACGCGTGTTTCCAGCGTGCCCACCGCCTTGTTGTAGGCATCCGTGGTCTGGTTCAGGTTTTTGCCCATCTTCATGAAATGATCGGCAAGCACGGAGAGGCGCTCATAAAGTTCTTTTCCCAATGCGCTAATCTCGCGCGCGCTTCTGGACACCTGCTCCTGCCGCCACCCGTAGGCCACCGCCTTGAGCAGGGCGATGAGGGTGGTCGGCGTGGCCAGCACCACCCTGCGCTCGGCCGCATACTCGATAATCATGGGATCATGCATCGCCGCCGCGCTGAAGAAGGACTCCGCGGGCAGAAACAGCACGACAAACTCCACCGTGCCGCCAAAGTGGGACCAGTATTCCTTGCCGCTGAGGCGCAGGATGTGCTGGCGCACCTGCCGAGCGTGATCGGAAAGACACAAGCCCCTTTCCTCCTCCGACTCGGCCTCCATCGCGCGGAGATAGGCCTCCAGGGACACCTTCGAGTCAACCACAATTTGTTTTTCATTGGGCAGCCGCACAATCATGTCCGGCCTCAACCGGCCCTGTTCTGTGTCGGACGACACCTGCTCCTCGAAGTCGCAGTATTCCTGCATCCCCGCCAGTTCCACCACCCGCTTCAACTGGATTTCGCCCCACCGGCCCCGGGTTTGGGGCTGGCGCAATGCCGTCACCAGTTTCCGCGTTTCGGATTGAATCTGGCCGCCCAAGGCCATCATTTGCTTCACCTGCTCGGCCAGTCCGGAAAAGGCGCTCGCCCGCTCCTTCTCCACCTGCTGTATCTGGATGCTCACCTTTTCCAAGTTTTCATGCACGGGCTTCACCAGTTGGGTGATGGCCTCCTGCCGTTTGGCCAAGTCCCCCTGGGAGGACTCCTGAAGCCGCTGGAACGCCTGGTTGGCCAGTTCCAGGAAGGACTGGTTATTGCTGCGCAGCGCGTCGGCGCTCAGGGATTTGAAACTCTCCAGCAGGGCGTTGCGCGCGTCCTCAATCAGCCGCAGTTTTTCCTCCGCCGCCTTGCGCTCCTCCTCCAGGCGCGTGTTCAGCGCCTGCAACTCCCCGCTCAGCCGGCTGATGTCATGCATCCGCTCCTCGATGGTCTTTTCCCGCTCGGCGACAAGCGCCTCAAGCCGGGGGATGCGCGCCGCCCGCTCCTCCGCCGCCGAGCGCAGACCCACTTCCGTCTGCAGGGACCGCCTCTCGGTGTCCAGCTCCTTTTTTGCCGTGAGCAGCTCGTCCTGCGTGCGGTGCAGAATGGTTTCAATCTGGCGCACCCGCTCGTTGATGAGGTCCAGCTGGCTCTGCGCGGAAAGGCGCACCGCCTCCACGGAGGCGTTCAACAGCCTGCGGTGCATGAGAAAGGCAATTACCCCTGATACAAAAGCCCCCACCGCAGTTCCCAACAAAACATAGCCCAACCCCGTCATAACCGTGTCCTCCTCTGAATGAATGCGGTCATGTCCCCGCTGCTACAATCTCCCCGCTACTATATCATGGCAAATCTCACTGAATTAAACACACGCTGCTTCTTTTTCGGCAAAACGTTTCCCCGACCGGGGAACCAGCATGGACACCAGGGCAAGGACCACCGCAAAAACCGCCGCACCGAGGAAGAGGCGCTCGTAACCCAGAACGACCCAAATCGCGCCCGCCACGGTGGGGATAGCCATGGAGGCCACATGATTGATGGAAACGCCCATGGCCAGCGAGGAATTCAAGTCCTGGGGCGACTTGGTCAGCCGTGACAAATACAGGGAACGGGCGTTGCCCAAGGCGAAAAGCATCTCATCCAGAATAAAGCAGGTGCAGGCCAACCGCCGCGCCCAGCCGGGATCGGCGATAATCCACTGGGCATAGCCGTAGCCGAGACAGACCAGCGCCAGCACCAGCCCCTCCGCAATCATGACCGTGCGCTCGCCGAAATGGTCCATCGCCATGCCGGAAAGGGGCTTAAAAACGATTCCGATAATACAGGAGAGCATGAGCAGCCCGGCGATGGAGGGGGCGGGCAACCCGTAGACCTTGATGAGCACCCAGGGACCGAAGGTGAGGAAAATCTGCTTGCGCCCGCCCGCCAGGAATTCGAGCAGGTAGTAGAGCCGGTATTCGCGCCGGATGACCATGCGCTGGCGCGGCTGGTGCAGGTGTGGGATGTGCATGACGGCGTAGAACAGGCCGCCGCAGGCGAAAACCGCCGCAGCGCACAGGAAGGTGGTCCTGTACTGGGGCGAGGCCCGGTCCATGAGCAGCCACACCAGCCCCGTGCCCAGCGCGGTGAACAGGGTGCCCACGGCGGCGGCCTGGCCCATCCGCGTGCCCCGGTTGTGCGCATCGCTCAGGCCCAGCACGATGGACGCGCCCACGGGCTGGAGCAGGTGCATGCCCGCGCTCACGGCGATCATCATGGTAATCATGAACCCGTAGGAACCGCCGCTGAAGGCAAGGCCGACAAGCCCCATGGCGGAAACGAGCGTGGCCACAAGCCCGACGCGGGTGAGGGGGAGCATGCACAGCACCCCCGTCATCATCACCACCAGAAAACCGGGCAGTTCACGGGGGAATTCCAGATGCCCCCGCGCGTCCGCGCCCAGATGGAAGGAGTCGGAAAGGAAATTATTGAACGTGGAATCGTGGATGCCCGAGGACATGGCCACGCAGGCCAGCGCGCCGTAATAGAGCCAGATTTGCGACTTGACGGGTATCTTCAACATTGCACTTCTTTCAAATTAGGACGGAGCACCGGGGCTACCTGGCCGTGCCCAGGGCCGCACCCACGGCACGCAGATGGGGCAGGAACTCTTCTGATATGCGGCCGCTGGCTTCCGGGGGCACGTCCCAAGTGACCGCGCCGCCCTTTCCGGTAATCTTTTGGGTCATTTCGGCCACCTGCTCCGGCGTGAACCGGGGCGGTGCGCCGCACCACCATTTTCCAATATAACTCAGCATCTGATACTGCGCCGCGCCAACCTTCGGACCGGGGCAGACCAGCTTGTCCGGATCGCTTATTTCCCCTGCCGTATAGTCCTCTTCCGGGGTAAGCGTGATCACGGGATCCAGCACGCCGGGGTTGAACGCCACCGCGCTGTCCGGGTTGCCCGCACGGGCGGCGGCGGCAAAACTGGCGAAATTGGGCGCGTCGTCATGGCGGTACATGGCGTCCGGGTAATAACATCCGTCAAACCACCAGCCGCAGACCTTATTACCCCATCTTTCCGACCATTCCCGGATTACCGACTCCCATTTGTTCTGGAAACTGACCAGCCGGTCATCCCGCCCCTTGGGCTTGCCGTTCTCATAGGTCCAAAGGGGAAACTCGCCCGGTTTCCATTCGAAGGCGGCCTTGGCCTTTTCGTCCCTGTCCGGCGCCCCGGCGGGAAGGTAGACCATCAACCGGATGCCCCTTTTGGCCAGCGCATTGGCAAGATCGGCGGGCAGGTCGCGGGTGGAGCATTTCGACGGTTCATTCCCCACTATCCGCTCATAAGTTGCGTTGGGGGAGCAGTAGTACCCGGAATTCTGTCCCAGGGTGAGCACAAAATAGCGCGCCCCGACGGATTTTAGTTGATCCGCGAGACCCTCCACGTCAAAAGCTTCCACGGTCTTGTTCCACAATTCGGGGGTGAGCTCCTGCCCCTTGAGCACTGTGTCGGCCATGTAATGGCAAAACACGCCCCATTGAGCCTCGCGCATCCAGTCGGCCCGGTGGCCGGGTCCGGACTGGCCAAAAGCCGACACGCAAAAAATCGCCGCCAAGAACACGCCAAACACGCCGGATTTTGTTTTCATTGCGCCACTTTCCCTTGTGTTAAATGGAAAACTCCCCGTATTATGCCAGCAGGCTGGACAGTAAAGCGAAGCTCTCATACACAGTGGGAAGACTTTAGCCATGCCCCTTATTTTTATCCTGTTGGCGGCCCTTGCCGCGCCGGACACATCCTCCGGCGAGGAATTCCTGCGGCAGGGAGCAACGGCACAGGGCGCTGTCAACCACCTCTGCCTGCTTTACCACGGCCAGGCGCGCCGTCCAGCCTGGACCGCCGAGTCCCTGCGCCCCTATGTGGCGGTCGTCAACAGCGACAACAAGGCCACCGACTGGCTTTTTGACAGTTTCCTCTTCATCGAATTCGCCACAGACGACGGCAAACAACTTTATTATCACGCCAAGGAGAAGACCCAGCCGGACGTCAGGGACTGGCAATGGCTGGCAGATGCGTGGTTCCGTCCGGATTCCGGCCTCATCGGACTGGAGCGGTGCGTCGCCGCCATTGGAACAGAACTTGGACAACCGGACCACACCGTTAATGTCTTCATCACCCTGCCGGTGCCACTCCGTGAAATCACCCATTTTGGGACGCTCCCCGGCGGAAACGCATCCTTGGATTTTGGCAATGAAACCAACCGGCAGGAGGCCCTGCGCTGGTATGTGGACACGGTTTGCGCGCGTTTTTCCGCCGGGAGTTATCCCCATCTGAAATTGCGCGGATTTTACTGGACCGGGGAAAGCATTGGGGAAATGGATTTTCCGATTGTCCAAAACACCTCTGACATGCTCCATGCCAATGGCCTGCTGCATTACTGGATTCCCTATTTCAGCGCGGCGGGAGTGGGGGAGTGGCGCAGGCTGGGTTTTGACGCAATGATGCTCCAGCCCAACTATTTCTTTGACGGGGACGGCGGCCTGGCGCGGCTGGCCTCCGCATCGCGCCGCGCCGGACATTTTGGCGGCGGTGTGGAAATGGAGTTTGACGGGCGCGCCCTCTCCTCGGAAGCCCATGCCCGGCGCTTTTGGGACTATCTGGACGCCGGGGCAAAGTATGGGTGGATGCGCGGCGCATTGACCGGCTGGTACGAGGGCGGCGGCGCGCTGGGCATGCTGTTTAGGGACGCTGAAAAGGGCCGCTCTATGTATACTACGTGAAGGGCACTTATCAACCCCGGGAACCGGAACGTCTGCCCAATCTCCCCGAATCCCCAAAACGGTCAAACGCAAATCTCGCACTTGCGTCGAAAGGCGCAAAAATCACCGGTGCCATCAACGACGGCAATCCGGCCCTTTCCCCTGAAAAGATGATTGACGGGGATGTGGTCTCCTTCACCGGTTCCACGGGCCTTTCGTGGTTTCACATTCCCGGCAGCGTGGTGGTTGAACTGGCCGCGCCCGCCATGGTCGGCCGCACCCAATTGTTGCTCTTTGACCTTGATGACCGGTATTACTCCTACACACTGGAAACTTCGCCGGACGGACGGCAGTGGGAGGCGGCGGTGGACAAGTCGGTCTTTGAGGCGCGCGGCTGGCAGGTGGACAACTTCACCCCGCGCACAGCCAAATATATCCGCCTGACGGGCCTCGCCAATTCCACCGGCCAGCACCTGATGCAGGTGGTTGAGTTAGAGGTGTACCCCCCGGACTCTCATTAATTGGAACTTGTTGATGACTAAAAAAAAACTGTTTTTGGCCGCAGGTCTCATAATTTTGCTTCCCCTGCTGGCCGTCTTCCTCTGGTGTCTTGCCCCCGCGCCCAAAGTTTCCTGCCCGAACGCATTCACCGATCTCACCGGCATGCTTCCCGTCTTTCCGGGCGCGCAGGGATTTGGCACGGACACCCCGGCGGGGCGGCACGGTGTGGTGGTGCGCGTCACCACACTGGACGATTCCGGACCGGGTTCCCTCCGCGAGGCATTGGAAACGCCCGGACCAAGGGTCGTTGTTTTTGAGGTGGGCGGCGTCATCCACCTCAGGGACAATCTGCGCCTGTCACAGCCCTTTGCCACCGTGGCAGGTGAAACCGCGCCCGCGCCCGGAGTCATCCTTTCCGGCGCCGGACTGAACATTGTCACCCACAATGTGCTGGTGCGGCATCTGGCCATCCGGGTGGGCGATGCGCCCGAAGGACCGGCCCCGGACGCGCGCGACGGTATTTCCGTCTATCCGGAAAACGGCGGCGGCCACCATGTGGTGGTGGACCACTGCTCGGTGGCCTGGGCGGTGGACGAGGGCATGAGCCACTGGGGCATGGGCGTGCATGATGTCACCTTCAGCAATTGTATTGTGGTGGAGGGTCTCTCGCACTCCATCCATCCCAAGGGGGAACACTCCAAGGGCATGCTGCTCGGTGACCATGGCCGCAACATTTCGGTCATCGGCTGCCTCTTCGCCCATAACATGCTCCGCAACCCCTTCGTGAAGGGCGATGTGACGGCGATTGTGGCCAACAACTTCATTTACAACCCCGGCGACGCCGCCATCCATCTGGGCGACTGGGAGAATTCCGGTCCCTCATGGGTTTCCGCATTTGGCAACGTCCTTATACCGGGCCCGGACACGGCGCGTCATGTGACCCTGGGCTGGGTTCAGTTTGACGCCCACACGGCGGCGTATCTTGACCTTTGCGGCAATGCGGCGGATGGACGGCGCATGCGCCATTCCTGGCGTCTTTCCAACCGTCCCCGGATTGTTCCCGGCCCGTCAAAGGCTATGGTGCGGCTGGAACCGCTGGCGGCGCTGCCTTCCGGGGAAACAGAATCTTATGTGCTGGCGCATGCGGGCAGCCGTCCGGCCCGGAGGGACTCGGTGGACCAGCGGATCACCGACACGGTGCGCCATCGCATCGGGAAAATAATCGACAACACAGCCGAGGCGGGGGGGATGCCTTCAGTGACGCCCGCCCGCACCGAAATTGTCCTCCCCGGCAATCCCGACAGCGACGACAACAAAAATGGGTACACCAACCTGGAGGAATGGCTGCACCAGAAAAGCGCGGAATTGGAATAACCCGGTTTAGGCGGCTATGATGCTGGCGTTCACCGGAAAACAGAAGCCGAAAAGGAACAAACCCATGCGCCACCACTCATCCCTGCTGACCCTGTTTGCCCTTGCGGTTTCAGGCATCTCCTTCGCGGCCACCATTGGCCTTGAGGAACTGAACATTGCCGACATGTCCAGCGGCTGGGGCAGTCCCAAAAAGAACGGCTCCGTCACGGACAAGCCGATGGGTATCGGCGGAAAGAAGTACGAAAAGGGGGTGGGCACCCACGCTGAAAGCAGCTTATGGCTGTCGCTGGACGGCAAAGTCGCCTCCTTTTCGGCGGAGGTCGGAGTGGACGACCATGCCGGGTCGGACGCCGCATCCGTTGAGTTCATCGTGCTTTCCGGCGACCGTGAACTATGGCGCAGCGGTGTATGCAAAATGGGGGGGAAGGCCAAAAAATGTGATGTCTCCCTGTCCGGCCTGAAGGAGGTGGAACTGGTGGTGACCGACGGGGAGGACGGGGTCAACTTCGACCACGCCAACTGGGCAAACGCGCGCTTTGAGTACTCGGGCGCGCCGCCTGTGTCCGCCGCCACGGATACTCCGAAGGAGGACGCCGTCCTCCTCACGCCGCCCGCCCCGGCGGAACCACGCGTGAACGGTCCCAAGGTCTATGGGGTGCGCCCCGGTTCCCCCTTCCTGTACCGCATTCCGGCCACCGGCGACCGGCCCATGACCTTTTCCGCGCAGGGCCTTCCGGAAGGACTTTCTCTTGACGCTGAAACGGGCGTCATCACCGGAAGCGTTCCCGCCGCCGGAACACACAAGACCGTGCTCACCGCCAAAAACAACCTGGGTGAGTCGAGCCGCGACTTCCGCATCGTCGTTGGGGACACCCTCGCCCTCACCCCACCCATGGGCTGGAACAGCTGGTACATCCATTACAACCGCGTGACCGACGCCGTCATGCGCCAGGCCGCCGACCAGATGATTGGCACAGGCATGGCCGACTACGGCTACCAGTACGTCAACATTGACGACTGCTGGATGGTGAAGGACGGCTCGGACGATCCCATCCTGGGCGGGCCGCAGCGTGATGAAAACGGCCGTCTGCTCGGCAACAAGAACTTCCCCGACATGGCGGGCCTCGCCGCTTACATCCACGCGAAGGGGCTCAAGGCGGGCCTTTACATTTCACCCGGTCCGCGCACCTGCGCCGGGTATGCGGGGAGTTTTGGTTATGAGGAGCTGGACGCGCGGACCTTTGCGGAATGGGGTTTTGACTTCCTGAAATACGACTGGTGCAGCTACGGGGAAAAAGCCGGAAAGGGGCGCGAGGAACTGATCAAACCCTACCGAATCATGTGGGACCACCTGCAAAAGCAAAACCGGGACATCGTCCACAACCTCTGCCAGTACGGCATGGGCGAGGTTTGGACCTGGGGCGGTGACGTGGGCAACTGCTGGCGTACCACGGGCGATCTGGGCCTGGAGAAAAATTCGCGCCTGCCGGGCTGTTTCGGCATCGGCATGAGCAACGCGCGGCGCTGGGAATACGCGCGCCCCGGCGCGTGGAACGACCCGGACTATATCCTCATCGGCTGGGTGGGCGACGCCGCGGGCATGGGGGAGGGGAAGCCCACCACCCTGACCCCGAACGAGCAGTACGCCTACATGTCCATGTGGAGTCTCATGGCCGCACCGCTCATCTTCAGCGGCGACATGGCCAAACTGGACCCCTTCACCCTGAATGTCCTATGCAATCACGAGGTGATTGACGTGGACCAGGATCCCCTTGGAAAACAGGGGCGCATTGTCCGGAGGACCCGCACTGAGTTTGTGCTGGCAAAAGACCTTGAGGACGGATCAAAGGCGGTGGGCCTGTTCAACTTTGACAAGACCCCAAAGAAACTCAAGGTTGACTGGACGGAATTGGGCCTGTCCGGGAAATGCCAAATCCGTGACCTTTGGCGGCAAAAGGACACCGTAACCGCCGACGGATTCTTCGAGGCCGAAGTGCCCCGGCACGGCGTGGCCATGGTAAAACTGTCAGCGGTCCGGTAGCGCGGCGAGACGGCCCGCGACCTCTTCCGCCGCCTCCCGGTGAACCAAGGCGCTAAGATATTCCCGGCCATCCCGTGTGCGGACCACAATCCTGTGGTTGAGCCTTCCTTTGCGGGCTTCGGGCACGGTTTCCACCGCAATACCGCGCCCCGTGTCCACCGTTCTGGCGGGAAACAGGAAATGCAGCCTCAGACCCTGTTCTGTCCGGGTTATGCCGTAAAACCGGCTCCAGCAGTCATGATGCGCGTAACCGGCAACAGGAAGCGCAACCGCCAGCCCCGCAAGCACTGACGTGAGACGGGAAAAGGCCCGGCCTCCCTTAAATCCAACCCGGCGCAGATCCGGACGGCGCAGCAGAAAACACACCACGCCGCCCAGCGCAAGGGAAATGGCCACAAGAAAGAGGTAATACACCACATGACCCGCGGGATCCGCCCGGAATATCTGCTCTTCCATGTGATGCCTCCCGCCATGGGACGTTGTCTTCCGGAAAGCCTGTTATTTGATGGCCACCTCGCGGCCCGTCGCGGCGGAACGGTAAACGCCGTCAAGCATCTTCTGCACCGCCAATCCCGCCTCGGCCGGCGCCTCGTGGGGCGTGCCCTTCACGCAGCCGTCCACCCAGTTGCGCAGCTTGAGGTCGAAGAGATGCTCGAAGGAGCAGTCGTCGCCCACATAATTCGGGGCGATGTTGACCATCGTGTCGTTCTTGTCGGCGAAGATCATGGGCGGATCCCACTGGCCGCCCCCCTTGGTGCCCATAAAATTAAAGCCCCACATGTCTTTTTCGATATGGGCCACGAAGCTCGCCTCAATCTGGAGGATCGCGCCGTTTTCAAAGCGAATCTGGCCGATGGCCAAATCCTCCACGGTGTAGGTCTTGTGGTCCCAGTTGGGCCAGGGGCAGACCACCTTTGAGGGCTTGTTGCCGTAATAGGTCCAGATGTTGCCCGAGGCGGCCACCGGCTTCGGGGAGCCCATCACGTAGTGGGCCATCTCGATGCAGTGCACACCGATGTCAATCATGGGGCCGCCGCCCTGGAGTTTTTTCTGGCCGAAAACGCCCCAGTTGGGGATGCCCCGGCGGCGCAGCGCCAGGCACTTCACAAACATGATGTCGCCGTACTCGCCGTTGTCCCGTGCGCGTTTCAGGAACTGCGTGTTGGGATGGTAGCGGTACTGGAAGCCGATGGTCAGCTTTTTGCCCGACTTCTTTGACGCCGCAATCATCTTTTCGCATTCCGCCGGGTTCATCGCCATGGGCTTCTCGCAAATCACATGGCAGCCCGCGTTCAACGCGTCAATCGTGGGCGCGGCGTGCACGCCGTTCGGGGTGCACACGCTCACGCCGTCGGGCTTCACCTCCCGCAGCATGGTCTTCCAGTCCTTGTAGAGCCGATCCACACCCCACTTGTCACCGAACAGCTTCAGGCGCTCCGGCTTGATGTCCACACCCGCCACCACTTCGACGTCCTTCATTTCCGAAAGCGCCGCCATGTGCGTGTGTGATATGCCGCCGCAACCGATGAAGGCCACCTGGAATTTCTTGCCCGTGTACGCCTTTTCCACGTTCAACGCGAGTGAGTCCGAACTGACGCCCTTTGCCATGCTGCTGAATCCTTCTTGTTGCCGGCGCATGACGCCGGTTTGTTTGCCGCATAATCCAACCCGCCCCCGGACTTCCCGAAAGGCGTGGTTTACGATAACGCACCCTGCCAGCGCGCGGCAAATCCCGTCTGTTTGACTGGTATTCAAAAGACTGCTAACGTACCCGCACCGGGGAAACTGGGAAACACCGCAAGGAGACACCCGAAAATGCAAAAACGGCTTTTGGTCACAGGATACGGTGGATTTGTCGCGGGAAGCGTGGTGTGGCAGGCCCTGCGCGGCGGCGGCTGGGACGTGTGGGCCTTTTCGCTGGTGGAAAAGCCGGAACGGCGGGAGAATTTTACCTGTCTCCAGTTTGACCTGTGCGACACGGCACAGTTGAGGGAGGCCTTTCACGAAGCCCGCCCCGACGCGGTCATCCACACCGCCGCGCTGGCGGACATCGACTACTGCCAGAACAACCAGGAAGCCGCCGAACAAATCAACGTGGGTGTGACCCGGCAGCTTGCGGGGTTGTGCGCCGGCTCGGGTGCCAAGATGATCCTGTGCTCCACCGACACGGTGTTTGACGGGACAAAGGGCATGTACACCGAGGAGGACGCGCCGAACGGGGTGAACTTCTACGCGGAAACGAAGATCAAGGCGGAGGGCATCGTCCGGGACACCCTTGAAAACGGCGTCATCACCCGGCTTTCGCTGGTGATGGGCCTGCCGGTGCTGGGCGCGGGCAACTCCTTCCTTGCGAAAACCTTTGACGCCTGGAAGAAAGGGGAGCAGACCAAGTTTCCGGAAAATGAAATCCGCACCCCGGTGGACGTGATCACCGTGGGCGGGGCCTTTTTGGAAATCGCCGGGGGGGACTTCACGGGCATCCTGCACCTCGGCTGCTCCACCCGCATCAACCGTTACGAGATGGCCTGCCAGATTGCCGAGAAACTCGGCTACTCCAGCTCCCTGGTCATCCCCACCGATTCCAACGCCATGCCCGGCCGAGCGCCCCGGCCCAACGATGCGTCACTGGACAACAGCAAGGCGCGGCGCGTGCTGAAAACGCCGATGCAAACGCTCATGTCCGGACTGGACCTGGTGCTGGAAATGAAGGCGGCGCAGGACAGGGAGGGGTAAGCGTCCCATCCACACCCATAAAATATTTCTTAAGTCCCCCTTTTAAGGGGGATTTAGGGGGATGTTGCGCGCCAGTTAACGGTTTCAGGGCTTGAACGCCTCCACCACGCCGTCCATTCGTTCCCCGTCCTGCACGAGCGCCACACGGCGGAAACCCGCCGCCTCCAGGGTCTCCCGTATTTCCTCCAACGTGTAACAATTACCACCTTCCGTGGCCACCAGCATGTTCACCGCAAATATCGCGCCGCCTGCGGGGCGGAGGCGGTCGGGGCTCATGACATGGTCGCGGATCAGAATGCGCCCGCCCGGCGCCAGCGCGTCATGGCATTTCTTGTAGAGCGCAATGTTCTGTTCCGGGCTGTTCTGGTGGATGATGGCGGACAGCAACACCAAATCATGGCCGCCGGGAAGGGGATCCGAATAAAAATCGCCCGCCGCAAGCGAGATGCGATCACGCACATCCGAACCCGCAAGCCGCTCCTCCGCCATTCCGATGACCGGCGCGCGGTCGAACACGGTGGCGCGCATTTCCGGGTAGCGCCGCAGAAAGGCCTCGGCATAGGTGCCCGTGGCCCCGCCCACATCCAGCAGCGCCTTTGAGGCGTCCGCACGGGCGCAGACCGCGATGGCGTCCGCCGCATGGCGGCCCACCACGTGCATGGCGAAGATGAAGGCCTTCAGTTCCTCATTTTCAAAGAGGCCTGCGGGGGGCGTGTGCTTCTTGCCGCGGCGCACCACCTCGCTGAGTTCCGACCAGCGCTGCCAGACGCTCGCGGCGTGCAGCACCATCGGCAGCACCGAACCCGGCGCGCCCGCCGAAAGCACCGCCGCCGTTTCAGCGGGGCAGAGGTAGCGTCCATCGGCCTTTTCGAGCAACCCCATCGCTGTCAGTCCGTCGAGCAGGATTTCCGTGCCACGCGGGTCCGAACCCAGCACCGCCACCGCCTCGTCCAGCGTCTGCGGCGCGGCCAACAGCGTGAACACGTTCAGTTCAGCGCCCGTCAACAGCAGACGCGACTCCATGAACGCGCGGGAGAGCGCCAGCACCGACTCCGCATTCCAATTCGCCATCTCTTGTCTCCTTGTGGGTTGTCTTTCCGGTCATTATACGAACAAGCCCGCCCGCAATCCCATGCCCGGTTTTGGTTTCCCACACACCGCCTCTTTCGGCTACACTATCCCCGTTATTGGCAGACCAACCCGTGGGAGTTCTTCACATGCCCGGTTCACGCCCGTACCATCCGGCGGCATTTCATTTTCTCTTTCTTGTCCTGTGTGCTTCGGCCACCCTTGCGGGATGCGTCCATGTCGGGGCAAAGGATTCCCCCTCCAAGGCATCCCCGGTTGCGGACCGTTTTGTGCAGGACCGTTTCGCCGTGGGCTTTTGGGTGGATCCGCCGCTGGACGAAAAGGCCGATGAGCGTTACCGGAAAATCGCCGAGGCCGGATTCACCATGATCATCGGCTCGGCGGCGCAGGGAGACCCTGAACTGCTGGAAAAACAGCTTTCCCTGTGCGCCAAATACGACATTAAGGCCGTTGTCACCTGCCCGAACATGACCCCGGACAAGTTCCCCACGGGGGTCGCCTGCTGGGGCTACGCCCTGCGCGACGAGCCAGGCGCAAAGGATTTCCCCGATCTGCGCGCCCAGGTGGACGCCGTCCGGAAGGCGCGGCCCGGAAAACTCGCCTATATCAACCTGTTTCCCAATTATGCGGTGGCGTCACAACTTGGCACGCCCACCTACGAAGAGCATGTGGCCCGGTTCGTGGACGAGGTCGGCGTGGACGTGCTCAGCATGGACCATTATCCCGTCTTCAAACCCGACAGGGACGGGCGCGACGGATACTGCGCCAACCTCATGGTGATGCGGGAAAACGCGCAAAGGAAGGGCATCCCCTTCTGGAACTTCTTCAACACCATGCCTTACGGCCCTCAGACTGACCCGACGGAGGACCAACTCCGCTGGCAGATTTACGCGTCCCTCCTGCACGGCGCGCGCGGAGTGCTCTATTTCTGCTACCAGACCCCCGCCGGAGCGGAATTCCCCAAGGGCGGGGCGATCATCGCCCGTGACGGCACACCCACGCGCCACTGGGCCCAGGCAAAGCGGCTCAACGCCGAACTGAAAAACCTCGGCCCCGTGCTGATGCGCCTGGACAGCACGAACGTGTTCCGCGTGAAGCCGGAGGACGATCCACCCACCGTCCTCGCCGGTTCGGGCATTGCCGACATCACGCGGGATCCGGTGGATCCGCCAAACGACTACCTCGTGGGCGCGTTCAAACACGCCGACGGACGGCGCGCCGTCATGCTCATGAACTATCGGTTCGCTTTCACCGCATGGCCTACGGTGGCCTTTGACACGCCCGCCGGAGCGGTCACCGAGGTGGACAAGGCCACCGGGGCGGAAGTGCCGCTCCGGGATGAGAGCCCGAACATGCCGGGTGTGCAGATTCCGCTGGACGCGGGGGAGGGCAGGCTTTTCCTGCTGCCCTGACCATAAATAGGGAGGAGAACCGGTGCTTATTCTTCAAGCCTACAGGGACGGTTGGACGCTGGGGATGGGACTGATCACCTTTTTTGTGATCCTGTCCCTGGTCGCATGGTTTCTGCGGGCACCGCGTCTTGATCGGTCACTGAACCCAAAGGGCCTTTTCTGGGCATCCATAATCTTCTGGCTGGTTTTCCTGTCCATCGTCACCACCCTTATAGATTCGCCCTACCTGCCCCTCTCCCAGGACGCCATTAACATGCTGTTCATGGTGGCCGCCTTTGTCGGACTGCCCCTGTCCATGCCGCCCCTCGCCGCCGCCGTATGGGCGCTCCATGCCATGGCGCGGGGGGAACGGATCCGGCTATCCTCGCTGCTCCTGCTCATGCTCGGCGCGTTCAGCCTGAGTGCGGTCACCTCCAACATGCACGATGTGCTCTGGTGCGGCATCATCACCCGCGGCTACAGTCTGCCCTACCCCGCCGGGGGCGACCTCATCGCCTTTTACACCGTCGCAACCCCTTTCGGCGTCCCCGAATCCGTCCAGGCGGATTACGCCTTCTTCGGCGCGTTCATGATAATCATGGTCCTCGGTGAACTCCTCCTTGCCGCCGTCTGCCTGCGCAGGCTTTATAATCTCGAATCCGAAACACGGGGAAACAAAAAATAGCGCCTGGATAAAACACGCCTGAAAACAGGCATGTAGCCGTGCCAAAGAGTGGGGGGTGAAACATCAGCAAAACATTCGTGGCGGACCGTCCTGTCTTCCAGATCGCAAAGATTCTTTCCCTTTGACGGGGCGGATGTGGTGTCCTTTCTGTTTTGGGATGGGTTTTGGTATTCTGATGAAAATTTTCAAGGAGACATATCATGAAGGAGCGAGTGCTGATTATGGCCCTGCTGGTTGCCTGTGCGTGTATTGGGGCGGATGCGGCCCGTCCGTTTGTTGCGCCGCCTGAGGGCACGGAAGTGCTGCAGCTCTGGCCGGGGGGCACAAAGGACAAGCCCGCTGCGGAGGATTTGTACGAGCCCACACTGGCGGTCTTTCCAGCCCCGGCGGACACGGCCACCGGCGCGGCGGTGATAGTCTGTCCGGGCGGGGGGTACGGCGGACTGGCCATTGACTATGAGGGCTACGAGGTGGCCCAAATGTTCAACCGCAATGGGGTTTCCGCCTTTGTGCTGCGGTACCGTGTGGCCCCCTGGCGTCATCCCGCGCCCCTCAACGATGCACAACGGGCGGTGCGCATTGTGCGTTCCCGCGCCGCAGAGTGGGGTATCAGGCCGGATCGAATCGGCATGCTGGGTTTTTCCGCGGGCGGCCATCTGGTGTCCACGGCGGGCACCCATTTTGACAACGGCACGCCTGACGCGAAGGAGCCGGTGGACCGTGTCGGATGCCGGCCGGACTTCCTGTTCCTGATTTATCCGGTCATCACCTTTAAATCCCCGGTGGGCCATGCAGGTTCGGGCAAGAACCTTCTGGGTGAGAATCCGGACCCCGCGCTGGTGGATTTGCTGGCTAATGACGAGCAGGTCACCCCGCAGACACCGCCGTCTTTTTTGGTGCACAGTTATGCCGACTCGGCGGTGCCCGCGGAAAACAGCATCCAGTTTTATCTCGCCCTGCGCCGGGCGGGTGTGCCCGCTGAAATGCATCTTTATGAAAAGGGCGAGCATGGATATGGGATGGGCAAGGGGGATCCGGTGCTTTCCACCTGGCCCGGTCACGCCATTGACTGGATGAAAACCCGTGGATTGCTGGGTAAATAGGCTCCGTATGCGCCCCGGCATCCCCACCCACACAAAAATTAGCATTATACGCAGTTGAACAGGCCGCGCAAATATGGCATGATTATGTCACCCCAAAGGTTCGTTGTGACTGGCGAGCGTAAGCGTGGCATTGACCACGGTGGAGCAGCGAACCTTATCTAGCCGGTCGCCTGGGCGCGTTGAAGGGGCAGGATCCAGTCCTGTGTGAACACGCGTGACACGGAAGGCGGCTTATGCGGCAGACTCCATTGTTTGATGCATGCGTCCGGCATGATGCCAAAATGGTGGATTTCCACGGGTGGTCCCTGCCTGTGCAGTTCAGGGGCATTGTTGAGGAGCATCTTGCCACCCGTGAGAAGGCGGGGCTCTTTGACTGCTCCCACATGGGGGAGTTCTTCATCCGCGGCGTGGAGGCCATCCGCGCCCTGGACACACTGGTCATAGGCGACATGTGCGGTCTCGCGCCGGGCAAATGCCGTTATTCGGCCATTCTCAATGAAAACGGCGGCATTATTGACGACTGTGTGGCGCTGCGGCTTGGGCCGGAGGAAATCTACCTGGTCACCAACGCCGGTCCGTTGGAGAAGGTGGGTGCCCTGCTTGCCGAACGTCTTCCCGCTGTTGAGGACGTTTCCGACGCCACCGCCAAAATAGACATCCAGGGGCCCCTGTCCCGCCATATCCTGTTGGGGCTTGGACTGGAGGCGGCCGCCCCGCTGGGCTTTTGGACGGGGGTGCGCTGCGGCTGGCGCGGCATTGGGCTTATCATTTCCCGCGCGGGTTACACCGGTGAACTCGGATATGAACTGTACCTGCCCGCCGATGCCGCGGACGCGGTTTGGGAGGCGCTGCTGGAGGACGGGGTGGCCGTTCCCTGCGGACTGGGCGCGCGGGACACGCTGCGCACGGAAATGTGCTATCCGCTGAACGGCGAGGATGTGGACGAGACCCGCACCCCCCTGGAGGCGGGTATGGACCGTTTCATCGCCTGGAACACGGAATTTCCCGGAAAAGAGCGCATTCTTGCCATGCGCGGGCGCGGGGGGTATGATCTGCTCACGCCGGTGCGTTCGGCGGATCGGCGCGCGCCGCGCCACGGGTTTGAGGTGTTCAGCGGCGGAGCCCCCGTGGGGGTGGTCACCAGCGGCACCTTCGGCCCCAGTGTTGGCTGCGGAATCGGGCTGGCATATCTGCGCCCGGAACACGCCGCGCCGGGCACGCCGCTGACGGCGGGACCGAGAAACCTTGAAATCACCACGGCGGAGGCCCCCATTCACAAGGGGGGAACCTGCCGTGTCCGTTTTTGAAAAAGCAACCGGCTTGCGCCGAGAGGAAGGATAAGCATGAATCCTGAAAGCCTGCGATACACAATGGATCACGAATGGGTTGGCGAGCAGAACGGACTCTTTGTGGTGGGCATCACCGACTACGCACAGGAACAGCTGGGCGATGTCACCTATGTGGAGCTCCCCAAACTGGGCGCGCGCCTGAAACGGGGCGACGAGGCCGCCGTGGTCGAGTCCGTGAAGGCGGCCAGCGACATTTACGCCCCGCTTGGCGGCGTGGTGGCGGAAATCAGCGATGTGCTTGAGTCAGAACCGGAGCTGGTGAACCGCGATCCCTACGGGCGCGCCTGGTTTTTCAAGCTGGAGGGCGCGGACCGGGCGGAGTACGAGGATTTGATGACGTACACCGCCTACCGGGCCTACTGCCAGGGATGTGATTGAAAAAATCCGGTTGGCGCCCCGCGGATGCCCGCGCATTCCGCCGCCGCGCCGGGAGAGTTGCCATGAGCTGGATTCCAGTGACCGAGCCGGACAGGCGGGAAATGCTCGCCGCCATTGAAGCGCCATCCGTGGACGCGTTGTTCGCGTCCATTCCGGAGGCGCTGCGCATGCGCGGCTGGGATATTCCCCCCGGCATGGACGAGATGACGCTGCGTTCACACATGGAAAAAATGGCCGGGCTGAACCGGCCGGAGCTGACGTGTTTTCTGGGCGGCGGCTATTACGACCATTTCATTCCCTCGGCGGTGGACGCGCTTTCCGGCCGGAGCGAGTTTTACACCGCATACACGCCCTACCAGCCGGAATGCGCCCAGGGCACGCTCCAGTCCATCTATGAATACCAGTCCGCCGTGTGCCGCCTTTCCGGCATGGAATGCGCCAACGCCTCCCTGTACGACGGCAGCACGGCGCTTTTCGAGGCGGCATCCATGGCCTGCCGGGTCACACGCCGTTCCAAAGTGCTGGTGGACCCGTCGGTGAACCCCGTCTGGGTCTCGGTGCTGCGCACCCATGCGGCCAACCTGCCCATGGAAATAGAGATTGGGAACGATCCTTCGGACGCCGCCTGTGTGATGGCGCAGAACCCCTCGTTCCGGGGCGACATCACCGACTGGACGGAATTGGGCGCGCGCTGCCACGCGGCGGGCGCGCTGTTTGTGTCCGTTTTCAATCCCGTGGCGGCGGCGTTGCTGAAAACACCCGGAGAAACGGGCGCGGACATCGCCGTGGCCGAAGGCCAGAGCCTTGGGCTTCCGCTCGGGTTTGGCGGGCCGTATCTGGGCATTCTCGCGGCAAAAAAGGAGCACATCCGGAAGATGCCGGGCCGTATTGCGGGCGAGACGGTGGACCATGACGGCCGACGCGGCTTTGTGCTCACGCTCCAGGCGCGGGAACAGCACATCCGCCGCGACAAGGCAAACTCCAACATCTGCTCCAACCAGGCGCTTTGCGCCCTGCGCGCCCTCATTTATCTTTCGCTCATGGGCCCGCAGGGGCTGCGTGAAACCGCCGGGGCCTGCCATGCCAAGGCGGAATACCTGAAGTCACGAATCTCCCTCTTCGCCCCGATTCTCAATGACGGCCCCACCTTCCATGAATTTGTCGTGCGCCTTTCCGCGGACGCCGGGATGGCGGCGGCGCGCATGGCGGAGCGGGGCTTCCTGGCGGGCCTGCCCCTTTCCGCCGTGAACGCGGGTGAGGCGGGGGACATGCTGATCGCCGTGACGGAAAAGCGGACCCGTGGGGAAATGGACGCTTTTGCCGCCGCGCTGAAGGAGTGCAGCACATGCAGCTGATATTTGAAAAAAGCCGCCCCGGCCGCCGCGCCGTTTCGCCAGGACCGTTGGATGTGCCCATGGCTTCACTGCCCGAAGGGGTATGCCGGGCCGCCGCGCCCGCGCTGCCCGAAATGGGCGAACTGGACGTGGTTCGCCATTTCACGCTGCTTTCCCAGCGCAATTTCGGGGTGGACAGCCAGTTTTACCCCCTCGGGTCCTGCACCATGAAGTACAACCCCAAGGCGGCGGAAACGGTTGCCGCGCTGCCGGGGTTCGCCGCGCTGCATCCGCACATGGCCTCGGTTCCGGCCTACCTGCCCTTTTGCCAGGGCGCGCTGGCGCTGGTCCACGAGCTGGAGCGCATTCTGGCGGAAGTGGGCGGAATGGAACAAGCCTGCCTGCAGCCCATGGCGGGCGCCCACGGCGAGCTGACCGGTGTGCTGCTCATCGCCGCATACCACCGCGACCGGGGAAACACGAAAAAACACACGATCCTCATCCCTGACTCGGCGCATGGAACCAACCCCGCGAGCGCGGCCATGGCCGGGTTCAACGTGGTGGAAATCCCCTCCACCCCGGAGGGGTGTGTGGACTTTGACAAATTCCTCGCCGCAATCAACGACGAGGTGGCCGGGGTCATGCTCACCTGCCCCAACACCCATGGCCTTTTTGAGCCCAAGGTCCGGGAAATTGCGGACCGCGCCCATGAGGTGGACGCGCTGCTCTACTATGACGGGGCCAACCTCAACGCCATTGTTGGGAAATGCCGCCCCGGTGACCTTGGTTTTGATGTGATGCACTTCAACCTGCACAAGACCTTCGCCACGCCGCACGGCATGGGCGGCCCGGGTTCGGGCGCGGTGGCGGTGGGCGCAAAACTCGCGCCCTTCCTGCCCGGCCCCAGGGTGGTGCGGGAAACGGGCATGCTCACTTTGGCCGCGCCGGAAAAATCCATCGGCCGCATGGCCGCGTTTTTCGGCAATTTCCTCATCGGTGTCCGCGCATACGCCTATCTGCGCCACTACGGCGGCGACGGGCTGCCCGCCGTGGCGGAAAACGCGGTGCTCAACGCCAATTATGTGCTGGCGCGGCTGCGCGGCGCCTATCAGGCTGCTTTTGAGGGCGCCTGCATGCACGAGTGCGTGCTCACCGCATCGCGTCAGGCCGAGAAGGGCGTCCGCGCCCTGGACATCGCCAAGGCGCTGCTTGACCGGGGTTTTCACGCGCCGACGGTCTATTTCCCGCTCACCGTCAAAGAATGCCTCATGATTGAGCCAACGGAAACGGAATCCCTGGAAACCCTCGATGCCTTCTGCGACGCCATGATTGAAATTGCCCGGCTGGCGGAGGAAAATCCGGACCTTCTCCATGCCGCGCCGGCAACCCGGCCCGTGGGCAGGCTGGACGAGGTGAGGGCGGCGAAGGACCTCAACTGCGCCTCGCTGGGGTGAGCACCGTGGGGGGCGATGATTTTCCGGCCCTGCGTTTCCTGGACCTTTCCTTTGAAACGCCCGCCGAGAACCTCGCCTTCGACGAGGCCATGCTTGATCACGTGGAGGAGGGGCTGGCCCCCCACACGCTGCGCCTGTGGGAGAGCCCGGTCCGTTTTGTGGTGCTGGGATCGGCCCAGGTGCTGCACCGGGAAGTGGATGCGGATGTCTGTGCGGCGGAGGGCGTGCCTGTCATGCGGCGATGCACGGCGGGAGGCTGCGTGCTGCAGGGCCCCGGCAGTCTCAATTACTCGCTGGCCCTCGGATACAACGCATTTGCCGCCGCCCGGGATCTGCACGGCTCCTATTGTCACATCCTTGGCCGTCTTGCCCGGGCGCTGGCAGCGCGGGGGATGGGCCCCACCCATGAGGGTATTTGCGATCTGGCCGTGAACGGCATGAAAGTTTCGGGAAACGCCCAGCGAAGAAAAAGGAACGCATTCCTGCACCACGGCACCCTTTTGTACCGCGCGGACCATGAGGGCATGGAAAAGTTTCTGCGTGAACCGGGAAACCGTCCGGAATACCGGGGCGAACGAAAACACCGCGACTTTGTGGGCGCGCTTCCGGCGACACCCGGGGCAATCCGCTCCGCCGTGTGTGAAGCCTTCCAGGCGGTTTTGCCCGCCGCCGTCCCCCTGCCCTCCGAACTCGGGGCGATGCGGCGGCTTGTGGCGGAAAAATACCTGGACCACACATGGATTGGGCGAAAGTGAACTTTTTCCCAAAAACAGGTACAATGGGCCTGTTTCACCGCTGACGCCCCTGTCATGTAATGAAAATGGAGTGCGGCGGTATTTTTATGTGAGAATTTGGGCCATATTGGTCCAACCGTCGTGCAGGGAAGGTTGAGCCAGGCACGTGACGGATATGCATGCAGGCCGCACCGGTGTTCCGGTGACAGGAGAAATATGCGTTCAATGACGGACAAACTGTTTCTGCCAATCGCCCTGTTAGCGGTGTTGTGCCTTTCCGCCTGCGGAAAAACGGACACAAGCGGGGTCATGGTGACCGGGCAGATCGAGGGCAACGGGGTCAACGCCGGTTCCCGCGTGGGCGGCCGGGTGGTGGAGGTGCCGGTGAAGGAGGGGGCGCGGGTGAAAAAGGGGGATGTGCTGATAAAACTCGATGATGCCGAGGCGCAGGCGCTGGTCAAGGCGGCGGATGCGGACATTGTCAAGGCGGAATCTTTCCTGGCCAAACTGGAGACGGGTGCCACGGCGGAGCAGCTCCGCCAGGCCGAGGCGGCGACCAAGGCCGCCGAGGAGCGCTGGCGCATGGTGGAGAACGGCGCGCGTGTGGAGGAAATCGGGGCGGCCCAGGCCGCCGTGGACGCAGCGCGTTCCCAGTTGAACAACGCCCGTGCGGAATTTGACCGTGCCTCCCGCCTCTATGAAAACAACGGCGTCTCCAAAAGCCAGTATGATTTGGCGCGCACGGCCATGGAAATGGCCGAGGCGCAGCACCGCACCGCGCGGGAGAAACTGGATCTCGTCTCCAAGGGCGCGCGCGCGGAGGAGCTGGCCATGGCAAGGGCCGACTTTGACCGGGCGCAGGCATCGTTGGACGAAATCCGGCGCGGCCCCCGCGGGGAGGACATCGCCACCGCCCGCGCCGCGCGGGACGCCGCGTTTGCGGCCAGGGACCGCGCCCTGGTGAACCTGGGCGAGATGGTGATCACCGCCCCCTGCGATGCCGTGATCGAGTCACTTGACGTGCGTCCGGGGGATCTGATCAAACCGGGCGCCATTGTCCGGCTGGTGGATCCCGAAGATCTTGACGTGATGATTTATGTCAGCGCCACCATGCTGGGCCGCATGCGGCTTGGCGACAAGATTCCCCTCACCGCCGACGCCCACGGGACGGAGCGTTTTGAGGGTGAGGTGGTGTACATCGCATCCACCGGCGAGTACACCCCGCGCAACCTGCAAACACAGGAGGAACGGGTGCAGCAGGTGTTCGGCGTGAAACTGGCCCTCAATTCCAACGGCGGGAAGCTGCGCCCCGGCATGACGGTCACAGCCCACCTGCCCGCGTCTGTTTCGGAACCCTGAACGTGGCGGTCAGCATCACAGAAGACAGCCCCTCCATCATCCGCGCGGAAAAGGTGACGCGCCGCTTCGGCCAGTTCACCGCCGTGGACCATGTGGACCTCGACGTGCGCGAGGGGGACATCTTCGGCTTTCTCGGCCCGAACGGCTCCGGGAAAACAACGCTCATCCGCATTCTCTGCGGGCTGCTGCGCCCCAGCGAGGGGCGCGCCACCGTGCTGGGGAACGATGTCGCCGACGACAGCGAGGCGGTCAAGCGCAGCATCGGCTACATGTCCCAGCAGTTCAGCCTCTACAAGGACCTCTCGGTCATGGAAAACCTGCGGTTTTACGCGGGCATTTACGGCATCCCCCGGCGTATTCGCAGCAGCCGCATCGAGGAGGTCATCGGCATTGTCGGCATCGGCAACTACCGCAAGCGCCTTGCGGGGCAGCTTTCGGGGGGCTGGAAGCAGCGCCTCGCGCTGGCCTGCGCGCTGGTGCACCACCCGCGGCTGATGTTCCTGGACGAGCCCACGGCGGGCATCGATCCCGTGGCGCGGCGCGACCTGTGGAACCTGCTCTTTGATCTCGCCGGCGGCGGGGTCACCTTTTTCGTCACCACCCATTACATGGACGAGGCGGAGCGGTGCTCCCACCTGGGCTACATCTACTATTCCAAGCTGATTGTCTACGGCACCCCCGCCGAACTGAAGCGGCTGCCCGACGTGACCCCCTCCGGCGCGGTGCGGCTTGAGGTGCGCGTGCCCGCGGTTGCCCAGGCCATGCGCATGCTCAACCAGCACGATTTCGTGCTGGACGCCACCATTTTCGCCGACGTGCTTCATGTGCTCGCGGCGGAGGGTTCGGAGGGCCGGCTGGTGGACGCGCTGGACGCGGCCGGCTTCACCGGTGCGCAGATAAAGGAAATTCCAGCGACGCTTGAGGACGTCTTTGTAACCCTGACGCGTGAACGGGAGCGCGAGCGCGAGCGGGAACTGGAGGCTGCCCGTGTTTAGGGGAATGGGCGCCATAGTCTACAAGGAGTCGCGGCACATCATCCGCGACCCGAAGACTTTGTTTCTGATGCTGCTCATCCCGTGCCTTGAGCTTGTCATGTTCGGCTACGCCGTGAACCTGGACATCAAGAACATTCCGACGGTGGTGTACAACCTGGACGGGCGGCACCACTCCAAGGAACTGCTGGACGCCTATGTGAATTCCGGCTACTTTGCCATCGTGGGAACGGTGAATTCCGACAGGGATCTGGTGGGGGAAATCGTGGCCGGACGGGCAAAGGTGGGCATCAAAATCCCGCCGGACTACACCGACCACGTCGCGTCGGGCGAGGGCTCCCAGGTGCAGGTGCTGATTGACGGCAGCGACTCCACCTCGGCGATGCAGGCGCTCAACACAAGCAATTTTGTCGGGTTGCGCGCGTCGCTGGGCGCGCTGGCGGGCATGCTCGGCGGTGATCCCGTGCTGATTGTGGAAACGCGCAACCGGGTGCTCTTCAACGCGGACATGCGCACCGCCAACTTCATGGTGCCCGGCCTTGTGGGCGTGATCCTCCAGGTGGTCATCATGCTGCTCACCGCCTTTGCCATTGTGCGGGAGAAGGAGCAGGGCACCCTGGAGCAGCTCATGGTCACGCCGGTGTCGCGCATGGGCCTGATCCTCGGCAAGCTCTTCCCCTTCGGGGTCATCGGCGTGTTTGAGGCGGCCTCCGTGCTCTTCCTGATGCGCTACCTTTTCGGGGTGCCCATCGCGGGCAACCTCTACCTGCTGCTCGGCTTCACCATGGTGTTCCTTTTCACCACCCTCGCGCTGGGGCTGCTGATTTCCACCTTCGCGGGCAACCAGATACAGGCGCTCCAGTTTTCCTTCCTGGTGCTGCTGCCCTCCTTCCTGCTTTCCGGGTTCATGTTCCCCCAGGAAACCATGCCCAAAATCATCTACATCATCGGGCAGGCGATTCCCGTGACGTATTTCCTGCGCATCCTGCGCGGCATCATCCTGCGCGACGCGGGCTTCGCCGATTTGTGGTTCAACGGCGCCGTGCTGGTGGGCATGGGAATGGGCATCATCCTGCTGGCCTCCATGCGCTTCCGCAAGACGCTGGGATGAGAACGCCATGGAACTCCAAATCACGCAGAAAGGCCCGGACGCGCTGATTCCCGTGCGGGTGCAGCCGAAATCATCACGAAACGGGCACTGCGTCGGTCCGGACGGCAAACTGCGCGTTTCCATCACCGCCCCGCCCGTGGATGGCGAGGCGAACAAGGCGGTGGTAAAATACCTCGCGGACGCGCTTGGGGTGGCCAAATCCCGCGTGACCCTGGTGGCCGGGGAAAAGGGCCGGGAGAAAACCCTTGCCGTGGCGGGCTGTTCCGCCGCGGAGGCCGCCGCAAAATTGTCGCCCCCGGCACACACGCCGGACGGGCGCGAATGAAACGCCGCCAGAAATGGCATGGTCTTATCATCCAATGGAAAATGGAAGGAGCACACAATGGACATGAAGCGCATGGTGGACGAGTCGGCGGCGGCAGTCAGGGCGCGGTGCGCGGTGCGCCCTGAGGTGGGCATCATACTCGGCACCGGCCTGGGCATGCTCGCCGAGCGGATTGAAAATCCGGTGCGCATCGCCTATGAGGAAATCCCCCATTTTCCCGTTTCCACCGTGGACGCCCATGCGGGAGAAATGATTCTCGGCACCCTTTCCGGCAAACCCGTGGCGGCCCTGTCGGGGCGCTTTCATTATTACGAGGGCTACAGTCTGCGGCAGGTGACCTTTCCGGTGCGCGTGGCGAAGGCCCTGGGCGTGCGCACCCTGGTGGTGTCCAACGCCGCTGGCGGCATGAACCCCCAGTTCCGGGCGGGCGACCTGATGGTCATCACCGACCACATCAATCTCATGGGCGACAATCCGCTAATCGGCCCCAATGACGACGAACTGGGCCCCCGTTTTCCGGACATGTCGGAGCCCTACGACAACAGGCTGATTGATCTTGCCGAGCGGGTGGCCCTGGAGTCGGGAATCAAGCTCCAGCGGGGCGTGTATCTTGCCGTAACCGGCCCCTGTCTGGAAACACGCGCCGAATACCGGTTTATGCGCCAGGTTGGCGGAGATGCCGTGGGCATGAGCACCGTGCCAGAGGTCATCGTGGCGGTGCATGCCGGACTGCGGGTGCTCGGTTTTTCAGCCATCACCGACGAGTGCCTGCCCGACGCGCTCCAACCCGCGAATATTGAGAAAATCATCGCCGTGGCCAATGCGGCGGAACCGAAACTGAGCGCTTTGGTGGCCCAATGTGTCGCTCGGATGGATTAATTTGACTTTGCGGGTGCAAAAACACAAAATAATGGGCGTGGTTGGAAGTTTTTACCTGATATAGTGGTTGGGGTAAGATGTTGTGATTATTTGACGGGAACGCCCTCTTCCGACGAGGCGGAAGGCAAGGGGTTTGCGGGGCGTTTTCTGTAGGGGCCTGAACATTTATAAGGAAGTGGATGATGCCTGAAAAGATTTTGCGCGTTTTCTTTGTGATAGTAAGCATTGTGATGGGGGGGCTTTGGGGGGGCTTTCTGGTGCGCAACCAGTTGGACGGCACGGGCGAACCCGTGAACGCCCTTCCCTGGATAATCATCGGCGGGTTCAGCGGCGGCACCCTTTCCATCCTTGTCATGCTGGCCGTGCGTTTCATCACGCAGGAGGTGTACGAGAAACTGGCCCCCGCGTTTGTGGCGATTGTTCTGGCACTGCTGGTGGGCTATTCGGTGTCCCGTTACATGCTCTTCTGGTTTCCCAAGGCGGAGCCGACCCTCCAGATATTTGTATCCGTGTCGGTGGTGCTCATTTTCGGGTACATCGGCATTTATGTGGGCCTGACCCGCGCCTCCAACTGGGAGTCGCTGATGAAGGCCGTGCAGCGGCGCTCCTCCTCCCAGCCGGGGATGGTGAGCCAGAAACTGGTGGACACGAGCGTGCTCATTGACGGCCGCATCGCGGACATCTGCGCGAGCGGTTTTGTGGAGGGCGCGCTGCTGGTGCCCCGCTTTGTGCTGAAGGAGCTGCAAAACATCGCGGACTCCGCCGAGGTGCTGCGGCGCGCCAAGGGGCGCCGGGGTCTGGACATCCTCAAGAGTCTTCAGGATCCCGCGTCCAAGGTGAAGGTGATGATTATCGAGGACGATCCCGCTGACGTGCGCGAGGTGGACGGAAAACTTGTCCGTCTGGCCCGCCAGTTCGGGGCCAAGGTGCTCACCAACGACTTCAACCTGAACAAGGTGGCCCAAATCGAGGGGGTTGACGTGCTCAACATCAACGACCTTGCCAACGCGCTCAAGCCCGCCGTGCTCCCCGACGAGGAGATGGAGGTGAAGCTGATCAAGGAAGGCAAGGAGCCCAACCAGGGCGTGGGCTACCTGGATGACGGCACGATGGTGGTGGTGGACGGGGGCCGTAATTTCATGGGCAAGAACGTTCAGGTCATCGTCACCAGCGTGCTCCAGACCTCCGCCGGCAAGATGATCTTCACGAAGTTCAACGGTGTCGTGCAGTGAAAGTGCGCCTGCTCATTCCCGCCGCGGGCATGGGCACCCGTCTCGGTTCCGCCGGACCCAAGGCGCTGGTTGATCTTTGCGGCGAGCCCATGCTTGCGCGGACGCTCGCCCGTTTCTTCTTTGTTTCCCCGGCACCACCGGTCATTGTCACCGCGCCCCCCGGGCACGTGGGGGAGTTTGAGGCGGCGCTGTCGGGCGCGGCGTCCAAACTGGAATGCATGGTGACGCCGGGCGGTCTTGAACGTCAGGAGTCCGTTGCGGGCGCCTTGGCGCTGCTGGACAACGACGATGATTTGGTGGTGATCCACGATGCGGCCCGCCCCTTTGTACCCCCCGAATCCATCCGGGCGGGGATTGCCGCCGCGGAGCGTCACGGCGCGGCCACGGTGGCGGTGCCCGCCGTGGACACTGTGCTGATGGGCGACAGCGACGCCTTTCTGGTTGGCACGCCCGACCGTTCCTCCCTCTGGTGCTGCCAGACCCCCCAGATTTTCCGGGTGGGCGTCATCCGTGAGGCCCACCGCCGCGCGGCGGAAGAGGGGCGGCGCGGCACGGACGACGCGTCGCTGGTGCGGGAGGCGGGAATGCCGGTAAAATTGGTCATGGGCGCGGCGTTGAACTTCAAGATTACCACCCCCTTTGATTTGGAGGTTGCACGGATGGTTGTGCGGGAGGGTTTGGCATGTTGAGAATCGGTATCGGATACGATCTGCACCGCATTGAGGAGGGCCACCCCCTGATACTGGGCGGGGTGCGCATCCCCCATGACCGTGGGTTCATCGCCCATTCCGACGGGGATGTGCTGGTTCATGCGGTGATAGACGCCCTTTTCGGCGCGGCCGGGCTGGGCAACATCGGCCAGCGCTTCCCCGACACGGACCCAAACCTGAAAGGGGCCGACAGCCTGGAACTGCTTGACCGCGCCTTCCGCCTCGTGCGCAGCGCCGGATACCACGTGGTCAACCTGGACTCGGTGATCGTGGCGCAGGAGCCCAAGCTGAACCCCTATGTGGACCACATGCGCCAGCGTCTGGCCGAACATTTGTGCGTGGAGCGCTCGCGGGTGTCCGTGAAGCCAAAGACGAACGAGGAACTGGGCCCGGAGGGCCGGGGCGAGGCCATCAGCGCCCAGGCCGTGGTGCTCCTGTCCCGGGCGGAGCACGGCTCTTGAGGCGCTCCGTCGCGCGCGAGATGGACCCCTGGGCGGATTATTACGATATTCTGCACCGGGGCCTGCCCGGCGAAGCCCATTTTTACGTCATGGCCGCCGTGCTCCAGTCCCGGCCCGTTCTTGAAATCGGCTGCGGCACGGGGCGCGTCTGCATCCCCATGGCCATGTCCGGCGCGGATGTCACCGGCATGGACATTTCCCCCGCCATGCTGGCCCTGTGCCGGGACAAGGCCCGGCAGTTGAGGCCGTTCAAGGGGAAACTCTCCCTGCTGCGCGGGGACATGCGCCGTTTCTGCCTGGACCGGCGCTTTGGTCTTGTCGCGATGCCCTACCGCGCGCTCATGCACTGCCTGACACCGGAGGAACAGCTTGCCTGCCTCGAATGCGTCCGGGCCCATTTGGAACCGGGCGGCGAGGCGCTGCTGAACCTGTGGGCGGCGCGGCCCCGCGACCTTGCCGCCTTTCCCCCCGGAAAGTCCGTCCATGAAAAGCCTGTGCTCATGGCCACCCATAACATCCCCGGAGAAACCACCCGCCTGCGCCACTATTACGACGCCTGGCGTGATGACCACCTCCAGTTAATCCACGAGCGCCACCGGCTGGACGAGGTGGGGCCAAGGGGAAAAATTCTCCACCGGCAGCCCCTTTCCCTCACCCGCGCCTGGATTACCCCCCGTGAAATGGGCCATCTGGCGGCGCGCGCGGGCTTTGAGGTGGTTGAATGGACGGGCGATTTTGACGGTTCCCCCTTCGACGGGCGGAGCACGGAAATGATCCTGCGCCTCCGCACCGCTTGAAATATCCGTACCCAGCCACTACAATCCAGCAACGTCATTGACGCATCAACCGGTGTTTCCGCCTTTCGCCGAAGTTCATCCGCCGCTTGCGGGGTGTGTTCTGTCCGGCATCACGGCGGGCGGACCCGCCGGATTCCGTAAAACTGCGTTTGCGCCACGGACAGGAGGCAAGGGCATGCCTGACACCAGAGAACTCCCGCACTGGGAGGAAATCCGCGAACTCATTGAAAAAGGGTCCGGCGGGGACCTCCAGTCCTTCATTGACAAGCTCACCTCAAGCGACATGGCCCGCGCCCTCACCCGCCTGGACGACGAGGAACGCAACCGCCTCATCCTGCTCCTGGAACCCGAGGACGCGGCCGACCTCATCGAGGAACTGGAGGACTCGCAGGGCGCGGACATCATCGAGGATCTTTCCGCGGACGAGGCGGCCTCCATCATTGACGTGATGGAAAGCGACCGCCGCGCCGACATCCTCGGTGAGATGGACGAGGAGGATGCCGAGGCCATCCTGAGCCGGATGGAGCCCGAGGAGGCCCGCGACGTCCGCGAACTGCTCCAGTACGACGAGGAGTCGGCCGGTGGCATCATGGTCACGGAGTACGTCTCCTTCCCCGGGCACACGAACGTGGGCGAGGCGCTCCACAAACTGCGCGCGCTGGCCGAGGAGGACAGCGAGCTCATGACCCAGTACGTCTACGTGGAGTCCGGGAAAGGGCGCCTGGCGGGGGTGCTGCGCCTGCGCGACGTGCTCACCGCGCCGTCCAACCGGCTGCTCCGCGAGATTATGGTGGTTAACCCCGTCTACGTCTTCACCGACACGCCGCTGCAGGAGCTGGACGACATTTTCGAGCGCTACCCCTTCCTGGGCATTCCGGTGGTGGACGAAACCGGCGTCATGGTGGGCGTCGTCCGCCGGGCCGACATGGAGGAGGCCTGGGGCGAGGCCCAGGGCAGGAGCTTCCTGCGTTTCAGCGGCATCGTCACCGGCGAGGAGCTGCGCAGCATGCCCGTGATGCAGCGCAGCGGGAGGCGCCTTGCGTGGCTGCTGCTGAACATGCTGCTCAGCATCATGGCGGCGAGCGTCATCCTTGGCCATCAGCAGACCGTGGAGCGCATGTTCGCCCTCGTCTTCTTCATGCCCGTCATCTGCAACATGAGCGGCTGCAGCGGCAACCAGGCCGTCGCCGTCAGCATCCGGGAGCTGATCCTCGGGCTCATCCGGCCCGAGGACTATTTCCATGTCTGGCGCAAGGAGGTTGCCATCGGGCTCATCAACGGCGCGGCCCTCGGCGCTATCCTGGGTGTCGTCGCGTCGGTATTTTGGAACGAGTCGCCCTTCCTCGGGGTCGTCATCGGCGCGGCCTTTTCCGCCAACATCATCGTGGCCGTCTCCCTCGGCGGGCTCATCCCGCTGCTGCTGCGCAAGCTGAAGATTGACCCCGCCCTCGGCGCGCCGCCCATGCTCACCACCCTCACCGACATGTGCGGATTCTTCCTCGTCCTCACCTTTGCCCAGTTCGCCCTGACGCTCAACCTGATCTGAGCGCGGGCGCAACACTGCGGGGACACAGGGGGGAGGGCGCGTCAAGGTTGCGGTGGCGTGTTTTCACGGATATGCTCACAAGCATTGCCGGATACCATTCAGGAGGCATGATGATGTTGACGGGATTTTTGATCGTGCTGGCGGGAGCCGCAGAGGGGTTGCTGCAAAACACCGACTTTTCCAAGGGGCTGGAGCAGTGGACGGTGAACGCCCCGGCGGGGGTGGAGGCGGCGGTGGCTGTGGAGGCGGGGAGACCCTGCGCGGAGATGAACGTGGGGGATGGGGCACAGGTTGGCTGGCCGGGGTTTTACCAGGAATTTGCGGTTGCGCCGGGCCGGATTGTGCGTTTTTCCACCGATGTCCAGGCGAAGGACATCCGCGACGGCTTCGGCGCCTACCTGTCTGTTGAATTTCTTGACACGGCGGGGAAGCGCGTTTCCTTCGGGCAGAGCGAGGCCGCCCCGCGAAACGGGTCATGGAAAACCCTGCGCATCATGGAAATCGCGCCGCAGGGCACCGCCCGCGGCAAGGCGTGCCTCATCCTGAACGGACGGGGCACGGCGCGCTTTGCCGGGGTGTCCCTGTCCCTTGCCGACGGCCCCGAATCAACGCCGCCCGACGGGCCGGTGACCATCACGGTGACGGGGGACACCGCCTGCGCTTCATTGATCGGCTTCGGCGCGGAGGATGACGGCTGGTTTTACAACCAGGAAAACGCTGCCAAGGGGGTCACACGGGAGGACTGGGCCATCCGCGAGGGCCGCATCGAATGGATGCAGCCGGACTGGGTGCGCATGTTTTTCTGGTACATGGACTTTAACCCCTCGGGCGACTGGGAAACCTTCGATTTTGATTCGGACAACATGCGCAGCCATTACCAGACCCTGGACCTGTACCAAAAACTCGGCGCGCGGGTGAACGTGGTGGGTGTGGAATGGGGCGTGAAGGATCCCTACGGTGACGCGGCAAGGGCGGCGAAGGCGATAGGCGCGCTGATGGAGCATCTCATCAAGGCGAAGGGCTACACCTGCGTCACCGAATGGACGCTGACCAACGAGCCCAACGGCTATTTCATCGGCAAGGGCTATGACTTCCGGCGCTTTGCCGAACTGCACAGGCTGGTCAGGGCGGAGTTTGACCGGCGCGGGCTGAAGGTGCGCATCGTGGGTTCGGACGACACGGGCGGCTTTGACTTCTTTTCCCAGTGCGTGAACGACGAGGCATATTACGGCCTCGCCGACTACTTCGCATCGCACCGCTACATCCAGCATGGCAGCCGCCCACTCATGTCGGACTTCCTCGACGAGCGGCTGGGATTGCTGGCCGCGCGCGCGCCCGGGAAGCAGTTGGTGGTGGCGGAATTCGGTTTCCATGACGGGCGGTCGGGGGCGCTGGAAAATCCGATTATGGAGGAGTACGACTATGCCCTGTGGACCAGCGCCTTTGTAATCGAGGGGCTGAACAAGGGGGTGGCCGGCTTTTCAGTCTGGTGCCTCCACGAGGTCTATTATCCCGGCAACGGCTTCATGAACTACGGCCTGTGGAATTACAAGGACGACGGGTGGAAGCCCCGACCTGTCTATCATGCCTGGGCGCCCTTCAGCCGCTTCACCAAAACAGGCGATTCTTCCCGCCGCTGCGAATCCACCCATCCCGCCCACGTTTCCGCCGCCTTCGCGGGAAACACCCTGTTCTGGGTGAACCAGACCGGGCGGGATGTGGAGATTGTGCTTAAGGGTGCCGTGCCTGAAACGGTGCGCATCATGACCGAGGCGACTTTGTCCGGGGACCGGGATTGTGGTGTGGAGTCCCCCCTGAAAGACGGCAAGTTCACCGCGCCGCCCCGCAGTTTTGGATATGCGAGGTAAGTTTACGGTTTAATGCGGGTGGTGCGAACGACCCACCAGATGCGCAGCCAGATGAGCCAGCCGCGCGCGCGGCGGGCAACGCCCGAAACCATCGCACCAAGCAGACCCGCGGAGCCCATCGGGGCATAGTTCCCGTCGGGGCCGAAACACCACCGTTCGGGCATGCCCGACAGGCGCGCCACCACCCGCAGGCGCGGACTGTCAAACATCACCACCATCCGGGTGAAGCGCTCCGCACGCAACTGCCTCAACAACCCTGGAAGCGCGCGGAAACGGCCCGGACCGACTGCGGGCACGGCAGTGAAAAGGGTTCTGTCGGCCAGTTCGCCAACCACATCCTCCGGGAAACCCGACGGCACCACCGCAACAATCTCCGCGTCCGGATGCCCGGCGCGGAGCGTCCGGAGCATCCGCAGAAAATGCGGTCCCCGGCTGTAAAAGGCGCAGAGGCGTGTTTCCGGTCTCATTGTGTCAGTTCCCCGATCAGCGGCGCGTAATGCCGGTTGATCACAGCGTCCCAGTCGTATTCGGAGGCGGCCACGCGCCGTCCCCCCATGCCCAAACGGTAGCGCAGCGGCGCGTCATCGAGCAAACGTCCCAATTTTTCCGCCAGATCAGCCGCGTCATGGGGTGTGCAGAGGAAACCCGTTTCCCCATCGCGCACGATGTCTGCGAGGCCGCCGCTCCGCGACGCGACCACGGGCGCGCCCGCCGCCATGGCCTCCACCGCCACCAGCCCGAAGGGCTCCTGCCACAGCGAGGGCACCGCCACGATGTCCGCCTGTCCGTAGAGTGCCAGCGTCTCCTCGTGGGTGAGCCAGCCGAGGGGGCGCAGCAGCGGACTGTCCAGCATCACATCAAAGTGGGTGGCCCAAATCTCAAAATCACGGGCGGGCCTGCGCTCCGTCAGCAGTTCCCCCGCCCGCAGCAGCACACCCAGGCCCTTGAGCGGGTCCTCGGCGCGGCCCGTCATGAGGATGATCTTTTTCCTCGGGTCATAGCCGGGTTCACGCTCGCAGGGGATGCCGTTCACCGGTGCGCCGCCGGGGATGACGCGCACCCGGTTGTGAAAACCCTCCAGATGCGCCTTCAGTGTGGTGTTGGACACCACCACGGAATGATAGCAGGCCAGCGATTCCAGCACGATCTGGTGGTATTCCGGCCGCCATGCCTCCGCCGCCCGGTAGTCGGAAACCCAGGCGCTCCGTCCGTCCCTGCGCAGTTCGGGGGTGAGATGGGCGAAGCCGCAGGCGCGGCAGACTTCCGGTGTGCGCAGAAAATCGTTTGGGCAGTGCGCGCCGTCCTTAAACCGGGTGGCGTCCTTCATGCAGGCCAGTTCGTGGGCGTAAAAACGGCCCACGAGCGGATAATGGGAGAGCGCCCTGGCCAGATACGGCTTCAGCGTGAAGGCGTGGGTCAGAAACACCGCCTGCGGATGAAAACCGTCCACCGCCGCGCGCACTTTCGGGCAGAGCGCGGCGGGGCGCAGTCCAGTCTGGTCCACATCAATCACGGTTGTTCGAAATGCGTCCGGCGGCTGCGTCACCAAGCCGCGCTCGGTGGAGCCCTCCTCGTGGATGACAAAAAGCCGGACTTCCGCACCCAATCCCGCCAGACGGGACAGCACGTGAAACACATCGGCGTCCGCGCCGCCGTTGGGCGGCCAGCAGAAATTGGCGTCCACGAAGGCGATGCGCAGTCCCTTCATGGATTTGTCCCCGCGAGTTCGTCCCAAAGGGGCCGGTAATGCTGTTCCATGATGCGTTCCCATGAATACAGCGACTCAACCCGCATCCGGCCCGCCCGGCCCATGTGTTCCCGCAGTGCCGCGTCATCCAGCAGCCGGTCCAGGCATTCCGCCAGCGCGTCGGCGTTCCCCGGTGGGAAGAGCTTGCCCGTTTCCCCCTCCGCCACAATTTCCGCCAGCCCGCCACAGCGGCTTGCCACCACGGGCCGGGCCGAGGCCATCGCCTCTATGGCCACCAAGCCCCAGGGCTCCTCCCACACACTGGGCACCGCGCACAAGTCCGCCGCGCGGTAGGCCTCCGACATCGCGGCATGATCCAGCCAGCCCAGGCAGCGCAGCCACGGTGCGTTGCCGCAGTCCTGCGGAAGGGTGGCGCGCACCTCGAAATCCTGCCGCTTTTTCCAAAGTTGTTCCGCGGCGCGGGCGAGTGTGTCAAAGCCTTTGGCGGGATCCTCGGCGCGGCCCGGCATGAATATGGACAGTTTTTGGCCCTGTCCATGCTCCGGCGGCGGGGCGGCGGCAAAGGCGGCGGGATCCACTCCCGACGGCACCATCCGCACCGAGGCGGGCAGGCCGCCAAGAGGCGGGATCATGGCCGGATGATAGACCAGCGCCACACGCAGCGCCGACAGGAAGTCACGGAAGATTTTGTGGTAGCCGGGTTCAAAGGCGCGTGCGCCGGTGTACTCGCGGAGCCAGGCGTTGGCGGTGCCGGAACGTAGCTCGGGCGTCCACCGCGCCAGCGCGCAGGCGCGGCAGTGATCCGGGTTTTGCAGATAGTTTTCCGGGCAGGGTGCGCCGTTTTTGAAGTGGAGAATGTCCCGGTGGCAGGCCGCCTCATGGGCGTGGAACCGGGAAACAAGGGGATAATGGCGCAGTGCCAGGGCCGCATAAGGCTTCATTTGAAAGCCCTGTCCGAGAAACACGGCATCGGGCCGCCAGGCGTCCACCTCCCTTTGAAACGCCGCCGCCACCGCCTCCGCCCGAAACTCAGTCCCGGCAAAGGGAAGCACCCTGACGGGGAAGGGTGTGGTTGACGCGTCCACCCGGCCCCGTTCCCAGGTTTCCCCGTCGCGCGCGGCAAAGAGGCAGACCTCATGGCCCATGGCCTGCGCGCCGGAAACAACATGGAACATGTCCACATCGCCGCCCCCGTGGGGGGGGCGTGAAAAGAAGAGATCCACAAAGGCGATGCGCATGGCGAGGGGCCGTCCCTTGATTCCGCCGTGTTTCCGCCCGGAACCGCTCCGGGCGGGGCGATTATACCATGGCATGCCGCCGGTGCGGCCTACACCTCGTTCTGGATGATTTGGTCGAGGGTCTGCCGTCTGCGGATGAGCCGGAAGGAGCCGTCCTTTTGGAGCAGCACCTCGGCGCATTCGGGGAAGGTGTTATAGTTCTTTGACGCCATGCCGGCGCAGTAGGCGCCGCAGGCCTCCAGCACCACGGCGTCGCCGATCCCGATTTTGGTGAGGGTGCGCGGGCCGAGCCCCTCGGGATTGCCCGGTTCGGGGGTGAGAATATCGCCGCTCTCGCAGCAGTGCCCCACCACCAGGTACTCCATTGTTTCTCCGTTGCCGTGGGTGCGGGGCACGGTGACGATGGGGTGCTGCGCGCCGTAGAGGCTGGGGCGCAGGTTCTCCGTCATGCCGCCGTCCACCTTTATGAAGGTGTGCCCCCCCGCACCGGTGTCCACGATGTCCATGGCGGTGCAGACCAGCGCGCCCGCGTTGGCGACGAGATAGGTGCCCGGCTCGATTTCGAGGTGCAGTTTCCGGCCGTTTTCGCGGGCGAACCGCTCAAAGGCGGGAAGGATGCGCGCGCCTATTTCGTGGAGATCGGCCCCTTTTTCATGGGACATACGGGCGATTTTGTAGCCGCCGCCCAGGCTGAGCCGGGTGACTTCCGGCATCCGCGCGGCGATGGCGAGGGACAGGCTGGCGCAGTGCAGCCAGACCTCCGGGTCGGAACCGGACCCGATGTGGGTATGCATGCCGGTGAGGCGGAGCTTGTGCCTGCTGACCGCGGCGAACACCTCGTCAAGGTGCTCGTGCCAGATGCCGAAACTGGAGGAGGGGCCGCCCACATTGGTGCGGTTGTTGTGGCCGGAGCCGAGCCCCGGATTCATGCGCACGGACAACTCCGCGCCGGGAAAGAGCGTGCCGTAGGCGTCAATCTGACGCAGGGAACAGGCGTTGAAGAGGCAGCCCTTTCGTATCAGCGCCTCCAGGTTGCCGGGTAGTTCCTGCGCGGTGATCTGGATGTGATCCGCCGGAATGCCCGCGCGCAGGGCGCGCTCAGCCTCATACCCGCTGCTTGCGTCAATGTGCAGACCTAGGCTGTGGAAGACCCGCAGGAGCGCGGCGTTGGGCGACGCCTTCATCGCGTAGCGGGCCGTCAACCCAAAAGCGTTGGGGAAGGCCAGCACCTCGCGGCCCCGCCGATCCAGCGTGGCCTCGTCGTACACAAACACGGGCGTGCCGAATTCGTCCTGAACGCGGCACACCTGCTCTTCGGTCATGAATGCCAGAGATTCCATGGGTTTTCCTGTAATGGTTGCCGGTCTTTGGGCTGGTTTGGGCCAAAAGCGTACCATGTTTTCGTGATTCGGCGCACCTGTGGTGTGCAAAAAGGGCCGCATCCCGGGGATGCGGCCCAGACATACGGCTTTTTTTTATCCGATCATACTGCCGGAACCACCGTTGCCTCGGGGGTCGGAACCGGCACTCCGGGCGTTTGTGCGGGAGGGAGTTCAATGGTGCGGATGGTGTAGGTCTGGCCGCTTTTCAGCGGACGGCCATGATCAATCACGCGGTTGGGCTCCATGGCCATCCAGTCGGGCCGGGGCTTGTACTGCGGGAAATCGGGCATGGCGTATGCGTGTTCGCGCACCCTGAACTTCAGGGGCGCGTCGGCGGCAGTCTCCAAGTGCACGGTAACGCCGGGCCTGGGCATGCACATGGTGCCCAGTGACCAGCCGCCTCCCTCGGGAACCTTCATGGGAATGCCTTCGCAGGCCGCCGAATACACCGGGGGGTTGCCGTCGAGGTGAATGTCTATGAACTGCGCGTCCGTGGGGGAGTCCATGCGCAACTGGAGAAAACGCCTTCCGTTTTCAACCCGGTCGGCAAGAATGTCGATCCTCATTCCCTCAAAGGGCGCCGGGGGCGCGGGCGCACGCAGGTATTCGTGCTTGTCGCCCGGGAAAAACTCCTGGCACAGGGCGCGGTGGTTGGGATCGGGGAAATACTGGGAGGTCCACTCGTCGGTGGCCTTTTTCCCGGCAAACCAACCCTCCGGCAGGGTGACGTTGATCACCTCCCTGGCCCACTGTGGTGTGGTGCGGTCCGAACTGAGCCAGAAGGTCTCGTTGGTGTCGAAATTGACCGCATAGGAAAGCGAGTTGAGCCAGGGGGATTCCGGGCTGGGCTTGTTTTTCTGATACCCGAGTCCAACGAGCAGCGCGCCGACGACGGCGCAGATCAGGAATGCCTTCCAGCGCAGTTTCTCCACGACCAGCATAAGCTGGGCGGAGAAGAGCCCCAGAATCATCACGGCAAAGAGGCTCAGGATTACCCCGCCCAGGGCTGTGAGGGTGTACGCGAGCATGCAGAGCGCCGGAACCAGCAGGGTGATGGCAGGAAGCATGGGAACAGCCAGCAGCGCGGCGGTGCGCGGACTCAGGGGGGCGTCCTTCCGGTGGGCAAGCACCAGCCCAAGCAGGGAAACGGTTCCCATCACCATGGGCCAAAGCACAAAGTGCGCGCCTCCGGGAAGCTCATGCAGCACAAACGCCAGCATACCCGCCCAGTACAGCAGCACCGCCGCGGGCAGTTCGGCGGGGCGCAGAAACCGGCGTGCCGGACCCCAGAGCAGGAAGCACACCGCCCCGGCAAGCACCACAAAGCCCACACTGTAGAGGGTGGTCTGGTACATGGCCATTTCGCGGAAGGAAAGCAGGACCAGGGCGGCGAGGGGCGCCCAAACCGCCTCCGCAAGCGCAAGGGCGATCAGCGTCAGCAGCACCCCGCCCAGCAGGCCAATGATGCGGATGGCGCGGCGGAAAAGGCCGAGGATCAGCACCGCCGCCAGGAAGATCCACGCGGCAACCGAAAAGGGCTTGTCCCAAGTGCCGGGATACACCACCATGTGGTCGCCGACAATATTGAAATAGGTGGCGTTGGGCGCGCGGCAGTTGTCCAGGGGAATGTTGCCCAGATGACGCGCAAGCCCCAGACAGTACGCGCCATGGTGCTGGAGGCTGGCCTTGCTCACCCGTTCAGGCTCGTCCAGCCGTGTGTGGTAGTTGGCAAACCCGTCAATGTAGGCAACATTGTAGCCGGGCACCTCGCGCTTGTAGCGGCCGAAGTCGCTGCCGAAGGGCAGGCGGTCGTAGATGTCGAACATGATGGAGTCGGCGCGGGGATGCACCCCGGCCTTTGCCAGCTCGCGGATTATCCATCCGTTCTTGTCGGAGGTCTCAAACATCAGCGCGGGCCCCTTCACGCCGCGCACCTCCAAACCCAGCATGACGCCAACCTCCTTGAACCAGGGGTGCTCGGCAAAGCCCTGGGCGCCGTTTGCGCCCACTTCCTCCTGGTCGGCAAAGACAAAGATCACGTCATTTTTCAAAGGAGCGCCCGCTTTGAGGGCGCGGGCGGTTTCCAGCATGGCGGAGATGCCGGAAATGTCGTCCGCCGCGCCCGGGCCGTAAGGCACCGAGTCAAAATGCGCGTCCATGGCGAAGGCCTTGGTGTTGGCCGTGCCGCGAATCCTGCCCAGCACGGCGCGCCGCCACTCGAAATGGTTGCCGCCGTTGTAATGGGGCTCGTCAATGACCACCATCTCAAGGCCGAGTTTCTGAACCTGCCCCTTGATGTACTCAAAAACCTGATCATTGGCCACCGAACCCGTCGGATGGGGTTCCCGGGCCATGATTTTCATATGCTCATAGGCGCGCCATGCGGAGAAATCGGTTTCCGGGGTGGAAGCAGGCTTGGGGGACGGGGGCTGTCCCGTCCACCAGCCTGTAAAAATTGTGATCCCCAGCAGCGCGAGGACCACCCCCGACCACAGCCCCAATTGGCGCTTTTCAAACATCCGGTTTCTCTCCCAGGTTGGTTATTTGTGTGGGTTTTTGCCTTCAGACACGGGCTATAGACCATGTGCCATGGTAATTGGTTGCGCTTGTTTCACATTTTTTGTCATTTGCACAAAAACGGCGGCTTAAAGTTGCTTTTGCCGGTCTTTGGGCGGCTGTGGTAGGATTGGGCAGGATGATGAAATTCAGGGCGAAGGGCCGCAAAACAAATGACTGTATCCAGCAAAATCCGGCAACTTGTTTGGTTCTCCGTATTTTGCCTTTTCTCGTTTATGTCCATGGCGGGAGAGCCGGGGCCCGCCCCCGGATTGACGCTTGAACGGGTTCACCATAAAAATGTGCCTTATGTGGTGGCCCGGGTGGATGTGCGCAAGGCCGGTCTCGGTCTGTATTGGAAGGATGGGGAGGGGAAACCGTACACCAATTTTTATAATTTGCGCGACAGTCTCGCCCGGCAGGGGAAAAAACTGGTTTTTGCGACAAATTCCGGCATTTATGCGCGGGATTACACACCGTTGGGGCTCCATGTGGAGGGGGGGCGGGAACTTGAGCCGCTAAACCGGAAGCGGGGCGGGGGCAACTTTTTCATCAAACCAAACGGTGTGTTTTTTATCACCGGGGACATGGCCGGAATTATGACCACGGACGCCTATGCGGAGAAGAATATTGCTCCGTCACTGGCGGTGCAGTCGGGGCCGATGCTGCTGATGGACGGAGGCTATTCCCCGCGGCTGCTTCCCGATTCGGACACATATTTCATCCGGAACGGGGTGGGGCTTGTTTCAGATCACGAGATTGTTTTCGTCCTTTCCGAGCTGCCGGTGAATTTTTACACCTTTGCGGCCTTTTTTAAGGGGGAATTGGGCTGTTCAGGCGCGTTGTATCTTGACGGCTCCCTCTCGGGCATGTACGCGCCTGCCATAGGCCGGGAGGACATCGGCGGCGTGTATGTGGGCATGCTGGGCATCACTGTGGAACAACAGGAACCGGCGGAGAAACCGGACAAATGACCAAGGGCCTGAAATCCCGCTTTGTATGCGAGGAATGCGGTGTGGTTCATCCCCGCTGGATGGGAAAATGCGCCGAGTGCGGCTCATGGAACACCCTCACCGAGGAGTTTGTGCCGGAGCAGGGGGAGCATGTGCGCCCGCCGCTTACGGCGGACGCGGCGGCGCCGCGTCCGGTGACGGATGTGTCAGTGCGGCCGCCCGAGCGGTTTTCCTCCGGTTTGGGCGAGTTTGACAGGGTCATGGGCGGCGGGATTGTGCCGGGGTCGCTCACGCTGGTGGGCGGTGATCCCGGCATCGGCAAATCCACGCTGATGCTCCAGATATCCCACCATGCGGCCCGCTCGAAGGGGCGCGTGCTCTATGTGAGCGGCGAGGAGTCCTTCAGCCAGGCGCGGTTGCGCGCGGACCGGCTCGGCGCGCTGCATGACCGGCTTTTCCTGTACACCGAGACGCTGGTTTCGGCGGTGACGGCGCAGGCGGAGAAGGGGGGCTACGATTTGGCGGTGGTGGACTCCATCCAGTCGGTGTACTCGTCGCAGCTTGCGGCGGTGCCCGGCAGCATGGGCCAGGTCCGCGAATGCGCGGGGGAATTCATGCGCCTGGCAAAGAGCCGGAACCTTCCGGTGATGCTCGTGGGCCATGTGACCAAGGACGGGGCCATCGCGGGGCCGCGGCTTTTGGAACACCTGGTGGACACTGTTTTATACTTTGAGGGCGAGGGCCGCCAGTCGCTCCGCATTCTGAGGGCGGTGAAAAACCGCTTCGGCTCGACCAACGAGATTGGCGTGTTTGAAATGCGGGACACCGGCCTTCACGAGGTGCCCAACCCCAGCGCGTTGTTCCTGGGCGAACGGCCCGACGGGGTGAGCGGTTCCGTGGTCATTCCCGCCATGGAGGGCACGCGGCCACTGCTGGTGGAGGTGCAGGCGCTGGTGGGCGAGCCCCACGCGGGCTCACCGAAGCGCACGGTGACGGGGGTGAACCCCGGCCGGGTGTCGCTGCTGCTGGCGGTGCTGGAAAAACGCTGCGGTTTGCGGATTTCCGACAGGGACGTGTTTGTGAACGTGGCGGGCGGCGTGCGGCTCGACGAGCCCGCCGCCGACCTGGCGGTGGCGCTCGCGCTGGCGTCAAGCTGCCTGGAGCGCCCCGTGCGCGGCGGTTTGGCGGCCTTTGGCGAGGTGGGGCTGGCGGGCGAGGTCCGCGCCGTGGACGGCGCCCCCAGGCGGCTGTCCGAGGCGGCGAAGTTTGGTTTTGTGGAATGTGTTGTTCCGCGCGGCGGCCATGCGGATGCGCCGGACGGGGTCCGACCCCGGCCGGTGGCGCGCCTGTCCGAGGCGATTCGGCTTGGATTGGAGGATTGACATGCCCAAAAAGGTGCTGAGCGAGGCGGACGCCCTTCACGACGCGATACGCATGGTGGCCCCCGGCACGCCCATACGCGAGGCCATTTCGATGATTCTCCAGGCGGGGACCGGGGCGGTGCTCTGCTTCGGCGACGTGAACCGGCTCTCGCGGCTGTCAGAGGGCGGCGTGGAGCTGAACACGGAAACGACGCCGCAGCTGCTTTACGAGCTGAGCAAAATGGACGGCGCCATCATCCTGGACGAAAAAGGCACCCGCATCCGTTACGCGAACCGCTTCCTCAAGCCGGCCACGCGCATACCCTCCAGCGAGACGGGCACCCGCCACCGGGTGTCCCAGCGCCTGTCCGCGCAGGCCAAGTGCGTCGTGGTGACCGTGTCGCAGCGCCGCGCCAGCGTGACCGTGTTCTGCCACGGGAACAAGCACCCGCTGCGCAACGTGCAGGCGCAGATGAACAAGGCCATGCAGGGCATCCAGACCCTGGAAAAATACATCAGCGCGCTGGAGCAGACCATGAAGGACCTGACCCTGCGCGAGCTGGGCGACTGGGTCACCCTGCCCGACGTTTGCAGGGTGATGCAGCGCCGCGAAATGGCCGACCGCATTTACCGGCGCGAGGTGATCCCCGCCATCGAGGAGCTCGGCGGCGAGGGGCGCCTGCTCACGCTCCAGGTGAACGAGCTGCGCAAGCCCTTCGAGGAGGCAGCCCTCGTCCTGCGCGACTACCTGCGCGAGCGCAACGAGAAGACCGTGATGGAGCGGCTGCGCCAGTGCACCGACGACGAGCTGCTCCAGATGGGCTATGTCAGCCAGGCGCTGGGATACGGGAACAACGTGCGCGCCGTGGACTATCTCGCGCCCCGGGGTCACCGGGTGCTCAACATGCTGGGCGCGCGCTTCTCAGACACCATCATCCGCAACCTCATCGAGCGCTTCGGCGGCCTGTCGGGCATCCTGCGCGCCACCAAGGACGAGCTGTTCGAGGTGGACGGCGTGGGCGAGGCCATGGCCGAGCGACTGCGCACGGGCCTGGAAATGCTGCGCAACCAAATCAACATGGACAACAGGAAATAAACGATGCCGCACGTGCTCGACTGTGAGATAACCGCGCACCAGGAGGTGGCCCGGGGCCATTACCGGCTTGCGGTGTGCTGTCCCGAAATCACCGCGGAGGCGCTGCCGGGCCAGTTCTGCATGGTGGAGGTGCGGCCCGGCCTGCATCCCTTCCTCAGGCGGCCCATGTCCATCGAGCGGCTTTTCGCCGACGGTTTCTCCATCCTGTACAAGGTGGAGGGCGAGGGCACGCGGCTCCTGTCGTCGCTGCCCGCGGGGGGCACGGTGAACATACAGGGGCCGCTGGGAAAGCCTTTTCCGGTGGAGGCAGCCGCCGAGCGGCACATCTGCGTGGCGGGAGGCATCGGCGTGGCGCCCTTTCCGGCGCTGGCCGAGGCGCTCATCCAAAAAACGGGCCGCACCCCCGAAATAGTGCTGGCGGCGCGCAATGAGCGCATGCTGCTTTGCGAGAGGGAATTCCGCCAGATGGGCTGCCGTGTGTCCCTGGCCACGGACGACGGTTCCGCCGGACGGAAGGGCTTTGCCTCCGACGCGCTCAGGGAACTCTCGCCCGGGCCGGGAACCGTGGTGTACTGCTGCGGGCCGATGCCCATGATGCGCGCGGTGCACGGGGTCTGCGCCGAAACCGGCGCGCGGTGCTACGCCTCGCTGGAGGCGGTGATGGCCTGCGGCGACGGCGTGTGCATGGGCTGCGTGGTGGAGGCGAACGTGGAGATCGAGGCGGAGCGGATGGTCCGGGTGTGCTCCGACGGTCCGGTCTTCGACTCGACAATCATCAACTGGTCATCCTACTGAAAAGAATCGGACAACATCCATGAACGTCAACCTTGAGGTGAATGTCGGCGGACTGGTGATGAAGAACCCCGTCACCGTGGGTTCGGGCACCTTCGGCTACGGCCAGGAATACGACCGTTACCTTGACGTGGCGGCGCTGGGCGCGGTCACCATAAAAAGCATTTCACTCAGCCCGCGCGCGGGCAACAAGCCGCCCCGGCTGGTGGAGACGCCCGCGGGCATGCTCAACGCCATCGGCCTGCAGAATGTGGGCATTGACGCCTACCTGCGCGACAAGCTGCCCTTTCTGCGGGGGAAGGGCTGCACCATCATCGGCAACATCTACGGGTACACCCCGGACGAGTACGCCCAACTGGCGGAGCGGCTGGAGCGCGAGGGCGGGGCCGACGCCATCGAGGCCAACCTGTCCTGCCCGAACGTGCACGACGCGCGGGGCGGCCGGGGCTGCAAACTCGTGGCCCAGTCCCCGGAAAGGGTGATGGAATACACCCGCGCCGTCAAGGCCGCCACCAAACTGCCCGTGTTCATCAAGCTTTCACCCAACGTGATGGACATCACCGAACCCGCGCTGGCCGCCGAGGAGGCGGGCGCGGACGCGCTGTCCCTGATCAACACCCTGCTGGGCATGGGCATCAACCCCGAGACGCGGCGGCCCATCCTGAACAACATCGTCGGCGGCCTGAGCGGCCCGGCAATCCGCCCCGTGGCGGTAAAAATGGTGTGGGACGCCGCCAAGGCGGTGAAAATTCCCATCATCGGCATGGGCGGCATCTGCGACGCTTCCGACGCCATGCAGTTCATTCTGGCCGGCGCAACCGCCGTGGCCGTGGGCTGCGCCTCGTTCCGGCGTCCCGACACGGCCCTGCGCGTGGTGGAGGGGTTGCGGGACTACTGCGCGCGCCACGGCGTGGAAAACATCCGGCAACTGGCCGGAGGCATGCGCATAGACTAGCCATCCCCCCCCTTGAATGTGTCACAATAGGGGGCTACCCACCAATGTCGGGGGTGGTTGTCCGCGCAGGCATGCTGAAGGAATCGCATACATGAAAAAAACAGACCTTATTGTGGTGCTTGACGTGGATTCACGTGAGGAGGCGCTGGACATCGTGGCGTCCTGCGGAAGGTGCCGCTGGTTTAAGATTGGCTCGCAGTTGTTTACCCGCTGTGGTCCGGACATTGTCCGGGACGTGTTGTCGCAGGGCAAACAGGTCATGCTTGACCTGAAATATCACGACATTCCCAACACGGTGGCGAAGGCCGCGGCGGCGGGCGCCGATTTGGGCGTGGGCCTCATGACCCTGCACGCGTCGGGCGGCCGCAGGATGGTGGAGGCGGCCCGGAAGGCCGTGGAGGGCAGCCACACGCGCCTTCTCGCCGTGACCGTGCTCACCAGCATGAACGACGCCTCGCTGCGCGATGAAATCGGGGTGCCCGAAACCGCCGCCCAGACCGTGCCACGGTGGGCGCGCATGGCGGTGGATTCGGGCGCGCACGGCGTTGTCTGCTCCCCGCTGGAAATTGAACTGGTGCGCGCCGCGGTGGGCCCCGAACCGCTGATAGTTACGCCGGGCATCCGCCCCGCCTGGGCGGGCGCGGATGATCAGGAGCGCATCATGACCCCGGCCGAGGCGGCCCGGGCGGGCGCCACCATGGTGGTGGTGGGCCGTCCGATTCTCAGGCACGCAAACCCCGCGCAGGCGGTTGACCTGGTACTGGAGGAATTGAACGCATGAACCCGCAGGAAGTGATTCAGGTTTTCCGGGACGCCGGTGCGCTGCTGGAGGGCCATTTCGTTTACACCAGCGGCCGCCACGGCAGGCAGTTTCTCCAGGCAGCGCGGGTGCTCCAGTATCCGGAGCATATCGAGAGGCTTTGCGCCGCCATGGCGGACAAGTTCCGAGGCGATCAGATTGATCTGGTGGTCGGCCCCGCCACGGGAGGCATCATTCTGGCCTATGCCACCGCGCGCCATCTTGGCTGCCGCGCAGCCTACTCGGAAAAGGACGGGGAGGGGGGCATGGCGGTGAAGCGCGGCTTCAGCGTCAGGCCGGGCGCGCGCGTGCTGGTGGTGGAGGACATTGTCACCACGGGTGGTTCTGTGAAAAAAACCATAGACCACCTGCGCGCGCGCGGCGCGGTGGTGGCCGGTGTTTCCGTGCTGATAGACCGCAGCGGCGGCGAGGCCTCCTTTGACTGTCCCTACCGTCCCCTCGCGGAACTGGCCATGCAGAGTTTCCCCCCCGACGCCCTTCCGGATGATCTGAGGGCGACGCCGCCGGTCGAACCCGACGACATTGTGCTTTGAACCCAAACCGGCGGGATTGCCCATCATGGTTGTGTTAAACGAGGCGCAGCGTGCCGCCGTGGAGGCCGCCGACGGCCCTGCGCTGGTGCTGGCGGGCGCGGGAAGCGGCAAGACGCGCGTGATCATCGAGCGCATGGCTTGGCTTGTGGAGGAGCGCGGCATAGACCCGCGCCACCTGCTTGCGCTCACCTTCACCAACAAGGCCGCCGCCGAGATGCGGGAGCGCCTTGCCCAAAGACTGGATTTGGACCGGCTTTCCTCCTTCCTGGGCACCTTCCACTCCTTCGGCAATTATGTGCTCCGCCGCGAGATGGACCGGCTGGGCCGGTCCAAGAATTTCACCATCTTCGACGACACCGACCAGCTTTCGCTGATGAAGCGGCTGGTGAAGGAACTGCCCACGGGGCACGAGCAGGTTTCCCCCCGCGCGGCCCTGTCCTGGATCAGCCGGCTCAAACAGAATGTGGAGGAGCCCGACTGGGAGGGGAAACCGGACTATCCGGCGGAACAGTCCTACCGGCACCTCTGGAGGCGCTACCACGAGTCACTGGAGGCCGCGTCCACCCTGGATTTTGACGATCTGCTGGTGCTGCTGGTGAAGCTTTTCCAGAACGATCCCGAGACCCTGGCCCGGTACCAGCAGCGGTACCGCTTCATCCTGATTGACGAATACCAGGACACGAACCGCGCGCAGTACCTCATCGCCCGGAGCCTGGGCGAGGCGCACGGGAACATCTTCGCCGTTGGTGACGAGGACCAGAGCATCTACTCCTGGCGCGGCGCGGACATCAACAACATCCTGGACTTTGCAAAGGATTTTCCCAGCGCGGGGGTGTTCAGGCTGGAGCAGAACTACCGCAGCACGGCGCCCATCCTTGAGGCGGCCAACAGGGTGGTCGCCAACAATGTGAACCGGCTGGGAAAGAAGCTGTGGACCAGCAGGAACGAGGGCGCCCCCGTGCGGCACTACCTCGCGGAGGACGGCGAGGACGAGGCGAGGTTCATCGTGGGGGACATGGTGGGGCGCGGGCTGGAACCGCATCACACCGCCGTGCTCTACCGGACCAACGGCCAGTCGCGCCTGCTGGAGGAAGCATTCCGCCGGGCCAAAATCAACTATGTGGTGGTGGGCGGGATCCGCTTTTACAGCCGGAAGGAGGTGAAGGACATTCTCGCCTACCTGCGGCTGCTGGCGAACCCCCGCGATGACGAGGCGCTCCGGCGCGCAATCAACGTGCCGCCGCGCGGCATCGGCGGGGTGACCCGGGACCGCATAGAGGAGTACGCGGCGGCGCGGGGCATGGCCCTGCTGGAGGTGCTCCGCCAGATCGAGACCGACGAGACCCTTTCCGCGCGGGCCCGCCAGTCCGCCGCCGCCTTTGTGGCGCTGGTGGACGACCTGACCGTCGAGGCGCGCACCGAGCCGCTCGCCGCGGTGGTGGAGTCGCTGCTGGAGCGCATTGACTACCGAGAATTTGTGCGCCAGAACGACGAGAAGGACTTCCGGGCGCGCATCGAGGTGGTGGATGAATTCGTGGTGGCTTGCCGGGAGCACGACAGGGACGCGGGCACGGGCCTCCAGGAATTCCTGAACAACCTCTCGCTGGCGGGGGACGTGGACAACTGGGACAGCACGGAGCCGGCGGCGACGCTCATGACCTGCCACGCCGCCAAGGGCCTGGAATTCCGCCATGTCTACATTGCGGGACTGGAGGAGGGGCTCTTCCCCTTTGTGTACGACGACGAGTCCGGAAGGGATCTTGAGGAGGAGCGGCGGCTCTGCTATGTGGCCATGACCCGCGCCCGCGAAACGCTGACCCTTTGCGCGGCGCAGTCGCGCATGATCTACGGGCGCACCGACGACCGCCGCGAGCTCTCCCGCTTCGTCACTGAGACGGGAATGGAGAATCTGGATTGGATCAACAGGCCGAAGGCGGGGCCGAAACGGCCCAAAACCGGCGAAGTTTCCGCCCCCGCAACGCCCGCTTCCGGCTACAAAACGGGCACGCGGGTGCGCCATGCCGGCTTTGGCAGCGGCACGGTGATGTCCACCGCGGGCGCGGGGGACAAGATGCGGGTGCGGGTCCGTTTTGACACGGGGCGCACCGCCGTGCTTATGATCGGTATCGCCCCGCTCGAAATACTTCAGGAGAAACGACGGTGAACCTTGACGAACTGCGCGCGCGCATAGACGGACTCGACGCGAAAATACTGGAATGCCTCAACGAGCGCGCCATGGCCGCGAAGGCCATCGGCGAGCTGAAACGCCAGTCCAACGCGCCCATTTACGTGCCAGAGCGGGAAAAAGCCGTCTTCTCCCGAATTTCCGACCTGAACCAGGGCCCCCTGGACAGCAAGGCCCTCCAGGCGGTGTACCGGGAGATCATCAGCGCCATCCGCGCCCTGGAGAAGCCCACCAGCGTGGCCTTCCTCGGCCCGCGCGACACCTTCAGCCACATGGCCGCGCTGCGTGTTTTCGGCGAGGGGGCCGAGTACCTTCCGCTGCCCTCCTTTATTGACGTGTTCACCGAGGTGGAGCGCGGGCGCATTGACTACGGCGTGGTGCCCGTCGAAAGCTCCATGGGCGGCTCCGTCAGCGACACGCTGGACAGGTTCATCATCTCCGACCTGAAAATCGTCAACGAAGTGCTCATGCACATCACCCAGAACCTGCTGGCAAACTGCGCCCTGTCCGAAATCAGGCGGGTCTACTCGAAGGACAACGCCCTGCTCCAGTGCCGCAACTGGCTAAGGGCCAACCTGCCCGGCGTGGAGTTGATCGAGACCAGCAGCACCGCCGAGGCCGCGCGCCGCGCCGCCCAGGAGCCGGGCACGGCCGCCATCGCCAGCCGCCTCGCCGCGGTCACCTACAATCTGGAGATGCTTGTGGAGCGCGTGGAGGACGCACCCCACAATTTCACCCGGTTTGTGGTGCTTGGACGGCAGCTTGTGCGCAGCACGGGCGACGACAAGACCTCGATTCTGGTGTGGGTGAAGGACAAGCCCGGCGCGCTCTACAACCTGCTGCTTCCCTTCGCCCGCCGCAACCTGAACCTCACCCGCATCGAGTCGCGCCCCAGCCAGCAAAAAGCCTGGGAGTATGTGTTCTTCATTGATTTCCTGGGCCATGTCGAAGACCAGGTGGTCAGGGAAACCCTTGAGGAGGCATCGGAGCACACGCGCAATTTCAAGGTGCTCGGCTCATTCCCCCGCGCCGAGCTTCAGGAGTAACCGCAGGCCCGGCGGGGGCTCAGCGGCCGTTCCTGAGCACGTAGAGCGCCTCATCGGCGCGCAGGTTGGGGGCAAAGGTGACGGTCCCGTCGCCGCTGAGGGCGATTTCCCTTTCAACCCGGAATCCAAGGGCGCCGCAAAAGGCGCGGAAGTCCTTGATGGTCACAACGTGCCGGTTGGGCGAGTCGTACCACTGGTAGGGCAGGTTCGGGGTGACCGGCGCGCGCCCCAGGAAGAATGTCTTGCAGCGGGCCTTCCAGTGGCCGAAGTTGGGGAAGCTGACAATGCAGCGCCTGCCGACGCGCAGCATTTCACGCAGCGCGAATTCGGGGTTCTGCAGAACCTGAAGTGTCATGCTGAGAATGACAAAGTCAAAGGAGTTGTCGGGCAGCTCCGAGAGTCCGTCCTCGATGTCGGCCTGGATGACGTTGATGCCGTACTCGACGCACTGCACCACGGACTCCTCGTCCACTTCCAGCCCCAGGCAGCGCACGTTTTTGCGGCGCAGCAACTGGCAGAGCAGTTCGCCCGAGCCGCAGCCGATGTCCAGCACGCGGCTCCCGTCGTCGACGAGATCCACAATCATGTCATAGTCCACGCGGTGCTGCGTGCTGAAAATGCGGAGGGGGGAGCCTGCCTGCCGGGGCGCTGCCGCGGCGCGCTTGGCGCAGGGGCTGCCGCACTCCTTGCAGACCTGCTCGGGGTGCGCCGCATGGCTGACGAAGCCGGACACGAGGCGGGACAGGGTGTCCACCTCAAGAAGGAACGCGTCGTGGCCGTAGTCGCTTTTCACGTTGCAGTAGGAGACGGTGCTGCCGTTGCGCGCGAAGGAGTAAACCATCTCCTCGGACTGGTAGGGGGGGAAGAGCCAGTCGGAAGAGAAGGCCACCACCAGCAGGCGGGTCTTGGCCCGGGCCAGGGACTCGTCCAGGGAGGCAAACCCCGCCGAGACGTCAAAATAGTCCATCGCCTTCGTCACGTACAGGTAGGAGTTCGCGTCGAAGCGGTTGACAAAGCGCTCGCCCTGGTGGTCCAGGTAGGTTTCCACGTTGAACTCGCTGCCGAAACTGAAGCCCAGCCGGTCGGAGTTGCGCAGGGTGCGCCCGAACTTCCTGTTCATGGACTCGTCGGAAAGATAGGTGATGTGGGCCATCATCCGCGCGATCGCCAGCCCCCTGCGCGGGCCGCCTCCCGCGGGATAGTCGCCGCTGTTGAATTCGGCGTCCGCCTGGATGGCACTGCGGCCCACCGCGTCGAAGGCGATTTGCTGGGCGCCCGTGTAATGGCTGGTGGCGATGAGCAGGGCGCTGCAAATCATCTCCGGGAAGCGCACGGCCCACTCAAGGGTCTGCATTCCGCCCAGCGACCCGCCGGTGACGCAGAGCAGCTTCTCAATGCCGAGATGGCGTATGAGGATGCGCTGCACCCGGACCATGTCGGCCACGGTGATGACGGGGAAGGAGAGCCCGTACGGCCTGCCCGTGGCGGGGTTGACGCTGCCCGGCCCGGTGGTGCCCTTGCAGCCGCCCAGGAAGTTCGAGCAGATGACAAAGTACTTGTCGGTGTCTATGCCCTTGCCCGGCCCGATCATGTCCTCCCACCAGCCGGGTTTGGGATCGTCCGGGTGGTGCCGCCCCGCCGCGTGGGCGTCGCCCGAGAGGGCGTGGCAGACCAGCACGGCGTTTGACCGGTCGGCGTTCAGCGTGCCGTAGGTTTCATAGGCCACCGTGATCGGGCCGAGCCTTTCGCCGCAGTCCAGCAGCAACCCCCCGTCCGGTCCTTCGGCGAAGGTGAAATACCGCGTCTCGACAATGCCCACGGACCCTTCCGGGCTGTTTTTTTCGCAGACTTTTTCCATGTGTACCGCGCTGTTTGTTGCCAAAAAAAGGGGCGCGCGCTGCCGTGGTCCGGCACCGCGCGCCCTCAATGATACCACCTATTGCTGTGACGCGGCCAATGCCTGGTCGAAGTCGGCGCGGATGTCGTCATAATCCTCAAGCCCCACCGACACGCGGATGAACTCGGGCGACACCCCCGCGGCCTTCTGCTCCGCCGGGGAAAGCTGCTGGTGCGTGGTGGTCGCCGGATGGATCACAAGCGTCTTGGCGTCAAGCACGTTGGCAAGGTGCGAGGCCAGTTTCGTGGCGTTGATGAACTTCACCGCCGCGTCTGAGCCTCCCTTGATGCCGAAGCCGAGGATCGCGCCCTGCCCCTTGGGAAGGTATTTCTTGGCGCGCTCATGGCTGCGGTGGCTGGGCAGGCCGGGATAGTTCACCCAGGACACCGCCGGGTGCTGCTCCAGGTGCCTGGCCAGCGCGAGGGCGTTCTCGTTGTGGCGCGGCACCCGCAGGTGCAGCGTCTCGATGCCCTGCAGCAGCAGGAAGGCGTTGAACGGCGACAGGCACGGGCCCGTGTCGCGCAGGAGCGTCACACGCGCCTTGATGATGTAGCTGATGTTGCCGATGCCCTTGAAGTGGTCGTAAAACTTCATGCCGTGGTAGCTCTCGTTGGGCTCGGTCAGCTCGGGGAACTTGCCGTTGTTCCAGTCGAATTTGCCGCCGTCCACGATGACGCCGCCGATGGAGGTGCCGTGGCCGCCGAGCACCTTGGTGGCCGAATGCACCACGATGTCAGCGCCGTGCTCCAGCGGACGGAACAGGGCGGGGGAGGTGACCGTGTTGTCCACAATCAGGGGAATGCCGTTGTCATGGGCAATCTTCGCGATGGCCTCGAAGTCCGCCACGTCGTTTGCCGGGTTGCCGATGCTCTCAACGTACAGGAGCCGCGTGTTGCCGTCAATGGCCTTGGCGAAATTTTCCGGGTTGGACGAGTCCACAAAGCGTGCCTCAATGCCCAGATCCTTGAAGGTGTGGGCGAAGAGGTTGTAGGTGCCGCCGTAAAGCGTCTGGGAGGAGACGATGTTCTGGCCCGTTTTGGTGATGTTCAGCACCGCCAGGGTGATGGCCGCGGAACCGGACGACACGGCCAGCGCGCCGATGCCGCCCTCAAGCGCCGCCACGCGCTTTTCCAGCACGTCGGTGGTGGGGTTCATCAGGCGCGTGTAGATGTTGCCGAATTCGTTCAGCGCGAAAAGGTTGGCCGCGTGCTCATGGTCGCGGAACACATAGGAGGTGGTCTGGTAAATGGGCACGGCCCGCGATCCGGTTACGGGATCAGGCTCCTGCCCCGCGTGAAGCGCCAAAGTGCCAAGGCCCGGTTTGTTCTCTTTGCTCATCTTCTCATCCTTCGCAGTGGGGTTGCTTTTGATTGGTTACTGGAAAAGCGGGGTGGAAAGGTAGCGCTCGCCCGAGTCGGGCAGCACCACCACGATGGTCTTGCCCGCGTATTCGGGCTGGTTGGCCAGGCGCACGGCGGCCGCGGCGGCGGCGCCGCAACTGATGCCGCAGATGATGCCCTCCTCCTTCGCCAGGCGGCGGGCCGTCTCAAAGGCCTCGTCGTCGGTCACCTGCTCAATCTTGTCCACCAGCGACAGGTCAAGCACATCCGGCTTGAACCCCGCGCCGATGCCCTGGATCTTGTGCTTGCCGGGCTGGCCTCCGGAAAGGACCGGGGAGGAGGCGGGTTCCACCGCGACAGCCTCGATCTTTTTCCCTTTTTCCTTTTTCAGATAGCGGCTGATGCCGGTGATGGTGCCGCCCGTGCCCACGCCCGCCACGACCACGTCCACCGAACCCTCCGTGTCCTCCCAGATTTCCGGACCGGTGGTCTTGAAATGGATTTCCGGGTTGGCCGGGTTCTTGAACTGCTGCGGCAGGAAGAAGGCGGGGTTTTCCGCCGCGATGCGCTCCGCCTCGGAAATCGCGCCGGGCATGCCCAGCGCGCCGGGGGTCAGCACCAAGTCCGCGCCGAAGGCCTTCAGCATGGAGCGCCGCTCAAGGCTCATGGTCTCCGGCATGGTCAGTATCAGCTTGTACCCGCGCGCCGCCGAAACAAAGGCCAGGGCGATGCCCGTGTTGCCCGAGGTGGGCTCGATGATGGTGCCGCCCGGCTTGAGTACGCCCCGTTTCTCGGCGTCCCAGATCATGTTGGCGCCGATGCGGCATTTTACCGAGTATGCGGGATTGCGGCCCTCAATCTTGGCCAGCACATGGGCCGCTTTCGCGCCCTGCGTGACCTTGTTCAACCGCACCAATGGCGTTCGTCCGATTGAAAAACTGTTGTCCGCGTAAAAACTCATCCCAATACCCTCCATGTCGGGAGCCGTGCTCCGTTGCTGTTGCTCAAACCACGTCCGGTTTGCTCTTTTTCACTGCTTACTTTTTTGAAACATCACCTCTCAAGGATATATTCCACTAAGATGATAAGTATTATAATGATTTTTGGGGGAGGATTCAATTTTTCGGCACAAAAATAATCCCAAGACCTGAATCAACTGGGTGAGGATGATTCTAAACGGCATGAGACGGAGGGAGGGGGTGTGCTACACTCATCCCGGCGGCCATTCTGCCGTAACCGAGAAATTGCAGACCGGAATATTTTACAGGCATGTCTGAACATCCGCTTTTATCTATGTCCGGAATAGGCAAGGCTTTTTCCGGGCAAAAAGTGCTCGACGGGGTGCGTTTTGATCTGCGCGCCGGCGAGGTTCACATCCTTGCCGGCGAGAACGGCGCGGGAAAAAGCACCCTGATAAAGATCCTTGCCGGGGTGCACACGGAGCACACGGGAACCATTGAATATTTGGGAAAAACCGTCCGGTTCCATTCCCCCCAGGACGCCGCCCGCCGGGGCATATCGGTGATTCACCAGGAGTTGTCGCTGATTCCCCATATGACCGTGGCGGACAACATATTCTTGGGCCGGGAACAGGCGGCCCGCGGCGGCTGGATGCGCTTTGGCGACCAGGAACGGGCGTGCAGGGGCATTCTCCAACGGTTGCAACTGGATATTTCCCCGAAACGCCTGGTGGGTGAATTTCCCATTTCGGTGCAGCAGACCATTGAAATTGCCAAGGCGCTTGCCTTTGAGGCGCGGGTGATTGTGATGGACGAACCGACAAGCTCCCTGACCGATCCCGAGGTGGAACGGCTGTTTGGGGTGATTGACGACTTGAAACGGCAGGGCTGCGGCATTGTGTACATCAGCCATAAAATGGAGGAGATTTACCGGGTCGCCGACAGGATAACGGTGCTCCGTGACGGAAAATACATTGGCACGTCCGCCGCCGCGGAACTGCCCAGAAAAGAACTTATCCGCTGGATGGTGGGGCGCGACATGGAGGAGCAGTTTCCGCGGCACCGGCCCGAACCGGGGCCGGTCCGCCTGGAAGTGCGCGGGTTTACCGTCCCGGACCCGGAAGGCAGACCCCGTCCAGCCGTGGACAAGGTCACCTTTGAGGCGCGCCGGGGGGAGATTCTGGGCATTGGCGGATTGCAGGGTTCCGGGGCGAGCGAACTGCTTCAGGGACTGTTTGGCGTTTACGGCGGCACCGTCTCCGGACAGGTGCTGGTTGACGGGGAGCCCTGCGCCCCGGTGTCGCCGTCGCGTTCCATCGCGCGGGGTGTGGCACTGCTCACCAACGACCGCAAATCCACCGGACTCGTGCTGGGCATGCCGGTGGCGCAGAACATCACCCTGGCCTCGCTCCGGCGCTTCTCGCCCGGCGGCTGGCTCAGGGAGGGCGCGGAGGCGCGCTGCGCGGAGGCGCACCGGGACCGTTTCGGCATACGCGCGGCAACGCTGGCCCAGCCGGTTGAAACCCTGTCCGGCGGCAACCAGCAGAAAGTGGCGCTGGCGAAATGGCTGGAAACCGGGCCGCGCGTGCTGCTGCTTGACGAACCCACGCGGGGCGTGGACATAGGCGCCAAGCACGACATTTACACGCTGATGAACAACTGGACGCGGGAGGGCATCACCATCCTGCTGATCACCTCGGAAATGCCGGAACTGCTCGCCATGAGCGACCGCATCATGGTGATGCACCAGGGAAAAATCACGGGCATGTTTGACCGGGACGGGGCCGCGCAGGAAAAAATCCTCGCCGCCGCCATGGGCCGCGCAGGAGGAGTTGAAGGATGAAAACGGACTGGAGACAGTTGATGGCGAGGCCCTTCACCCGCGCCCTGCTGGCGCTGATGGTGATAGTGGCCCTTGGCGTGGTGTTCAACGCCGACGGCACATTCTTCAAGTGGGACACCCACCGGGACATGCTGCGTCACATTTCCCGTTTCGGCATCCTGGCCTGCGGCATGACCATCGTGATCATCAGCAGCGGCATCGATCTCTCCGTGGGCAGCCTGCTGGGCCTGACCGCCGTGGTGTCGTCCATATGCTGCATCCACATGGGCATGCCGGCGCTGGTGGCGGTTCCCCTGTGCCTGGCTTTGGGCGCCGGCTGCGGCGCGCTGTCCGGGGGAATCATCGCGCGGTTCGGGGTGCAGCCCTTCATCGCCACGCTGGCCATGATGGTTTTCGCGCGCGGCGCGGCCAAGTACGTCTCCGGCGGCAAGAAAATTTCCCAGGGTGTTGAAACCGCCGACGGCTTCAAATATTTGGACTTTCCCAAATTCTTTGATTTTCTCAACGCCAAGGTGCTCGGGGACAATGTCGCCGTGGTGACGCTCATTTTTTTGGGCTGCGTGCTGATTTCCTGGGTGCTGCTGTCCCGGCTCAGGGCGGGCAGGCACATCTACGCCATCGGCGGCAACGAGGACGCGGCGCGGCTCTCCGGAGTGCCGGTGGCGCGGACCAAGGTGCTGGCCTATGCCATGAGCGGGCTTTTCGCCTCGGTCGCGGGCATCTGCCAGGCGGCCCAGGAAACGCAGGGCGACCCGGAGGCGGGTGTTTCCTACGAGCTCACCGCCATTGCGATTGTGGTCATCGGCGGCACCAGCCTGATGGGCGGGCGGGGCGGCATCCTGCTCACCTTGCTGGGCACCCTGACCATCGGGTATCTTGAGAAGATACTGAGCATCAACGCCGTCGGCGAGGCCGGCCGCCTGATGCTCACCGGCGTGATAATCGTGTCCGCCGTGCTGTTTCAGCGCGGCAGGAAATGACACCGGCGCGGGGCCGGAGGAGGTTGGCCATGAGGAACCGTTTGCTTGCTTTCACCGCGTGCCTGGCCGTGTTTGCGCTTGCGCAGGCCTGCTCCCAGGACAAGTCCGCCGCACCCCCGGCGCCGGGATCGAAAGACTCCGCCCCCGCCGCCGCCAAGACCTCATGGGTGGTGGGCATGAGCCAGTGCAACCTGGGCGAGCCCTGGCGCGTGCAGATGAACAAGGACATTGAGGAGGCCGCAAAAGCGCGGCCCGAGATAAAAATGGTGTTCAAGGACGCGCAGAACGACACCACGGTGCAGCAGAACCATGTGCGCGAATTCATCAGCCAGGGCGTGGACCTGCTCATCATCAGCCCGCTGGAGGCCGCGCCCCTCACGGGACCGGTGGCGGAGGCCTACAAAAAGGGCATCCCCGTCATCGTGCTTGACCGCGCGCTGCTGGGTTCGGACTTCACCATGTTTATCGGCGCAAACAACAAGCTGATTGGCGAGGCGGCGGGAAAATGGGTGGCCGGGAACCTGGCGGGCGGCGGCAGGGTGGTGGAACTGATGGGCCTGCAGACCAGCATCCCGGGGCGGGACCGCCATGACGGGTTCATCAAGGGGCTTGGCGGCGCGCCGGGCGTAGAAATTATCTTTTCGGCGGACATGAAATGGCTCCAGCCCGACGCGCAGCGGGAGATGGAGTCGGCGCTGGCGCGGTTCCCGCAGATTGATTTGGTGTACGGCCACAACGATCCGGGCGCCTATGGCGCGTACATTGCCGCCAAGGCCGCGGGCCGCGAGAAGGACATCAAGTTTGTCGGCATAGACGGCCTTCCCCACGAGGGCCGTGCCTATGTGGAGCAGGGTATCTTGAGCGTTTCCTTCGAGTATCCCACAGGCGGCAAGGAGGCGGTTGAGCATGCGCTGAAAATCCTGAAGGGTGAACAGGTTCCGAAGGAGCTCACCCTCAAGTCGCGTTATTTCACCAGGGAAAATTTGGCGGCGGGCGGGGAATGGCTTGAGGCCGGAGCCGCCCCGGCAACACCGGGATCCTGATTGGGTGAAAGCGACTTCGCGCAAATTCATTTTTGGAATGCTTTGCCTGTCCTGCCTGCCGCTGGCGGCGGGGTGCGCGCCCAGTCCGCATGATCTGGCGGCGCGCCACGACAATACCGGCCTGGCGGCGCTGCTGGAAAAGCGTCCCGCGGCGGTTGACGACAGGGACCGCAAGGGCAAGACGCCGCTTCATGCCGCCGTGAACGGGCGGAACGCGGAGGCGATGGCCCTGCTGCTGGAAAAGGGCGCGGATGTGAACGCCGGAGACGTGACGGGAATGACCCCCCTGCATGTCGCGGCAATGCTCGGCCGGAGCGCCGAGTCGCAATGGCTGCTGGAGCATGGCGCGAATGCGGCGGCCAGGGATCATTTCGGGGACACCCCGGCGCACACCGCCGCCGTTTTCGGCCAGGGCGGCGTGATGGCCGGACTCGTCGCCCATGGCGCGCCGCTTGACGCCCGCAACCGGGACGGACGCACCCCGGCGGAGCTTGCGCGGCATTACCGGCAGGGGAAGGCGGCGGACCATCTTGACCGTCTTGCGGCGCGGCAATGACGAATCCCCCGGGAGACTCCGCAAGGGACGGGACGGTGATCGTCTACACCGACGGCGGCTGCGACCCCAACCCGGGCACGGGCGGATGGGGCGCGGTGCTCATGTTTGGCGGCCATTACAAGGAACTTTCGGGCAGCGCGCCGGACACCACCAACAACCGCATGGAAATGACCGCCGCGATTGAGGCGCTCCGCGCGCTGAAACGGCCCTGCTCCGTGGTGCTGCACACGGATTCGGAATACCTGAAAAAAGGCGTCACCGAGTGGATGCCGAACTGGAAACGCCGCAACTGGAAGCGGGGCCGGAACGGTGAGGTGAAAAACGAGGATTTGTGGCGCATACTGGACGGGCTTATCCAGCGCCACACGGTGGAATGGCGGTGGGTGAGGGGGCATGCCGGAAACGGCTATAATGAGCGGTGTGACGAACTGGCGGGCGACGCAATCAGGAAACGCCGGTCAGGGGACGAGTCCGGCCACGCCTGAGAACACGGGGGCCGCGGCGCGCGGGCGCCGCATGCCGCAGACGGCGGAGTCAAATGAAAGAACCGTACAGCAGACTGAAAATCGGCCGCCGCGCCGAAATGCAGCGGCGGCTGACCTTCTACATCATTCCGGTGCTCATCGGGCTCGGCGGCGTGGTGTTTTCCAGCCAGTTTCAAAGCATTCTCTGGCGGTCGGTGACGCTCTTTGTCTCGGTGGCGCTGCCCCTGTACGCGGCGGGCAACCTCATCGCGCGCTACCGCACCAGCCGTCTGGAGCGGGTGGTCATGCTCTCCGCGGTGCTCATGCTGGTGCTTGGCGCGGCATCCACCGTGACCGGCCTGACAAACACCCTGGTTTCGCAGTTTTTTGAATACAACGAGTCCATCAACACCCTTTCCCGCATCATCGGCCTGGGCAGCCTGTTTTTGGGGCTCTTCGTGGTCCTTTTCAGCATGGTGCGCACCGGCGAGGACGTGGAGGAGTACGCCGAGCGCTTCATGCTGCTGGCCGAGCACATTTCCGAGGGATTCGTGCTGAGCACGGCCGAGGGCGACATCCTGCTGGTGAACAACAAGTTCCTTGAAATGTTCGGCGTGGCCCGCGGGGACGTGGTGGGGCGCAACGCCCGCGCCCTGGCGCAGCGCTTCGACATGGCCCCCATCCTGGAACACCTCAAAAACCGGCAGCTCGGGGTGGCGTCGGAATATGAAATCACCGTGCGCGTGGGGGACGCGGAAAAGGTGGTGCACTTCAACGGCGCGCCCGTGTTCAACCGTCAGCAGCGGCACACGGCGACCATCGCCACGGTGCGCGACATCACCGAGGAGGTGATGCTGCGGCGGCGCGTCGAGCAGAACGCGGTGGTGCTTCAGCGCATGGTGGAGGAGAAGACCCAGCTTCTGGAGGCCTCCCAGGAAAGGTTCCGCGACCTGCTGCTTTCCATGAACGAGGGGTTCCTCATACTGGATTACGCCAATAAAATCCGCTTTTTCAACGCGCGCATGGCCCAGCTGCTCAGGGTGCCGGAGGACAGCCTGAACGGCCGGGACATCTTTGAGTTTGTGCCGGACGGGAGCCGCTCGGGGCTGTTAAACCTGCTGGCCACCGCGGCGGGCGGAAGCGAACGGGGCCGCCGCCGGGAAATTGAGTTCCTCAACGCCGACGGCAAGCAGGTGCCGACCGTTGTCGCCGCGACCTACCTCGTGGAGGGGGACCGGAAGGTGCGCGGCTATTCGCTGGTGGTCACGGGCATTGCCGACATCAAAAAGATGGAGCAGAAACTCGCCGCGCGCGCCCGCGAGCTTGAGCGCGCCAACGAGGAACTCCGCCTCCACGACCGCGCCAAGGACGGATTCCTGTCCAATGTGAGCCATGAGCTGCGCACCCCGTTGAGCACCATCCAGGGCTATGTGGAACTGCTGGCGGGGGGCTCGCTTGGGGCGCTTTCGGAACCGCAGGCCGCCGCCGTGAAAGTCATGGACCGCAATGTGGAGCGCCTGCTCGGGCTCATCAACGAGATGATTGAGTTCAGCCGCATCCAAATCAGGGGCATTCAGCTCGTGTACAACCTTTACCGCCCCGCCACCCTTGCGGGCGAGGCTGTGGCGGCAATCCACCCGGACACCATCGAAAAAGGCATCGAGGTGGCGGTGGACTTCGGTTCTGCGCCGGAATTTGTCTGGGGGGACCGTGACAAAACCGCGCAGGTGCTGGGAATCCTGCTGAACAACGCGGTGAAATTCACCCCCCGGGGCGGCCGCATCGGCGTGCGCGCCGAAAACGTTGAAAACGGGTTCAATTTTGTGGTGTCGGATTCGGGAATTGGCATTGATCCGGCGTTTCACCAGAAGATATTTGACCGCTTTTTCCAGGTGGACAGTTCCAAGACCCGCCAGTACGAGGGCACCGGCATCGGTTTGTCCATCGCGAAGAACATCGTGGAATCCCATGGCGGGACAATCCTGGTGAGGAGCGCCCTTGGCCAGGGCACGGAATTCATGGTCCATTTCCCGAACATGGGCATTATCTCCGGGTTCGCCCCCGAACAACTGGAGGGGCTGTCCGGCCTTAAAGTGCTGGTCGCCTCTGAGCGGCAGGAATTCGCCGACGGCCTGCGGCAGGTGCTCGACGGAGCGGTTGAGGAGGCCGCATGGACGCCCGGCGGCTACCAGGCGGTGCGCAAGGCGGTGGAATTCGCGCCAAAACTGATCATCGTCAACGAGTGTTCCTCGGACGTGCTCGGGGTTTCAACGCTGCGCCTGCTGCGTCAGAATCCGGAAACCCAGGCGGTGCCTGTGGTGGTGCTGACCATGGAAAGCGAGGAGTCACTCCGCCAGGCCCGCGCCCAGTGGGAGAACGCCGAATTCCTGGTCAAGCCGTTTCCTGTCCTCACCCTGCTCGACACGCTGCGCTGGTTCTGTTACGAGTCGGACCGGGTGCCGTCGCGGGATCTGGTGGAGCCCGCGCAGGAGAGTTCGCGGCGCTACGTCTTTGTCATTGACTCGGATCCTGGCCTGCTCGAATGGGTTTCCATGGCGCTTAAATACCGCGACATCGGTTGTTTTTGTCTCCGGACGCCGGGTGAGGCCGTGGACATGGCCCAGACCGTGTCGCCCGATGCGGTGTTTTTGGACGGCGACGCGCCCGGCGGGCGGGTTCGGGAGATGATGGGGGAGATTAGATCCCATGAGGCGCTTGCGGAGGCGCCCCTTTTTGTGATGACCGGCCACGATGACGCGCGGGAGCGCGCGGGACTCGATGTGGCCGGTGTGCTTCGCAAGCCCTTCAGCATCAATGAAATGATAAATTTGTTGTCTGTGCCCAAATGACGGGCCGCAAGTTAGGTATTGCCCTGGAGATGGAGTGAGTATGTTTTTGAGTTTTGCCCTTCCCCTGGTTCTTGCGGTGTCCGCCGCGCCCGCCCCCCCCGCCCCCGGCACGGCGGAGCACTATGCGGCGCTTCCCCAGAGCGTGTTTTGCGTGGAGGCCGAAAGCGGCATGGTGCTCATGGAGGAAAACGCCGACCTCCAGCGCCCCCCCGCCAGCATGGTGAAAATGATGCTCATGCTGATGGTGGACGAGGGCGCCATTGCGGGACAATGGGCCTATGACAAGCCCATCCAGATATCGCGCAACGCCGAGGGAATGGGCGGCACACAGGTCTATGTGCGCACCGGGGACACCCATCCCCTGGAGGTGCTGATGACCGCGGTGGCGGTGGCCTCCGCCAACGACGCCGCGATGGCGGTGGCCGAGGGGCTCTGGGGAAGTTCGGCGGAGTACCTGAAGGCCATGAACGCGCGGGCGAAAACGCTTGGAATGGGCAGTTCCGTGTTCAACTCCGTGCACGGGCTTCCCCCCGGGAAAGGCCAGGAATTCGACCTCACATCGGCGCGGGACATGGCGCTGCTTGGCCGGGAATGCGTCAAGCATCCGAAGATTCTGGAGTGGACGCGCACACCCACCCTGACCTTCCGCGCGAGTGACGGCACCAAGCAGAGCACCAACAAGCTGCTTGAAACCCTGCCGGGCTGTGACGGCATCAAGACCGGCTACATCCGGGCGGCCGGCTTCTGCATCACCGCCACGGCGGAGCGCGGGGGGGTGCGGCTTGTGGCCGTGGTCATGGGGGACACCAAGCGGGGGCGTTTCGAGCGCACCAGCGAGGTGCTCGAGAAATGCTTCAAAATGGTCAGGCGTGTCCAGCCGGTGGCCGCGAATGCGGTCATTGGCAAGCCGGTGCCCGTGCCAAACGGTGTCACACCGCAGGTTTCCCTCCTCTCCCGGGGCGCGCTTCAGGCGGTCGTCAGGAATGAGGACGTCAAAAAACTCCAGCTTGTCATCACCGCGCCCACAAACATTCAGGCGCCGGTGGCCGCGGGCGCGGAGGTTGGTTCCGTGAAGCTGGTGCTGGGGGACACAGTCTTCGGCGAGACGCCGCTGGTTGCGGACGCCTCCGTTGCGCCCAAGACCTTCTGGCAGCGCACCCGTGAAAGGCTGAGGCTGTGACGTGCCGGCTCATGCGGGGACTGGCGGCGGCGGCCCTGTCGTTGGCCATGGCGTGCTGTTCCTCCACCCCCGGCCCCTCGGGTGCGCCCCTGGGGGAAAACCACCGGCTTGGCACGCAGTTGTTTTCCCCAAGATACGGTTTTGGGAACGGCACCAGGCTTGAGGAGGGCGCGGGTGAAATCCTGGCGATGGGTTCCAACATCCTCAAATTTGAGGTCGACGCCAACGCCTTCGCCAGTTACGGGCTGCCGGACAATCCGGGGATTAAAACGCTCCGTGATTTTTTCCTGCTTGACCCCTCCTGCCGCGCCGTGCTTGAAATGCCCTTCGAATATTACCTCATATGGGCCTATCCGCTGGGCCATGCCAAGTCCTGCCGGGACGAATGGACCGCAGTTGAAAAACAGCGGGAGTACGACGAGATCTACGGTCTTGTGCGCCACCTGCTGGAAACCTGCAACGGTTCGGGAAAAACCTTTTTGCTGGGCCACTGGGAGGGTGACTGGACCCTGCTGGGGGGCTATGACATCAACGCCGAGCCGGATCCGGCGGATGTGCGCGGCATGATTGACTGGCTTAACCTGCGCCAGTCCGCAGTTGACGCGGCGCGCCGTGACACCCCGCACAGCAACGTTTGGGTTTACCAGTACACCGAGGTGAACCTGGTGCAAAAGGGAATTCAGGGCCGGTCCTGCGTGTCGAACGATGTGCTTCCCGCCACCTCGGTGGATCTGGTTTCCTATTCCTCCTACGACTCCCTGGATTTGTCGGAGGGGTTGCCCGCCATGCGGAACAGGATTAAGTCGGCCCTTGATCATGTGGCGTCAAAGCTGCCCGCAAAGGAGACCGACTGGCCCTGGAAGCGGGTGTTCATCGGGGAGTACGGGTTTCCGCTGCGTGTGGTCGGCGGTTCTCCGGAAAAACAGGACGCCGCGGCGCGGGCCGTCATGCGCGCCGGATTGGAGTGGGGCTGCCCTTTCATCCTTTACTGGCAACTCTATGACAATGAGGTGGACCGGGAAACGGGCGGTTCCGCCGGATTTTGGCTCGTTGACGACAAGGGAAAACGGCAGCCCGTTTACCACACCCACCGGGATTTTCTGGGTCACATGCGCAACTGGTCCAAAGGCGGCCGCCGCCCCCCTGAGGCCGTTGCCGCCGAAGCCCTCGGTTGGTTTGAGGAAAGGGAGAAAGGCGAAAAACAATGATGATTGCGCTGCTTGCCGCGATGTTCGCCGCGACGGAAACCGCGCCGCCGCCCCCCGCCGTCGGGGATGTGCTGGTGGGGGTGAACTATTTTGCCGGCTGGTGGGAGGCCATGCCCAACAAATGGCACGGTGCGGACGGCGGGGACTGGCGGCCCAAATTTCCCGGCCGGGTGCCGTTGCTGGGCGAATACAACAGCCAGGCCGTAATGGACCGGGAGATTAAGGCGGCCGCCGGGCATGGTGTGGATTTCTTTGCCATCCTCTGGTACTACAACGGCGAGACGGGGGAAAGGGAGCCAAACGCCAGGAATTTGGAACGGGGCGTGCTCGACTTCATGAATTCACCCGAAAGCGGACGCATGAAGTTCTTTCTGGAGTTCTGCAACCATCCACCCTATGAAGTGGCAACCGATGCCGACTGGGAAAACTGCATCCGGTTTTGGATTGGTTGCTTCCGTCATCCAAGTTATCTCCGCGTTGACGGAAAGCTGGTGTTCAAGGTGCACGGGGGGCATTATTTTTTAAGGCAAAACAGTGACGACGCGGAGAATGCCGGAGAGAAACTGGAGCGCTTGCGCGCCGCCGCAAGGGATGCGGGACTGGGGGAGATGATCATCGGCTGCGGTGTTGGCGGCCATGAGTCAATCGGTGCGGAACATTGGGCGGCCAAAATCTTTGATTTCACCGCCACCTACATGGACCTCCCCCAGAAGGAGCAAAAGGCGGAGGATTACCCCTATGCCGACTTGGAAAATTTCACCGTGGAGGGGCGGGCGAAGCATGCTTCCGACGCTGTTCCCTACCTGCCATACCTTGCCGCCGGTTGGAATCCCCGTCCCTGGCCTGACAAGCGGGCCTGTTTCGCCTTTCCAACAGCGGCGGAATGGACGGGGTCGCTGGAAAGAATGAAGGAGGATCTCGCCAAAGGTTCCGCACTGGGACTGCCGGGAGGTGTAAAGGCTTTCACCATTTACGCGTGGAATGAATTTGGCGAGGGCGGCATTGTGGCCCCCACAGTCGGCGACAAACACATGAAACTGGAGGGCATACGGTCGGTTTTTGGAGTGAAATGAAGCCGCCTCAGGAAAGCAGCGAGGAACTGCACATCATGGCGAACTCCACCGTGTCAAACACCTCCGGGGGCACCGAGGGGCCTGTGCGGGTGCAGTGGCTGTTGTAGAGCGTTCGCAGATGACCGGCAAGCTCCAGCGCGGTCATCCCTTCAATTTCATGCCTTCCAACCGACTCAACGAGTTTTCCATTGGAAAAGAGCGCAAAACTGGGGGAGGACGGGGGCACGCCAATCATCGCGGCGCGCGCCTCGGCCACCGCCCCGTGGTCCATGCCGGCAAACACGGTAATGAGGTGGTCCGGTATCGGAGTGCCTTGAAGGGAAAGCGCCGCGCCGGGGCGGGCGTTGCGTGCGGCGCAGCCGCACACTGAATTAATCAGGCACAACAGCGTTCCGGGCCTTGCAAGGGCCTCACGGACGCCTTCCCCGGTGGTGATCGACTCAAAACCAACCGTTATCAGCGGTTCCCATAGGGGCTTCACCAGTTCGGGATCGTATTTGGGTTCCATGGGCAATTCCTTTCCGGTCGGCTCCAATGTCAACGGGCTAATAAACCGTCCTCTTTGCCGCGCTATTCCCGGGGACGGGGCGCGGGTGTTCACCGGAATCCGCGCCGTCCTGTTATACTTCGCAGGCAATGAATCAACCCCTGGTGCATGTGCTGGTGATTAATTGGAACGGGGTGGAGCATCTTGAGGACTGCTTCACCTCGCTGCTCGCGTGCCCCTATGAAAACGCCCGTTTTGTGCTGGTGGACAACGGAAGCACGGACGGTTCGGAAGTCTTTGTCAGGGAGCGTTTCGGCCATGATCCCCGGGTGGAATTTCTCAATTGCGGCGCCAATCTGGGGTGGAGCGGGGGAAACAACGAGGGCATCAGGCGCGCGCTGGCCGCCGGGGCGGCGTATGTGTTTCTGCTCAACAACGACACCCGTTTGGCCCCGGATTTTCTGGATAAAACGGTGGCCGTGGCGGAGGGGGACGGCACGGTCGGGGTGGTCGCCCCGAAAATGGTGCTTTTCGGCCAGCCTTCCGTGCTCAATTCCACCGGATTGCTCATGAGCCCCATCGGTTCCTGCTGGGACCGGGGGGCGGGAAGGATTGACGGGCCGCAGTGGAACACACCGGGCGGGGTGGTGGGCGCCTGCGGCGGAGCCTGCCTCATCCGCGCCTCCCTTTTTGAAAAAACAGGCCTGCTGCCCGAAGAGTTCCAGATATATCTTGATGATTTGGACCTTTGCCTTCGTGTTTTGGCCGCCTCCAGCCGGATCGTGTACTGTCCGGACGCGGTGGTGGAGCACAAGTTCAGCGCGTCCATGGGGGTCGGCGAACGGGCGCGGTTTAAATACTATCTGGGCACGCGCAACCGGTTCTGGTTGATTCTGCGGAATTATCCGGCGTTTCGCATCATGCGGGTGTCACCCCTGCTGCTGTTTGGTGAGGCGAAGGCTGTCGGCCGGGCGGCGCTGGATGGTGAATGGTGGCGTGCTGGCGCCCACGCGCGTGCCTGGCTGGCCGCGCTTCGCTACATTCCCGCCGCCGCCGCCCACCGCCGCCGCATGCGCGCCGCGGGCCTGGCAATGGGTTCATTTTGGCGGTGGGTGCAAAAAAGGCCCCTCTTCTGCCCCGGTGTGCTGCTTCCGGAAAACGGCTGGTACGCGCCGAGGATGGCGGGGGGTGTTCAGGTGCGGCCCATGGCCGCGCACGCGCGGATGGAATCGGCTGGAAACCAGTTGCGGGGCCGGGTGTTCAATTGCTATCCTGCCTTGGGAGCCGTGCGCATCCGCATCATGGGCGGGGGTGTGTGTCTGGCGGAGGTGGAGACGCTCGATTCGGCGCCCTTTGTCGTGCACCCCCCGGCGGGGGTGGTGGATTTTGTGTCTGATCGACTCTTTCCCGCCGAGGAGACCGGAGAATTGGCCGATTTCGGCGCTTGGATTCATGTGGAATCCGGCAACATCCCCGCAACGGGGGCGGCCCCAAACCGGAAATGACGGTAACCTGATGTTTTCCCTAAAACAAATGAAGCCCCTTGCGGAAATGGTGGACCGGGCCCTGGAGGAATTGCTTCCCCCGGATTCGGCGGTGCCGCAGGGGGTGCATGCGGCGATGCGTTACGCCCTGTTCAGCGGCGGCAAACGGCTCCGTCCCGTGTTCCTTTTGTCCACGGCCGGTTTGTTCGGGCGTGCGCCGGAGGATTTCCTAGAGGCCGCCTGCGCGGTGGAACTGGTCCACACGGCGTCCCTGATTCTGGACGATCTCCCCTGCATGGACGACGCCGGGGAGCGGCGCGGACAGGCAAGCACCCACCGCCGTTTTGACGAGTCCACGGCGCTGCTGGCGGCGATGGCCATGCTGTCTGAGGCCCACAACCGGGTGTGCGTCAATGCCGTCCGGCTCGGCCTGCCCGGAAACGCCCCGGCGGCGGTGGCGCTGCTGAACGAGGCCGCAGGCACGTCCGGGCTGGTGCGCGGACAGTACCTGGACCTCTTGCACACCGACGGACAGGCCCCCACGGAGACGCTTCTGGACATCCACCGCCACAAGGCGGGCTCCCTCTTCGAGGCGTCCCTTGCCTTGCCCGCCGTGCTGCTGGGGGAGGACCCGAAGATTATTGCCGCGTTGCGCACCTTTGCGGCCGATGTGGGACTGGCATTTCAAATCACCGACGACCTGATTGACGCGGGACACGCGGGCGAGGACGAGGGAAAGGCCTCCTTTGCGGTGATGGGGGGGGCGCGCGGACGTGTCGAAACACTGATTGACGAGGCTGTGGGCGCACTGGGCCATTTTGGCGGCGCCGCCGACCATCTGAGGCAACTCGCTGAATATGTCCGAAACCGGAAAGTCTGACAACCGGATACTGTACAACCGGATTTTGCTCCTGCTGGGCCTGATGGCGCTGGCGGGCGCGGCCGGCTGGTGGATGGGCAAATGGTCCGTGCCGGAGGAGGCTCCCGCGGTCCCCCGCACGGCGGAGTCCGCCCCGGAGAAACCCGGCGGTGACGCGCCCGGCGAGCAGGCCGCGAAGGAGGAAAAACACCCGCCCGTCTACCTGCATGTCCGTCTGGACACCGACGCGGACTGGGCGGTTGCGCTTCAGGAGGCGGCCATGGCCGCGGAGGCCGGCGTGCACCAGTATCTGGTGCCCGTGGAGCTTGCATGGACCGAGGGGGAGCAGGTGGATGATCCGGCGGCAAGGCTGAAGCGTTTTGTTGAGGTCGATCCGAAAGCGTCCTTTCTGCTCAAGCTGGACCTGAACCCCTCCGCCCAATGGCTTCAGGCCCATCCCGCCGACACGATGGTTTCGGACAATCCGGCCCAGCCCTGTGTCTCGGCCGCCTCGCAGCAGTGGATTGAGGACGCCAAAATCGCGCTGACGGGGATGATGGAAAAACTCGAGGGCAGCGAGGTGAGCCGCCGTCTTTCCGGCTATGTGCCCTGCGCGCTTCTTGAGGGACAGTGGCAGCTCCCCGCCGGGTTTGACCGTTCCGAGGTCAACCGGCAGGGCTTCAGGGACTGGCTGATTCGCCGCTACCAGAGCGACGAGGGGTTGCAGCAGGCCTGGGGGCTTCCCGGGGCCACCGGCGCCGCGGTGGAGATTCCCGCGCCCGCCGATCCCAACGACTGCGCCAGGGTTTTTCTTGAGCTGCCCTCCGAACTGCCCCTGTCCGATTTCCTCCGCTACAGTTCGGATTCCGTCGCCGACGCCCTTGCCTCCGTGGCCTCGCACCTGGCGGGCACCAGCGTCATCAACCCGCTGATTCTCGCCCCCTACGGGTATGAGTTTGAGCTGGCCTCCAATGCTGCGGGCCATTTCGCCCTTGGCAGCCTGCTCGAAAGCGACATCGACGGCTTTCTCAGTCCGGTGTCCTATCTGGATCGCGGACTCGGCGGCGCGGGGGCCTTCATGGGGCCGGTTCATTCCCTCACCGACCGGGGAAAGCGCTGGTTTGTGGTGGACGACACGCGCACGGGCATGGCGCGCGACGAGGCCACCGGCCAGATCGCCCGCGTGAAGGGCGTGCGGGCCGGGGATATTTTTGACGTGCAGCGGCGCAACTTCGCCGCCGCGCTCGTCCACGGGCTGGGCATGGTGTGGTCGGACCCCCTTGCCGAGGGCTGGCTGCTGGACAGGGAGCAGTGGGCGCAGTTCGGAAAGATGAGGGAAATATACGCCGGCCACATGCCCGCGCCGCCGGGGGCGGTGTCCCAGGCGGAGCTCACCGGCGTGACGGTGGTGGTGGATGAGAATTCACGCTTTGTCCAGCGGTGTGATGTCAGGCTGAACACGCCGCTGCTGGCGGGCGGGCGCGACGCCGCGGTCCGCGCGGGCACGCAGGTCCGCTTTGTGCTGTTTCAGGATTTGATTGACGACATCGCGCCGCCCACGCCGGTGTACCTCTTCCTCAACCTGTTCCAACTGGACGCCGACAGCCGCAGGCGGCTCCATGACAGGCTGGCCCGCGACCGGGCCGCCGCCGTCTGGCTGTACGCGCCGGGTTATGTGGACGCCGCGGGTTCCGTAGACAACGTCTCCGCCACCACCGGCATGACGGTGAAAATGTTTGACCAGCCCGCCGAGACCGGAACCATTTTCGGCATCACCGGGCAGTTTATTCCGGAGAACGCCGTCATCGGCCAAATCCAGGCCATGGCCCCGCTTTTTTATGTCGAGGACGAAAACGCCGACATCCTTGGAAAGTACAAATCCTCCGGAAAGGGCAGCATCGCCATCAAGCCGCAGGAAAGCGGGTGGACCTCGGTGTACGTGGCGGAACCGGCCATGACCCCGGCGCTGTTCTGCGAGATCCTGCGCATTCTGGAGCAGCCCATGTATGCGCCCCCCGCCGAGGTGAACTATTACGACGCCACTTACGCCGCGCCCGGCCTGCTGGCCGTCCATGGCAGCGAGGCGGGAAAGCGCACCGTCACCCTCGGCCAGTACTACGACACGCAGGATCTCTTCGATCCCGCCATCGGCTGGGTGCAGAAGGACGGGTTCATGCTGCCCCTGCGCACCGGGGAAACCCGCCTGTTCACGATGAAGCCGATTGAAACTTTTCAAAACCCTGATGACGCCGCCGCGCCGGTTCCCGCGGGGGAAGAGGGAAAGAGTTAGCCGGGCAGGCGCCGCGAACCGGAAAGGAGCCCCCATGCCCCGGATTTTCATGGTTGTGACGGCCCTGTTTTTCTGCGTCGCGGCCGGGGCGGTCGAGCCCTACTCCTTTGTGTGGTGGGCGGACGGGTGGCAGGCGCGTTCGCCGGAAGGGCGGCAGGTGCTGAACTTCCAGAGCCACCGCTACGGGGCGGCGGTGGACGTGGAAAAACCCGCCGTGCTGCGGCTTGGACCCATTGAAAACCCCAAAGCCCACGCCGGGGCTGTTACTGAATCCAACGGGATCGTTTTATCCCTCCCGGAGGGCGCGCTTTCGCTGGAGTTTTCCATTGGCGGAGTCCTGCACACCTGCACCAGCGCCGCCTCCAAACAGGAGGACTCCCCCAATTTCCCGGTGCGGCTCATCGAAAGCGGCCGCTGGCTCCAGCGGGTGGACATCCTCAATTTGGCGTTTGCCAACGGGCAGGGAAAGACCCCTGACGTTGCGGGACGGCTTGAGCTTATTGCATGGCCCGATACGTTCTCCGTGGTTATGGAGATTGTTCCCAACGGGGCGCTTGCGGATGTGGAACTGCGCGTCACCCTCAACGGTAAATCAGCCCACCGCCATTACGATTCTCTGGCGGCGGGGGAAAGGGGGGAGGCGGGCATAACCTGGCGGCCGGGCGAAGAGAAAACGGCGGACGACATGAACCCGCCCCCGCGGGTCACCGATCCGCTGGCGGACAACAAAGCCCTTCCGGTTGACCATGATCCCCTGCGGAACTGGCATGTGGTGGACCTGCCGGAACGCCAGTGGCAGGTTGCCGGGGAGCCGGACCGGCTGGACCGCTTCGGCATCCTGCTGGAAAACCCCGGAAACACGGAAAAAACCTGGAACCTGCTTTTTGCCTTTGATGAGCCCTTTCCAGGCGTGACCGGCCTGTGCCCGGTGCTCCGGGACGCACAGGGAAACCCCACGGGCATCCCGGTGCAGATTTCCAAAAACTGGCACCGTCTGGAGGACAGGCGTTTTCTTTATGAGGGCCCCTGGTTCCACGGTTTCACCCGTGTGACGGTGCCGCCGGGACAGGCATGGAAGGGGGAACTGGCGATCACCTACGCACGCTGGGGTGGCGTGCCGTCCGCCTCGCACGCGCAGCTCTGCCTGATTGGCTGGGGCGTCAACCAGCGGTGGGACCAGGCCGCCATCGGGAGCTGGGGCGAGTCAATCTGCTACGACCCGGATGTGAACCTCAACCGTTCCATGATTGATGATGTGCGCCCGCTCATGGTCACGGGCATGCAGGGGGATCAGTGGGCTTGGACGGTGAATGTGGGCGGCGGCGATTTTCTTGTGTGTTACGATCAAAATGGAAAAAAACAGCGCCTGGTCCGCATGCGTGCGGCCTATCTGGAGCCCGGCCCCAACCTCACCCGGACCGTGTACGGCGGAGTCACGGCGGACGGGGCCATTTCAGCGCGTCTTGAGGTGTTCACGCCCCGCTGTGATGATGTGAACCGCGCCTTCCACCGCATCCGCTACGACGTGCTGGCCCCGGTGAATTTCTCCCGGCTGGCCTTCTACCAGATCGGCGCTGACCATTACAACGACCACCAGTTTTCCACCATGGCGCGGGGCAACCGCGAGGGGCTTGTGGAGGAGTGGACACCGGAAAAAGGCGGTAGGAAATACCACCGCACGGGCATGCCCTGCGGGGGCGAACTGCCCTGGTTCTCCCTGCACGGCGGGATTTCCGACAAGCACCACCCCAAGGCCGCCTGGGCCAACCGGGGGCTGGTGGTGCGCTCATGGAAGGCGCGGCTGGGCGGGAAGGACGTGCCCGCGCCCTTCGCCTCGGTCTACGGCACGGAGGACGGCATTCCAAGCGCGAACCTTGAGCTGGCACCCCCGCCGGGCATTGACCGGCTTGAGCCCGGCGATTTTGTGGAGGCCGAACTGGAACTGCTCATCCTGCCCCAGTCCGCCGCAGAGTACTACGGTCCCAACGGGGCGCTGCGCGCCGACCTCGCCGCCAACGGCAACACCTGGAAACCCGTTTGGCGGCTGGCAAAGGGGAACGACCTTGAAGTCCGTGCCGCCACGGGAACCGTCATCCGGCGCTATCCCGTGGAGGTTGCGGCGGGGGAGGGGGACCGCGCGGTCTTTGACGTCACCGGCGGCATGGGCTATGTGCCCGTCACGCTCACGGGGTTCAAGGAGCCAAAGGGCTATATGCTTGAATGCGACGGCGTGGCGGTGGACCAGTCCGTGCACGGCAACGATTTCTGGCAGAGCAGCCGCGACGGTGAATCGGGCGCATGGACCTTCACCTACAACGTGCCGCTGGACAGCCCCGGTGACGGGGCGAAAACCCGGCATTTCGTGTTCCGCAGGGCGGATGAACCCACAAGGGAGGCGGCAAAATGAATGGTCTTCGACGGCATGCCGGTTTCAGTGCTGCCTTTCTGGCGTGCGTGTCCTTTCTTCTGGCCCCCCTGGCCCCAGCGGAGTCAAAAAATATCCGTGATTATGGGGCGAAGGGCGACGGGACAACCCTGGACGGAGGGGCCATCCAGACCGCGATTGACGCCTGCCACCAGTCGGGCGGCGGCACGGTGCTGGTGCCCCCCGGCACCTATCTGACAGGCGGGCTCGTCCTGAAGAGCCGGGTCCGGCTGCACCTCGAAAACGGGGCGACCCTGCTGGGCAGCACCCGTCTGGAGGACTACCCCCAAATCATTCCCGCCCACCGCTCCTACACGGACAACTACACCGAGCGCAGCCTGATCACGGCGGAAAACGCGGAGCAGGTCGCCGTCACCGGCGGCGGTGTCATTGACGGGCAGGGGGCCGCCTTCACCGGCGAGTACAAAATGCGGCCCTACATGTTCCGGTTCATCTCCTGCACCGGGGTGCTGCTGGAGGGGCTGCGCCTGCAAAACGGGCCCATGTGGACGGTGCACCTGCTGGCCTGCGACGACGCGCGCGTCACCGGCGTCACCATCCGCAGCCGCGTCAACAAGAACAACGACGGCCTCGACATTGACAGCTGCTCCAATGTGTGCGTCTCCGACTGCGACATCAGCAGCGGCGACGACGCCATTGTCCTGAAGAGCACCTCGCCCCGGCCCTGTGAACGGATCGCCGTCACCAACTGCATCGTCAGCAGCACGTGCAACGCCCTGAAGATGGGCACCGAGTCCAACGGGGGCTTCAAGAACATCACCATCGGCGACTGCGTGGTCTATGACACGGAACTCTCGGGGCTGGCCCTCGAAATCGTTGACGGCGGGGCCATGGACGGCGTGGTGGTGTCCAACATCGCCATGCGGAACGTGGGCTGCCCCGTGTTCATCCGCCAGGGCGACCGCGCCCGGCCCCACATCAAGGACGGGGAGAAGCCGGGGGTGGGTTCCATGAAAAACATCACCATCAGCAATATTGACGCCACCGTCCACGACCCGACGGGCTGTTCCGTCACGGGCCTGCCGGACCATCCCGTGGAGAATGTTTCCCTGAGCCGTCTCCGGTTCCGGTTTCCCGGCGGGGGTGCGGAAAAATGGGTGAGCCGGAGCGTGCCCGAACAACGGGAGAAGTATCCCGAGCATAAAATGTTTGACCATCTCCCCGCCTACGGCTTTTATCTGCGCCATGTGCGCAACGTGTCCCTTGACGGGGTGGATTTGGGGGTGGAAACAGCCGATGCGCGGCCCGCGCTGGTGTGCGCCGACGGGGAGGACCTTGTCCTGAACGGTGTCAGGGCCGCCGCCAGCCATGCGACGCCGGGGCTTTTCTGGCTGGACGGCACGCGGAACGCCCGGATTACCCAGTGCGCGGCGGGGGAGGGCACGGGGGTCTTTCTCCATGTGTCCGGCGCGGGGAGCGCGGGCATACTGCTTGACCGGAATGATCTGAGAAACGCCGAAAAGGATTCCGCCCTGGCAAAAGGACTTTCCCGCCGAACCCTGCGCAGCAGGGACAACTGGACAAAATAGGCCGGGCTACACCGCCGACCGCAGGGTGGTCACCGAAACCGAGAATGCGGCCTCGTTCGAGGCGGTGACCAGGTATGAAAAGGGCTGCTCCGAATACACCATGGCCACGATGTCGTTCGGGCCCGGCACAATGACCTTGAACTTGATGAACACCTGCTCCGGATAGGATTCGGCAACGGTGATTTCCGGCTCAAGCAGCTCGTATCCGCCCGTGGGGAAGATGAACTTGCCTTCCACCTTCCACGCCGCGTCCGTCAGGTTGTCCTTCGTGATGGTGCCCTGCAGGCCCACCGGCCCCTCAAAGGCGTAGCCGTACCGCCCGGAAAGGGGGGTGAGCGTCACTTTCGTTTCCTCTTTCACGCAGCCGGGAAGAAGCGCCGCAAACACCAGAAGGCCCGTCAACCACACTGTTTTCATGCTCTAATCCCCTTGTCTGTTTGTTTAATTTACCACAACACACCGTTTTCATCACGGAAATTATTTTTTGTCGAAACCATCTTGACGCCGAAAGAACAACAGTGCGTCCAATAAAAATATTGCGAAAATCGCTGTCTTGTGGTATATATCCACTCAGAGGTGGATGATGTGAGATGGTGAGCCGTTTTTTACCGGAGGTTCTGCGGTGATGGATGGCAACAACAAGGTGCTCGTCTGGTTCGTGGTGGGGCTCGTGGCCTTTCTGGCCTTTCCCGTGGTGGTCAACAAGGCCAAGGCAAAGGGGACCGCCGCCCCGGCGGCGGTGGTGAACACCACGGGGGCTGTGGGCCAGACGCCCGCCAACCCCATGCTGGCAAAACATCCCGAACTCAGCCAGCCGCCCATGCTCAACGAGGCCAGCCTCATCAACAGCGAATGGAAGTTCTTCTTTCAGAGCTACAAGGTCAAGCTCATCTTCGCGGCAGGCGGTGTGGCCTATGCCTACCATCCCATGGCCAAATCCCTCACCGGTGTGGACTACATCGAGGGGCGCTGGCGCGTCGAATACGACAAGCTCTACCTCAACGCCTCCTTCAACGGAAACGAGCTCAACTACGAGTTCCGCATCGCCGGCCCAAAAATCTTCCAAATCAAGGAAAACGACTCCGTCGGCGAACTGGAAAGGTTTTAGGGGCGGGGGCGAGGGCCATTGGAACCGTTGCCTCTCATCACCAAGTTGCACTTGGTGACGGGCATGTCTTCAAAATTTTATTTCGTCTTTGCCGTGCGGCGGTGTGTTGCGGGGGGAGGGGGCGAAGTATAAATTTTCGGGCACAGGCGTCCCCAAGTGCAACTTGGGGACGAGAGAAGCCATGTTCCGCCCCGCTTCCCGGACATGCTGAAGCATGAACAATGTGCCAGGATGCGGGGGCTTTTTGTATGTTGTTCAAGATCTGGGTTTTGCCATTTCCCGGGGGGCGGGCGTTTCTCCGTGTGCATGTCCGGTGGGGGATTGGTAAAATGGCTTTTTGCCGTTGCCGGACAGGATTGAAGGATGTGCCATGAATTGTCGCCGTATTTTTGCGGGTTGCGGGCGGGCCTGTGTGAATTTGGGGAGGGGCTGCGCGCTGGCGGCGGTGGTTTTGTGCGCTTCCGCCGGGGGGGAGACGCTGCACAACGGCATTGTGCTGCCCGATGCATGGCCGCCGCAATACAACGGGGTGCCAACGCGCGAGCCCATGGCGGTGCCCTATCTGGACAAGATTCCGGAGGTGATTCCGATTGACACGGGCCGCCAGTTGTTTGTGGACGATTTCCTTGTGGAGCCGAACACGCTGCGGCGCACCTTTCACACGCCCGGGTATTATCCCGGGAACCCCGTGCTCAGGCCGGAAAGCCCCTGGGAGACGGAGGGAAGCTCGGACGGACGGCCCATGCCCACGGCCATGGTCTTCAGCGACGGGGTGTGGTACGACCCGCAGGACCACCTTTACAAGATGTGGTACATGGCCGGGCGCGGGCGGGTCACGTGCCACGCCGACTCGGAGGACGGCATACACTGGCGCAAACCGGCCCTTGACGTGGTCCCCGGCACGAACATCGTGAACACCCTGCCCCGCGACTCGAACACGGTGTGGCTGGATCCCCTTGACGCGCCCGCGCGCCGCTTCAAAATGTTCGCCTCCTCGGGCGCTTCCGCCGATGACTGCGGCCTTGTGGTTTTCCATTCCCCCGACGGCATCCACTGGGGGGAGGCGGTGGCGAAAAGCGGGCGCATGGGCGACCGGAGCACGGTGTTTTTCAACCCCTTCCGGGGGGTGTGGGTGTACAGCATCAAGGACAACTATTTCGACCGGCGGCGGCGCTACCGGGAAAACCGGGATCACATCGCGGGCGCCCGGTGGGAATTCCGGGAGCCGCCCCTGTGGGTGGGAATGGACCGGCTGGATTATTGGCGGCCGGGGCAGGAGGAGTTTCCACAACTGTACAACCTGGACGCGGTGGCCTATGAAAGCATCCTGCTGGGCCTCTTCACCGTCTGGCACGGCGGCGGGGGCGGCGGGCGGCCCAAGCCCAACGAGGTGTGCGTGGCCTTCAGCCGGGACGGGTTTCACTGGCACCGCCCCTTCCGCGACGCCTTCCTTGGCGTCTCCGACAAACCGGGCGACTGGAATTACGGCAATGTGCAGTCCGCGGGCGGCTGCTGCCTCGTGGCGGGCGACAAGCTGTATTTCTATGTGAGCGGCAGGGCGGGCGTGCCGGACGGCGGCAACGCGTCGGGCGTGTCCGCCACCGGCCTGGCCATGCTGCGCCGGGACGGCTTCGCCTCCATGGACGCGGGGGGGGAGGAAAAACGGCTGACCACCAGGCCGCTGCTCTTCACCGGAACCCGCCTCTTCGTCAATGCGGACTGCCCCGGCGGGGAACTCCGCGTGGAGGTGCTGGACGGGGAGCGGAAGCCGGTGGCCCCCTTCACCAGGGACGCCTGCCTGCCCGTCCGGACCGATGGGACCCGCGTGCCGGTGGTTTGGAAGGACGGGCCGGATCTGTCCGCCGTGGCGGGCAGGCCCGTCCGCTTCAGGTTCCATCTGCGTGGCGGCAGCCTGTATTCTTTCTGGGTCAGCCCGGACGCGTCGGGGGCCAGCCGGGGATATGTCGCCGCGGGCGGACCGGGCTATGACGGGCCTGTGGATGTTGCCGGTGAAACCGGGGGGAAGAGGTAGGACCATGAGACACACGCTTGCGATCGGCTGTTTTCCCCTTCTCCTTTGTCTTTGGGCGGCGGCGGCCCCCGCGGAAGAACCTTTGGCCTTTCCCGGCGCGGAGGGCTTTGGGGCGCATGCCGCGGGCGGACGGGGCGGAAAGGTCTATGTCGTCACCACCCTGGAGGACTACCATCCGGGCGCGGGCGCGCGCGACGCGGTCACGCACAAGAAAACGGGGGAGGTCATCCTGCCGGCCCAGCCGGCGATTGCGCCGGAACCGCCCGTTCCGGGAAGCCTGCGGCAGGCGGTGGACGCCGAAGGTCCGCGCATGGTGGTCTTTGCCGTGTCCGGCACCATCGCGCTCAAGGCGCCACTGGTCATCCGCCGCCCCTTTATCACCATCGCGGGCCAAAGCGCGCCGGGCGGGGGGATATGCCTGAGGCGTTACGGCGTCTCCGTGTCGGACACCCATGACGTGGTCATCCGCCACCTGCGCATCCGGCCCGGCGATGAAACGCGGCGCGAGGTGGACGGACTGAGCGTGGGCGCATGCCAAAACGTGGTTGTTGACCACTGCTCGACCAGTTGGGCGGTGGACGAGAACCTCTCCGTTTCCGGCGCGGGCGGCACCGACATCACCGTGCAATGGTGCTTCATCACCGAAAGCCTCCACGACAGCACGCACTCCAAGGGCCCCCACGGCATGGGTTCGCTCATCCGCAGCGACGGCAGGGTCACCTTCCACCACAACCTCTACGCCATGAACAACACCCGCAACCCCCGGCCGGGCACCTATGGCGATCCGGGGGGGATTCATCTGGATTTCCGGAACAACTTCATCTACAACTGGGGTTCGGGCGCCGGGTACAGCGCCAAGGACCCGGCGAACATCAACTATGTCGCCAATTTTGTCCAGCCCGGCCCGGCGGCCAAATTCAGCCGGCGCATCGCCTTCACCATCGGGGGTGAAACCACCCGGATGCACGCCTCCGGCAACCGGCTCCAGGACGGGGAAACCATAATCACCGACGACTGGGCCATGATTGACAAGGCCCTCCCCGGCACCAGGCTGGATGCGCCCTTCCCGGCGGGCGACATCAAAACGGAATCCGCCGAGGCCGCGCGCGCGGCGATACTGGCCCATGGCGGCGCCTCGCTGCCGCTGCGGGACGGGGTGGACGCGCGCATTGCCGCGCATGTCCGCGACTTGGGCGGGCGCATCATCAATTCCCAGACGGAGGTGGGGGGATGGCCGGAATTGGAGCAGGGTGTTGCGGCACCGGACGCCGACGGAGACGGCATGCCCGACGCATGGGAAAAAGTGCGGGCCCTCAATTCCGCCGACCCATCCGACGGCGCGGTGATTGATCCGAAAAGCGGTTACAGCAACCTTGAGGCGTACCTAAACAGTCTGGTTCCGGCGGGCAACTAACCCCGCCCGTCAATAGCCGTGCGCCGCCAGTATCTCGTCGGGGGATTTGGCCGGTTTGCGGCCATAGTATTCGGCCAGGACGTGGCACTTGTCGGTGAAAAAACCGTCCGCCCCGAAAAAGGTGATGGTGCGGAACATCCAGGCCTCGTTGAGGGTGAAGGGGTGGACCACCAGCCCCCGCCGGTGGGCGTCGCCCACCTTCCACGGCCAGCACATGTACCCCACCGGCCCGATGCCGTTCCCCAGCCGTGCCGCCGTGTCCAGCAGCTTGTCCCAGCCGCCCTCCACCTTGATGGTTTCCGGGACGATCAGGTACACCCTGGGCGCTTCGGGGGCGTGCTCCTTCAGTTTCTCAAGACTGCCGGAATAGAAAGACTGGAATATCACCCCCGGCAGCGCGCCCTTCTCCCAGTCCAGCCAGCCGCGCGCCCGCAGCAGGTCCGCCAGTTCCTTTTCAAAGCCGGGATGGCGCTCCGGTGATTTGGTCTCGATATAGACGGGATACTTCTTTCCGTCCTCCCCGGCGATGTCGAGCACTTCCGCCACGGTCAGAATCTTGACCCCCGCATACTGCGGTCTGGCCCGGTCCGGATATTCCCGGTTGAACCACGACCCGGCGTCCAACTGTTTCAGTTCCGCCAGGGTGAACTCGGAGATGGTCTGTTTTTCCCTGCCCGGAAACACCGCCGCCACATTGGTGGTGCGTTTCGGCGTGTCGTCATGGAAGGCCACCAGCACCCCGTCCTTGGTGCGTTGCACGTCAATTTCCAGATAATCCGCGCCCAGTTCCTTCGCCAGCAGATAGGCGGGGGTGGTTTCCTCCGGGGCCAGATAGGAGGCAGCCCGGTGGGCGATCACCAGATGCCGGGGGACAACCGGGTCGTGCGCACGGAGTGCGCGCAGTGGCAAGACAACCCAGTAAAGCCACAAACACACAAAAATGACCACCAAAACCGCTACGCACCCCAGCAGCCATTTCTTCCACTTTTTCATAAAGCCATGCTCCCTGCGCTTGGTTCAATACCGACAAAAACCATCATACACAATCCGGCGGTTGAAAAACAGGGCAAATCACCGACACCCCCAGCCCTGTCTCCATTTAATCTCGCAGAAACCGTTTCTTTTTGGTACAATAGAAAACAGAGCAAGGAGGTTGTGTTCCAATGAGACACAATGAAAATAAGGTTGTGGTGCTGTTGGCGGTGTCTGATGTGGCCTTTGGGCAGACTGTGGAGCGTTTTCTCGCCCAGCCGGGCATGTCCATCGAACGGTGCCACGATGTGGCGGGGCTGTTGCGGCTGGCATCACGCAAGTCCTTTGATGTCATCGTTTTGGATCTGGGGCTGGATGACCAGGGCGGCATGGATCTGGTTTCCTTCGTGACGGAAAAAAATCCCGCCACCCGGGTCATCACCCTTTTTCCCCCGGACCGGTTGGACCGTGCCCTGGAAGGGGTGCGCAAGGGGGCATTCTTCTATCTTCCCACCAGTTGCGGCCCCTCTGATGTGGCCATGACCGTGGAAAAGGCGCTCCAGAACCTTTCCGTGGAAGCGGCGATGGACGAATACGAGCAGACGCTCTTTGAGGAGCTTGCGGGCCGCACGGACACGATGCAGCGGGTGGTGGAACTCATCCGCAAGGTGGCCCCCACGGACAGCACGGTGCTGTTGCTGGGGGAAAGCGGCACGGGCAAGGAGGTGGTGGCCCACACCCTGCACCGCCTCAGCCGCCGCCGGGACAAGCCTTTTGTGGCGGTGAACTGCGCGGCCCTGCCCGAGGGATTGCTGGAAAGCGAGCTTTTCGGCCATGTCAAGGGTTCCTTCACCGGCGCGGATCGGGACAAGCAGGGGCTCTTCGCCGAGGCGGAGGGGGGCACCATCTTTCTTGATGAGATCGGCGACATGTCCCTCATCACCCAGGCAAAACTGCTCCGGGTGCTTCAAAACGGTGAAATACGCCCGGTGGGGTCCAACAGCGCGCTGCGGGTGAACGTCCGGGTCATCGCCGCCACCAACCGCGAGTTGACCGAGTCGGTGGCGCAGCACAAGTTCAGGGAGGACCTGTACTTCCGGCTGAACGTGGTGCAAATCCGCATCCCGCCCCTGCGGGAGCGCATGGACGCCCTGCCCGCACTGGTGGGCCATTTCATTGCCCAGCACAACCTCCGTTTTGGCAGGCAGGTGCGGGGCATGGACGAACAGGCGGCCCAGTATTTGCGGCAGTACCCTTTCCCAGGCAATGTGCGTGAGCTGGAAAGCGTCATTGCCCACGCCATCATCATGGCGGAGGGGGAAAACATCCGCGCCCAGGATCTGCCGGAACAGGTCAGGAAAGGGGCCGCCTTCCGCCTCGCCCTGGGCCATGAACCGTCGGACGGAATCGAACCGCTGACCGCTGTCGAGGCGCGGGCAATCCGTCAGGCGCTGGAAACCCTGAAGGGCAACCAAAGCCTGGCCGCCAAAAAACTGGGCATATCCCGGTCCACCCTGTGGCGGAAAATGCGGGAATACGGCATCGAACCGTAAAAGCAGGACGGAAAAAAAGCGGGGGCGGACAAGCAATCCGCCCCCGGATGAAGGCACATCACAGGACAAGGGCCATCAGGCCTGCAGGAAAACGCCCTTCTTTTCGAGGTAGGCAATGACCTCGCCCACGCTTTCCTCAAGGCTCTTGTTGCCGGTGTTGATGACGAGTTCCGGATTTTCCGGGGCCTCATAGGGGGCGCTGATGCCGGTGAACTCGGGAATGGCCCCGGCGCGCGCCTTTTTGTACAGCCCCTTGGGATCACGATCTTCGCACACCGCAAGGTCGCACTGCACATAGACTTCCACGAAAGAGTCGCCGCTGATGGCGCGGGCCTTGTCACGGTCGGCGCGGTAGGGCGAAATAAAGGCGGTCATCGCGATTATCCCGGCGTCGGCAAAGAGTTTGGCCACCTCGCCGATGCGGCGGATGTTTTCCTCCCGGTCAGCGGGCGAGAATCCGAGATCCTTGTTCAGTCCGTGGCGAATATTGTCTCCGTCCAGCACATAAGCGCGGCAGCCCCGCTCAAAGAGCACGGTCTGCACCGCCTGCGCCAAAGTGGACTTGCCGGATGCGGAAAGTCCGGTGAACCACAACACAAGCGACTTGTGCCCGTTTTGCTGTTCCCTGTCCGCGCGGGTGATGTCGCTGTGGTGCCACGTGATGTTGGTAGCCCTCACTTCCTCGGCCATGTTTTTCTCCTTTTTCATATTGGTCTGGACTTTTTTGACAAGATGCGGGATAATTTTAGCAGAGACAAACGCACTGAATACAGTTGGTGTGTGAACACACCAAAGACAACGGCAATTCCTGACGCGCGGCTGGGGGTTTACAGAGGCCGCCACCGTGCCAACACAGGGGGTCGGGCCATGGGCAACGATTACAGGCAGGGATTTTACAGGGACGCGCTGGGCGACTGGCAGCCGGAACGGCGGAGCGGCAAAGACCGGAGGGATCCGGTCAGTTTGGACGAATTCGTCCACGGCCGCCGTCATGACGACTGCCACAACGGGGAAGGCCGCCGCCGTGAGGACCGGGAACGGTACGAACGGGAGCACGCAAAACTCCTCGACGAGCTTCTCGAAAGTTTTTACAAAAAGCACGGCGGCTCTTTTTAATCGCATTTTTTGGGGAATTCGTTGCCGCGGGCGGCCCAATGCGCTACAATCACATCTCCATGGCGCAATGGCGGCATGGGGTGTTGTTTTCAACGGGCGCGCGGGCGCGCCCCAGCATAGGATGCGGCGGCAGCCCTGACACACGAAATTGAACTGAATAACCAGGAGGAGTCCATCAAGCTCCTGGGCCACAACGGTGAATTGCGCAGACGTTTGCAGGAACAGGCCGGAGTGAGGATAGTTGATCGCGGCGCCACGGTTGCGATCATCGGGGGCGAGGAGGAGACGGGCCTTGCAAGCACGGTGCTGAACGGCATGCTTGACGCCGTGCGCGGGGGGCACATTCCGTCCCTCGCGGATGTGGACAACGCGCTGGAGGAGGCGCGCGCGGGGGAGGCGCGCCGCCTGGGCAGCCTGCTCGCCCGCCGTCCCGAGGCGATACGCGAGGACGTGCACATCCGTCCGCGCACGCGCGGCCAGCACCGCTACCTTGACGCCATCCATTCCCACGAGATTACCCTGGTGGCCGGCCCGGCGGGCACGGGCAAAACCTTTCTCGCCATGGCGGCGGCGGTTTCCGCGCTGCTGAACAAGCAGGTGAAACGGCTGGTGCTCACCCGTCCGGCGGTGGAGGCGGGCGAGCGGCTCGGTTTTCTGCCGGGCGATTTGGAGCAAAAGGTAAACCCCTATCTCAGGCCGCTTTACGACGCGCTTTACGCGATGGTGGACATGGAGCGCGTGCGCAGGCTGATGGACCAGCAGTGCATCGAGGTCGCCCCGCTGGCCTTCATGCGCGGCCGCACCCTCGATCAGGCCTTTGTGATTCTGGACGAGGCACAGAACACCACGGTGGATCAGATGCTCATGTTTCTCACCCGCCTGGGGCAGGGTTCCCGCGCGGTGGTGACCGGGGATGTGACCCAGGTGGACCTGCCTCCCGGCACGGTTTCCGGCCTTTCGGACGCCTGGCAAATTTTGAAGGACATACCGGGCATCGGGATGGTGCAGTTGTCGCGGGGCGACGTGGTGCGCAATCCGCTGGTGCAGCGGGTCATTGACGCGTACACGGCGGCGGGCCATCATGAGCGGGGCGCGTCCGGCGGCCGGGGCAGGCACGGGGCATGAACACCCCCATCCACAGCGGCAACGGAAACGGCGCCGGTCCCATGGGACGGGGCGCCCGCCTCCGGGGGCTTTTTTCCAGCGAAAACACCTGGACCCGGCGTGGTTTGACGGCGGCGGCCTTTCTCCTGTGCGTGGCGGCGCTGACCCGGGAGCCCTCCCCGGATTTGCTTGCCCCGGCGGACATGAACGCACCGGTGTCCGACAGGGAAATACGCGCCGCGTTCTATTTCGAGACGGTTGACCTCCAGCGCACCCAGGAGGCACGCGACGCGGAGATGGCCGAGGTTCCAAGTTTTTACCGGGTGGACGGCCAGGCGGTGAACCGCCAGACCCGCAAACTGCGCGAGAAGATAGGGCTGCTGCGCGACCAGCGCGAGGAGGTGCGCAGGCTGGTGCTGGCCGCCCTTGGCGAGTCCACCTCGGACCAGGACGCATGGCAGGTGGCGGAGCGGGCGGTGGCGGCGCATGCGGCCCGGCTCCGCGAAAAGGACGCCTGGGCTGAGATGCCCGCGCCAGATCTTCTCACTTTGTGGCTGCTGCCCGACAGGGCCAGCCTTCCCGAGCGTGAATTCGCGCCCCCCCCGAAAAACGGGCCGGAGGAGGCCCCGCTGAAAACGGTCGCGCTCAAAAACGGCCCGAACGGCGATTTGTCGTTCAATGATTCCGACCGCATGGGCTCCCTCGCGCTGGAGGGTCTCCAGGCCCTTCTTTCGGAGGGGGTCCGGGAGCAGGAGCTGACCGACGCGGAACAGGCCAGGCGCATTCTCGTGGTCCAGGAGGAGACGGACACGCCGGTGGAGCAGGGGGGGGAGACGACGCTGGGGGCGGTGCTTGATCCCCTGGAGGGGGCGGCGCGCCTGGGGAACCTGCTCACGGACATGGCAAAGCGGTCCGCGCCGTCCAAGGAGGGGCAGCCCGAATGGGCACGGCTGCACGACGCCGCGCTGGCGCTGGCGCGGCCGCTGGTGGCTCCCACGCTGGTGGAGGACAAGGTGGCCACGGCCTCCGCGCGCGCGCAGGCCGCCGAGGCCGTGCCCCCGGTGATGAAGGAGGTGGAGGCGGGCGAGATTGTGCAGGACCGGGGGAAGCGCTGGACCAAGCAGTCCCGATCCGACGCGCAGACCTATCTATCCATCCTTGCCCGCGAGGCGCGGCCCTTCCAGCGTCTGGTGAACAGTTTTTTCGCGCACACGCTGCTGGTGCTGCTGTGCTTTGGCGCGCTTGCCCGGGCGTCGAAAATGTACCCCGCGGGCCCGGAGGGGGCCCGGTTCCGGGCCGCCTCGGCAAAATCGTTTCCGATGGTGCTGGTCCTGCTTTGCGGCACCCTGGTGATGGGGCGGCTGGTTTCCTACTTTGAGCCCACGGGCTACGTCGCCCCGGTGGCGGCGGCGGGGATATTGTGCGCGATACTCGCGGGCGCGCCGCTGGCGGCCTTCTTCAGCGTTTCCGCGGCGGTGCTCATGTCCGCCCAGTACCAGTACAACTGGCGGCTCATGCTGGTCGCCTGCGCCATGGCGGTGGCGGGGTCCTTTTCCATCGGGCGGGTGCGCAAGCGCAGCGAGATGACGGCTGCCTCCCTCACCGCCATGCTGGCGGGGCTGCTGGCGGCCGCCGCGGTCACCCTGTCCGCGGAATCCCTCTTCGCAGAGACCTTCTTCCGCCGGCTCATGCTCATCGCGCTGAACGGCGGCTTTTGCATGGTGGCGGTTCCCGGCCTGCTCTCCACGATCGAGCGCGCCTTCGGCCTGACCACGGACATCACGCTGCTTGAGTATTCCGATCTGAACAGCACCATCCTGAACGAGCTGGCCATCAAGGCTCCCGCGACCTACGCCCACAGCCTGATGATGGGCCAGCTCGCCGAGGCGGCGGCCGACGCGATAGGCGCGAACGGGCTGCTGGCGCGGGTCTGCGCGTACTACCATGACATCGGAAAGCTGGTCAATTCGGAGCAGTACACGGAGAACCAGTCGGGATCGAACATCCACGACACGCTCCCCCCGGAGGAGAGCGCGGCGCGCATCCGGCAGCATGTGATTGGCGGCGTGGAACTCGCCCGGCGCTACCGCCTCCCCCAGGCGATCATAGACGGCATCCTGGAGCACCACGGCACCATGCGGGTGAGCTTCTTCTACCAGGCGGCGGTGGAGAAATACGGCGCGGAAAAGGTGAACGAGGCGGACTACCGCTACCCCGGCCCCCGGCCTCAGCGGCCCGAGACGGCCATATTGATGATTTGCGACGCCTCCGAATCCGGCGTCCGCTCGCTGGACAACCCGGACGAGGCGGCGGTGCGCGCCTTTGTGGGCCAAATCATCGAGGCGCGCATCCGGGACGGCCAGTTTGACGACTGCAACCTCACCTTCCGCCAGCTTAACACCATCGGGAATGTCGTGGCGCGGCGCATCATCAGCGCGCAGCACACGCGCGTCCGCTATCCGGGAATGCCCGCCATCCCGTCCCCGGCGACAGAAAGGAACCCCTCATGACCATCACGCTTGACGTCCGCAACGAGTCCGCGAGAAGGGCTCCGTGCCGCCGCGACATGTTAAAAAGGCTTGCCGCGCGCGTCTTGGCGGGCGAGGGGGTGGCGGGCGATGTTGAAGTAAGCGTGCTTTTTTGTGATGATCCTTTCATCGCCTCCCTGAACAGGGAGTACAGGAACAAGCGCGGCCCCACGGATGTGCTGTCCTTCACGCAGGACAATTCCGGCACGCCGGAGGGCGGTTTGACGCTCGGAGACATTGTCATTTCGCTGGAGACGGTGGAACGTTTCCGCAACGGCGACAAGGCGGGCATGCGGGACGAGGTCCGGTTGCTGTTCTGCCACGGGTTGCTGCACCTGCTGGGCCACGACCACGGCAACGCAGCGGAAAGACGGCTGATGCAGGGAAAACAGGCCGAGTATCTGGGCACCTCCCTCGAGGAGGCGTGGCACTCAAAGAAAGGCGGATGCTGAAGGTGGGCAGACAAGATCGGATTGGTTCCCGGGCAAGGGCGGACAAAGACGGCGGCGGGGAAGCCGCCCCGGTTCCCTTGCGACGCCGGTTTGGCGGGGGGATGCTTTTGTTTCCAACAGCCGCGGCGGTTTGCGCCGGTGTCTGGTTTTCAAGGACGGTGCGGGCCGACGCGCTTCCGGTCGGCGCGCCGCCGGTCCCCTGGCAGGAGATTCTCACCCCGGCCATCCTGTTTGTCATTCTGCTCTGCGCCACGGCGTCCGCCTTTTTCTCGGCGAGCGAGGTGGCCTATTTCTCGCTGCACCGGGTGAAGCTGCGCTCGATGCGGGAGGAATCCAACCAGTTTGCGCGCCTTGCGGCGCGGCTGATGGACCAGCCCGGCAACCTCCTTGCCACCCTGCTCATGGGAAACAGCATTGTGAACGTGCTGCTGGGCGTGGTGCTCGGCGAGCCCATGGCGGAGGTGTTCGAGCGCTCCCTCGGCTTTCCCACGGCGCAGGCCTATGTGCTGTCCGTGGCGGTGACCGCCTCTTTGCTGGTTTTCTTCTGCGAGGTGATTCCCAAGGTGGCGGTGGTGCGCCACAACGCGCTGTTCGCACAGGCGGCGGCGGTGCCCCTGTACGCGGCGGACAGGCTGCTCCGGCCCCTGCGCGATGTCGTGACGGCGATGGTCGGGTATCTTTTCCGCATCACCCGCTTCAGCGAGGTGCCCCCGGCCCCCTTCATCACCGACGAGGAATTCAAGTCGCTCCTTGAGGACAGCCGGGTTTCCGGCGTCATCGAGGAGGACGAGCGGCAGATGATCGAGGGCATCATCGAGTTTGGCGACAAAAAAGTGAGCGACATCCTGGTGCCCCGCCCCGACATAGTGTGGATTGGCGTGCAGGCGACCGCCGGGGAAGCCCTTGAAAAGTTCCGCGAGCATGAATATTCCCGCATGATCGTCTGCCGGGAGGATCTTGACCACGTCGCGGGGGTGCTTCACGCGAAGGATTTGCTGCCGGTGGTGGTCGGCGGCGCGCTGGACACCCCGGTTGCGGAACTGGTTCGACGGGTGAATTTTGTGCCGGAGACGATGACGCTGGCCGACTTTCTGGAGTCGGTCCAGAAAACCCACTCCCACATCGCCGTGGTGGTGGACGAGTACGGCGGCACGGAGGGGCTGGTCACGCTGCAGGACGCAATCCGCGAGGTGGTGGGCGACATCGGCGAAGAGGACGGGGAGGAGGACGGGTATTGCGTCCGTCTGGACAGCGGCAAGTACCTTGTGGACGGAACCTATTCCCTGCTTGAGCTGGAGAAACTGGCCGGCATCACCGTGGATGACGACGAGCACACCACCGTGGCGGGGTTCATCATGGCGCAGGTGGAAAAGATACCGCAGGTGGGCGACGAGATGGAGTATTCGGGCGTGCGTTTCCACATTGAGGAAACCCTTGAGAAGCGAGTCACCAAGGTGCGCATTGAATTCGAAGAGGACGCGGACGGGGGGGAAACGTCATCATGACCGTATTGCTGCTCATCCCGCTGCTGGTGGTCATCCTGCTTCTTTCCGCGTTTTTCTCGGGTTTTGAGACGGGATTCTTTTCGAGCAACCCGATAAGGGTGCGTTTTCTGGCCGAAAACGACGGCAACCAGAGCGCCCGGCGCATGATTGCCCATTACGAGCAGCCGGGCCGCCTTATCACCACCATCCTGGTGGGGAACAACCTTTGCCTTGTCGTGGGCACGATCGCCCTCACCGCCGCCCTGGGCGGCACCCTGGCAACCATTGTGGCCACGCCGCTTTTCCTGTTTTTCGGCGAAATTCTGCCGAAGAGCGTTTTCCGAACCCATCCAACGCGCCTGTCCCTCAAGCTCATGCCCGTGATGCGCTTTTTCGACATGGCGCTGCTGCCGCTCGCGCTGCCCGTTTCCTGGCTGTCCAACGCGCTGCTGCGCATGGCGGGCGGGGAGAAGCGGGAGTTCATGGCCCTCTTCAACTCCCTTGAGGAGATGCGCAGCCTGGTGGACGAGAGCATGGACCGGGGCAGCATCGAGCCGGTGGAGCAGGAAATGATCCATTCGGTGATGGACCTGCAGACCCGCCTTGCCAAGGAGATCATGGTGCCGCGCATCCACATCAAGGCGCTTCCGGAAACCGCGACCCGGGGCGAGCTGGTGACCATGCTGATAGAGACGGGCAAGACACGCATTCCGGTATATTCGGAATCAATAGACCACATCATCGGCGTGGCCACCGCCTTTGACGTGCTCAACGATCCCACGCCGGAGGATCAGGGCATCCGGCGGCTGGTGCGCGGGGTGATGCATGTTCCCGACACGATGAAACTGGATGATCTGCTCCAGGCGATGCGCGCGGCGCGCCAGTCCATGGCGATAGTGACGGACGAGTACGGCGGCACCGACGGGCTTATCGCCATCGAAGACATTCTCGAGGAAATCTTCGGCGAGATTCACGACGAGTACGACGTGCAGAAGCCGCAAATACGGCAAATCAGCGCCAACGCCTATGTGGTGGACGCGCGCATGTCGCTGGAGGACTGCGCGGGGGCGGTCGGCATCGCCATTGACGACGGCGAGGTGGAGACGGTGGGCGGGTGGATATCGCACGTGGCGGGGCGCATTCCCCTGCGCGGCGAGGTGCTCCACCACGGCCCCTTCGTCATCACCGTGCTGGAGGGCACCCCCACCCATGTGTCTTCGGCGCGGCTGGAAATCACCCGCATCGAGCAAATTCCGGAGACCCGCCCCGGACTCACCCCAAACCAGTAACGGCGAGGGGTATCACCCGGCTCCGGGCCCGCCAAGCGCGCCCGGCTCCAGCCCCAGGGCCTCCTCGTACACGGCCAGCACATTTTCCAGCGGGTTGTCCGCCTGGATGCAGTGCGCGGGTGAGAAAATATACCCGCCCTCCCGGAACAGGTTCAGCCGGTGACGCGCCTCCGCGCGGCATTCCCCCACCGTGCCAAAGGGGAGTGTGTGCTGCGTGCTGATGAGCCCGCAAAAGGCCATCCGGCCTTTGCATGAGGCCTTGAGCCGCTCCGGATCCATGCCCGGCGGCTCCGGCTGCATCGCGTCCAGCACATCCAGACCCATTTCAATAAAACGGGACTGCAACCTGCATGTGTCGCCGCAGGAATGCATCATCGCCCTACATCCAAAATCATGGGCCAGATCAATGAACCGTTGGATGCGGGGCCGGAAAAACGCGTCAAACACTGCGGGATCAAACATGGGACCGTTCTGGTTGCCTGTATCCTCGCCGAGGCAGACAATGTCAATCCCCCCCCGGCCCGCCTCCAGGGTGCGCCGTGTCAGCTCAAAATAGTAGCCGCAGCGCCGGTCAATTATTGCCACACCCACGGGGTCTTCCGTCAGAATATCCAGCAGCACCCGCTCCATGCCGCGCCCCCGGCCCACTCCGTTCAATATGTCCGGACGGCCCGCATCACCACAGCACACGGCATAGCCTGCGTGCCGATTGCATTGTTCCGGAATGGAGGAATAGTCCCAGTCGTCCGGACTGGGCCACGGATAGGCCTCCACCTCCTCCATTGTTTCCAAAGCCGCCAGGGCCAGATGGTTCGGCTCGGGGTAGGCCCCGCCGTGGCCATGATCAAACATCATGTAACCCACGCCCCACTCGTCCACGAGCGACGAGCCCGGCGGCATGGGCGGCAAAACGCCCCGGTATTCCGGACCCACACCGCGCAAATCAACCCCCAGCCGGACATAGAGCTGTTCCAGTTCGGTGAAGCCAAAGTGGTCCAGCAGCTTTTTCTCAATTTCCGGCGTCAAATAAGTCTGGATCGGAATCCTGTCCGTTGCCTTGTGGCCGATTGCGGCGAGCACCCGCTCTTTTGATGTCATTGAGTTTTCCCCGGCGCGAAATTACCACCGGGAAAATTATAAGGCATGGAGACATGGAAAAACCCCCACCGACGCCCGTTTTTTTTCGGCATCCTCGCGGAGTGGAAGGGTTAGAATGACACACGAAGCAAACAGGCCTGTTCCGGGGCGAGTGCCAGGAGAACCACGCCCCGGCCGTCCAGGGCTGGCACCTCGCCGGAAATCATTTCGAAAACGGCGACTTCTTTATCCGCCCGGCCAAGAGAAGCAAGATCCATTTCCACCCGCAGGCTCCGGGATTCGCCGGAATCATTGAACACCGTGAAGTAAAGGGGATTTTCCCCTAGATCACCGAAACGTTCCACACAGACGGCGGGATCGCTGCTTTTGGCGCGGGTGACGGGCTGCCAGCCCGCCTTTGCGATGGTTTGAATCAGAGGAATGTACTTTTTGAAGAGGGGGCGGGCGGGTTCATACCACTTTGGGTTTGCGAAATAGCAGTTGGTGGAGGCGTTTTCCGAGAAAAAGCCCGGGAACATGCCGTAGGCCAGTGCACGCTGAAAATAACGCTCTGTAAGCTCAAGGGTGAAGTCGTCGTAATGGGTGTTCATAAGGAAGCAGTAGGGCTTTTGTCCGGATAAGGCGCGGCGGAAGCATAATTCCGTGCCGGTCATGGGCTGCCACTTTCCACCGGGCATCCAGTTTGTCTCAGTGCCCAGTATGTCGAGATGGGCGGCGGGCACGTCGTAACCGGCCAAAACCCCGTTTGCCATGACGTACTTGCCGAGGGCGTGCATTCGTGCGGCCAGTTCGCGGTTGAATGCGAAGGTGGTGAAAACCGTGAGCAGGCCAACCCTGCGGGATTGCGCGTCAAACACAAGCGGGATGTCCGCGTTTTTGAAATGCGCGGTGTTATGGTTGATGCTGTTTGCCCAAAATTCGTAGGAGTCTATGTAGACACCGTCCAGCAATCCCGTCTTTTCCGGGGAGCCACCCGCGACCATGCTCTCCAACCGCTTGAGTTCTGCCTGTCCCCGGTTGAGGACACCCTGTGTGTCCACGGGGATGGCCGGGTCGGCATTCAGCGCGAAAACGCAGCCGTCACACCAGGGTGCATTGACAACGGAGAGGATGCTGTCGCCGCCACCGTCCAGCACGGTGGAGACTGCGGCGGAACAGGCGGACTCGCGCAGGGGATCTTCCTTGTTGTCCTGGAGTGCGCGCAGGTAACCGACCGCGCCCCCGTGTGTGCGTGAAATTTCCGGTGCCAGTTTGAACCATGTGGTCATGGGCTCGGTGTAGGGAAAGCTCAGTATGCCGTGCTGTTCGTCCCATACGGCGTTGGGCGCGCCCTCCTGGTAGGCGAAGCCGAAATCCTCCGGGTTTGGCAGGGTGCTGATGTCGGTGAAGGCCATCCAAAGCCCCTCCCGGTCCACCCGCTTTTCAAAAGCGGCGGGAAAGAGCCGGTAATACCGGTCTAGCGCCCCGCGAAAACCTGGCACCGGATCGCACGCATACAGGAGCGCGCGGAAAGACGCCCCGCCCGGGAAATTTTTCGTGGCGGGACTCAGGCCAAAATCAAAGGCGGCGTAAAACATGCCCCGGTCCGCGTCATAGGCCAGGCGGTGGTGCCTCGGCTCGTCTATCGGCACGGCCAGCACGAGTCCGCCCTTGGTCCCGGTGAGCACTGCGAGGGGATAGGAGGAGCGTGTGCCCGTCGCGCCCGCGCCGGTGCGGAAGGTGTTTGCGCAGAGTCCCTTCGCGGGCCGGTTCTGACGCATGTCGTCCGACCAGGTCCATTCTCCCGAAACGGGCAGCGGCACATAGACAGTCACCGCACGGTCTTTGCCGCTGAGATCCCGGACCGCCCCGTTCATCTCGATGGTGTCGCCGCGCGCGGTGAGCGACATCGAAAGGTGGATTTGCAGCGTGGCCGCCTCACCGGACAGTGAAACCGTTTCCCCTTTCTGGCCCACTGTCCAGTTGGGTGCGATAAAATCACTGCTCCGCGCGGCGTCACGAACGAAGACGGGCCAGCCATTTTCCCCCAGTACCGCATCATTCAATGCAAGCGCCGAAAGCGCGCCGCCATTGCGGTCCAGTGAAATCTTCAGGCCGTCCGTCGTAAAAACAGCACATGTGTCGGCCGGATCCGGGAAGGGTGCGGATTTGCCTGTGAGAACGCCCTCAAAAACGTTGCAGCCGCCGTCCGCTTCGACCACCGAAAGGTCATCGAACCAGACAGTGCCGTTGTGTCCGCGAAAAAGGCCAAATGCGGTGAGGGACGCCACCGGCTTTTCGGGGACCAGAAGCAGGCTGCGCTCTTCCCAGTCGTGGGTGCCCACGGAAAAGCACGCGGTCTGACCCCAGAGATGGTCGCCGTCGGTAAAGTTCACATCCACATAGACGGAGTAGCCGTTGTCCGACGCGCCGTCCACGGTTTCTGCGCGGCTCCAGCCCGAAACCACAATCGGCGCCGGTTTGGCCTGGTTCAGGGTCACCAACTGGCCCGCGCCGTGCTGCTCCTCCGTGTTGGCAGCGACACAGCGCACGCCGCGTGAGTTGTTGCGTCCACCGCCGTCCACCGCCTCAAAACCCACCATCCACCCATACCACCCCGCACCCCCCTCTTCAAACCCCGGGTTTGCCAGCCGTTCCACTACCGAAGAGTGCGCGGGGGATGCCAGGGGAATCACTGTCGTGTCCGCGACCGCGCAAAGCGAGCCGAACCCTAAAAGCACAATAATCAAAATCCGTCCGGGCATGGTGCCATCCTGTTGTAAAGACGGTAAAAACAAACAAATCCCGCACAGGACCTAATCGGTCATCACCACCCGCAGCCCCCAGGTCGGGTAAGCGTCAACGGTGTTTCCGAAGAAGCGCGCGGCACATCTGCTGTACTGCGCCGTGCTATAAGTTGAGCCGCCGCGGCGGACGCGTTCAGCGGCCCGCGGCGAGTCCACCCAGGCGCTGCCGTCCGCGGGCGCGCCCTCATAACTGTCATGGCGATCATCCTCGCACCACTCGAAGGCATTGCCTATCATGTCATGCAAATTGAAATTGTTGGGCAGCTTCTGGCCGACCACATGGCATGCCGCCCCGCCCGCGTCGTATCCATTGCCCCGCCACCACGCATAAGAATCAAGCGAGAGGGGATCGTCCCCCCAAAAATACGCGGTTTGGAAACCACCCCTGCATGCATATTCCCACTGGGCCTCGCTGGGAAGGGCAAAGGTGAGGCCCATGTTGCTTATGGTTGAGCAAAATGCCTTGGCGGCATCCCAGTTGATTGCCACCGCCGGACTGGCGGGATCGGTAGACACCGGGGAGGATTCAGTCCAGGGAGTGGTTCCCATCACCGCATTCCACTGTTCCTTCGTAATCTCATACTTACCCATCCAGAATCCGGCTAGGGCCACGCTGTGCTGTGGAGTCTCATTTGCGAGACTGTCCGGTTCTCCGGAATAGGCCCCCATCGCAAAAGAGCCCGCCTGCATCCACACCATAACCAGTGGTGTGTAATTTGGCCAAAGATAGACGGTGGCCTCCTGACCCGGAACCGCCGGGGGCTGGGTTACCGTAATCACAACCGGGCCGTTTGCCGCCCCCGCCGCCGTGATGGTGATTTCCGCCGTCCGATCGGAAACACCCGCATTGGTTAAAAAACCAAACCGAACCGCACCGGCATTAGTCCCGCTGGCGGGGCCGGCAATCCGCACCCATCCGCTTCCCTGGGTTATTTCAGCCTGCCAGTTCATCGTGCCAAGCCCCAGATTTTCAACATTCACCTCAAAAAATCCGGCGATTGAGGACAAAGTGTCGCTTGACAAGCCCGCACCAATGAGCGGAACGGCTCCCATGGAAACGACGATCCCCACGGCGGAACCGGTGATGAGCATTGTGCCCGCTGTGACCCCCTGGGCGATCACCTGTCCCGCCGGAACCACGGCATCGGCCTGCTCGACTATTGCGCCCAAGGCAAGTCCAACGTCCTCCAGGGCCGCATATGCTTCGGCTTCGGTCAGTCCAACCAGGTTGGGAACCGCCACCTGCACCAGGCCCAGGGAAACGACAAAGGAAACAGCCGTGCCCGGGGCGACATCTGTTCCAGCCGTTGGATTTTGGCTGATGACCTGCCCCAGGGGGACCGTAGCGCTGGCGCTTTGGGTAATCACACCCTCCGCGAGGCCCGCCGCCCGCAAAGCGGCCACCGCGTTCGCCTGGGTCATGCCGGTGATGTCGGGGACGGCCACCAGCGCCGGAGGACTCACAACGATGGGGGTGGCCGGTGTCGCGGTGCTGGTTTTATTTTTGTTGCTTGTGACGGTCAGGGAGACGGTGTAGCTGCCCGCCGTGGTGTATGTATGCTGCGGGTTCTGTTCCGTGGAGGTGGCCCCGTCACCAAAGTCCCAAGCCCAGGAGACAATCTCCGCGGCCTTGACAATGCGTGAGGCGTCAGTGAACTGCACCGCCAAGGGCGCGACACCGCTCATGGGGGTTGCGGTGAACCCGGCCAGCGGCTCGCCGGGTTTGCATCCCGTTCCACACGCAAGCGCCACACACAAAAAGAGAATTGCCGCCACCCCGAACTTGCCCATCTTTTCCTCTCCCGCCGGTTTGCGCATTTGTTTCGAAACGATCCGATCACGCATCAGATGGAATTATATACCAACAATTCAAAAATCAAGCGTTTTTTCAAATGGAACCACCCAAAGACCCGGGGACCGCAAACTTGGGGGGGCAAAGCCGAAACTAAATGCTATTTTGCGGTGTTTCCAATCCGGTAGAGGTGTGTTTTTGTGCGGAGGATGAAATCATTTCCGATCACGGCGGGGGAGGCCATGAACCCTTCGTCAAGCCGGTTTTCCGCGACTTCCCCGTATGTCCGTCCGGCCTTGATGACGGTGGTTTTTCCGTTGGTGCTAAAGCAGTAAATCAACCCGTCCGCGTGGACGGGCGATGAGACGTAGCTGCCCCCGATGCGCGCGCTCCAGACCTCCGTTCCCGACGCCGCGTCGAGGCAGGTGAGTGTGCCGTCATTGCTCAACAGGTAGAGCAGCCCGTCGAGCAGCAACGGTGAGGGCTCAAGGGGAACCAGCTTTCCCTCCGCCTTCCAGGCGACATGGGTGGCGGAGACATCGCCTGAACCGTCGGGGCGCACGGCCAGCACGGCGTTTTTGCCGCGGCCGGTGATGACGTGGACCAGCCCGTTTCCAAACACGGGGCGCGGTGCGGGCGAGTAGGCCTCGTGGTCGATTTTCCAGAGTTCCACGCCGGTGCGCACATCATAGGAAAACACGCTGTAGGAACTGGTGGTGATGAGCTGGCGGTGTCCGGCCGCATCAATCACAAAAGGTGTGCAGAAGGACTTGCGGAAGTCGCCCTCGCGCTGGGGCTGGCCGTTCTCGTCCAAATCCTTCCAGTTGCTGGTGCGGTCGGTGCGCCAGACAGTTTTTCCGGTCTCCTTCTCCAGCGCCGCGCTGTACTGCACATCCGCGCCGTCAAAGGTGAGTATCAGCAGGTTTTCAAACATGATGGGTGACGAGCCCGGACCGCGAAAATGGCGGCAGGGCAGGTCGGTGCGCGTCCAGAGTGTCTTGAAGGTGGCCGTGTCCAGGCAGGCCGTGCCGTAACTGCCGAAGTGGAGAAACACCCTCCCGGGCTCAATCACCGGCGAGGGGGAGGCGTAGCAGTTCACCTCGTTGCCCAACGGCTCCGGATTGTCGCAGGAGAACAGCTTCTCGTTGAACAGGATTGCCCCGCTTTCGGCGTCCAAGCAGATCCCGTAAAATTCATGCCCGTCCTCGGTGGCCGTGGTCAGCCACACCCGGCCATCCATCACCACCGGTGTGGACCATCCCTTGAAGGGGATGGCCGTTTTCCACCGGACGTTTTCCGTCTCGCTCCAGCGGACCGGCAGCGCCCCCTCCACGGTTCCATCGCCCCGGGGGCCGCGGAATTCCGGCCAGTCGGCGGCGCACAGGGCGGACGCGGTTGCGCACAGGACCAGCATGAACACTGGAAAAACAGGCTTGTGTGGCATAAACAGTCTCTCCCGATGAGAAGGCGGGCGGAGCCGGACCCGCCCGCCGGATCTTGAAACAGGGTTAATTGGCGGGGATGTTCAGATAGTTGCCAAAGCCGACAATTATGGTTGAGCTGATGAGGATGGCAAGACCGACGGCGATAAGCACGTGGGTGCGCTTGCTGGTGCCCTTCCACTCATGCAGGGCGATGCCCCACAGCGTGCTGAAGATGATGATGCTCGCCATGTGCAGGGTCCAGCTGGAGAAGGTGAAACGCCCCATCTTCGTCTCGCCCATGGTGTAAAAGAAGAATTGGAGATACCAGGTGGTTCCCGCAACGGCCGAGAAGACGTAATTGGCCAGCAGGGGAACCCGTTCAAGCCCGGTGGCCACGGCCACTTCGCTGGGCGCCGCCTTGGGGACCATATGGGTGTTGAGGTAGTCGCCGCCGCTCTTGTTTTTGATGTTGAGGAGCACGCACCAGATGAAGTTGGAGGTGAATCCCCCCGCCAGCACCACGATGAGCACCGGCAATCCCTGAAAAATGCCCCAAATCGAACCGGGTTCCATGGTCCCCAGTGCGATGGCCGCGATGGGCTTCCCGGCGCTCTGTCCGTAGGACATGCCCGCGCTCATGATGCCGGAGAAGGTCGCCACCAGCAGTCCCTTGCCGAAACTAAATTCCTTGATGGCCCTCTTTTTTTCCTCTTCGGACATTTCCCGTTCCTTGGACATGCCGGCCAGGCCGCTCACCGCGATGCCGCAAAGGCAGACAAACACGCCAAAGAGAATGATTTGCCCCGGTCCGGAGGAGACGATGCCCATGAACTCGCCCTTGAAAATGGGCGGCATGAGCGTGCCGAAGGCCGCGCAGTATCCCAGGGCGATGGCCATGCCCAGGGCGATGCCCAGATACCGCATGGTGAGTCCGAAGGTGAGGCCCCCGATGCCCCACATGGCACCAAAAAGATAGGCCCAGAGCACCGCGCCGGGCTGGGTCTGGAACGACTCCAGAAGCACTTTTGGCGTGTCGGGGACGAATATCATCGCCAAAATCCACGGGGCAATAATCCAGCTGAAGAAGCCGCCCACCAGCCAGTAGGTCTCCCATGACCAGTACTTGACCTTTTTGTAGGGAATGTAAAAACTGGCCGCCGCGAGGCCGCCAATGGCGTGCAGTATGACACCCAGGAAAGGATTTGGTTCCATGTAATCAGACACCTAACATGCAGTTGGTCACAAATGGCACAGATTTCCGCCTGCCTGGACGGAACGGGAAACCAGTATACTGAAGGGAAACTGGAAAATCACGCATGGCGCGGCACAAATCCAGGCGTGATCACGATGGCGCTGAGGATGGCGGATACAATACGATAACGATGCCGGTTCAGCGTGGTTGACGCATGTTTTTGTGAATATGGTTTAAGACGGGCCGGGGGAGAGCACCATGGGTTACGGAAAAATTCTTTGCACGGCTGTGATATTCCTTAACGCCATACCGCAGGTTGTGGCGGCGGACGCGCAGACAGTTTCAACCTCGGTGTTGCCGCTTGAAGGGAGCGGCTGGGTGGTGGCGGCGGACCCGGACAACACCGGCAGGGAGGGGCAATGGTGGAAAACCCCCGCTCCGGGCGCAAAGCCCGCACGTGTGCCTGGCATCCTTCAGGAGGCGCTGCCGGGATATCACGGAGTGGCATGGTACTGGCGCGAATTCACCGCGCCGGTCTCCCCCTATCCGGCGGGCCGCTGTTTTCTCCGGTTTAACGCGGTGGATTATCTGGCGGAGGTGTGGCTGAACGACAAGCCCGCCGGGGGGCATGAGGGAGGCGAGACGCCCTTTGTCCTTGATGTGACGAATTTGGTGGTGGCGGGGGGGGAGAACCGTCTGGCTGTCCGTGTGCTGAATCCCAGGGCGGAACCGATAGACGGGATTGTGCTGGCGGAGACACCCCACCGCAACAAGGCACCCTCGGGCATTTCGGTGGGCGGTTCCTACAACAGCGGCGGCATCACCGAGCCGGTGGAGGTGTACTGGACGCCGGCCGTCCGCATTGACGATGTGCATGTGCGTCCCGACTGGAAGAGCGGAAAAGTCACTGTAAGGATATCCCTGTTCAACGCGGGCACCGGGCCTGTGTCCGGCGAACTGCGGATTGCGATCAGGCCCGCCTTTGCGGATGAACTGGCGGCCGGGTTGCGCGAGAACCGGGATGTCCCGGCGGGGCAGTCATTGGCGGAATACACGCTGGATGTCAAGAACCACCGTCTTTGGCAGCTTGACGATCCTTTTCTTTACCGTCTTTCCGCAGAAGTGCTTTCCGGCGGGGAGGCCCATGAAAAGTCAGTCCGGTTTGGGTTTCGTGATTTTCGTGTTGAGCGGGGGTATTTCCACCTCAATGGAAGGCGTATTTTCCTGAAAAGCTCCCACACGGGGAACCACTGCCCCGTGGGGGCGATACTGCCGCCGCCGGGCGCCCCGGACCTGCTTCGCAGGGATCTGATGATGATGAAGTCCTGCGGTTTTAACATGGTGCGTTTCATCGCGGGCATCGCCCATCCCTATCAGCTCGATCTGTGCGACGAGATTGGATTGATGGTCTATGAGGAGAATCTGGCCTCGTGGCTGCTTGCGGATTCGCCCAAGATGGCGGAACGCTTTGACGCGAACCTGCGGGAGATGGTAATCCGCGACCGCAACCATCCCAGTGTTGTCATTTTCGGTCTGGTGAATGAAATGGGCAACGGCCCGCTGGCCCAGCACGCCGTGGCAAGCCTGGGCCTGCTCCGGGAGTTGGACGACTCAAGGCTGGTGCTTCAGCAAAGCGGACGGTGGGACGGGCAGTACAACATAGGATCCGTCAGCAATCCCGGCGGCACGGAATGGGAGCATGTGTGGGGCGTTGAAGATCCCGCCTACAAGGGCACGGCGAAAAACGGTCCATGGGGCGGGTACTTTGAGGGCGCGGGGGACGCCCATGTTTATCCCGCCACCCCGCACACACCGGACATCGAGGCGGGCATCCGCAATTTGGGCGCGAACAGCAAGCCCGTTTTTCTTTCCGAGTACGGGGTGGGAAGCCTGATGAACGCCATCCGTGAATTGCGCCATTACGAGCAGCACGGGGCGAATCCGGAGTGGGACGACTTCAAGTATTTCCGCCAGACATCGGAAAAACTTGCCGCCGACTGGGTGCGTTTTGGCATGGACGGGGTCTACGCTTTTCCCGAGGAGATGCTCCGTGACAGCCAGCGGCTTCACTGCCGCCAGCGTGAACTTGGTTTCAGCCTGATACGGTCCAATCCGAAGATATGCGGCTACAACCTCACCGGACTGCTTGACCACGGATACACGGGCGAGGGCTTGTGGACCTTTTGGCGCGAGTTCAAGCCCGGCATTATGGACACGCTTCAGGAGGGATGGGCCCCCCTGCGCTGGTGCCTCTTTGTTTCGCCCATGAATGCCCATGCGGGACGGCCGGTGAAACTGGAGGCAGTGCTGGCCAACGAGGAGGTGCTGGCGCCGGGCGTGTATCCCGCACGGTTGCGGGTTATGGGGCCGGACGGCGTGGCATGGGAGAAAAGCCTTGATGTGACCATACCCACACCCGGTGCGGATGGCGATGGTCCCCTCGCGGTTCCTGTGTTCGCGGGGGAGGTGATATTGCCGGGACCGGCAGGCGACTACACCTTTGCCGCCATGCTGGAACGGGGTGGCGCGCCCTCGGCGGGCAGGCTTTCCTTCCGGGTTTCAGAGGTTCCCTCACAGACAAACCCCGTCACGGTGGCGGTGTCCATGGTCGGGGCTTCTGTTGAAGAGTGGCTGAAGACGCGGGGTATTACAACTATTCCGCTGGAGGGGGCGCCGGAGGAAGCCGCGCGGGTGATCCTTGTGGGTGGCTGGGACGGATCCAATATATCCCCGGAGGCAAGAGTTGAACTGCTCAGGCGTGTCGCGGGCGGGGCTGTGGCGGTGTTCTTGGAGCCGGGCGCGTTCAAGCGGGGCGATGACGCCACAGGCTGGCTGCCGCTGAAAAACAAGGGTGCCCTTACCCGTTTCTCCGACTGGCTGTATCACAAGGAGTGTGTGGCAAAGAAACACGCTTTCTTTGACGTGTTGCAGCCGCCGGGCGTGATGGACTGGGACTATTACGGGCCGCTCATCACCAATGTGTTTTTTGAAGGCCAGGACACGCCCGATGACACCGCCGCGGCGGCCTTTGCCGTGTGCCATTCCAGCCGTCCCGACGGCTATGCGGCGGGACTGATGCTGGGCTCCTATTCCTTCGGGGCGGGCCGCATTGTGTTGAACACATTCAATATTCTGGGCAATGTGGACAAGCATCCCGCGGCGGACCGGTTACTGCTGAATCTTATAAGCACGGCTGCCGGAACAGCCCAGGCATCCCCTGTGCCGCCTCCCCAGGGTTTCGCGGAAACACTCAAGAGCATAGGGTTCTAATCTTGGAGTATCGTCCCATGCGATTCACTTCCTGTCTGGTGTTTATGGTTGCCGTTCTTGCCGCGCCGTTGTCATTTTCGGAGGCCGTTCCCTTTCTTGGCCGCTGGGCGTTGAGTCCCGACAATGGCGGGGCGGGATGGCTTGAGGTGCGGCAGGCGGAGGGATTTCTGGATGGAACACTGCTGTGGATGGGCGGCAGTCCGGAACCGTTGACAAGGGTGTATTTGGACGGCGGCAGGCTTGTGGCGCTCCGCGTGTGGAACGAGGAAGTGCGGGATGCGACCGGTGCGGTCACACACACCCTGGCCCATCCTGTTACACTCACCGCCACGCTGGACGGGGAGAAACTGCTGGGGGAACTCTCCCAGCCTTCCAACGACGGGCTGGGTGTGTTTCGTGAGGCCTTTTGCGGCGCGCGGATCCCCCCCACAGGCCCGCGCCCCGACCTGTCAACGGTCCACTTCGGCGAGCCGGTCAGTTTGTTCAATGGAAAAAATCTCGACGGTTGGGTGGTGATGGGTGGTGCGCACTGGGGAGGCCTTGGCGGCGGTTCGGGAAATTCACAGGGCTGGATTCCCGTGGATGAGGATGTGGCGAACGGATGGACCGCCGGAGATGGAATTCTCCGCAACGCGCCCGAGCAAAAAGAGGGTGAGCCGTATAAAAGGTACGGCAATCTCGCCACACGCGGAATGTTCGGGGATTTTAACCTTACCCTTGAGGCGCGTGTGCCCGCCGGCGGGAACAGCGGCATATATCTGCGGGGCATTTACGAGATACAGGTGATAGACAGCTTCGGCAAGCCCCTGGACTGCCACAACATGGGCGCGCTCTACGGGCGCATCACCCCGGCGGTTGCCGCAGAGAAGGCGGCGGGGGAATGGCAGTCACTGGACATCACCCTGGTGGAACGGCATCTGACGGTGAAACTCAACGGCACGACCATCATTGACAACCAGCCCGTGGCCGGATGCACCGGCGGCGCGCTGTGGTCCGACGAATCGCGCCCCGGCCCGTTTTATCTGCAGGGGGATCACACTGCGGTTGAATACAGAAACATCGTGCTGAGGCCGGTGCTGAAACAGACGCCGGTTCAGGCAATGCGCTGAAACACCTCCACCATGGCGGCCACCGCCAGCGGAACGAGCAGGTTGTCATCGGGGTAAACCCGCATGAACCATGCCCGCGTCCGCCTTGGCATCAACCGCAGGGGAAGCCACACCAGCGGACGGATCATCAGCATGAATCCGCCGGTGTAACCCTCTATCCAGCCTGTTGCCAAAGGAACCGCCAAAAGCACAGCCCATCCGGGCGGACATCCGTTCACAAGCCCGGAGAGGTAAAGGGCCCCCGATCCCGCAACGGTAAAGGCGGCCAGCCCCCATATCCGCACATGCCGGGAACCACGCATTCCCGCGAGCAGCCGCGCTCCGGCGGCGGCGGGATCGGCCAGCGCCAGCACGGAAAGCGCCCCGGTCAGGGCGGTGTCGCCCAGCAGACCGAAGCGCCAGAACGACGCCATCAACGCCGCGGCAAAGAGCATGTAGGTGGATGCGTTGAAACGCCGCCGCTCACCCCGGCGCAGCATGGCCCCGTAAAAGGGGAGTTGCTCAACGGCCTTTTCCTGTTCCGGCACGGTAATGCGCACCAGGTCAATCACAAAGAGGGCCGCCGCACCCAGCCATACCACCCCCACCAGGGCGTCACGGCCTGGAATGACAAAATGGGCATCTTTCCAAAGATGGAAAATGACCACGGTGCCCAGGCAGCCAACCACATGCCAAACCCTGCGCCGGGTGTTCCATGCGGCAAAGGTGACGGAGTTGACGCCTGTTTGTGTCATGCCTGTTCCCAGGAGATGGGGTTCCTTGTTCCAGTCCATGATAGGGGTTGGTAAAGACGCAATCAATTTGCGCGCCGGGGCGGCAGGCCCCAAAACCCTGCTATACTCCCGTCCATGACCACAAGCGCAAAAACAGCATTGCTTGCCATCGCGGGGGGGGGGACGGCGCTTTTAGTGTTTTTTGCCGTGTTTTTTTTCTTTTTCCAAAAACCGGCGGACTTTGAGAATCCCCATGATCCGCGCGGGGACGCCCATTGGAAGCTTAGTTTCATGCGGCGCATGGCGGCCAACGACGCTTATGAGTTCGACACCCATGACACCCATCCCACCAGGGGATGGACGCCCAAGCCGGGTGCGCGCATCGACGGTCCGGAGCCGCTCACCATCAACGCCAAAGGTTTCCGGTCAAGGCAGGAATATGTCTTTCAACCGGACAAATACCGGGTGATGGTGGTGGGGGAGTCCTTCACCTACGGGTTGGAGGTGGGTGACGGGGTGGAGTGGCCAGCGGTGCTCCAGGAATTGGATGACCGGATGCAGGTGGTCAATCTGGCCGTGCCGGGCTATGGAACAGACCAGATTCTCATCACCCTCAGGGAATCCATCAACGAATACCGGCCGCATCTTGTCATTATGGCCCTCACCCATGACGACTTCAGCAGGTCGCTGCTGACGTTCAGGGAATACAAGAAACCAAGATTTATGATGGACGGCACCGGTACCCTGACGCTCACCAACACGCCGGTTGGCGGGCTTGAGGAAACCTATCAGTCACTGCTGTCAGAATACGGCGACCCCGGCAGCGAAAAACTGGCCGCCGAAGACGCCGCGCTTCGTGCCCGTCTGAAATCGGGCGAATATTACCGGGAATGGGAGGCGTTAAACCGCCGTCTTCTTGGGGAGGCCGTCCTTTGCTGCAGGGGGCATGGCGCGGAATTGCTGCTGGTGTATTTGACGGCGGCGTATGATGTGGCCGGGGAGGGGAATGAGAAACTCAAGCCCACCCCCGTGGAAACAGCCATGATGGACACAGCCGAATCCGGGGAGGGAACGGCCTATTGTGACACCCGGCGGCCTTTTGTGGAGGCGGGCGGTCCCTGGGTCAGGGGCCACTACAAGGCCCGGGAGCACCAACTGGCGGCCTATGTCATTTACAAGGCGGTTCAGGAACGCGGTTCCTGGAAAAAGGCATTTCCTCCACCCGGTTGAGCCTAATTTTGGACATTCCGCCCGGTTACAGGGCATACTTCCGGCCATCCCTGTTTTTCGGAACAGGGATGAATTGTGTATTTATCCCGTAATTAACGAGGTAAAGCCCCATGCTCACGGACAATATTTTAAACCTGATTGGCAACACCCCCCTGATTCGCCTAAAACAGGAGCCCATCTTTGCCAAGGCGGAATTCCTCAATCCCGGCGGAAGCATCAAGGACCGTGTGGCCCTTTCCATGATTGAGGGTGCCGAGGCGAAGGGGTTGCTGAACGGGGATTCCATCATTGTGGAGCCCACATCGGGCAACACGGGCATCGGTATTGCGTTGGTGGGGGGGCTGAAGGGCTACAAGGTCCGGATTGTGATGCCGGAAAACATGAGCGAGGAGCGGAAGAAACTGATTCAGGCCCTGGGCGCCGAACTGGTGCTTACCCCCGCCGGGGAAAGCATTGGCGGCGCGGTGGCACTGGTCAACAGGATGCGGGATGAGGATCCAAAGGTTTTTGTGCCGCAGCAGTTTGAAAATCCGGACAATCCCCGCATCCATTACGAGCAGACCGCCCGCGAACTGTGGCGGCAAATGAACGGCGATGTGGATTGTTTCGTGGCGGGGGTGGGGAGCGGCGGCACCCTTCAGGGCGTGGGCCGTTTTTTGAAGGAGCACAAGCCGGGCGTGAAACTGGTGGCCGTGGAACCGAAAAACGTCTCGGCCCTGCTTGGCCATGAGCCGGGGTTGCACCAGATACAGGGCATCGGCGACGGGTTTATTCCCGCCGTGCTCAATGTGTCGATGATTGACGACGTCATTGAGGTGACGGACGAGGACGCCATTGCCACCACCCGCGATCTGGGCACCCATTGCGGCATGCTCGTGGGCATTTCGTCGGGCGCCAATGTGTGGGCGGCCCGCCAGCTGGCCGGCCGGATGAAGGGCAACATTGCCACCGTGCTGCCGGATCGGGCGGAGCGGTATTTCAGCACGGCCCTCATGTGATGGGATGCGGGCGGCTTTGCCTCAAAACAGGCAGTCCGCCTGAAATGGGTCAGGGCGGCGCTGGTTTTTTACGGCGCATCCGGCGGGAGATATTTGATTTAAGTCATTCATAAAAATATACTTGCGTCATGTTTTCGGGGAGGAACGAAATTCGGAGCGCACTGGCACGGCCTTTGCTTGTTTCCCGTCGGGTTTTTCCGCCCGTTTTAGGGTATCCAATGATGCTTAACCGGTAAAGGCACAAGCGGACATGGAGAACAGCGTATGATTAAGGCGAAACGGTTGACGATGCATTACGGGCCGGTGGTGGCGCTCGATGATGTGTCATTCGAGGTCAACCAGGGTGAAATCGTGGGGTTGCTCGGCCCGAACGGCGCCGGCAAGTCCACCACCATGAAAATCCTGACCACCTACCTTCATCCCACCCGCGGCACCGCCGAAGTGGGCGGTGTGGACATCCTCAAGGACCCGCTCAAGGTGCGCAAATCCATCGGCTACCTGCCGGAGATTTTGCCCCTTTACATGGACATGGAGGTGCGGTCCTACCTGGATTTCGTGGCGCGGGCGCGGGGACTTTCGGGGAACCACCTGAAATCCCGGATTGACTCCGTGCTGGACACCTGCGGGCTGCGGCAGATGTACCGCAAGATTATCCGCGAACTGTCCAAGGGCTACAAGCAGCGCACCGCGCTTGCCCAGGCGCTGGTGCATGATCCGGACGTGATCATCCTGGACGAGCCGACATCCGGCCTGGACCCGCACCAGATTCTTGAAATCCGCCACCTGATCGAGCAGCTTTCCAAGAACAAGACGGTCATCCTTTCCACCCACATCCTGCAGGAGGTGGAGGCCACGGCGGACCGTATTGTCATCATCAACCGGGGCCGCATCGTCGGCGACGGCACCATCAGCGAGCTGCGCAACCGGGCGAAGGACTGCGAGCGCATTGCGGTGGCCGTGGAGGGCGACCGCGCGGAGATCAGCCGTTACCTGTCCGGGGTGGAGGGCGTGAAAAAGGTGGAGTCCGCCGGGGAGGCCGACGGATGCCCCGCGTTTCTGCTGTTCAGCCCGACCAACCAGAACCCCTGGCGGGGCGTCAACGAGCTGGCGCGCGCCAAGGGCTGGAAGATTCGTGAACTTGGGGACAAACCGCTGACATTGGAAGAGACCTTCCTTCGTCTGACCGAAAGGGCCGCGCAGGGCGCGGACCGCGACTAGGAGGCAGGAAGATGAAAAACGCCATTTCAATACTCCGCCGCGATCTGGGGGCCTATTTCACCTCCCCCATCGGCTACATTTACATGATGGTCTTCGTCACCATCAGCGTGGGACTTTACATCACCTCGTTTTTTGTGTTTCCCATCGCGGACATGCGCCCCTACTTTGATCAATTGCCCATCCTGCTCTGCGTGTTCATCCCCGCGGTGACCATGCGCATCTGGGCGGAGGAGCGCAAGGAAAACACGTGGGAGATGCTGCTCACCTTCCCCATGAAGGCATGGGAGCTGGTGATCGGCAAATTCCTGGCCGCGCTGGTGTTCTACATGCTGGCGCTGGGCGCGACGGTGACCGTGCCCGCGATGCTCTTCTCGCTGGGCAACCCGGATCCGGGCGCGATTATCGGGGGATACCTGGGCACGCTGCTCATGGGTTCCTTCTTCCTGGCGCTGGGCATCCTCTTCTCCGGCTTCTTCAAGGACCAGATTGTGGCCTTTGTGGTGACGCTGCTGACCAGCTTCGTCTTCTTCCTGGTGGGCACGGACTTCATCGCGTCCTACATTGACGGGCGCGTGGCCGGACTCGGCTCGCTGCTGGCGGATCTGCTCGGCGTGTTCAGCCACTACGGATCCTTCATCCGCGGCGTCATTGACCTCGCGGACGTGGCCTTCTTCCTGGTCTGGATTTGCGTGTTCCTCTCGCTCAACGTGCTCTACATCGACGGGCGCAACCGGCCCGGCGCGAAGATGATCTTCTCCGCCGCGCTGGCCATGAGCGTGGCCATCGGCATGCTGTTCAACTATGTCATGGCGGGCACGAGCCTGGGCCGCATGGACATGACCCAGGGCAGCATCTACACCATCGCGAACGCCACCAGTGACATCCTGGGGAAACTGGACAGCGAGGTGCAGATCAAGGTTTACATCACGCCCCGCGACAAGATGCCGACGCAGATGCGCAACCTGGAGCGCGACATCACCGACAAGCTTGAGGAAATGCGCCTGGCCTCCGGCGGAAAGCTCAATTTTGAGACGGTCCCCCTGGAGGCGGCCCAGCTTCAGTACACCGAGCCGGAGAAGGAGGACGACGGCAAGGAGAAGACCGAGGACGAGGCCATCGAGAAGCGCATGCTGGACAAGGGCGTGGAGCCCTTCAGCGTGCAGGCCATGAGCGCGGACGAAATGACCAACAAGCTCGTTTATTCCAGCATCGGCGTGGCCTACAGCACCAAGCCCGAGGAAATCATCCCGCAGGTGATCCCCGACGAGATGGCCGGGCGCGGCCCCGCCGCCTCGACGGTGACGGTGTCCCAGCTCGAGTACCGGCTGGCGAACACCATCTACAAGATGTCCCGCCCCGAGCCCGCCGTGGTGGCGCTGGTGGCGCCGAAGGAGGCGGTGAACATTGACCCGCAGATGCGGCAGATGCTCATGCAGATGGGCCAGCCCGTGCCCGATCAGGAAGACCCCTACGAGTACCTCCAGCAGATTCTCGAGTACGAGAAGTACGACGTGCGCCGCGTTGACCTGACCAAGGAAAGCCCGCTGCCCGACAAGTACGACACACTTGTGGTGGTCAACCCCCGCTCGCTCAATGACCGGCAGCGCTGGGAGATCAACCGGGCGCTGGTTTCCGGAAAGAACGTTGTGCTCGCCGTCCAGAACTTTGAATGGGACTACAACGTGACCCACCAGGGCGTCCGCTTCTCGCGGCGCGATGAGCAGCCCAATGTGAACGACCTGCTTTCCGCCTACGGCCTGGGCGTGAGCAACGACGTGCTGATGGACAAGAGCAACGTAACGCTCACGGTGCAGGCCGGCGGGGGCGGCCTCGCCGCCCTGATGGGGCAGCCCGTGCCCTCGCCGACGCACATCCTTGTGTCGAACGCGACCATGTCGCCCGAGTCCTCCATCACCAACCGTCTTGCGGGCGTCCTTTACCTGTGGGGCACGGCGCTCACCCTGGACGAGGCGAAACTGAAAGAGGCGGGCCTGTCGCACAACGTGCTCATGAGCACCACTTCAGGCGCGTGGACAGTGCCGTCGGCGGCTCCCATGAACCAGTCTTCCTTCGAGCCGGAGGGCAAGGAGACGAAGGCCTACCCGCTGATGGCCATGGTCACCGGCCAGTTCCCCGACGCGTTCAAGGACAAGCCGCGGCCCGTGTGGCCCAAGGCGCAGCCGCAGCCCGGCATGCCGCCCGAGCCCGAGGAGCCGGACACGGAGCCGGCCGCCGCGCCGGTGGAGGCGAAGCCAGGAAAGCTCGTCCTCATGGGCTGCTCGGAAATGTTCCGCAAAAACTTCCTGCAGGCGTCCAACCTTGACCTGTTCCTGAACAGCGTGGACGGGGTGACGCTGGACGACAGCCTGGTGCAGATTCGCGGACGCAAGCCGATTGACAGGATGATTGAAAAGCCCGGCGACAACGTCAAGATGGCGTGGCGTCTGGCCAACTACGGTCTGGCAAACACCATCATCGCCCTTTCGGGGCTTACTTTCTTCGCCATGCGCCGCCGCGCCCGCAATGCGTACACAATGGCCCAATCCAGGGCGAACGGATAGCGCGCGCCGCAACAAAGGGACAGGAGAACAATCATGAAAGCGACCAAACTGATACCGTTCCTGGTGGTCCTGCTGGTGCTGGCCGGACTGGCCGTGTGGCGGAAAAACAGCGAGAAAAAGCCGGCGTCACTGGCAAGCCAGGTGAAACTGGAGCGGCTCACCCCCGAGGGCATCGGCGCCACCGACATAGGCAAGGTGGAGCTTTTCTCCGGGGCGAAGCCCGAGGAGAAGGTGGTGCTTGAAAAGTCCGGCGAGGACTGGAAAATCACCTCCCTTTTCAACGCGCCGGTCAACCGGGAAAGTTATGACGAGTTCCTCGGCAACATCCTCAGGATGAAGGGTGAATTCAGGGCCACCGCCGACAACGACGAGCGTCTGGCCCAATATGAGCTGAAGGACGATCAGGCCTTTCACGTGCTTGCCTACAAGGCCGGCGAGACCGCCCCGGCGGTGGATTTGCGCGTCGGCAAATCCGCCGATTTCCGCACGGTGTTTGTGCGCCGCGCCGGGGACAAGCAGGTCTTTGTGGAATCCATCAACCCGAAGCGCGACGCCGGTGTGAGCGACTCCGGCGGCGACGGGGCCGTTCCCAAGTCGACGAAATGGCTGAAAACGGACCTGCTCAAGCTGGAAAAGGACAAAATCACCAAGGTGGCCCTGACCCTTCCGGACAAACAGCTTGTTTTCGAGCGGCGCGAGAAGCCGAAGCCGCCCGAGGAACCGAAACCCGAAGCCGCCGAGGGTGAGGGCGAGGGCGAGAAGCCGGCCGAACCCGCCAAGCCGGAATATGAATGGGTGCTGGCCTCCGGCGGTTTTGCCCCGGCATTTTCCGACATGGAATTGCAGACACTGCTCGGCAGGTTCACCAACCTCACCGTAACCGACGTGAAGGATCCAACGAAAAAAGCCGAGTGGGGGCTTGAGACACCCCAGTACAAGGCGGTCATTTCGGTGGAGGGCCAGAACGACGTGGTTCTCATCGGCGGACGGCCCCAGCCCGGTGGCGACACATACCTGATGGTGGAAGGGGCCGCCGACGGCCTGGTCTACCAAATGAACAAGATTAATTTCGAGCAGATCTTTGCGAAGGGTTCGCCCCTTTTCACCCTGCCCGGACTGACCCTGGCCAAGGAGGAGATCACACGCGTTGAAATCGCGGGACCGGATGGCCGCGCCGTGCTTGAACCCGCGGAGGGCGCCTGGCGCGTCACGGAACCTGCCCTTGATCTTGAGGCGCAGAAGACGACGATTGACAACCTGGTCACCGCCGCCGCCGCCGTCAAGCCGGCGGACTACGCGGACGCTGGGGTTGACATCGGCGCGCTGGACCGCACCGTCACGGTTGCGGCGGGAGCGTCCACCCATGTCATACGCTTCGGCGCGGACTCCAAGTGCATTGACGGCGTCTACGTGCGGTTGGACGACAACCCCGCGGCCCTGGTGCTTTCCAAGACCGACGCCGCAAAACTGCTGGTCCCGGTCCGCGACCTTTATTCCATGTCGGTGTTTTCCGGCGCGCTGGAAAATGTGGACCGGATTGACGTGCGCCAGGGTGAGGCGAAATACGCCCTGCTCAAGGAGGGCGAGGCCTGGAAACTGGAACGCGACGGCGCGGTTGACACCGCCAAACCGGAAGCGGCGGATGACCTGCTGGCCACGCTGCGCGGTTTCCAGATGAAAGGGTTCCGTCTTGGAGAGGCTCCCCAGCTTGCCGAGACGTCGGTTTCCGTCCAGTGCCGCAAGACGGACGGTTCGGTGGTTTCCGTGGACTTTTCCCCGGCTGTTGACGGTCTCCACAAGGCTGTGGTGGGCGGCAAGGCAATCCTGTTCGACGTTGACGCGGCGGACATGGAATCACTGGTGGCTGATCTCACCGCGGCCGGAGAAAAACCGGAGCCTCCGAAGGCCCCTGAGACCGTCCCGGCGGCGGACGCGGCAGCCGTGCCAGCGGCCCCCGCGGCGGATGCGGGCACCCCGGCGCCTGAGCAGCCCGTTGTGACCATTGACCCGGCCAGCCTGGGCGCCCCCGCCCCGGCACCCGCCGCAAACTGACACAAGACACAGAAGTTTCCGCCGATCCATTCTGATGGGTCGGCGGAATTTTTTGAACCCGGCATCCGGAACACATGGAGGGTTACACAATGACGACCAGCCTTCGAAAAGATACCTTGCCGGCCTGCCTCGCCGTGCTGATCCTTTTCACGGCGGTTTCCGCCGCCGGTGAGGAAATCGGTGATTCCCGGCGCAACGCGATTGTGCGGGCCATTGAGAAAGTGGCCCCCGCCGTGGTAACCATCAACGTGGTGCAGATTCAAACCGAGCGGGCGGACCCCTTCTTTGACATGTTCGGTTTTCCCATGGGCGGTCCGCGGGTGCGCCAGCGCGCCGTGGAGGGAATCGGCAGCGGATTCATCATGGACGCCGACGGCCATATCGTGACCAATTACCATGTGCTTCAGAACGCTGACGCCATTTCTTCCGTGACCCTGCCCGACGGGCGCAATCTGGAGGTGACCCTTGTGGGCGCGGACGAGCGTTCGGATCTTGCCGTGCTGAAGGTTGCGGGAGGCGGCGCGGGAATCCCGCATGTCGCCACGGGCAATTCGGAGGAGCTGCTAACCGGTGAGTGGGTTATTGCCATCGGCAACCCCTTCGGCAACATGATGAGCGATCCACAGCCAAGCGTGAGCGTCGGTGTGGTTTCCGCCAACCACCGGCGGGTGAGCCGCGAGGTGGGCGGCGGCGACCGGCTGTACCAGGATCTCATCCAGACCGACGCAGCCATCAATCCGGGCAACAGCGGCGGGCCCTTGGTGAACTCCGCCGGCGAGGTGGTGGGGGTGAACACCATGATCTTCAGCAACAGCGGCGGCTACCAGGGCCTGGGTTTCGCCATACCCATGAACCGGGTGCGGCGTGTCGCCGACGAGCTGATCAAGCACGGAAGGCGGCGTGATCCCTGGTTTGGCTTCAGGGGCCAGGCCCTGTCCGAAGTGAACGCCTACACCCTGCGACAGCTTGGCATGCAGGCGGAAAACGGCGTGCTGGTGACGGAAATCATGCGGAGCAGCCCCGCCTACAAGGAGGGGCTGGATGTGGGCGACGTGGTTGTCGCGGTCAACGGGGAACCTGTCTCCCACCCCACCGATGTGGATTTCGCGAATTGGAGTCTTTTCATCGGCGACAAGGCCACCCTGCGGATTGACCGGAAGGGGGTCATGAGTGAAATTACCTTTACTGTGGAGGAGATTCCCCGGTAACGGCATTCACACCCGAACAAAAAGGCCCCCGTGCTGTGGAAGCACGGGGGCTTTATTTTTTGCTGTCGTTCTGGGCTTACTGTTCGTAGGGGGGGACGCGCAGTATCATGAGCCGGATTTCGGTCATGTCCTCGACGGCATAGCGGATGCCCTCGCGGCCGATGCCGCTGTCCTTCACGCCGCCGTAGGGCATGTGATCCACGCGCCAGGAGGGCACGTCGCCGATGACGACACCACCGACCTCCAGCGTGTCCCATGCTTTTTGCGCCTTGTAAATATCGCGGGTGAAGACGCCCGCCTGAAGTCCGAAGCGGCTGTTGTTGACTTCCTCCAGGGCTTCCTCAAAACGCTTGAAGGGGGCCAGCAGCGCCATGGGGCCGAAGAATTCCTCGGCGTAGGCCGGTTCGGACTTCGGCACGTTTTCCAGCAGGGTGGCGTCCACCATGCGCCCGTTGCGCCTGCCGCCGCAGAGCAGCCCCGCGCCCGCGGCCACCGCGGAGTTGATCCATTTTTCCATGCGCGCCGCCTCGGCGTCGGAAATGACGGGGCCGATGAAGGTGTCCTCCAGTTTGGGATCGCCCGCCTTGAGTTTTGAAACCGCGGCGGTGAGCTTGTCCCGCACCTCGGCGTAGATGTCCTCGTGGACAAGGATGCGCTGCACACTGATACAGCTCTGTCCGGACTGGTAAAAGGCGCCGGTGACTATCCGTTCCACCACCTCGTCCGTGTTGCCCCAGTCCTTATCGACGATGACTGCGGCGTTGCCGCCGAGTTCCAGCACCACCTTCTTTTTGCCCGACTGCGCCTTGAGATCCCAGCCCACCTCGGGTGATCCGGTGAAACTCAGCAGTTTCAGGCGGTCATCGGTGGTGAAAAGGCCGGCGCCGTCGCGTTTGCAGGGAAGGATGGAGAATGCGCCCTCGGGAAGGTCCGCCTCGGAAAGGATTTCCCCGATGATCAACGCGCCGAGGGGCGTGAGACTTGCCGGTTTCAGCACAAAGGGGCAGCCCACCGCCAGGGCGGGCGCGATTTTGTGCGCCGCCAGGTTTAACGGAAAATTGAAGGGGGAGATGAAGGAGCACGGCCCGATGGGAACACGCTTCCACATGCCCCTGTAACCGGTGGCACGGGCGCTCCGGTCCATGGAGAGCACCTCGCCGCCGATGTTCACCGCCTCCTCCGCCGCAACCTTGAAGGTGTCAATCAGGCGGGAGACCTCGCCCCGGCTGTCCTTGATGGGTTTCCCGCCCTCGACGCAAAGGCTGTAGGCCAGTTCGTCAAAACGCTCCCTGAACCTGGCCACGCAGTGCTCCAGCACGGCCTGCCGCTCATGGGAGGCCATGCGCGCCATGGGTCCGGCGGCCTCGACGGCCTTTGCTATGGCCGTGTCTATGGCCTTTGCGTCGGCCAGGGCCACGCGGGCGGCCACCTCCCCGGTATACTTGTCAATGACCTCAAGGTCCGCGTTCGGGGCGGCGGGCTTGTTTGCCAGGTAATAGGGATAGGCGGCCTTCAGCATGGTGTGGTTCTCCTTTTACGCGTTTATTCAGGTGTTAATCCGGAGCTTTTCGGTGAGCCGCTCGTTTTCGCGGTAGTCAATGGGGACGGCGATCACGACAGGACGGTCCGCCTCAAAGGCCTCCTCGATGGCCGCCGCCAGATCGCGGGACCGGTTCACCTGGATGCCCTTGCAGCCGATGCTCTCGGCCAGCTTTACGAAGTCCGGATTGCCGAAGTTCAGCTCGGTGTGGTGGCCGAACTGGTTTTCCTGCTTCCATTCGATGAGGTTGTAGCCGTTGTCCACCCACACCATGCACACGATGTTTGTGCGGCAGCGCACGGCCGTTTCAAGCTCCTGCATGTTCATCATGAACCCGCCGTCGCCGCAGATTGCCATGATGCGGCGGTCCGGGTAGACCAGCTTGGCGGCAATGGCGCCGGGCAGCGCCCCGCCCATGGAGCAGAAACCGTTCGGGATGAGACAGGTATTGGGTTCGTCGCAGTGGTAATACTGGGCGATCCACATTTTGTGGGTGCCCACGTCGCTCAGCAGAATGTCGTGCGGGCCAAGGGCCTGGCGCACGTCCCACAGTGCCTTTTGCGGCCGCGTCACACCCTCGGTGTCGTCGTCCTTGTGCTCCGCGAGCACCTCCAGCATGCGGCTTCGGGTGATGGCCGCGATTTCGGGCCGCCAGCGCTGCTGGTTGGCGCGTATCCGCTCGTTCATCATCCACAGGGTGTGCGCCAAATCACCCACCACCTCCACCTCAAGCTGGTAGTTGTGATCCACCACCGCAGGCAGGAAGTCAATGTGCACGATTTTCTTGTCGCCCCACTTGTTCCACGCGCGCGGTGAGAACTCCACAAGGTCATAGCCCACGGTGATGACCACGTCCGCCGCCTCTATCGCGGAATTGGCCAGCGAGCGGGGCTGAAGGCCGATGGTGAACACGCACTCCTCGGCGTCGCGGGAAACACAGCCCTTGCCCATGTAGGTGCTGATCACCGGAATGCCCGTCATTTCCGTGAACATGCGCAGCTGCTTGCTTGCGCGGGTTCGGATGGTTCCGTTTCCGGCGAGGATGATTGGGTTCTTCGCGTTGCGAATCACCGCCATGGCCATGTTCACGATTTTGTCGTCGGCCACCGATCTGCGGAGATAGTTGACCTTCATCGGGCTTTTGGTCGCCGGCAGCGCGGCGATGTCGTCTGATATTTCGATGTGGCAGGCACCCGGTTTCTCGCGGGTGGCCTGCTTGAACGCGCGCCTCACCACCTCGGGGATGTTGTCCGGATGGATGATCGGCGTCGCCCACTTGGTGATGGGCTTGAAGAGGGAGACCACGTCAATGTACTGGTGGCTTTCCTTGTGCTGGCGCTGCGAGTCCGCCTGGCCGGTAATCACCACCATCGGGGCACGGTCGCTGTTGGCGCTCGCCACACCGGTCACAAGATTGGTCGCGCCGGGGCCCAGAGTGCTCAGGCAGACCCCCGCCTCACCGGTCAGTTTTCCATAGGTTTCCGCCATGAAAGCCGCCGCCTGCTCATGGCGGCACATGATAAATTTAATCGGCGACTTTTCCAGTGCCATCATAAAATGGGCGTTTTCCTCGCCCGGAAGTCCGAAAATGAATTTTACGCCCTCCTGTTCGAGGCATTTAACAAAAAGTTCGGCGGAATTCATGGTTTAAGTGATCTCCTGCGGCGAAATCCCGTCAGTTTTGGTTGCGTTCATTAATTGAAAAAACGGCTGCACATTAATTAGCACGTGCGCCGTCTTCAGGGCTTCTCGGTCAAATTGCTTATCACCGGCATCAAGTCTCGTCAACCTCCCAAACTTGGCATGCAGTATGGTTTGTTTTCCATTATTTACATGCGTAATAAGAATAACAAGAAGTCTTTGGGGCTTATTTCCCGGACTGGTTACCGAATTTTCCGGTGGTTATTGAAGATTTATATGGTTAGCCTGGTAACCGGGGCCGGGGGTGGGGCCGTCGGCACCATCCGGATGAGGGTGTCCCTCATTTCCTTGAGGTAGGAGGATTCCGGCTCCAAGGCAAGCCCCTTGTCCACATGCTCCAATGCCAGACGCATCACAGGGAGGACTGTCTGGGGGGGCAACCCCTGGCCCAGAGAGTCATATATGGCGCGCATCAGGGCGAGTCCTATGTCACGGTGGATTGCCGCCTCAAAGGCCGGGCGGCCCATCTTCTCCTCCAAGAATCCGGTGTCTTTCCCGTCTGCCAGCAGCCTCAGCGCCGTTTCGAATTCCCCCTTGGCAATGCTGGTGTTCGCCTGGGGACGGTGAAGCCAGCATTTGCCAAACACGTAATGGCCCACCGAGCTCCCGGGGTGGGCGGACAGGTAAGCTCTGGCAAGTTCCATCGCCTTGTCAAAGTCGCGCGTTTCCGTGAGTTCCCAGGCGGTTTTCAGAATTTCCTCCGTGGGAGGCTCTTTTGCGCACCCGGCGGGCAGGAGGAGCACCATCATGAACGCCATCAGGGCCCCGGCCGTCCGCCGGGGCCCCAGGGCAAAGAACAGTGCCATCAGCCGCCGCATGGTGGCTTACCAGCGCGGCTTAATCCGGAAAAATCCGGTTGCCGGACCCACACGGGCAAAAATGGACACTTCCTCTGGTTTGGCCTCCCGCACTTTTTCAACGGCCTGCCGGAATTCCTCAAGGTTGGTCACCGGCTGGTCACCCACCGAGAGGACGATGACGCCCGGGCGCATCTTTCCAAGCTGTGCCGGGCTTCCGGGTTTGACGAGCCGGACGATGACGCCCTGCACATCCTCGGCGATGTTCAGTGCGATGCGCACATCGCGGGTGATTTCGCGCACGGTGAGGCCGAAAACACTTTCCTCGTACTCCTGGGCGTCCTGGGCGCTTCTGGGCAGTTCCCCCAGGGTCACCTGCACCGAAAGGGGCTGGCCGCCCCGGAGCAGTTCCATGTTCACCAGTTTTCCCGGACCAGTGTCGCGCACCAACTGGGTGAATCCGAGCACGTCCCTGTCCTGCGTGGCCTGCTGCGGTTTGCCGTCGAACATTCTGATGACGTCCCCCGGCAGGATGCCCGCCTTAGCGGCCGGTGAGTCGGGCACAACGGTGCTGACTATGAGCCCGCCCCTCTTTTCCAGTCCCCAGTATTCGGCATAGTCGTTTTTCAGCGGCTGGGTGAACACCCCCAGCCAGGCGTCCTGATGGGGTGCTTTTTCCGTTTCCTGGGTGGGCGGGGTTGTGATGTGCGGGATGAGAAGCCCCGCCTGGTACAGCAGGGGATGGCCGCTTCGCGTGTAAAGGTCGCCGCCCTCGGCCCGGCTCAGGTCCAGCCCGGTCACGCCCACCACCTCACCCCGGGTGTTGATCACCGGGCTTGAGACGAAGCCAAAACGGAGCCCACCCTCAAGGCAGTAGGTGGTGCGCGGCTGTTCCAGCACGGCCGTGACCCGGTCCATGAGAAGCCCCGGCTCATAGTCCAGCGTCTCGCCCATCAGTCCAATCAGCGCCACCGGCTCGCCCAGGCGTATCGCCGGATTCTGCGCGAAGGCCACGCTGGGCAGCCGCAGGGGGGCATCCGACTGGAGTTGAAGGAAGACCACGTTCACATCATCCGGCTTGCGCAGCACAACGGCAGGGTATTCCTTTTCCGAATCGCCCCGGCCCACGCGGACCCGGACATCCACGGGCTTTGCGTTTTCCGTGACCATGTGGCCGTGGGTGAGCACCAGCCCGTCGGGGCGCACAATGAGCCCCAGACTGTTGCCGTCGCGGCGGCGGGTGTCACCGGAACGGGGATCCGCCACCTCATGGGTGAACGACACAAGGCACACCGCGGGGGTGTTTTTCTCAAAGGCGCGGTTCAATGCCTCCACGGCAAACACATCCTGCGCCGCGGCCAGGCCGCAGCAGGCCATGGAAAGGAGGACCGCCGACAAAAAACGCATGCTGTTATTCCCCATTGGCGCCGTCCTCCTCTTCCTGGGCCGCGCCCATTTCGACCGCGGCGTTCACCAGCACAAAGCGGGTGAGCGCGCCGCGCTGCACGAAGAACATGGCGAGTTTCTTTTGCGTGTCAATCCGCTGACGGTACATGGCCTTGAATGCGGTCAGGTCCGGCACTTTTTCACCGTCCAGCGTCAGGATGATGTCACCCTCCTGCAGGCCCGCCTTGGATGCGATGCCGCCCGGATTCACACCGGACACCAGCGCGCCGGTCCGTTCGGCCAGCTGGGCGCGGCGCGCCACCTCCGGGGTCACCTCGATGCCGGTAAAGCCCCATTCGCTGAATTCCTCCTGGCTGCCCTTGAGCGCGATTTTCTCCTCGGTGGCCACCGTGATGTCCTGCAGTTCCCCGCCCCGAAGCACGGTGAGCGTGGCGGGCTGCCCCACGGGCAAATCAGCCACCATTTTACGAACGGCGGGCAGATCCTCCTCAAACCGGGCGTTCACCCCCGCTCCGTTCACCGCGGTAAGGATGTCGCCCGGTTTTATGCCGGCTTCAAAGGCGGGGGAGAGCCTGTCCACGTCGGAGATCACCACCCCCCGCTGCTCCGGGCTGTCAGTTTTGGAAAGCATTTCCTGGAAAATCAGGCCGAGCCAGCTCCGATGCACCCGCCCGTCCCTGATGATGGCCTCCGCCACCCCCCGTGCGATGTCCACGGGAATGGCGAAACCCACGTTTTCCGCCCCGCTGAGCACGCGGGCGTTCACCCCCACCACCTCGCCCCTCAGGTTTACCAGGGGACCACCGCTGTTTCCGGGATTGATGGCCGCGTCAGTCTGGATAAAGTTGTTGTAGGGCGAGGGCATCGCCCCGTCGTCGCCCAGATAGCGGTCCGTCACGCTCACAATACCCATGGAAACCGAGCGGGCAAGTCCGTGCGGGCTGCCCAGCGCGAGCACCGTCTGGCCCGCCTTCAGGGTGGAGGACTGGCCCATTTTCACCCAGGGCAGGGGCGGTTCCGCATCAAGTTTAAGCACGGCGATATCCGTGTCCGGGTCCACGCCGACCACCTTGGCGGCCACCTCCCGGTTGTCCCCCAGCACGCATTCCACGGAGGCGCTGTCGCCCGCCACGTGCTCGTTGGTGACCACATACCCGTCCGGGCTGATGATAAAACCGCTGCCAATGGCAAGCATCTCGGTTTTCCGCCCCGAGGCAAAAACCTCCTTCACCGGGCGTATGTGCACCAGGGCGGGGGCCACCTTGTCCTTTGCGCGCAGCACGGCGGACTGCTGTCCGCTTCCCAGGGTGGCGCAGCCCGGCACGGCCAGCACCACCGCCAGAAGCGCCAGGCTAGCGCGCGCAATCCGGACAGGTTTTCGAAATTCGGTCATAGTGTGTGCTCCAAAATGTTGCTTCCTCTCTCAACACCGCAATTATAGCCAACCCTTCCCGGAAACCCAACCTGCTTTTCAAAGCCTATTGACTATTCTCCCCAACGCATCTAGACTATACAAAAGACGGGGACTGGCGGTCCGGCCCATTGCGGGACGGATGAGAAATGGCTGTGTGTTCAATGCAACGGGCCATCGCCTGGCCGAGGAGGTTGTTATGTCAGGGCGCATCTTGCGGGTTTTTCTTCCGGTTTCCGTAATTCTTGCCGTTCTGGCGCTGCCGGGTTGTCTTCCAAGACCGCAGGCGCGTTTTTTTGCCGATGTGAAGGAGGGGCGCACCCCGCTGACGGTCCAGTTTGAGGACAAGTCCTACCTGGAAAAATCCGTTGAAATCGTGTCCTGGGAGTGGAATTTCGGCGACGGAACAACTTCCGCCGAACAAAACCCCTCACACACCTACGTGCTGCCCGGATGGTTCAACGTCTCCCTCACGGTCAGGACAAACAGGGGGCAGCAGGCCACTTTTGTCCAGACAAGAATGATTCACGCCATCAAGGGCTATGCGGACGGAGGCGCCTGGCGTCCCTGCGAGATGATGCCGGTGCCCGGCGGGGTTTTCACCATGGGGGCGACCGACGAGGAGATGGGCGAGGCGGACGAGTACCCCCGCCATGAGGTAAACCTGTCCCCCTATGCCATCGGCAAATACGAGGTTACCAACCGGGAATTCGCCGACATGCTCAACTGGGCGCTTGTGTTTGGCAGCCTCTCCAATGACGACGGGGAGCCTTATGACGGGGGCAGCATTTATTTCGGGCGGGAAAAAATGCTGGACGCCTCGCAGTTGGATGCCATCCTTTATGACAAGGCGGGCCAGTATTTTTACGTCGCCTCCGACATCGGCGCGGGGGGGCAGCAGTATTCCAGGGCGGAGCATCCCGTGTTCGGGGTAACCTGGATCGGTGCGGTCATCTATTGCAACTGGCTCAGCGTGCGCGAGGGGCTTGAGCCGGCCTATGAGCCGGGCATCTGGCGCTGCAATCTCAACGCCACCGGCTACCGGCTGCCCACCGAGGCCGAATGGGAGCGCGCCGCCGGATGGGACGGGGAGGCGCATTGGCGCTATCCCTTTGACTCCGCCGTCATTACTGAAAACTGGGCCAGCTTCCTCAACGGCTACACGGGCCAGCATGTCAACCCCATGGGGCTTGCCAGGGAACCCTTCACATCCCCGGCGGGCTGGTTTAACGGGGTGAACGTGAGTCCCAGGGGCCTGCTTCCCGTGCAGGACGCCGTGAGCCCTGTCGGTTGCTATGACATGGGCGGAAATGTCAGGGAATGGTGCAACGACTGGTATCCGCTGGGGCTATCCACTTATTACACCTTCTGCGCGGCGCAGGGAACGGTGACGGATCCTGCCGGACCGGACGGAGGCGCGGCCCGTGTGACACGTGGCGGCTCCTGGAACAGCGAGGGCTTTTATTGCCGCTCAGCAAACCGCGGCAACACTCCGGCCGCGTTGGGCGAAAACACCATCGGTTTCAGGCTCTGCCGCTCCATGAACGAATGACACCAACGGCGCAACCACGGGCGCAGCGTGTATTTGGTGCATGCCGCGCCCGTTTTCTTTCTGCCCGTCATGGGTGGCGCTTCCGGGTGTTTTGAGGGGGGGGCATTGGGCTGATAGAATGAAAAACCAGATGAAATCCCATTGGAGAGTTTGATAAATGGGCCTGCCTGACACGAAGCCGGAGGGATCCAAGCACCCCGCCCGAATGACCGCCCCCGCACTGGGCCTTTTGGCGCTGCTGCTTGTGGCGGGGGCATGGCTGCGCCTGGAGGGCACGGGGAGGCCGGTGTGGATTGACGAGGCGCTGACCCTCTCCTGGGCCGAAAGGGACTACTCGGAAATCCTGCGCTCCACCACCACGCCGGTGATGCCGCTCACGGCCAGGACGGTGTCGGGCCTGTTCGCGTCGGACGCCATGGCCGGGGAGATGCTTGTCCGCCTTCCCGCCGTGTTTTTTGGGGTGCTGACAATAGCGGTGCTTTATGTGTACCTGCTAAAACGCGCCGGCCTGGCGGCCGCCTTTGCCGCCGCGCTCTTTTTGGCGCTGTCACCCAGACATATCATGTTTTCCCAGGAGGCCCGGTATTACGCCCTTCAAATGCTTCTTTCCCTGCTGGTTTTCATCCTGCTGGAGCGCCGTGCATCAAGGTTTGGGCTTCGTGACACGCTGGCGTTGGGCCTGCTTATGGCGGCGGGGATGGCCAACCACCTCAGTTTTTCCTTCTTCATGATGGCAGCCATGGCCGCCGCGGGGCTCACCGTTCTTTTTGATCGATCCGGGACCGTTGCCGGAAGGGCCGTGCGCGTCTTTCTGATGGGCGCCGCGGTGCTGGTTGCAGTGTCCCCCGTCCTTTTTTCCATGTTTGCCGTGTCTGATTCGGCGGCCGCCCAAAAAGTGTCGTCCCTCTATGCGGAGGAGGGGGCGGAGGACAACGCCTCCGCCGAGGGGAACGGTCCGGTCCGCACCGCTTACCGGCTGGGTTTGTCCCAGTACGCCCTTGACTTTGTGGGGGGGCATTTTCTCCAGCCGGAGTCTGTTCCGCAGGCTGTGCTTTTCACACTGATGGCGGCGGCGGGGCTTTTTGTGGCGTGGCGGACGGGCAAAACATTCTTTTTGCTGCTGGTCTTCGCGCTGTTTGCCCTGCCCGTGCCGCTTTTTTTCAAGTCCGTGTACCATCCCTGGTTTGCGCGGTATTTCACCACCCAGTTTCCCCTTTATGCGATGGTTGTCGGGTTGGGGGCCGTGGCCGTGCGCGAAGCATTTGACTGCGCGGGGGTGAAGGACGGCAAGGCCCGGGCGGCCGCGCTGCTTGCGCCGCTTTTGCTCTTTGCGGTGGTTATGGTTCCCGCCCGCGTCCGGCAGTACCCCGACCGATTCATGACCTATGATGATGTGGGGGGGAAAGACATAGCAAAATATCTGGCGGCTGAAGCGCAGCCTGGTGACGGTGTCGTCCTTTCCCCTCGGCGTTCCGGATGGTACCCCAGGGAGATCATCAACTATTACCTGCCCCGCTACCTGGTCAACAGGTCGGAAATGACGGCATCCCTCCAATGCCAGCAGTTGATGCGTTCGGAGGACTTGGCGCGTTTCCTGGGGAACCAGAAAAGCGGCAGCATGTGGGTGGTGACGCCGGACCGGGAGGGGGAGGAGACTGATTATTTGAGGCAAAACGGCGCGGACAGGTTTTTTGCCGCCAGAGGGTCCGCGGTATGGGTTTTCGGCAGGGCGGCGGTGAACATGCTGGCAGGGGGGGATTTTGAGGAGAGCCCCCCCGAGTGCACCCCGCCCGACTGCGCGGAAATCATTTCCGGGGCGGAGGCATGGAACGGCGGCGGCTCCCTGAAGGTGGTCGCGCCGGACCCGCCCCCCAGATCGTCCCGCATGATGCCCACGGTGTGGCTGCCCGTGGTGAGAGCCGGAAACGATGGAGCCCCCTCCGTCGAACTGGGCACGGGGTGTGTGTATGTGCTTTCATTCAGGCTCAGGCACAAGGACATCGCCCCCGGTGAAAACCCCAGCCGTGTGATGCGGGTTATCCTTTCTGCGGAAAACGTCTGGCAGGACCTGCTCTCCATACAGGGCACCGGGGAGTGGCAGCGTTACGAGTTGCTTCTTGAACCCGGCAAAAACGTGCCGGAGGGCATGAGAAATGTTAAAATCGGCTTTGGCAACCGGGGCGGCACCGGAACCTTCTGGCTGGACGAAGTGCAATTGGAGGTTGGCGCCATGCCGTCGCCGTTTGTCCTGGATGTCCGACCGGCCCGGCACTGAACGGGTTCTGAAAGCCGCACCAACAGGGGTGGATTGAGAGAATGCCCAATTTTCAGCACATGTTGTCAGTTGTCATACCGGTGTACAACGAGACCGAGTCCCTTCGCTCCCTGCATTCGGAGGTGGACGCCGCCTTGCGGGGGCTTACCATGGCCGGCTATGAGATTATCTTTGTGGACGACGGCAGCACGGACCGTTCGTTTGAACTGTGCAGGGACATCCAGAAAGAGGATCCGGAGCATGTCCGCGTGATTGCCTTCCGCCGCAATTTCGGCCAGACGGCGGCCATGTCGGCGGGTTTTGACCATGCGCGGGGCGATGTGATCATCCCCATGGACGCGGATTTGCAGAACGATCCCGCCGACATCCCCAAACTGCTCGCCAAACTGGACGAGGGCTTTGACGTGGTCAGCGGCTGGCGCGCCAACCGGCAAGACAAAGCGTTGTCCAGAAAACTCCCGTCAATGATTGCAAACCGGCTGATTTCCTGGATAACCGGCGTGCATCTTCATGACTACGGGTGCACCCTCAAGGCGTACCGGCGCGAGGTGGCGGAGCACATCAATTTCTACGGGGAACTGCACCGTTTCCTGCCCGCACTGGCCAGTTGGGCGGGTGCCAAAGTGGCTGAAATTCCCGTCAACCACCGCAGCCGCAGGTATGGCGTTTCCAAGTACGGCATTGGCCGCACAATCCGGGTCGTGCTTGACCTCATCACCATAAAATTTCTCATGTCCTACTCGACCAAGCCAATGCAGGTTTTTGGGAAATGGGGCGTGATATCTCTTGGTATTGGTTTCTTTGCCGGATTTATGACTGTTTTCGACAAGGTGTTTTATAACCTGAGCGTCAACCGCAACGGCTGGGCGCTGGTTTGCCTGCTTTTTCTGCTCACGGGCATGCAGTTCATCAGCATGGGCCTGCTGGGTGAAATCAGCATCCGCACCTACTACGAGAGCCAGAAAAAGCCCATTTACACCGTGCGCGACCGCATCGGCTGGGAGTAGCCCGAACGGTGCGCATTCTAATGCTCAACTATGAATACCCCCCCCTGGGCGGCGGGGGCGGCGTGGCCGCCGCAAACATCGCGGAGGGGCTGGTCCGCGCAGGGCACGAGGTGGATTTCATCACCTCTCATTTCAAGGGATTGGAGAGGGAGGAGGCCATCGGCGGGGTAAGGATCTACCGCGAACCCGTGAGGGGACGCAAGGATTACCAGACGGCGTCCATCATTTCCATGCTGACCTTTCCCACAGCCGCCGTGCGGCGGGCATTGGCGCTTCGCCGGACCAGGGACTGGGACGTGATTCACACCCATTTTGCCATTCCCACGGGCCCCGCGGGATATGTGCTATCGAAGTTGTGGCGGAAGCCGAACATCCTGAGCGTGTATGGCGGCGACATTTACGACCCAAGCAAAAAGTACTCTCCGCACCGTCACCCCGTGCTCAAACTGGCGGTGAAGAATGTGCTCAACCAGGCATCCGCCGTGGTTGCCGAGTCGGGTGATCTCTGCGGGCGGACCCTTTCCATTTACAAGCCGAAACGCCCCCCCCTGCGCATTCCCCTCGGTTTCAAGGAGCCTGTGTTTACTCCGGCGTCCCGCGCCGCTTTGGGGATGGAGGAGGATGCGGTCTATGCGGTGGCGGTGAGCCGCCTGGTTGCCCGCAAGGGATACCCCGACCTGCTTCGCGCCTTTGCCGCCTGCAATGCGCCGAAACTCCGCATGGTCATTGCGGGGGACGGCCCGGAGGGGCCGGGACTGCGCGCCCTGTGCTCCGAACTGGGCATTCAGGATCGGGTGCGCTTTTTCGGCCAGGTGACGGAACAGGAAAAATACCAACTCCTTTCCAACGCGGACTTCTTCGCCCTGGCCACGCACCATGAGGGCTTTGGCATCGTCTATCAGGAGGCCATGTACTGCGGCCTGCCCATCGTGACCACCAACGTGGGCGGCCAGACGGATTTTCTGCGCCATGGGGAAAACGGCCTGCTCTGCGCACCCGGGGACATTCCGGCGCTGACCGCGCATCTGGAACGGCTTGCCAACGACCCGGTGCTGCGCGCGGCCATGGCTGAAAAAAACCGTGCGGACATCCGGGGCCATTTTGTGGATGCGGTGGTGGCGCAGTATGTCACGCTTTTTGAAAGGCACATGGTGAATCGGGAAAACCGCCAGGAATCCGGGAAATAACATGTCTTTCATGCTGAAACCAGAAATGCTGCGATGCCCGGACTGCCGTTCGGAACGGATTTCCGCCGCCAACGGAGACATGCCGGGTTTCTCCTGCACGGCATGCGGCGTCTTTATGGAAAAAAGAGGCCCCGTATTAAATGCGCTCCCGAAAAAGCTGTCCATGAACACCGCGGTCAACCTTGAGCATTATGAGGAGATGGCGAAAAGCGACCACTCCCACCTGGACAACCGGGGCAAAACAAGAAACCACAGGACCAAGTTTGATGCGTTGACGGAATTTTTGGAGCTTGGCACGGCGGGGGAGCGGTTCAGCGTGTTTGAAATGGGCACCGGGGCCGGCACCCATGGCGCTGAGTTTGCCCGCCGGGGGCATCACTATGTCGGGTTGGATATTTCGGCAAAAGCGTTGTATCGTGCCGCGGCCGGCAACGCCCCCCTGGCTGAATCACTTTTAATCGCCGGGGACGCCACCGCCATACCCCTTCAGGACAACCTGTTCGACCGGGTGTTTTGCGTGGCGATGCTGCACCATCTTCCGGAACCGCTGGACGGCCTTCGCGAATTAATCCGGGTGCTCAAACCGGGCGGCCGTTACTGCCTTATCGAGCCTCGCTGGTTCCATCCCGCGCAGATTCGCGGGTGGATGCGCCACCCGGATGTGGAGGTGGGTACGTTCAAGGTCATGCAACGGCGGATTTTCAGGGCGTTGGCCGGGTGTGGAGTGCGGGAGAAAAGGGTCAGGAGTTGTGTCTACACCCCCAACCGCCCCGCATGGCTGGTTCCCGCCTATGATGTGGTTGACACGATCTGCGGCGCCTTTCCGCCGCTTCACGCGCTGTCCGTTGTGCGCTGCACCTATGGGGTTAAGTGACTGGAAAGACGCGGATGCAATGATCCCGCGCCGGGTGGGAACCCGGCGCAATCTCAGATGGGACACCGGATGAAGGTTGGAAAATTCCAGAAGGAAACGGCATGGGCGGCCCTTTCAAAGGGGTTTACGCTTTTTTCCTTCCTGCTGATCAACATGGTTCTCACCCGTTCCATGGGCCGTGAGGGGTTCGGCGCATGGGCGTATTTCTACGCATTTTTTTCCGTGGCCTACCTTGCCTCCCTGCTTGGCATTAACGACTCCACGCGGATCCATGTGGCCAGAAAGCTCGGGGGCGGCATCACCGCACCCGTGCATGACGGTTTGCGGCTCCGCCTGTTTGTGTCCGGGGTTGCCGCGTTGCTGATGTTTTTGGCCGCCCCCCTTGCGGGCGCATGGATTGACCGCCCCGAGTTTTCGCACCTCTTCCGGCTTGGCTCGGTGTTTCTTGCCGCGCAGGGGGTGTCCGAATTTTTCCGCGCCGTTTTTGAGGGGGCGCACAGGCTGCGCTACACCTGCATGTCCAGTTTTATTGATTACGGAGCGCGGCTGCTCTTGATGGTGGTGTTTGCGTTGTGGATGCCGCCCGGTCCGGCCGCGCTTGTCGCCTTTGCGCTGGGCTCGCTGTGCGCCTCCGCCTTTTCCTGGGTGGTGCTCAAAAGGGTTTTTCTGGAGCCTTCCGGAACGGAACTCCCCACCGCAGGGGACACGGACCGGAGCAGCCTGCTTGGCTACGCCATGCCGATGTTTGTGCTGGCCTTTGGCTTTTCCGTTTCTGTGGAACTTGGAACCATCATGACCGGCTGGCTTTCCACCGACGCGGAGGTGGGCATCTACGCGCCCGCCAAGGAGATATCGGCGCGCATGATGCACGGAGGCCTGCTGCTGGCGATGGGAACCCTACAGGTTTTCGCCAACATGGATCCGGCGGAAATCCCCCGTTTGAGGAAAATCCTGCGGCGGTTGATGTTTATCGCTGTTGTTGTCTACGCGGGCCTTTGCGTGTTCATCCTTCTGGGCGCGGGTATTTTCATGCCGCTCCTTTTCGGGGGACAGTTTGCGGAGGCCGCCACACCCATGCGCCTGCTGACCCCCTTCATCTTTTTTTACAGTATTTCCCGGGTGTATTCCGGCATTTTGGACTACCGCGGCAGGGCGTGGAGGCGGTGCGGTTATCTTGTGCTGTCCGTAGGACTGAATTTCGCACTGAACCTGCTGCTTATCCCAAAAATGGGCGCGAACGGCGCCGCAATCGCCACCTCCCTAGCCTACATCCCCTATGTCGTCCTGACCTATGTGGAGGCGTGTCGGACACTGTGGATTCCCCCGGAAGCATATGCCACAGCCGGCCAGTCCCGGACGGGTTCATGCCATGAACAGTGAATCCACCTGCAAAGACCATGCTCTTCCCCGGTTTAAAACCACCAACCATGTGAACGGCGCGCCGTCGGTGTGCTCCCAGTGCGGCCTGTGCGAGGCGGTCTGCCCAAAAGAGGCGATTTCCCTTTCCAGGGATGCGGAGGGAAACTTCTATCCGCAGGTTGACAAGACCCGGTGCGCCGCATCCTGCCACCTTTGCAGCATGGTGTGCGCGGGGGAGGGGATTGACTGGCCCGAACTGCATTCATGGCGTTTTGGGGAGAAATACCAGGGCAACGAGCGGGGCGTTTGCCGCGGCATTTGGGCGGCCTATGCCGTTGATCCGGCGCTTCGCGCCCGGTCCGCATCGGGTGGGAGCGTGTCCACGTTGTTGTGCCGCGCCCTTGACACCGGAATGATAGACGGCGCGGTGGTCTCCAAACTGGACGGGCTCGTTCCGTCCTTCAAAATCGCCACCACAAAAGAGGAGATTTTGGACAGCGCCGGTTCGGTGTACCTGTCAAACCCGGTACTCTCGATTGCGCGGACGTTAAAGGGGTTCAAGGGGCGCGTGGCAGTTGTCGGACTTCCCTGCCACATCGCCTCGCTGATGAAGGCGGTGCGGTTAAAGGTGGTGCGCCCTGAGAGGATAGGGCTGACCATTTCCCTCATCTGCGGGCGCACGGCCTCCCTCGGTCTGCAAACCGCCTTCATGTCACGCATGGGCATGGACCCGGCCAAATTGGAGTCAGTGCGGATGCGCGGCGACGGCTGGCCGGGCACCTTTCGCTACCGGCTGACCACGGGTGAGGAGAAGGCTTTTGTCTTTCCCCATCCCGTCTATATGTCCATGTGGAAGTTTTACCAGTACACCCCGCCGTACTGCCTTCTCTGTTCCGACCCGCTGGGGATACTCGCCGACATCACCGCGGGCGACGCATGGCTGCCCGAATTCAGCGGGGACAGGGAGGGGCGGTCGCTGCTCATCACCCGCACAGAAGCCGGGGAGGCGTTGCTGGCGGGCGCGGCCCAAGAGGGCCTGCTTCAGATGGAGCCCCTGTCCCCGGAAAAGGTCTACCAAGCGCAGCGTCAGCAGATTTACGGAAAATACCTCAACCAAAGAAACATGCGCCGTGTGTTCGGATTCGCCGCGCCATTGTTTTCATGGCCGATGCCCGAGGACAAGGGCATGGAAATATGGCCCGTTAAAACAGGGCTACGGGGGCTGGCTTACGCGCTGTTTCAATTCGTGAACTGCGCGTGCACGGCGACGCCCCGCCTCAGATGGGTGCCGCGCCTGATGCCGCTGGTGACGTTGACGCGTGTGTTGCGGTGGATGAGGAAACGGAAAGGCGGCGGACGCGGCGGGAAGGAAACAGGATGAGACGCTTTTGTGTCATTGGATCGTTTACCGGCAGGAACGCGGGGGATTCGGCGATTCTGGAGAATCTGGCCCGTGAAATCGCGGAATATTTTCCGGATGCCGTGTGCGAGGTGCCCACGATTAACCCGAAATTCATCCGGGAGACCTATCCGGGGCTTCCGCTGGAGCCGGTGGCCACCCTGCCGTGGAACCTGAGCGTCAAGTCCTTTGGCCTGCCTGTGCTTTTGTCCGTGGCACGGTGCGACGCCGTGCTGATCACCCAGGCCATTCTTTTTGACAAGAAATTCTGGAACCCCCTTTACAACTACCTTTCCACACTCATGCTGGCTCTTCCCCTGGCGCGCATGCTGGGTAAGAAGATTTTCTATTACGGGGTGGGCGTGGGTCCGGTTGCCACGGCCAAGGGCCGGGTGGTGGTGCGGAAACTTCTTGAAATGGCGGATGGCATCACGCTGCGCGAGGAGGCCTCGGTGGGGATCATGGAGGCGCTGGGCGTTCGCAAGCCCCATGTGCTGGCCGCCGACACCGCGTTAAACCAACTCGTTTCGGAAGAAACCACCGCCTTTATGCGCAAGAAAGTGGAGGGGGATCTGGGAGCCGGCCCTTATGTCGCGCTGAACCTCAACGCATACATTGCGGACTGGACCCACAGGGCCGATGCGAAGGGGGTGGACCGCAACCGTTTTATATCCGAGATTGTGCGTTTTGTCCGTGTCATCACGGACGAGTGGAAACACAGGGTGATCATGATATGCACGCACCACATGGACGAGGCGGTGATGGAGGAGGTGCTGGGGGGTGCCGACCGTCCGGGGCTGGCGGCGCTGTACAAATGCAGGCATTATGATCACCGCATGCTGACGGCGGCGATGGGCATGTCCGAAATGATGATCGGCATGCGCCTCCACTGCCAGATTCTTGCCATGTCCGCGGGCACGCCCTGCGTAGCCCTCAATTACGCGCCCAAGGTCCGCCACTTCATGGAAATGGCCGGGATGGCGGAGTATGTGGTGGAGATTGACGGCGACTTTTCCTGCGAAAAGGTGCTGGCGGGGGCGGTTCAGCTCCGCGACGGCAGGGATAAAATCATGCCCTGCTTCACAGCGCGGATAGACCGGCTGAAGGAGGACGCGCGGAAAACACCGGCGGAACTGGCACGCGTCATGGGGCAATGCTGAAAAAGTAAACCTTCTCCGGGACGGGCGGCACGGCCTTGTCATCCCCCATCGCCGTGAAGGAGCCAATCACGTGCCCGTCGGCGGTGGTGCGGCGGCAGCCGCCCACGGCATACAGCGTGAATTTTTCAGCCGACACGGCATGATCATGCCACGTGACGCCGTTGTCCAGGCTGACCAGGCAGGCCAGGTTCCCCCCCCGGTTACAGACACAGTAAAGCGGCCCGCCCGCTTTTTCCGGTGCGGAAAAGAGTCCGTCCAACCCTTGAAGGGAGAGTGATTCCCCCTTGAATTCCGGGAACACGTCCGTTTCCCTTTTTCCCGAGGCAATATCGTAACGAATGTAATGCTCGCGGGCGGGTTCGCCCCGGTACAGGTAAAGGAAATGAAGTTTTCCCTCCTTGGTGATGAAGTTGGACAGCCAGGTGTGCGCCTCATATTCGTCCGAGCCGCTCACCAGCAGGGCCGGACCGGTGTTGTCGGCCACAACAGGCGGGGTAAGCGCCGTGCCGTCCAGGTTTTTCCAGGTTTCGCCGCCGTCCGGGGACAGCATGTGGTGGATGTCCCAGTACAGGTACTCATTGTGTTTCACTGTGGTCCATGCGGCGTGCAGCACCCCTTCCGGCGTGAGTGACAGGGAGGGATATTGCAGGACGGCGTTCTGGCCGCCCTGCAGCAGGGTGCGGCTTGACTTCACCGTGCCATCCAGACCGATGACGTGGAAAGAGTTGTTGTGGGAGAAAAAGTAGAGACATTCGCGCGGCTCGTCCAGCATGGCGGCGTATTTGCCCGCCGCCCCGCCGGGGATGACGGTAATGGCCGGGTCTTTGTGGTCCTTTTCTGCAAGAAACCGGTACAGGTAAGCGTTGTTGTCCACAAAGTCCACCCGTATCAGATAGAGATTGTCCCGGCTGTCCGTTTCCAGCACGGGCGGGTTGGTGGCATTAACAGATTCGTACAGGGTGGAAAATGTTTTGCCTCCGTCGGTGCTGTGCGACAACCGCCATTCCTGCGCCGTGTAGGCCTCGTTGCGCGTGCGCACATGGGTCATAAAGATGCCCCGACCGTTTGAAACCACCTTCTGGTTGTGGCTCTGAAAGGTTCCATACATGGTGGCCTGCGAATCCACGCAGGTGACAAGGACGGTTTTCAACGGAGTCGGCGCGGCGGACTCCGCCGCAACGGCCACACAGTGAAACAGGCACGCCGCAATGGGAAGGAACGAAAAAAAACGTGAAACCATGCTCATTGTTTTTCTGCGCCGCCCGGCACTATTTGAGTTCGTTTCTGAAATTGTCCCGCCTTAGCAAACCATAGGCGTCAAATCCCGGCCTGATGGAGAGGTAAATTCCCAAAAAGACGGTGACGGCGGTGCCGGAGAAGATGGCCAGCATGATGGCAAGCTGGTATTTGATGGCGACCAGCGGATCGGCCCCGCCGAGCATGACACCGGTCATCATGCCCGGCAGCGACACGATGCCGATGGTGGACATCATGGCGATGGTGGGGGTGAGGGCGGCCTGGATCGCGCCCCTGAAACAGGGGCGGAGCGACTCCGCAAGGCCCGCCCCGCGCGCCAGTGCCAGCAGGTGGGTCTTTTCGTTCCGGCGCAGCGCGTCGAAAAAATGGTTGATGCCGACAATGTTCGCCCGGAGGCAGTTCCCAAGTATCATGCCGCCGATGGGCACGGCGTAGCGCGCGTCCAGCACCGGCTGGGTCCGGAGTATGATCAGCAGAAAGGCCCCCAGGGGGAGCAAGGTTCCCGCGGCGAGGGCCGCGGCCAGGGGCAGCGTGAAGCGCCGCATTTTGAGGGAGCACCCGCGCAGGATGGAACTTTCCGCGACGCCGATCATCACGCCAATCCACAGCAGCGTCAGCCAGGGGTTGTTCCAGCGGAAAAGCGCCTCAAGGTAAAGCCCCACGAGAACAAGCTGCAGGGTCATCCGCGCCAGCCCGGCAATGATGCGCCCCGCCAGGGGCGCGCCGAGCCAGAGCACGATCATCAGCGGTGGAACGGCAAGCAGGTAGGCTGCGGCCAGGTTGAACGCGCCAATGTCGGGGGTGCCGTTCATGGCATCAGCCTCCCGCCTTCCATGACGAGCGTTCGGCCGCAGAAGACGGCGGCGGCGGGATCGTGGGAGACGCACAGCACGGACAGATCCCGCGCGGCGGCAAGGCATGCGCACACCGCATCACGCGATACGGTGTCCAGCGCGGAGGTGGGCTCGTCCAGCAGGAGGATGGGCCGGTCCAGCAGCAGGGCGGACAACAGCGCGAAGCGCTGTTTTTCACCGCCAGACAGGGTGGACACCGGCTTGTTGAGCAGGACTGCGGGCAGGAGCAGTTGTTCCATCAGCGCGGGAACGCGCCCCAGGCTGGCGACAAGATGCCGGTTTGCCCGGTACTCAAAGGGGCGTTCCAGCGCCTCGCGGACAGTGCCATTTCCAAGATCGGGCTCCTGGGGCACCCAGGCCATGCGCCGCCGCAGTTCCCAGACATTCTGCGCGTTCAATGCAACGCCGTCCACCCGCACGCTGCCCCCCGATATGGGGGCCAGTCCGGCGAGACACTTGAGCAGGGTGGACTTTCCGGAACCGGAGGGGCCGGTAACCGCCGTTTTCTCATGCCGTGCCAGGGCAAAGGAAACACCGTCAAGGATGGTTGCGCCGTCCGCCGACGCCTGAAGCGCCTCCGCGCGCAGGATGTGTTCATCCACATTTTTCTGGTGAAGGGGGGGCATGTCCGCTTACATCCGTTGCAGCACCTGTTCAATGTGCTTTGGATCGGGCAGGGCGCTGTCCGGGAAGGGCCTCATGAGGTGTTCAGAAAGCTCCACAAAGGCCGAATCCTTTTCCGCCGACTCATAGCCCGCCATCAGCACGGCAAGGGTGTCCCAGGCGAGCATGGCGCCCGACACGGGCCGCCGTCCGGGTTCCAGGGCGCAGCGGACCGCGTCGTTCATCTCGTTCACATAGCCGTGGGCATGAAACTGGCGGGGGCGCGGAAAGGAGGTGCCCTGCGCCGTGGGCAGTTTCTCCCGCATCAGCAAATCACCCGCGACCAGGCCGCTTGGCAGGAACAATTCGTTCTCGTCGGCGGGGTTGATGCGCATGTCGTACTGGCCGAAATCTGTGATGGCCGAAAAGGCGTTGCGGATGCCGCTGATGCTCAAATCGTACCCAAACAGCTCCGCCACAGTGCCGTCATCGAACACCACGGTCACCCTTGCGTAGTCGTCCACGTTTTGCATCACCCGGAAATGCTCGCCCGAGGCTGGAGGAAGATTTTTGAGCACCTGGAGTGTCGTTGCCGACACCCGCGCGGGGCGTATTGGACTTCCATTGCGGAGCAGACCGTCCAGTTGCTTCAGGTAGAGCGCCGGGCCGAGCGGGTGGCAGGCCTTGTTGAGCAGGGAACCGCCGCCGGATTTGGACGGCGTGTCATAGGCCGGTGCGTGGGAACCCTGGTGCGCGCAGACCCCCTGCTGAAGCAGGACCCGCCCCTTGCCGGACGGCTGCGCCTCGCGCATAAGTTCCGCCAGCGCGGAGACGCCGTCCACATAGGTGAAATTCTCCGCGTAGAGCAGCTTTGCCTTGTGGTGCTCCACGGCGTCCAGCATCTTTTCCATCTGTTCCATGGACTCGCGGCGGCGCGTGGCGGCGTCCGCCTCCCGGTTATGGGAATAGCCCTGCCAGATGAGGGGCGGCTTTTCCAGCACGATTACCTTCACCCCCGCCTCCGCCGCCTCAATGACATACTGCGCGTGGGCGTGGTTGGCGCAGGCGATGCAGTCAATGTCCGGCCCCACGATGGCGAGCATTTCCCGGTGGGTTTCAAAGGCCCTGGTGATGCCGTGCCGCGCCGCGAAACGTTCCGCGTTTCCCAGGTGCCCCGAGGTGACCCCCGCCAGTTCGATGCGCACCCCGTTCCTGTGGGGAATCATGCCGAAAACTCGGGCGGTGTAATCGCCCGCAAAGCCGGTGCCGCTGATGGTCACCTTGAGGTGTGTCGTGCCGTCCATGTCAGTCCCCGGTGCTCCGGTAAAGGTTTCCGTTGATGAAACAAAACAAAAGCTCCGCGGATGCCCGAGCGCCGCGCCCTTTTTTTTTGAAGGCGATGAACCCCGCGCGTTTGCCTGTTGCCGGGGGCCATGCCGGTCTGGGCAGGCCGAGCAGCCGTGCGGGGTTGGCCGAGGCGGCGGCGAACGCCTCCGGCAGGGTCATTCCGCCGTGGTTGGCCGCGTTGATGACACAGTCAAACAGCAGGGAGCCGCTGCCCGCAAGAAGTTCCGTGCCCGACAGGCAGACCTTGTTGTCCGCCCGCTTTTCAACGGGCGCGCCGAAAAGGTCATAGTGTCCGGGCGGCATGCCCGCCAGCGACACCGCGTCGGAGATCAGCACGACCCTGTCCGCGCCCTTGGCACGGATGATTGCGGTGAGGGCGGCGGGGGGGAGGTGGTGCATGTCGGCGATAAGGGAGACATGCAGCCGGGTGTCCGCCAGTTGCGGCCATATCGGGTTGTTGTGCCGGTGCAGGGTTGTGGCGATGCCGTTGCCCAGGTGGGTGCACAGCCGCGCCCCCGCGTCTGCGGCGGCGTTGATCTGTTCCGCATTCGCACCGTGGTGGCCAAGTGCGGCCACGGTGCGGGGACGCTTTGCCAGCGTTTTTATAGCGCCAACAGCCCCGTCAAGTTCGGGGGCCAGGGTCATGCATACAGGCAGTCTTCCTGCCGCGTCCAGCAGTGTCTTCAATGCCTTTGGATTTGGCGCGAGCACGTGCGCCTTTGGGTGCGCGCCGCGCGGCCCGTCCTCCGGCGAAATGAAGGGGCCCTCGTAATGGATGCCCGCAACCGCCGCCCCCCTTCTGCGGCACAGGGGTGCGGCTTGGGCGATTACCCGCGCACGGCGGGCCATCGAGTCCACGGGCGAGGTGATCAGCGTGGGCAGCCAGGCGCCCACACCCCGCGCCGCCAGTTTCCCCGAAAGCGCCACCACATCATCCACGGAGAATCCGTCCCGCTGGAGATCAATGCCAAAAGCGCCGTTCACCTGAAAATCAAAGAGCACGGGCGCAAGGAGTGTTTCCCCGTCGCCCAGGTCCGAGACGGCGTTTCTTGGCGGTTTCGCGCATTTGCGCACCACACCCTTTTCAATCAGCAATTCAACCGGCGCGCTTCCGCCGACAGGAACGCCCCGCACGCGCAGCATGGATGTTATCTTCATAAATATAGTTTCCTTGCATCCTAAGGAGGTCCGCAACAGTATACGAAAAATGCCTTGCTTATATGACAAAAGCGCAGTCTGCAACAAAAAAGCCGCCGCATGCCCGGCGGCATGCGGCGGCTTTGGGTGGTGTGTTTGCTACTTCGCCTTGGCCTGGTTGGCAACGGCCTCCGCCGCCTTTTTGGCCGCCTCGGGATCGCCCAGATAGCGGTTCGAAATGGGCTTCAGGTTGGCGTCCAGTTCGTACATCAGCGGGATGCCCGTGGGGATGTTCAGGTTGATGATGTCCGCCTCGGAGATGTTGTCGAGGTGCTTTACCAGCGCGCGCAGGCTGTTGCCGTGGGCGACGATGAGGATGCGCTTTCCTGCCTTGACCTGGGGGGCAATCACGTTCTCCCAATAGGGCACGAAGCGGGCCACCGTTTCCTTCAGGCTTTCGGTGAGGGGAAGCTCCTCCTTGGCCAGTCCGGCGTAGCGGCGGTCATGGCCCGGAAAGCGGGGGTCGCTCTCCTCAAGCGGGGGGGGCGGAACATCATAGGAGCGCCGCCAGATCTTCACCTGCTCCTCGCCGTACTTGGCGGTGGTTTCGGCCTTGTTCAGCCCCTGGAGTGCGCCGTAGTGGCGCTCGTTGAGGTGCCAGTCGCGGATGACGGGCACCCACATCTGATCCATTTCGTCCACCGCAAGCTGCATGGTGCGGATGGCGCGCTTGAGCACGGAGGTGTAAATCAGGTCGAAATCAAACCCCTCCTCCTTCATGAGGACGCCGGCCTGTTTCGCCTCCTGCCGGCCCTGGTCGCTGAGATCCACATCGGTCCAGCCGGTGAAGAGGTTTTCCAGGTTCCAAGTGCTCTGGCCGTGGCGCAGCAAAACGATTTTGTACATGCTAGGGGCTCCTGTCTGGTGTCTTTCATGGAGAAATCAAAGGAAACGGCGTGAAAACCGTGAGGCAATAGCATGACGGTTTTCACGCCAAAAAGTCAAGAAAACCCCGATTCCTCCTCAGGGATCCCCAGTTTTGTGATAGGTGCATGAATAAAGGCCGAACATGCTGT
>JADHEF010000043.1_pt1 | contig 154685 bp, 131 predicted proteins | sample 8952391 | NCBI WGS metagenome assembly JADHEF01 (sample SAMN16124439, study PRJNA663245) | bioreactor sludge metagenome | isolation source: sludge (nitrite) | place: India:Bengaluru | collected 2019-02-28 | reverse complement strand
CAGCGAGGCTCAGGAGATGAGCCTGTCACTACTTAACGCGAATTGAGCCTTTTTCATCAACGGGCGGCGCGAAGGACGGGAGGTATCGCCAATGAAGATCAGACTCAGGCTTTTCGCCACCTTGCAGGAATACTTGCCGTCGGGCAGCGCCAACGGCGAAGCGTTGATCGACCGGCCGGACGGCGCCACCATCCCCGAAGTGCTCGAGATGGTGGGCGTACCGCTGAACCTGGCGCACATCCTGTTCGTCAACGGGCGCCATGTCCTGCGTCCCAATCTCGCGAGCCATCGTCTGCAGGATGGCGACACCCTGTCCGTGTTCCCGGCGATCGGCGGCGGGTAGGGAATGACGTCGCCCGCAAGCCGGCCGCAACCAGGACTCGCGGCGCGCGGCCTGCGGCATTCATCCGTAATCTCAGGTTGCATTTTGCTACGTCGAGTCCGTAGACAGGATCTGATCGGAACGTTTTTCGGGAGAGGCAAGCACCATGAAAGCAGAGGATCTACTGCACAAGTTGCTGGAAATCGAGTCGCCATGGCAGGTCGTCCGTATCCGTGAAGATGTCGGCAAACACCAGATTGACGTGTGGGTGGCGCAGCAAACCGGCAAGAGCAACTGGCTGTTCGGCGCGAAGACGGCGGCCGTCCCGGAAGACCGCGAACATACCTGGCGCCATATCAATCTCGGCAACGTCCGGTGCGTCATCCACGCCGAGGCCAACGCCGAGACGTCGCAGAGTCCGTGGCGCGGCGAACTTGGCCAGCCGTTCACGAATGCGATGTCGAAGCTGATCGTCGGCATGATGCGTGACGGCATCAAGCTGCAAAGTATCTGCGCCATCCTCGACATCACCGTCGGCGACCTCTGGAAGTTCAAGCACGGGCTGGATAGCGGCAAGACCAACCTGATGACGACGCTGGCCGAAGCGCCCGCCAGCGATGCCGCCCCCGGTTCGCGCATCCCCGAACCGGACGCCCCGGTCTGGCCCGGCCTGCTCGACGGCTCGATCAACCTCGACATCCGCCTGCTCAGTCTGAAGCTCTTGCTGACCCGGATGCGCGACCAGATGCGCGTCATCACCGATCCGGAGGTCCGCGCGCTCAAGTGCTACGAACTGCAACGCTTCTTTGTGCGCTACGAGAAAACGCTCGGGCACGAACTTTCCCAGATCGAAAAGCTTGGATAATGGCGACAAAGGACTCATTCAATGAAATCAACCGCAAAGCTCATCACCGTTAAGGAGGCGTCCAAGCTCATCGCCAGCGGCAGGTACCTGAACATCGCCGGCGACGAGAGTGCGCTCCGTCAGCTCCCCAAGGGAAACTGGATCGGCGGGACCATCCCGTACTTCATGTCCGACGAAGGCGGCACGATTTCGCGGGACAAGGTGTTCGCGAACGAGATCGAGGTCTTCGGCGAAGCGCCGAAGCTGCGCCTCTACGACGTCGAATCGCTGCCGCAGCTCTGCCGCAATGCGCCGGAGAACGGCTACACCCTCCTCGTCGTCCCGGCGTTCGGGCCGTGCCACAGCGCGTTCGCCGAAAACGCGCCGGGCTACGAAGACATGTACATGAAGCCGCTGATCGGCTGGGTCGCCGGCGTGCATCTCGAGGATCTGGGCAAAACGACGCCGAAGGTTGCGCTCGGCACGACGGGCGAGTTCTCCGACCAGCACGCCGTCACCATCGACGTCCCGCTGCCGCCGGACAAGTTCGCGCAGATCGACATCGTCAACCTGTTCCAGCCCGGCAGCGGCGATGCCATCACCTTCGACGCTACCGGATTCTCGGCCAGCGCCTGCAAGATCAACGGCCAGCCGGCCAACCTCGCAGACTACATGACGGCCAACAAGGTCGACACCCGCCTGCCGCTGGTCGCCGACTACTGTGGCGCCATGATCAACGTCAGCGTCAAGGGCGTGGATGCGGTCGCCAAGCGTGTCGACTTCTACGCCCCGGTCTTCCCCGGCGTCGAATACCGCATCGCGGCACCGATCGGCGACTACGTCAATGGCTTCCAGGCCGCGCTGCCGAAGCTCGACACCGGGATTACCTTCTCCTGCAACTGCATCCTGAACTTCCTGCATTCCAACCTCGAAGGCAAGCGCACGGCCAACATCACCGGACCGATCACCTTCGGCGAAATCGGCTATCAGCTCCTCAACCAGACGCTGGTCTATCTGACGATCAACGGTTGAGATCAGCGCTCCTTCCGCGCGGCACGCGCGACGGAAGGAGCCTGATTGTGCGCCGCCCCCAGTCGGCCTTCCGCCCTCCGCGACCAGTGCGCCAGAGCCTGGCGTCTTCGCAACCCGAGCCGCGTCGGCACAAATTGCCGCGACTTCAGAGCCCCACTAGACTTCGGGGTGGATTGGTGGCGCGCTGAAACCGCCTGGCAAAGCATTGAACCTGAAAACCTCAGTTGAACCACAGAGACACAAAGAACACAGAGGGAAAACAAGGCTTGACGACGTTGCTGGCGTGCACCCGTCGGGTGAATCATCCGGAGCAGATAACCGGTTGATTTCTCGCTCTTCTCTGTGCCTCTGTTTCTCTGTGTTGAGGGGTTTAGGTTGAAATCGACGGAAAGGAGTGCTTCGTGGAAAGCAAACGTCCCATCGTGGTCATCGTGGGCGCGGGGTTCGGCGGACTGGCTGCCGTCAGGGCACTGGCGACGGCGCCGGTCGACCTGGTCCTCATCGACCAACGCAACCACCACCTCTTCCAGCCCCTGCTCTACCAGGTGGCCACCGCCTGGTTGTCTCCGGCCGACATCGCGGCGCCGATCCGCAGCGTCTTCTCGCGCCAGCAGAACCTGTCGGTCGTGCTCGGGCGCGTGATCGGCGTCGACGCGGCGGCGCGCACGGTGCAGGTCGACAACGGGGTGCGCGAGAGCACGCTGGCGTTCGACTACCTGATCCTTGCCACCGGCGCGCGCCACGACTACTTCGGCAACGACGCCTGGGGCGCCCACGCGCCGGGCCTGAAGACAATCGAGGACGCCGTCGCGATCCGCGAGCGCCTGCTCACGGCGTTCGAGATGGCCGAGATGGCGACCGATCCGGCCGAACGCGACGCCAACCTGACTATCGTCATCGTCGGCGGCGGCGCCACCGGCGTCGAGATGGCCGGTTCCATCGCCGAACTGGCGCGCGCGGCGCTGGTCAAGGATTTCCGCCGTATCGACCCACGCCAGGCACGGGTCTATCTGATCGAAGCCGGCCCGCGCGTGCTGCCGGCATTCCCCGAGAAGCTGTCGCTCGCTGCAAAAGCGTCGCTTGAACAGCTCGGCGTCACGGTGCGCCTCAACACGCGCGTCACGGGGTGCGATGCGGCGAGCGTCACAGTCGCGGGCGAGCCCAGCGAGCGGATCGCCGCAGCGACCATTATCTGGGCGGCGGGCGTACGGGCGTCGCCGGCCGCGCGTTGGCTGGGCGCCGAGGCGGACCGCGCCGGGCGGCTACGCGTCTCGCCCGACTTCAGCGTGCCCGGCCAGCCGCACGTCTTCGCCGTCGGTGACACCGCCTCGCTGACCGATGCCAACGGTCGCGTCGTCCCCGGCGTCGCACCGGCAGCCAAGCAGGCCGGGCGCTATGTCGGTCAGGCGATCGCCGCGGCCGTGCGCGGCGCCGCGAAGCCGGCGCCTTTCCGCTACCGCAATCCGGGCAACATGGCGACCATCGGCCGACGCGCCGGCATCGCCGACTTCGGCTGGATCTCACTGCGCGGCCCCATCGCCTGGTGGCTGTGGGGCATCGTGCACATCTACTTCCTGATCGACTTCCGCAGCCGGCTGACCGTCTCGATCAACTGGCTGTGGTCCTTCCTCACCTACAAGCGCGGCGCGCGTCTGATCACCAGTTACCGCAAGACCGAGGAGGCGGACTGAGAAGCCGGGAAGAAGCGCCCGAGCACCATCCCGACCGCGGCGACCAGCATGACGCCGATCAGTCCGGCGAGCGCGGTCGAGACCGCTGCGTTGCTGATCATCGACACCGCGTAGTCGGCCAGCGGCGTCACGAACAAGGGGGCGCCTTCGGCGACGACGCCGTACTGCTCGGCGACCCATTCGAGGCCATCGGGACGGCTGCTGGCAAACGGGCTGAGCAGCGTCGCGGCAAGGACGGCGCCGAGGAAAGGCGCGCCGAAGCTCCACCGCCCGACCGTGGTCCTCTGGTTACCAAATGCGCCAACAAGAACAACCGTCAGCAGCGCTTCGCCGACGCCGATCAGCGCATGGATGCCAAGCATGGCCGGGAAGACCTTGCCGGCTTCGATCGTCCCGCTGATCGCGAGCTCGATGCTGCACGCGCTGGCAGCCAGCAGCACCGATCCCCAGGCCGAGGCGAGCAAGGCGAGGTGGCGTGACAGGCCCTTCCTGAGCAGGAAGGCGTTGATGAGACCGCCCGCCCCGGCGCCGAGCAGCGCCATGTTGACGACGTTGGCGCCGAGAACGAGCAGGCCGCCGTCGGCGAAGACGAGCGATTGCAGGCTGACGACGAGCGCGAGCGCCAGCACGCCGAACGGCACGCCGAGCAGACTTGAGGCGACGACGCCGCCGAGCAGATGCCCCGACGTGCCGTCTTGCACCGGGAAGTTGAGCATCTGCGCCGCGAAGACCAAGGCGGCCACCGCCGCGAAGCGCGCGGCGCTCGGCCGGTTCTGGCTGCGCCGGGCGGCGTAGGTGGCGACGGCAATACCGGCAACGGCCAGGGTGGCGCTGACCGGGCAGATCAGGCCATTGAGCATTTCGTTGGGAATGTGCATGAGATTTCTTCCTTGGTGATTAAGGGATTCGACGCAACGAGAGGAGCCACGTCATTCCGGCGAAAGCCGGAATGACGGATTCTGAAATGTCGTTTTGATTCATCGTGATTTCCTAACAGTGTCGTCCAGGCCGAGGTTCGGTCAGTGCCCGGCATCCGGGAAGAACAGCTGTTCGCCGTCGATCTTGTAATCGGCGATGACGGCTTGACCTTCGCGCGAGGTGATCCAGTCGATGAACTTCATCCCGGCCTCCTTCTTGACGTGCGGGTGCTTGTCGGGATTGACCAGCATCACGCCATAAGGATTGAACAGTCGCTTGTCGCCGGCGAGGACAATCTCGAGATCCTGGCGGTTCTTGAACGACAACCACGTGCCGCGATCGGCGAGCGTGTAGGCGCCGACGGCGGCGGCCATGTTGAGCGTCGGGCCCATGCCGGCGCCGGCTTCCTTGTAGGCGGCCCAGGCTTTCGGATCAACGCCGGCTTCCTTCCAGAAGCGCAGTTCGGCCGAGTACGTGCCGCTCTTGTCGCTGCGCGAAATGAACGGCGTCGTGCCGGTCGCGATGCGGCGGAACGCTTCCACGGCATCCTTTGTATCCTTGACCTTCGCCGGGTCCGCCTTTGGACCGACCACGATGAAGTCGTTGTACATCACGTCGTGCCGCTCGATCCCCCAGCCCTCGGCGACGAACTTGTCCTCGGCCGGACGATCATGCACCAGGACGACATCGGCATCGCCGCGGCGCGCCGTATCGAGTGCCTGGCCGGTGCCCAGTGCCACGACCTTGACCTTGACTCCGGTCTTGGCCTCGAAACGCGGCAGGATGAAGCCGAACAGCCCCGACTGGTCGGTCGACGTGGTCGAGGCCAGAATGATGGACTCGTCCGCGAATGCGGCGACGCCGAGCAAGGTCATGCACAGCAGAAGGACTAGTTGTCGAATGCGATTCGCCATGGCAGTTCTCCTTGTATGAATAGTCGGGCCTCGGTCGATTGAGGTTGCGCAAAAAAACGTGAAGACGGCGCGCGCTCGATAACACGCCCGCCGGAGACGAAGACGATGTCATCCGAGATGCGCATGGCCTGGCCGAGGTTGTGCGTCGTCATCAGGATGCGCGTGCCGTCGGTGCGGATCTCGCGGATGATGCGCTCGACGGCTTCGGTCGCGCAGGGATCGAGCGCAGCGGTCGGTTCGTCTAGCAGGAGCAGGCGCGGACGCATCGCCCAGGCGCGCGCCAGCGCCAGTCGCTGGCGTTCGCCGCCAGAGAGCAGTCGGGCGCTGTCCGCTGCCCGGTGCGCCAGGCCGACGCGTTCAAGCGCCTGTAGCGTGCGCCGCTTCGCCTCCATGCAGCCAAGCGCGAACGGTTTGAGTCCGAGCCCGGCGTTATGCAGCACGGAGCTGCGCAGCAGTACCGGGTGCTGGAAGACCATCGCGATGCCGTCTGCCGGGTGGTCATTGCCGTTCCAGTGGACATCGCCGCCGTCGGGCGTCTGCAGTCCGGCAAGGACGCGCAGGAGTACCGACTTGCCGGCGCCGTTCGGGCCGATGATGGCGGTGATTCCTTCACCGTCGACTTCGAGGTCGACGCCGGCGAGGACGGGACGTCCGCCCGGCGTAAACCGGATTCCGGAGAGACTTATCGGCAGCATCGGCTCGACTCCACTGGCATCGACTCTGGCCCTGAACGCCTTAGCGTTCGGTGCAGGAAATGCACGGATCAATGCTGTTCACGATGATCGCGATGTCCGCGATCTTCGCGTCCTTCAGCATGAAGCGCAGCGCGTCCCAGTTCATGAAGCTCGGCACGCGCCACTTGACGCGCTCCGGTCGCGGCGAGTCGGTGATGCGCACGTAGTAGATCAGCTCGCCGCGCGGCGCTTCGCACTTGGCGATCGCTTCGCCGGGCGGGATCGCCGGACGTTCCGTCGTGCAGGCCGTCGGTCCCTCGGGCAGCTTGTCGAGGCACTGGCGGATGATGTCGACGGCGGTCCGGGCTTCGGCCAGGCGGATCATCGCGCGCGACCAGACATCGCCATCGGTCAGCGTATGCACCGGCACGTCGAGCTGGTCGTAGGCCGAGTATGGCGCCTTGATGCGCACGTCGTAGTCGATGCCGGCAGCGCGCGCCACCGGGCCGACGACGGAACAGTCGATCGCCTGCTCGCGCGTGAGCACGCCGATGCCTCTCGTGCGGCCGAGGATCGAGCCGTTGGTGCGGTAGATCTGCGCGATCTCCTCGATCTGCGGCGCGATCCTGTCGAGCTGCGCGCGGAGGTAGGCCGCGCTCTCGGGCGTGATGTCGTAGCGCACGCCGCCGATGACGTTGGCACCGATATCCATGCGATTGCCGAACACCGTCTCCTTGACGTCCTGCATCGTTTCGCGCACTTCCATGACGTGCATGAACAAGGACTCGAAGCCGACGAGGTGGGCCAGCACGCTGACGTTGAAGAGGTTGGATGCGACGCGCTTGATTTCGTCGGCGATCACGCGCAGGTACTCGGCGCGCGGCGGCACGACGAGCCCGGCGATCTGCTCGATCGCCATCGCGTAGGCCTGCGGGTGGCTGTTCGAGCACAGCGAACAGATGCGCTCGGTGAGCACGATGTTCTGGAAGACGTTGCGCTTGGTCGTCAGATACTCGATGCCGCGATGCACGTGTCCGGCGTGGATGTCGACGTTGGCGACGGTCTCACCTTGCACGTCGATGCGGAAGTACATCGGCTCTTCGAGCGCCACATGCAGCGGCCCGACCGGAATCGTGAAATTGCTCATCATTTGCCTCCCGTCTGAGCCAGGATTTGTTCCCACAACCCCTTGGTCGTCGCCGCGTTAGCCAGCGCCGAGAAGGGAATCAGTCGTTCGAGGACCGCACCGTCGATCGCCGGGTCGATGAACAGCCGGCGCGGATCGGGGTGGTTCTGCACGACGATCGAATACAGCTCCATCAGCTCGCGTTCGGGCCAATCGGCGGCGCGATACAGTGGCGTCAGCGAGTCGATGGCGCCGCCGTACGGAACGTAGGCGACCACGGTCAGCGTATCGCCGTCGACGTCGAAGTGGTAGCTGACCTCGAAGCTCTTGCCATCCTTCGGAACGCCGCCGAAGAAGGTTGGCAGCGGCGCCGGCTCCTCGCCTTCCTTGGGGGGCGGCGGCGCAGGCGGCGCCTTGGGTTGCAGGATGGTGATGGTCGACAGGCGCGCGTGCCTGGCTTTGAGCAGGCCGACGACGGCCAGCAAGTCGTCCTTGTTGGCCAGCCGGCACCAAGCCGTGGTGACGCCCTTGGCATCGAGCCGGCGGGTCAGTTCCATGCCGGCCGGGGCGACCGGCGCCAGTACACCTTCGAGATTTTCGGGAAGCTTGTTCATGCGGTGGCTCCTCGTTCGGCCAGCGCCTTCTTGCGGCAGGCCGGACACAGATTGCGTTGGATTTCGATTTCTTCCGGCGTAAATGGCGGCTCGACGCCGACCGGATTGGGCGCGCTCGACAGCGTCTTGTTGCCGCACCCGGTGCAGGCGACGTAGGCGATCGTCTCGCGGATTGCCATGCCGAATTCCTGACCCACCGGATGCGCCATGTGCCAGTCGGTCGTCTGCTGGATGGCGTCGGTCGGACAGTAGTACTCGCACAGGCCGCAAAAGACACAGGTGTTGTGCCACATCATGAAGCGCAGCCCGTCCGGCGTCTTGTCGAAGCGGATCGCGCCGGGCGCGCACACCTGCTCGCAGGCGCGGCAGCCGGTACAGGACGACAGCTTGAAGTCGATGCGCCCACGGAAGTTGTCGGGCGTCCACGCGGGGCCGAACGGATAGCTCACCGTGGACGGGCCTTGCACCAGGTTCTGAATGAGATTCTTGAGGAAGTTCATGACGGTTCCTGTTCGTGCTCAGAGGCGTTCGCGCCAGATTTCGATGGCCTGCGCGATCCCTTCGATGATGGCTTGGGGACGCGGCGCGCAGCCGGGGACATTGACATCGACCGGAATGTATTTCGAGAGCGGCGCGAGCACCGCGTAGCCGTCGCGGAAGATGCCGCCGGAGATCGGGCAGACGCCGACGGCGACCGTCACTTTCGGTTCCGGCACTTCGGCATAGACCCGCAGCACGGCGTCCTTGACGCGCGCCGTAAGCGGCCCGGTGATCAGCACGATGTCGGCGTGGCGCGGGCTGCCGCAGTACTGGCAACCGAGGCGCTCGACGTCGTAGCGCGGGATGAGCGCCGTGGTCGCGCATTCGACATCGCAGCCGTTGCACGAGCCGGCGTTGATCCGGTAAATCCAGGGCGAGCGCGCCGCCATCCGGCGCGTCTGGGCGGAGATCATTTCTTTCAGGGTCATGGCATGTTCCTGATTATGCGAAGGCGACAATGGCCAGCGACAACACCGACAACGCCAGCGGCCATTTGAGGAAGAAGCGGAAAGCCTGGTCGATGCGCATCCGGCCGAGCGAGACGCGCAGCACGGTGACGCCGAGCAACATCAGCACGACCAGCTTGACGATCTGGACGAGCAACCCGAGCAGGCCATCCGGCGCGATCGGGAAGAAGAGCGCGATGCCGAGCCCGAGCACGACGACCGCCTTCAACGCCGACATGATCTTGAACAGTCCCAGCGCCGGGCCCGAGTACTCGAGCAACGGGCCTTCGAGCACTTCGGTCTCGGCTTCGGGAATATCGAAGGGGATGATCCCGAGGTTGGCCGGGTAGAAGGCGAGGAAGGCGAGCAGCGCCGGCCACATCACCGGGTCGAAGAGGAAGGCGCCACGGGTCTGCTGGTAGGCGACGATCTCGGACAGCGAGAAGCTGACCCAGCCGCCCTGCCCCATGCCAGTCCGCAGCGCGACCGCCGCGACGACGAGGACGAGCGGCCCTTCATAGGCGAGCATCATCGCCATTTCGCGCGAGAAGCCGATGGCGCCGAACGGCGAACCGGATGCCGAACCGGCGATCATCAGCACTACGGCCGGCACGGTGAGCAGGTAGAGCAGCACCAGCAGGTCGCCAAGCACCGGGTCGGGCGTGTAGAACCCGGCGATCGGCACCAGCACCGCCGCGAGGCCCATCGAGACGACACCGATGAGCGGCGCGCCGAGGAAGAGCGGTTCGCAGGCGATGTCCGGGACGACCGTGCGCTTCTTCGCCAGCTTGACGAGGTCGTAGAGCGGCTGCGCGAGCGGCGGCCCGACCCGGCGCTGCAGACGCGCCGCCAGGCGCCGGTCCAGACCTTTGAGCGACAAGCCCAGTGCGAGGGCGAACAGACCGCCCGGAAAGACCAGCAGGGCAAGGGGGATGTAGAGCGATTCGATCATGGTGTTCTCTCTCAAGCCGGCTTGATTTCGGAATGAGCCGGATGGCTCAGGAGGTAATGGGTATCGTCCGCGTCCTCGTCTTCATCGCTGTAGCCGGTATCGTGGCTGGCGTGGAGGAAGCCGCGGATCGTCGCGTCCGGCGACTCGAACAGGTTCGAAGCGCCGACGTGGGCAGCGGCCGGCGTGATGTCGCCGACGCCGCACAGGTGGATCGGCGAACGCACCACCGCCGCACCGCCGCGACCGAGACGGAGATAAGCCGAAGTCACACCGGCAAGGACGAGCAGCGCCCCGGAGAGCACGCCCGGATGCCAGCCACCGGTTCCAGGCAGCGCGCCGGCCCAGGTCATCTCGATCGGGGTCAGGCCAAGCTGTTGCTGGATGGTCGCGATCGGTACCAGCAGGAGCCCCGGCATCAGGCCGACCGCAACGCAACCGGCGGCCAGGACACCCATCGGCACGAGCATGATCGCCGGCGCTTCCTTGGCGTGTTCGGCGGCCGCACCGGGGGAACCCATGAATGCGGCATGGGCGAACTTGAGCACGGCGGCCAGCGTGAAGAGACTGGCGATCAGCGCGAAGATGCCGAGCACGTAGTGGCCCGAGCCGAAGGCGGCCTGATAGATCAGCCACTTCGACGCGAAGCCGTTGAGCGGCGGCACACCCGCCAGCGACAACCCGGCGAACAGAAAGATGCCGAAGGTGATCGGCATCTTGCGGCCGAGGCCGCCCAGCTCATCGAGCGTAGTGGCGTGGCTCGCGACCATGATGCAGCCGTCACACAGGAACAGCAGGTCCTTCAGCATCATGTGGTTGACGAAGTGCATCAGGCCGCCGGCAATACCCTCAGTTGTCGCGAGTCCGAGCGCCATCGTGATGTAGCCGAGCTGGCACACCGTGCTGTAGATCAGCAGGCGCTTGATACCGGTTTGCAGGACCGCCATCGCGCCGGCGTAGAGCAGCGTCACGCCGCCGATCACCGCCACCGCGTACATCACGAGCGGCATGCCGGAGACGACACCGAGGCGCTCGAAGAAGGCGACGCCGCCGAACAGCGCGAACAACTTGAGGACACCGTACGGGCCGCTCTTCAGGAGGACCGACGAAATGTAGCCGGAGACCGGCGTCGGCGCGGTCGCCGGGTGCATCTGGTAGTCGATGCGTACCGGCAGCATGGCCGCCTTCATCAGCATCCCGAGGAAGACGAGCCCGACCGCCGTGCCGAGCCAAGCGACGTTCATGCCGGCGACGGCCTGGGCGATCGCCTCGAACGCGTAGCTGCCGCTCGCCGTACCGAGCATGGCGACGCCGAGGAACATGAAGCCGGCGCCGACCGTATTGAACATGAAGTACTTCATCGCCTCGCGCCGCGCGTCGCCGGTTTCCTCATGCACCAGCGCGACGTAGAGCGCCCAGCTGCTCATCAGCTCCCAGAAGGCGAAGAAGTTGAAGAAGTCGCGGCTGCCGGCCATGCCGATCAAGCCCGCCATGAGCAGCGAGAACGCCGCGTAGAAGCGATGCTGCGCGTGGCCGTGCGCCATGTAGCCGGTCGCGTAGGCCATGTTCAGCGTGCCAACGCCGGCCACCAGCAGGGCGAAGGCGAAGGACAGCGTGTCGTAACGCTCCGGCTGGCCGAGGATGGCGACGAAAGCCGCCGCCGGAACCACGATCGCCAGCTTCGCCGCGGCCGACGGATTGACCTTGCCGAGCAGCCAGACGGCGACGGCGCCGACGGTGGCAATCGCGGTCGCGATCGGCCACGAGATCGTGACCGCGGGCAGCGCGACCGGCAGCAATCCGGCGCGAGCGGCGAGAAGGTCGCCGACGGCCTGCACGGCGCCGAGCTGGTAGCTCGGATCGATGCCGCCGAAGACGATCGCGGCCGCGAGGACGCCGAGCGCCAGCAACATCGAGGCCGGCGCCTCCTTGACCGCCGTTCCCTTGTACTGCTGGAAGAAGAGCACGCGGACAACGCGCAGGTAATAGAAGGCGGCGACGACGCTGCCGACCAGGATCAGTGCCGCGACATCGACCCAGCCGGCGGCCGCGGCGGCGGAGATCATCATGAACTTGCTGATGAATCCGGAGAACGGCGGCAGGCCCATGATCGAAATGGTCGCCAGCGCGTAACACCCGGCGGTGAAGGGCATCACCTTGCCGAGCCCGGCGAGCTCCTTGATCTGGCGCTTGCCGCTTTGCAGGATGAAGGCGCCGGCCGCGAAAAAGAGCAAGGTCTTCATCACCGCGTGATTGCTCACGTGCATGAGGGCCGACGACGTCGCGAGCATCGTGCCGATGCCGAGAATGGCACCGATCTCGCCGATCTGCGCCAGCGTCGAGTAGGCCAACATGCGCTTGATCTCGGTCTGCAACAACGCCATCACTTCGCCATAGATCAGCGTGAGGCAACCGAGGACGACCAGCACGAGACCGGGATCGAAGCCGGCGAAGGAAAAGCGCGACAACGCGGCGGCGCCGAACACGAGGTAGAGCACCTTGACGATGCCGAAGATCCCCGCCTTGGTCAGGATGCCGGAGAGCGGTGCCGAGATCGACGACGGCGCTTCCGGGTGCGCCAGCGGAAGCCAGGAATGCAGCGGGAAGAAGCCGGCCTTGACGGCAAAGCCGACGAAGAGGCAGAACGTGGCGAGCATGCCGACGGCCGGACTGATCTGGCCGATCTGCTCCGCCACGGTGGCGAACTCGAAACTGCCGACCTGCGCATGCACGAGCAGGATGCCGAAGTGCATGACATAAGCCCCCGACGCGCACATCAGGAAGTACACCATCCCGGCCTTGAGCGCCCGCTGCGTCTGCTCATGCACGACCAGCAGGTAGGAGCTCCAGGTCATCAGCTCCCAGAACACATAGAAGTTGCCGAACTCGTGCGCCGTCGCCAGCCCGAGCAGCGAGCCGATGAGCAGAAAGACGAAGAAGATGTAGCGGTTGGTCTGCTCGGCGTGCTTCATGTAGCCGCGCGAGTAAAGAACAACGAGGAAGGCGATGCCGACGAAGACGAGCGCGAAGAGCCGCGAGACCGGATCGAGCCCGTCGGCCTGCACCGTCATCACCAGGGTCACGGCGGCGATCAGCAGTGCCGCCGCGTCGCGCCCGCGCGTCGAGACCCGTCCGATCGCGTAGAGGACGAAGGCGCCTAGATAGGGCACCAGCACCAGCATCGACCACGGCGACTCGAATTGCGGCACCTGCGTCACATCGAGCACGCCGGCCATGGCCGCGGCCTGATGCAGGAAAGGTTCCGGCCAGATGCTCATATAGATCGTCAGCACGGTGAGCAGCCCGATCGGGACGGCCAGCCAGGACGGCGCCCCACGCAACTCGATCTTGTCTGCGGCCGGTTGCAGGCACACGCGCTGGATGATGACGATGTAGTACACCGCCGCGATGATGCTGGCGAGCGTGCCGACCGCCGCCAGCAGCCACTGGCCCTGCTCGATCGCCGCGTAGAGCACCAGGAACTTGCTGAACGAGCCCTTGAACGGTGACAGCCCCATGACCGAGAACATGCCGAAACCGAACAGCGTCGCCGCCATCGGCATGCGCTGGCCGCTGCCGACCAGATCGTCGAGTTTGGCGGAACCGGTGCGCCGGATCAGCCACCACGCGGTCAGGATCACCAGGCCGCGCATCACGGCCTGGTAGCCCAGATGCATGAGCGCGCCGGCATCACCCGCCGAACCGCCGAGCCCGATGCCAAGCAGTACGTAACCGACTTCGGCGATCGTCGAGACGACGATCAGCCGAGGCAGGTGACGCAATGAGAGCAAGGCCAGCACTTCGCCGAGCAAGAGAACGATTGCGCCGAGCCAGGCCACCAAGGCAGGGTCGAAGCTTGTGGAAGCGAGCATTTGTGAATCCCCTCTTTCAAGTCTTGATCAGTCAGGCGGAACGGCAGATCCGCTTCAAGGTGTTGCGTTGGCTGCAGTATCAAAGTTGAAAAACGGGGCAGCAATGCAAAGTGGAGAAATGAAAAATCGATTGTGTCAATTTGTGACAGAGCTATTTTTGGACGCTTGAAGGCATCGTCACGGCGCTCTCCGTCGCGTAAAAAGACGCCATGGAGAATCCGGGAACGGCCGGAACGGAGAGATTCAAATGCACGAAACAGCCATCGTCACCGGACTCATGCGCATCATCGAAACGCAGGCGGCGCGCCACGGCACGACGCGCGTGAACAAGGTGCGGCTCAAGGTCGGGAGGCTCCGCGCGGTCGAACCGCAGCAGCTGTCGTCCTGCTTCGAGATGTTTGCGGAAGGCACCGTCGCCGAGGGTGCCGAACTGGTCATCGACGTCGTGGAGGTACGCGGACGCTGCCGCGCGTGCCGGCACGAGTTCGATATCCCGCGCTTTCGTTTCGAGTGCCCGGCGTGCGGCGGAAACGACATCGAGGTAACGCAGGGGCAGGAGCTCTATATCGAGAGTTTCGAGGCGGAGTGCGGCCCGGTGCCGCCCGCACCGATTGATCCGGCGAGGTGATGCTTGAAGTCCGTTCGCCTTGAGCCTGCCGAAAGGCAACGGGCTTCGACCGGCTCAGCCCGACCGGAAGTCGAGGCGCCTTCGCGCCGGATCAACGGCCATGACTGAGCTGCAGACGGGAATGAACGGGGTCTGTACCGAAATGACACAGCGTGTTTGCCGAACAGGCCAATACGTTGATTCCCGATCCGGCGAAATGAATACTGTGCCCCATCGATAAACAGGCAAGCACCGCGTGCCCGACCAGAGGGGTGCCGTCATGGATTACATCTCGATTGCTGACACATCTGCTCAACCGCCCGCCCCGCGGCTGATGGATGCGTTCGGCCGCAGGATCACCTATCTACGCCTGTCGCTGACCGACCGCTGCAACCTGCGCTGCCGGTACTGCATGGGCCAGGACGTGAAGTTCCTGCCCAAGGCCGACGTGCTGACGCTGGAGGAAATGGAGCGCCTCTGCGCGGCCTTCATCCGGCTCGGCGTGCGCAAGCTGCGGCTGACCGGCGGCGAGCCGCTGCTTCGTCCCAACGTCATGCTGTTCATCGAACGCATCGGCGCCTACGTCCAATCCGGTGATCTCGACGAACTGACGCTCACCACCAACGGCACCCTGCTCGCCGGCCATGCATCGGCGCTCGCGGCCGCCGGCGTACGCCGCGTCAATGTCTCGCTCGACACGCTCGACGCGGCCGGCTTCCGCGAGATCACCCAGCGCGACGCGCTGGCCGACGTGCTCGCCGGCATCCATGCGGCACGCGCCGCCAAGCTGGCGGTACGCATCAACGTCGTGGCGATGGCCGGCGTCAGTGATGCCAACTACGACCGCATGATCCGCTGGTGCGGCGCGCACGGTTGCGACATGGCGCTGATCGAGCTGATGCCCTTCGGCAACCAGGAATCCAGCCTGTATCAACCGCTCGACCCGGTCCACGCGCGCCTGGCCGAGCGCTGGACGCTGACGCCGGCGCGCCAGAAGACGAGCGGCCCCTGCCGCTACTGGCACATCGGCGAAACCGGCCACCGCATCGGCTTCATCACGCCGATGAGCCACGGTTTCTGCAGCGCCTGCAACCGCGTCCGCGTGACCTGCACGGGTCGCCTCGTGCCCTGCATGGCACAGCACGGTGACGTGGATTTGCGCCCGGCGCTGCGCCAGTCCGAAGCCGACGACGTGCTGGAGGCCGCCATCCTCGCGGCCATCGAAGCCAAGCCGGAAGGCCACCAGTTCAAGGTGGGCGGCAGTCACGGCAGCGCCCAGCGCATGTGGCAGATGGGCGGCTGAACGTTGACCAATCATGATGATCCAACCCTGCGGCCAAGGCGCCGCCAACCGAGGAAACAACCATGTGTGATAACTGCGGCTGTAGCGTGACCGATGCCAACCGGCACTTGCTGGACGGTGACGGGTCGCACACGATTGAAGTGCTGGAAAACCTGTTGCACGAGAACGATGCGCAGGCCGACCACAACCGCGCGCACTTCGACGAGTACGGCGTCCTCGCCATCAACATCATGTCCGGACCGGGCAGCGGCAAGACCAGCCTGCTCGAACGCACGATTCAGATGCTGCCGCCGGATGTTCAGGTCGCCGTGATCGAGGGCGACCTCGAGACCGAGAACGACGCCGAGCGCATTCGCCGCCACGGCGTCCCGGCGGTCCAGATCACGACCGGCATGGCCTGTCACCTCGACGCGCACATGGTCCACCACGCCTTGCACGACCTCCGGCTCGAAGGCCTCGACATCCTGTTCATCGAGAACGTCGGCAATCTCGTCTGCCCGGCCAGCTTCGACATCGGCCAGCACTGCAACGTCATCCTGCTCTCGGTGACCGAAGGCGACGACAAGCCGTCGAAGTACCCGATCATGTTCCGCGCCGCCGACCAGACGCTGATCACCAAGACCGATCTGGCGCCGCACATCGAGGAGTTCTGCATTGCCCGCGCGCGCGCCAACATCACGGCGATTCGCGGCGACCTGCCGATCATCGAGCTTTCGTCGAAGACCGGCGACGGCTTCGATCAGTGGATCGAGTGGCTGCTCCAGTGCGTCGCCGAGCGCCGGCTCGAAGCCGAAGCGCAGCCTGGCTGAGTCGCCTGTCCGAAGGTCGCCGGCCATGACATCGCTTACGCCCGAAGCGCGCGCGCGCCGCGTCATCGAACGCTGTGCAGGCTGCGGCCACTGCCGCGACCTGATGGAGGACGCATCCTGCCTGTTCATGCCGGAACTCTTCCGGCTATCCGATCGAGAAGCCGCCGGCGGCGAGCCGATCTTGCCGGACGAAATGAAGCTGCTGATCGGCCTCTGCAATACCTGCGGCATCTGCCCTTGCGTCCCGGTGCAGACGTGGATACACGAAGCGCGCGATGCCTTCGTCGAGCGCGACGGCCTGCCCCGGACCACCCGCCTGATCGAGGACGTGCAGCGCATCGGCCACCTCGGCGGCGCCCTGCCCCGGCTGGCCAACGCCGTCACCGGGCAAGGCGTGCTCGCAAAGGGCGTCAAGCGCGTGATCGGCATCCATCCGGATCGCCGCTTGCCGCGCTTCCCGCAGGAAGGTTTCACGGCCTGGGCTAACGAACGCGGCCTGACGAAAAAGCCGACGACGAGCGGGCGCAAGGTGGCCTACTTCGTCGGCTGCACGGCGCGCTACTTCTTCCCCGAGGTCGCCAAGGCCACCATCGAGGTGCTCCAGCACAACGGCGTGGCCGTGTACCTGCCCGAACAGCAATGCTGCGGCATGCCGACGCTGCTCGAGGGTGATCGGAAGTTCACCTTCGCGCGGGCGCACTTCAACGTCGCGCAGCTCACGCAATGCGTCGCCGAAGGTTTCGACATCGTCTGCTCCTGCCCGACCTGCGGCTACCTCCTGAAGTCGATGCTGAGCGACGGCGCGCAGTATTCGGCGGATTACCGCGCCCTCGTCGAACAGCTCGCCGGCGAGGCCAAGGGCGACATGGAAGCGGTCAGCCGCCGCATGGCGCGCGACGACGACGCCTTCACCGGCCGAACCAACGGCCGCTCGGCGCATGGCCGTCAGCCGTGGATGCTCGGCATGGTGCCGTGGAAGGTGTTCGCCGATCAGGGCTACTTTGCGGAGATCAGCGGACTGGATCGCCTGCGCGTAGCCAATCACACCTACGACCTCGGCGAATACCTGCGTTCGCTCCACGAGGCCGGCGAACTCCGGCTTGACTTCGCTCCGGCCGCCGGCCGGATGGCGTACTTCGCGCCCTGCCACCAGCGCCAGCAGGGCATCGGCCAGCCCTGGATCGAACTCTTGCGCCTCCTGCCCGGGCTGCGCATCGAGACGATCGGCGACGGTTTCGATTGCTGCGGCCAAGGGGGTCTTCTCGGCGTCAAGAAGGACTATCACGAGACCTCGCTGAAGATCGGCGCCCGCTTGTTCGACAAGATCAACGCCGCCGCGCCGGGGAGGATGACCACCGACTGCCTGAGTTGCCGCATCCAGTTCCAGGAACGGCTACCTGCCGAGGTCTCGCACCCGGTCGAAGTCCTGCGCGACGCCTACCGGCGCGCCCGCACGGCGTCGCCGCAGGACGTCGCGCATCTTGCGCATCCGGAGATGGCATGAGCGTCCCGCCGCGCGCCGCGACCGCGCTCGCCGCCGAACGCATCCGCGTCCGTGGCGTAGTCCAGGGTGTCGGCTTCCGGCCGACGGTCTGGCGGCTGGCGCAGGAACACGGCCTGCACGGCTGGGTGAGCAACGACGGGCAAGGCGTCATCATCCATGCCCGCGGCGCCGCAACGGCGGTCGAGCGCTTTATCCGTGCCCTGCCGCATTGCGCACCACCGCTGGCAAGGATCGAAACCATTGAACGCGAGCCCGTCGCCGACAACGCGGATACCATCGGTTTCCACATCGTCGCCAGCGACGGCGGCCGGATGCGGACCGGCGTTGTCGCCGACGCGGCCACTTGCCCCGACTGCCTGGCCGAGATCAACGATCCGCACGCGCGCCGCTATCGCTATCCCTTCACCAACTGCACGCACTGCGGACCGCGCCTCTCGATCATCGAGGCCATCCCCTACGATAGGGCGACGACGACGATGCGCAGTTTTCCGCTGTGTCCGGCCTGCGCGGCGGAGTACGCGAATCCGGCTGACCGCCGCTTCCACGCCCAGCCCATCGCCTGCCCGGACTGCGGTCCGCGCGTCTGGCTGGAGAGTGCCGACGGGCAGCCGTTCGGCGACGACGCACGGCGCGGACAGCCATTGCGTTACCCGATACCTACCCAGGCGCGGACGCTCGCCGGCGCCGCCCGCTTGCCCATCGCCGCGCGGTTTCCGGCGATGGCCGCGATCGCCGCGGTCGATGCCGTTGACGCGGCTTCTACGCTGATCGAGCGTGGCTATATCGTCGCGATCAAGGGATTGGGCGGCTTCCAGCTCGCCTGCGACGCCGGCAACGAGGGTGCCGTCACGCGGCTGCGCCAGCGCAAGCAGCGCGAGCGCAAGCCGTTTGCGCTGATGGCGCGCGACCTCGATGCGGTGCGCCGTTACGGCGCGGTGAGCGAAGCGGAAGCCGCGCTCCTCGCCAGCCCGGCCGCCCCAATCGTGATCCTCGAACGGCACGGCGCCGAACGCCTCGCCGCCGACGTCGCGCCCGGCATGGCAACACTCGGCTTCATGCTGCCGAACACGCCGCTGCATTACCTGCTGCTGCAACGGATGACGCGACCGATCGTCTTGACCAGCGGCAATCTCAGCGACGAGCCGCAATGCATCGACAACGGCGACGCGCGCGACCGGCTGTGCGGCATCGCCGACTTCTTCCTGATGCACGATCGCGGCATTGCCCACCGCGTGGATGACTCGGTCGTCCGCGTCATGGCCGGCGCGCCGCGTGTGATGCGCCGCGCCCGCGGCTTCGCGCCGGCGTCGATCCGGCTGCCGGCGGGGTTCGCCGCCGCGCCGCCGATGCTCGCCATGGGCGCCGAGCTGAAGAACACCTTCTGCCTGCTGCGCGACGGCGAAGCCATCCTCTCGCACCACATGGGCGACCTGGCCGATGCGCGCTGCCTGGACGACTACCAGCAGTCGCTCGCGTCCTATCAGGCGCTGTTCGAGCACGACGCGCAAGCCATCGTCGTCGACCGCCACCCCGAGTACCTGTCGCGCAAGTTCGGCCTGGCACTCGCCGAGTCGCGGGGCATCGCCTGTGTCGAGGTGCAACACCATCACGCGCACCTCGCCGCGTGCATGGCCGAGAACGGTCTCGACCCCGATACGCAGCCGGTGCTCGGTATCGCGCTCGACGGGCTGGGTTTCGGCGACGACGGCACGCTGTGGGGCGGCGAGTTCCTGCTCGCCGATTACCGCCAGAGCCGGCGGGTTGCCCGCCTGCGTCCGGCGGCGATGCCGGGCGGTGCGCAGGCCGTCCATGAACCGTGGCGCAACACCTACGCGCAGCTGATGCAGCACGTGGGCTGGAATCAGTTCGTCGCGCGTTACGGCGACCTGAGTCTTTGCCACTTCCTCGCCGCCCAACCGCGCGATCTGCTCGACACCATGATCGCGCGCGGCATCAACAGTCCGCTCGCCAGTTCCTGCGGCCGGCTGTTCGACGCCGCCGCCGCGGCGGCCGGTGTCTGCTGCGAACGCGCCTTGTACGAAGGTCAGGCGGCGGTCGAGTTGGAAACGCAGATCGACCGCCACGCCCTGGCGCACGAAAGCGACGCGCTCGCCTACCCGTTTGCCGTCGCGCGCGCAGACGAGAGCGGGCTCGTATCGATCGACCCTGCCCCGATGTGGACCGCGCTGCTCGACGACGTGCAACGCGCCGTACCGTTGCCGCTGATCGCCGCCCGTTTCCACAAGGGGCTGGCCATCGGCCTCGTCGATACGGTCCTGGCCCTCAGCTTGCGGCATCCGGAAGTACAAGCCGGCGGCGCGGTCGCCCTGTCCGGTGGCGTCTTCCAGAACCGCGCCCTGCTCGAACAGGTCGCCATGCGTCTTGGGCAACGCGGATTCAGCGTCATCACGCACCATCAAACCCCGTTCAACGACGGCGGGCTGGCGCTCGGTCAGGCGGCCATCGCCGCGGCGCGATCGCTGCCGGCCGCAACGGCGGCCAACGATTCCTAGGAGAACACCATGTGCCTCGGCATTCCCGGACAAATCGTCGACATCATCGATGCCGACGCCAAGCTGGTCACCGTTGACGTCGGCGGCGTCCGGCGCGCGATCAACGTTGCCTTCATCGTCGACAAGGATCATCCGGTCGACGCCTGCGTCGGCGACTGGGTCCTCGTGCACGTCGGTTTCGCGATGATCCGCATCGACGAGCAGGAGGCCGCCGCGACGCTTGCCCTCTTGCGTGAGATGGGCGAGTACCAGACCGAGATCGACACCATGCAGGCCTCGGCGGCCTGAATCACCGGCGAACCAGGGACACAACCATGAACCCGAGAACCTTGGCTAAGCCACAGAGACACAGAGAACACCGAGGAAGAACAAAGCCTTATGGCGTCGCAGGTATTCACCCGCCGGGTGAGTCGTCCGATGCCAATGACCGGCTGATTCTTCGCCTTTCTCTGTGCCTCTGTGTCTCTGTGGTGAGGGGTTTGGGATGAAGTACGTTGACGAATTCCGCGACCCGGATAAGGCGCAGACGCTATCGCGGGAGATCCACGCGCTGGTGCGCCGCATCGGCCGCACCCGGCACGACCCGCTGCAGATCATGGAAGTCTGCGGCGGTCACACGCATTCGATCTTCCGCTACGGCATCGCGCAGTTTCTCCCGGAAGAAGTCGAGTTCGTGCATGGCCCCGGCTGCCCGGTCTGCGTCCTGCCAATGGGGCGGGTCGACGATTGCGTGGCGCTGGCCGAACTTCCAAAGGTCATCTTCACCACTTTCGGCGACGCCATGCGCGTGCCGGGATCAAAGAAAAGCCTGCTCAAGGCCAAGGCCGACGGCGCCGACGTGCGCATGGTCTACTCGCCGCTTGACGCGCTCAAGCTGGCCAAGGCGAACCCCGACCGCGAGATCGTCTTCTTCGGCCTCGGCTTCGAGACGACGATGCCGAGTACGGCCATGACCGTTCTGCAAGCGAAGGCCGAGAACGTCACCAACTTTTCGCTGTTCTGCAACCACATCACGATCATCCCGACACTGCGCGCCATCCTGGATTCGCCCGACCTCAACATCGACGGCTTCCTCGGGCCGGGGCACGTGAGCATGGTCATCGGTTCGCGGCCATACGAGTTCATCGCGCGCGACTTCAACAAGCCGATCACGATCGCCGGCTTCGAACCGCTCGACGTGCTGCACTCGGTCTGGATGGTGCTCAACCAGATCGCCGAGGGCCGCGCCGAGGTCGAGAACCAGTACGGCCGGGTCGTGCCGCGCGACGGCAACCGGCTGGCGCTCGACGCCGTCAACGAGGTCTTCGAGGTCCGCGAGTTCTTTGAATGGCGCGGTCTGGGGTCGATCGACTATTCCGGCGTACGGATGCGCGAAGCGTATGCGGCATTCGACGCGGAGCGCAAGTTCGCCGTCCCCAACCTCAAGGTGGCCGACCCGAAGTCGTGCCAGTGCGGCAACGTGCTCAAGGGATTGATCAAGCCCAGGCAGTGCAAGGTGTTCGGCACCGCGTGCTCGCCCGAAACGCCGCTCGGCGCATTGATGGTCTCGACCGAAGGGGCGTGCGCCGCCTACTACAACTACGGGCGCATCGACACCACCGGCCTCAAACGACCAACTGCCGTTGCCCCGGAGAAAACAGCATGACGACACCCGAAGACCCGCAAGGCATCCGCCGCCGATCCGGCAAACTGCGCGACAGCCACATCAACCTGGCGCATGGCAGCGGCGGCAAGGCGATGCGCGACCTGATCGAGGATGTCTTCGTCGGTGCCTTCGACAACCCGCTGCTGTCGGCGCTCGAAGACCAGGCGGTGTTTCCGCTCGCCGATCTGGCGCGTCACGGCAACCGGCTGGCCTTCACCACCGACACCTTCGTCGTCGACCCGCTATTCTTTCCGGGCGGCGACATCGGCACGCTGGCCGTCGCCGGGACGGTCAATGACCTGGCGATGAGCGGCGCGAAACCGCTCTTCCTCTCCTGCGGCATGGTGCTTGAGGAAGGCTTGCCGGCCGACGTCCTGCGCCGCGTGGTCGCCAGCATGAAGCGCACGGCCGAGGCGGCGGGCGTCGCCATCGTCACCGGCGACACCAAGGTCGTCGAACGCGGCGCCGCCGACAAGCTCTTCATCAACACCGCCGGCGTTGGCGTCGTGCCGGAAGGCATCAACATCTCGGCCCGCAACGCGCAGGCCGGCGATGCGATCATCATCAACGGCCACCTGGGCGACCACGGCACGGCGATCCTGATCGCACGCAACCAGCTCGGCGTGGAGTGCGCGGTCGAGAGCGACTGCCAGCCACTCGGCGGGCTCGTCGTGGCGATGCTGGCCGCCTGCCCCGACATCCATTGCCTGCGCGACGCGACCCGTGGCGGCGTCGCCACGGTGCTCAACGAGTTCGCCGAGAGTTCCAACGTCGCCATGCGCATCCAGGAATCCGCGCTACCGATGCGCGAAGAGGTCAAGGGCGCCTGCGAGATCCTCGGCCTGGACCCGCTCTACCTGGCCAACGAAGGCAAATTGTTGGCCGTCGTTCCGGGCGACCACGCCGATCAGGTGCTGGCCGCCATGCGCGCGCACCCGGCCGGCCGATACGCCGCGATCATCGGCGAAGTCGGCGAGGCGCCGGCCGGTGTCGTCGTGCTGCACACGCAGTTCGGCGGCCAACGCATCGTCGACATGCTGGTCGGCGAGCAACTGCCGCGCATCTGCTGACGGCGGGAAAACAACAGATTCAACCTAAACCCCTCACCACAGAGACACAGAGACACAGAGACACAGAGAAGAGCGAGAAACCAACCCGTTATCTGCTCCAGATGATTCACCCGACGGATGAGCGCCAGCAACGTCGTAAAGCCTTGTTCTTCCTCTGTGTTCTCTGTGTCTCTGTGTCTCTGTGTCTCTGTGGTTCAACTGAGGTGTTCAGGTTCAAAGAACACCCGGCTTTTCCGGGAACGATGCCGGGCAGATAATGAGCACGAAACAAAAGCGCTTTTGATGACAAGCAAGAACCAGCACTTAAACACTCAGGGCAAGGGGAAATCATGAACATCTTCAAGAAGCCGTGGAACAAGGGGCCAGCCGGCGTATGCACATTGCAGAGCCGTTCCGGCGAACTCGCGGCGGCGTTGTCGGGCGTCACTTTCCGGCCCACGTTCATCGCCGGTTTCGTCTCGCCGCACGTCGAGATCGAGGCTGTGGCGCAGACCGTTCGCAACCGCTTTCCCGGTATTCCGATCATGCTGTGCAGTACGGCCGGCGAGTTGTGTTCATCCGGCGGCGGCGTTTATTGCCCGACCGAGCAGCATTGGGACCGCGTCGTCCTGCAATGCTTCGACGAGTCGCTCATCGCGCAGGTCAAGACGGTCGCCATCCCGCTCGGTTCGGAAGACTTGCGCAACGGCCAGCGCACCGCTTCCACCGGGGAACGGGTCGCGCGTATCGCACGCCAGCTCGAGAGCCTGTCGGTCGACATGGACATCGATCACCGCAACACGCTGGCCTACGTGCTGATCGACGGCCTCTCCCTGTCCGAGTCCTTCTTCATGGAAGCGCTCTACGACTCGGGGCGGTTTCCCTGCCTGTTCGTCGGCGGATCGGCCGGCGGCAAGCTCGACTTCCAGCATACGTGGATCCACGACGGCCAGAAGAAGCTCGAGAACCACGCGCTGGTCGCCTTCCTGAAGGTCGCCGAGGACGTCCGTTTCGGCGTATTCAAGAGCCAGAACTTCGAGGTCACGCCGACCGTCTTTCATGTCATTCGCGCCTCGCTGACCGAACGTTACGTGAGCCACGTCATTGCCCGAACCGGGCGCGTCGTCCCCTTCATCGAGGCGCTCTGCGAAAGCCTGCATTGTTCCGCCAACGAGTTGGAGAAGAAGCTGGGCGAATACTCGTTCGCGATCCGCGTCGGGAAGGAGATCTTCGTGCGCTCGATTTCGCGAATCGACCACGACACGAGCCGCGTTCACTTCTTCTGCGACATCGCGCCTGGCGAGGAACTGGTGCTCGTCCGCCGAACCGGCTTTGTGGACAGTACTGAACGCGATTTTCGCGAGTTCATGAAGAACAAACCCGGCGCACCGGTCGCCGGCATCCTCAACGACTGCATCCTGCGCCGGCTTTACAACGAGAAGGAGCTCTCGGGCGCCGCACACATCTTCGGCAAGACCCCGCTGGCCGGCTTTTCCACGTTCGGCGAAATCCTCGGCCTCAACCTGAACCAGACGCTGACCGCCATCTTCTTTTTCAGGACGGCCAACGGCGCCGACTTCCGCGACAGCTATGTCGACAACTTTGTCGCGCACTACGGCGACTTCAAGGCCTTCTTCCTGCGCCGCCAGATCGGCAAGCTGTCGGGGCTCGCCCGCGTCATGGCGCAACAGATCGCCGACTACAAGAACCAGGAGTTCGCGGCACAACTCGACCCGGAAGTTTTCGACCAGAGCATGAAAGCCGTCGCCATCGGCCTGAACGACCTTGGCCAGACGCTGCAGGAAGCGCGCGACCAGCGGCTCGACACCGCCGCGCAACTCGGCAACTGCTCGAACGACCTGTATGCCTCGGTCGAAAGTCTGTCGGCGAGCGTGAGGGAAGAGAACGCCGTGGTCCGCGACGCCACGCAGACCGTCGATCAACTGGCGCACGAAGCCGCCGACTCGGCCACCAGCGCACGCAGCCTTTCGGAAGCCAGCCGACGCATACGCGGCGTCGTCGAAATGATCCAGCAGATATCGGACCAGACCAACCTGCTCGCGCTCAACGCCGCGATCGAAGCCGCGCGTGCGGGCGAAGCGGGGCGCGGCTTCGCCGTGGTGGCCGACGAAGTGCGCAAGCTCGCCGAGAAGACGCGGACAAGCGCCGGTGAAATAGGCACCGACATCGCCACGCTCGCTGCGAACATCGGCGACGTCGCCGAGCGGATCGACCAGCAATCGAACAACGTCGCAAAGGTCGCCGACATGCTGAAGACGATCGAGAACTTCAGCGAGCGCACCTCGGAAACCGCCATGCACACCAAGACGGTCGCCGACACGCTCCAGCACCTGACGAAGTAGCAGCGACCGCCCCGGTCGAGCAAGCCGGGGCGACAAGACGAAACGCTGACGTGTGCTCCCGCTGGCTCAGCGGGACCGGCCGCAGGACACGATCACCGCCACCAGCGCCTTCATCCTCGGCGAGGATGGCGCGCCCGAAGACTTCGACGCCGGGATGTCGGCGAAGTCGAAGGATAACCGCGGCGGCGCCTGAAGTTCGCTTAACGAAAGTTGCCGTCCGTTTTCAGCAACCGCGCTCATTCAGCATTGGAGAACCCCGCTGGTGCCACACGGGATACGCAGGCGCCTGGTCGCTGGCCTGATTGAGTCGTGCGATCTGGTCCGGACTCAGTGCCCAACCGACGGCACCGAGGTTATCGATGAGTTGTGCTTCGTCGCGCGCGCCGATGATCACACTCGAAACGCTGGGCCGCTGCAGGAGCCAGTTGAGCGCGATCTGGGGAATGGTCTTGCCGGTTTCGGCGCTCACGACGTCGAGCGCGTCGATGATGCGGAAGAGTCTCTCCTCGTCGTAGTGCGGCCCGGTGCCGGCGATGTCATGCGCGCGCATGCCGGGCTTGGCCGGCTGGCCGCGCCGGATTCTTCCGGTGAGCTTGCCCCAGCCGAGCGGGCTCCAGACGACGGCGCCGACGCCCTGATCGACGCCGAGCGGCATCAGTTCCCACTCATAGTCGCGGTTGAGCAGCGAGTAGTAGGCCTGGTGCGCGACGTAGCGCGGGTAGCCGTAACGGTCTGACGTGGCCAGCGACTTCATCAAGTGCCAGCCAGAGAAGTTCGAGCAGCCGATGTAGCGGATCTTGCCAGCGCGGACGAGTTGGTCGAGCGTGGCGAGCGTTTCTTCCACAGGCGTGTTGTTGTCCTGCCCGTGGAGTTCGAAGAGGTCGATGTAGTCGGTGCCGAGGCGTTGCAGCGCTTTGTCGACGGCGTCGATCAAGTGCTGGCGCGACGAGCCGTAGTCGTTCGCCCCATCGCCGGCCGGGAAGGTCGCCTTGGTCGAGATCAACAGGCGATTGCGTTTGCCCTTGATTGCCGAGCCGAGGATCTGCTCGGCCAGCCCGTTGGAATAGACGTCGGCGCTGTCGAACAGGTTGACGCCGTGGTCGAGGCAGATGTCGACGAGGCGCGCGGCGCCGGCCGCATCCGTGCTACCCCAGGCCTTGAAGAAGTCGTTTCCACCGCCGAAGGTGCCCGTGCCGAAGCTGAGGGCGGGTACGCGCAGGCCGGATTTTCCGAGACGCCGATAGTCCATGTTCAGTTCTCCTGGGTTGAGTTCTCTGATTGCGGTCGTTACGACCGAAGGTCATCCCGCGAACGACCGCTCTCTCAGCCGCGCCGGATGGAAGAACGCAGCGAGGACGAAGGTCATCGCCAGGGTGGGCAAAGCGGCGCCCCATTGCGGCATCCAGTGGGCGAGCCCATGGTAGGTCGCGATCCCGCCCACCCACATCGACGCCGACGCCCAGTCGACCTTGCATTGCGCCGGGGCGAAGCTCGGTTGGCCCGTGCCCAGACGACCGAGGATGACGCCAAACAACGGGACGAAGATCGAGCTCAACGTCAGCAGGAACGGTTCAAGGCTGTGCATGGGCAGCACAAGCGCCAGCCCGGTGCTGAGCAGCGCAAGCCCCAGCCCCCACCGGCGGATGGAGATCGCCGGCTTGATGCTGTGCGCCGAGACTGCGCTCGAATAGACGTCGCCGTAGGCGTTGTCGATCTCGTCGACGAGAATCAGGCTCAGGGCGATGAGGCCGCCTTGCGCGAGCAGTAGCGAGCTGACGAGGTTGGCATCCGGCTGTGCAACGCTCACGACCATCACGCCGAGGGCATAACACCAGATATTGGCGATCGCGTAGCCAACCCAGGTGCCGCTCAGCGCACCGCGGCCCGAGCGGCCGTGGCGGGCGTAGTCGGCGACGAGGGGCAACCACGAGACCGGCATGGCGATCACCAGGTCCATGGCCGAGAGCAGCCCCATGCTGCCGTCGCCGGATCGCGCCCAGAAGGCATCCAGCCCCTGGCTGCTGAGCTGCCCGCCGAACTGCCAGGTCAGCCAAAGGAGCGAGGCGATCACTAGCGGCAAGCCAAAGCGACCGATGATCTTGCGCACGAGCCGGGTCATGGAACCGGCCAGCAGGACGGTCAGCACCGCGCCCCACAACAGCGTGGTAATGACCGTGCCGCCGGTGCCGTCGAGTTCCAGACCCAAGGATTGCTTGCCGATGGCCGCCGTGCCGTCGCGCATGACGACGAGCTCGAAGGTCGTCCAGCCAATCAGCTGAACGATGTTCAGGATTACGGGCAGGCGGGCGAAGTGGCTGCCAAAGGTGGCGCCCATCAGTCCAGCGCTGGAGAGGCCGCTATCGCAGCCAAGCTTGGCGGTCCACGCCAGCAGTCCGGAGCCGACGATCGAGCCGAGCACGATGGCGAAGAGGGCGTCGCGGCTCCCGACGGCCGGCACCAGATAGGCGCCGATCTGGATGACCAGCAAGCCTACGCCGAGACTGAACCAGAGCGAGGCGTGTTCATGCCAGTGGAAAACGCGATCCGTATCGGCGACCGGTGTAAGCGCCTTGTTGTGTGAGGAAGACATAGGTGCGGGGACTTTCTTTGCGATTGAAGGGCAGAACTATTGATTCGGCAGAATATGTTTGAACTCGTCACCCCGGCGAAAGCCGGGGTCCGGGGGATACATCGTGGCCGTTACTGGATTCCGGCTTTCGCCGGAATGACGGCACCTCGCTGCTTCACCGTCCCGGATCAACAAACCGAGATCGGAGGCTACATTACTTGAGCGGGACGCTCAACTAACGCGAGCAACGACAGGCGTCGTACGGATGCTCCCCACCCCGGCGCGGCTGGTCGGCCTACTCCGCTGGCATGCTCAGCGCGCGTCGATACCGAGGAAATCCATTACCGCGGCAATGAACACCAGCGGGTGCGTCGGGCAACCGGGAACATAGAGCGCTGGTTTGAAGGTTGCCAGGAAGCTGCGGTCAACCTCGGCGCACTCGGCGAACACGCCGCCCGAAATCGCGCAAGCGCCCATGGCGATCACCAGCTTCGGCTCGGGCATTGCGTCCCAGCAGATCTTCAGCGCTTCGACCATGTTGCTGCTGATCGGTCCGGTGAGCACCAGTCCGTCGGCGTGGCGCGGCGATGCCACCATGTCGATGCCATAACGGCCGAAGTCGAAGTTCACATTGCCCACGGCATTGAGTTCCATCTCGCAGCCATTGCAGCCGCCAGCCGACACCGAACGCAGTTTGAGCGAGCGGCCGAAACGCTTGCGCATTGCCGCGTTCGCCTTGATCGGGTCGATCTCGGGATGCTCGGCGCTGATCGTCAGCCCCTCGCGCGTGGTTGAACCGAGCTTCACGTCGCCGTTGAAAGCAATCTTCTGCGTGGGGCACGCCGACTCGCAGTCGCCGCAAAGCACGCAGCGTCCAAGATCGATCTGCAGCGGCTCAAGCGCAATTGCGCGACTCGGGCAAACCTCGGCACAGGCGCGGCACGGGCTGGCGCAGACTGCATCGGCGATCACCGGCTTGCCGCGAAAACCACCTGGGACCGCCGCCCGAAGATCGGGGATGAACTGGGAGCCCTGGGCTTTGCGTACCGCTATGGATTTGGGGAAGTTGAACATTAGAGGTCGTTTCCGCAGTAGGAAAGATCGAAGCTCTTGTTGCAGATCGGAAAGTCGGAAATCCCATTGTCGCGCACGGCCATCGCCAGGCCGAACCAGTTGGACAGCGACGGGTCCTGCACCTTGTAGTGCAGCAGCTCACCTTGCGCCGAGGTTTCCAACACCTGCACCACCGGCCCACGCACGCCTTCAACTACCGAGACGCAAAGCACATCGGGACGCAGTGGCATGGTGAGCGAAACAGGTTTGGCGCCCTCGCCGGTGAGGTCGAGCTGTTCGTCGTCAAGCACACGGAACAGCCAGGCGAGCGAGGCGTCGATCTCACGCATGCGCACGACCATGCGCGCCCAGCAGTCACCGGACGACTCGGTCACCGATTCCAAAGGGAGAGACTCGTAGAGACGGCCGGGCAATTGGCTGCGCGTATCGAACGCCACACCGCTCGCCCGCCCGGCCACGCCGAGCAGGCCGAGATCCGCAGCCGCCTTCGTGCCGACCACGCCGGTACCGCGGAATCGCGCCTTGACGCTCAATGCCGAGCACATCAGGTCGTTGATCCCGGCGAGGTCGCGGGCGAAATCGGTGAGCGTCCTGCGCAAATCTTCGCGCAGGCCGCCGCCCAGCCCCTTGGTCAGCCACGGGCGCAGCCAGCCGCGACCGAAGCGGTTGCCGGAAACGCGCTGGCTGGCATTGATCACCGCCGTGCGCAAGCGACCGTAGGTGCCGGTTCCCTGCAGGAAGGCAATGTCCGTCGCCAGTCCGTTGAGCGTGGCGACGTGGATGGCGATTCGCTCCATCTCCAGGGCAATGCCGCGCAGCACCTCGGTCTCGAAGCCCGGCGTCACGCCTGTCAGCGCTTCCAACGCCGACAGGTGGCCCCAAGCGTAGGCGATACACGAGTCGCCGCAGATGGATTCGACGATGGGCGTCAGGCTCATCGGCGGACGCGTGAGCAGCAGCTTCTCGACACCGCGATGCTGGTACCCGAGCTGGATCTCGAGGTGATGAACCTTCTCGCCCAGACACATGAAGCGGAAGTGCCCCGGCTCGATCACGCCGGCGTGGATCGGCCCGACACCGACCTCGTGCACCTCCTGGCCGCGTACCTGGAAGAACGGGTAATCCGCCGTGCGGCGTTGGCGCTCGCCTTCAAAGCGCACCGGCTTGAGCCAGGGATGGCCATCGGGCTGCAGCCCGGTCTGCTCCCATAATTCGCGCTCGTAGATGTGCACGGTGGGATGGCGAACAGTCAGCGACGGATAGTGTTCGCCCGCCTCGGCACGAGCGCGCAGGAATGAGAGTTCGCCGGTCGCGGAAAGCAACACAGCGGTAACGACAACGCCCCTGCCCTCGTCCCCCCGTCCAAACAAGGTAACGAGCCGCTCGCCGCCGTCGAGCCGCGCCGAACACCGCGCGGCAAATTCGGACAGTGGTTGCTCGGGCAGATCGCGCACATCGCGCATGAGAATCGGCTGTGGTGTCGTCATCACACGCCTCCAATCGACACAGCGACCGCGCGCAATAATTGGCTGATCGGTTCCGGCGCATACGTACCCAACATGATGAGGATGCTGACGAAGCCAAGCTTGGGAAGAATCGTCACCAGCGACTCGACGACCGGCGGCCCGGTACGCGTGGGGGCATCCCAAAGCATTGGGAAGATTGCACGGCCGGTGGACACAAAGATGATCGTCAGCATGCCGCACATCACGGTGAAGGCCATCAGATTGCCGGCCTGCACGATGCCCGAGAGAATCAGCATCTCGGCGAGGAAGCTGGCAAAGGGCGGAAAGCCGAGCAAGGCGAAGATGCCGACGGTGAACAGCAAGCCGGTAAAGGGCATGACGCGGATGACGCCGTTGAGTGGCGCGACCTCGTTTGTGCCGTACACCGCCCACATGCGGCCCGAGGTGAGGAAGAGCAGCGACTTCACGAAGGCATTGCTGACGATATAGAGCACGACGCCGTAGGCCGCTGCACCGCCCACCGAAAGCCCCAGCGCGATGACGCCGGACGAACTGACACAGGCGTAGGCGACCAGCCGCTTGTAGTTGCGCACGGCCATGATTTGCACGGCGGCGACGATCAGCGACAGATAACCCATGACCAGAAGTTCCTGCGCGACAAAGCCCATCTCGAATCCGTGGAACACCTGCAGGATGCGGAAGACGGCGACGACGCTGATGTTGTACTGCACCGCCGCGAGCAGCGCGCTGGTACTCGTCGGCGCACGCTCGTAGGTCTCAGGCATCCAGCTGTACAGCGGCGCCAGTCCGAGTTTCCCGCCCAAGCCGAAGAGGACGAAGGCCAGGCCGAGGCGCTGCCAGCCGTCCTTCACCGTCGTCAGCGAAGCGCTGAGCTGGTCGACCTGGAAGTTGATCTCCAGCCCGCGCAGATCGGCCGACTGCGAAAGGCACATGAAGCCGAGGAAGGTGATCGCCAGCGTCATCGCCGAATACAGCAGGTAGCGCCAGGCAGTCGTCTTCGGCGATGGGGAGTTGCCGCGCGCGACCAGCGGCGCCGCGCACAGGGTGCTGAGTTCGATCAGCGCCCACATCAGGATCAGGTGGTTGGAGAGGATGCCGACGTTCATCAGCACCATGAAGACCACCGTCATCGCGGCGCGAAAGCGGATGTCCTGCGCAAACAGCGTCGAAGTGCGCTCGCGCGAGAGCATGTACACGCTGATGCCGAGGAAGACGGTGTTGATCACCAGCACGAACAGGAGCGAGGTTGGGTCGAGCACCAGATAACGTTTGGCGAAGTACAGCGGCAGCTCGTCGAGCGAATGCGTGAGGAAAACGCCGACCGACGCCCCCCAGAGCAGGAGCGCGAAGGCGACGAGGCCGAGCGCGATCGTTCGCGTCGATCCCGCCCCGGCGTTGGCGGGCGATGCGGGAACCATCTCGCCGGTCACGGCGGTGCTGTCGATTGCGCTCATGGCGTCTCTTTCGAAAGGTCGATTTCGCCGCGCTCGGACGGCTTTTCGCCGGCGACGAGCCAGCTACCCACCCACACCGTCAGCACGTACACCGCACTGATCGCCAGATGCACGGTCAGTGGCCACGGTTCGGGCATCAACGTCTCGAACAGGGCGAGCGCGTTTTCCATGAACAGCACGGCGACGAGTTGGGCCTTCGGCTCGTGATTGGTCGAGAGGATGAGAAACGCGATGACGACGGTCGCCGCGACCACGCCGAGCGTCAGCGCGCGCGCATCGGCCCGCGCACCGTCGCCAAACTTGAAGGCGAGGATGATCAGCATGACGGCGATAATCCAGGCGAAGAGGTTCGACGGCATCAGGCTGATGCGCGCATTGGGTTGCTGCTTCAGCGCCCGGCGCAAGAGGTACGGCACCAATACGGCGCGCACCAGCAGCACTTCGAGCCCGACCAGCACGGCGTGCAGCGAGAGTTCTTCCGAGTAGTTGATCGTGATCCAGCCGAGCGCCATGGCCTGCAGAGAGAGCCACGTCGGCGCGGACGAAATCTTGCTGAAGAACACCGGAACGACGGTGGCGATCAGGCAGAAAATCAGGGGCAAAGTCATCAGCTGCTCACTCCAACACCGATTACGACCATGCAGGCGAGCACGGCCAGCGAGGCAATCGAGATGTAACGCGTCACCCAGCGCATCGGCAAACGGGCCGTCAGCGACTCGACGCAGCCGACGAACCCGCCAACACCGATCATCACGGCAAACGAGGTCAGCACGGCGGCGACCGGCATGGTGAGCGGATCGAACGGGTTGACGAGCGCGGCGATCAATCCCGCGTACAGCGTCATCTTCAGCGCGGCGGCGAACTGCATGGCCGCCAGTTCCGGCCCGCTGTGGTCGAGGATCATCACCTCGTGGATCATGGTCAGTTCAAGGTGCGTCAGCGGATCGTCCACCGGCACGCGCGCCGCCTCCGCCTGCAGCAGGATGAGCAGACAGACCACCAGCGGCACGACGAAGATCGCGTAGTACGGCGTGTGGTGCAGATGGCCGATGAGGTCGGCGAAGCTCGTCATTCCGGTCGCCGCACCGGCGGTACCGATAAGCAGGAAGAGTGCGGGTTCGGCGTAGGTCGAGAATGCCGCTTCACGCGCCGCGCCCATGCCCTCGAACGAACTCCCCACATCCATCGCCGAGAGCATCAGCGCGATGCGCGCCAGTCCCATCGCGTAGGCCACGACGATGAAGTCGTGGGAGAACTGCAAGGGCGCGAACTGCCCGAGCATCGGCGCCATGGCCGCGGCGAACACGCCAGCGACCAGCACGATCCAGGCGCCAGCACGGAACAACGCGGTCGCGGTGGTGCTCTCGACCGGCCGCTTGCCGAGCAGTCGCCACAGATCGAAGGCGAACTGGACGATGCGCGGACCCTTGCGCGCCGCCCACCATGATTTGGTCCGATTGACGACGCCGATGATCAGGATCGGCATCGTCAGTACGAAGGCCCAATGGATCAAGGACAGGACGAGCTTCATTGCAGCGCTCCTTCGGCGAGCAGAACCAGCACGGCGATGATCACGACACCGGCGAGGCCGAACGCGAAGGCCAATCGCGGGTCGTCTTCGCGCATCTTTTCGGACAGTTCAGCCGCCGTATCGACACCATGGTCGATCACGTTGTACAAGCGGCGCTCGACGGCGTCGACGCAATCGGTCACCACGTAGCTCTCGCTCGGGAAGTAGCTGGTCGGCGCCTTCTGCCGCTTGACCAGGACCATGACGTTGCGGAACGCCTGTGAGAAGTCGGTCGAGAAACTCGCCCCCGAATATTGCATGCGGGCATTCGGCGCGTCGTAGCCACAACCCCACGTTGCGCTCCGGTCCGGCCTCTGCCGCGAGAACCGTGCGCGCACCCAGAGCACGGCAGTCACGACCGCCACCAGCGCACCAGAAATCGCGCCGATGCGTGAAAGGTTGGCAGCCACCGTTTGCAGCGCGTTGGCACCGTCCGCCGGTACGAACAAGGCTGCGGGCGCCGCAACGAGCGCAAGACCGGCGATCGGCAATACGCCGAGCAACACTGTGCCCAGCGCATGAATTGCCATCGGGGCGAGCATCCAGCGGCTGGCCTCGCGTGCTTCCGGCAGGCTGTCGTCACGTGCAGTGCCAAGGAAGATCACGCCGAACGCGCGTGTGATGCTCAGCGCCGAAACCGCGCCGACGAATGCCAGCGTCGCGCCGACGACGGCGAGCGCCAGTTTCGCCCAGATGCGCATCGTCTCGCTGCTGAACAGCCCCGAATAGATCACGAACTCGCTCGCAAAACCGTTGAACGGCGGTAACGCCGAGATCGCGACGCCACCGACGATGAAGCAGATCGCCGTCACCGGCATCAGCTTGAACAGACCACCGAGTCGTTCCATGTTCACGACATGCTTCACCTGATAGACGCAACCGGCTGCGTAAAACAACTGGCACTTGAAGAAGGCATGGTTGAGCACGTGCAGCAAGCCACCGCCATAACCGAGTACGGCCAGCGTCGTATTGCCCCACGTCAAGCCAAGACAGCCGACGCCGAATCCGATGCCGGCGATCCCCACATTCTCGGTCGACGAATAGCCGAGCAGACGCTTGAGGTCGCGCTGGCCGACGGTGTAAAGGCCGCCGATCACGGCAGACGTGACCGAGAAGGCGATCAGGAACCAGCCCATCCACTCATCCGGCTTGCCAATGAGGAGCGTGAAGCGCAGCAGCGCGTACAAACCAGCCTTGTGAATCACGCCCGACATCAGCGCCGAAACATGCGCCGGTGCCGCGGCGTGCGCCCGGGGCAACCAGGAGTGGAACGGGAAGAAGGCCGACTTCAGGCCAAAGCTCGTCACCAGCAGCAAAAAGACCACGTTGCGCAACGTCCCCGGATGGCCGTTCATCCAACGCCCGATGTCGGCAAAGGCCCAGGACTGGCTGTGCGTGTAGAGAATCATCACCGCCGCGACGAGGAAGAGCAGGCCGACGTGCGTCGACACCAGGTAGTTGAAGCCGGCAAAGCGCACTTTCTGGTTGGTGTAGTCCCAGATCACGAGCTGCCACGCTGCAAGTGCTGCCACTTCCCAACCGAAGAGGAAAGAGACAACTTCATCGCCGCTGTAAACAAGGAGAAACGACAAGGCGACCATGTTGAGCAGCGCGAAATGCACGCCGACGTGACGCGGGCCCGCAAAGTACTTCTGCAGATAACCGACGGCATACACGCTACCGAGCAAGGTCATCGGCAAGGACCAGCAGAGAAAGAACGCGCCCAGTGCATCAAGACGAAAATGGACCGCGCCGACCGGATAAGCCCAGGCCATGCCACCGCTGACCGCAGGTCCGCCCATCAGCACGGGGATCGCCACCGACCAGGCGAGCAGCATGGCGATGGCTTGCGAAGCGAGGCCGAACGCGGCGCGGACGCGGTTACTCGTGTTCAGCAGGCAAAGCCCGGCACCGATGATCAAGGTCAGGACTGCAAGAATGAGTTGGTTCATGATCTACGATCGTTCGCGTGGCGGAAGGATTCTTGGGCGGATGCGTTGGCTATGGTGCGACTCAGGTCAGGGTTCTCTTCAATGCTCTCTATGCGTCGATGCCCAGGAACATCAGTGCGCTTTCATCACGCGATCGAGATACCCGAGCTTACGGCTGCGCTCGAACATCTTTGCGAAGCGAGGGAAGTCGATCGGGTGACGGTTACCGAGCGCCCTCGCCTTCTTCGCGATCCAGTGCCAGCGCGGCTCGAACGACGCATTACGAAACGCGAGCGCGACGTGATTGCCGTCGTCGCCGATCTGCACGACCAGCACGTTGTCGGCAAACGCCGCGCGCATGGCGGCAAGATGCTTTACGCGCTGGGAACGCGCACCGGCCAGGTTGGCCATCAGCAAACCACTCGAAGACAATGCAGCGCGCGCCTGAAGATAGAACTCACGGTCATCGATCGACGCCGAAAAGCCGTCCCGATCAAAAGCGTCAAGCATGATCACGTCGTATTGCGTGGCGCACCGCTCGACGTAACGCGCTGCATCGTCGTGAATGACCCTGAAACGCCCGTCGTTTGCCGGTATGAAGAACTGCTCGCGAAAGCCGATCACGTAGGGGTCGATCTCGACAACGTCGATCCGGCACTGCGGGAGCTTCGCGTAACAGTACTTGGCAAGCGACCCGCCGCCCAAGCCGAGCATCAGGATGCTTTGCGTCTGCCGCTGGAAGAGCAGGAAGCTCATCATCTTGCGCGTATAGGCGAACTCCAGCGAAATCGGATCGCGCGTGCGCATGCTGCTTTGCACGTAGCGCAGCGAGAAGTAGAGCGAGCGCGTCTGCCCGTTGTCGAACACGAACGGCCGGTCGTACTCCTCCTGCAGCAGTTTTCGCTGCAACACCTCTTGCGACATGCCACGCTCTTCAAGCACGCGAACAACGCCGTTCTCGCAGGAAAACGGGCTCGGCAACTCGATGATCGGAAACGCGGGGCGACAGGACATACAAGGCAAGAGCGGACTCAGGAAGCGGTCAGCGGCGGCTGACTCGACAAGCCGAGTCGAGGTTGTTCAGAGCCGCAGATTATAACGAGACGAGATGCTTATACAAATACAAAGTAACTTTAATTACAATATTATTATCATCAAAAACAAATCAAAGGCCGATCATGGAAAATCGCACCGCCCGACTGACCATCCTGATTGATCCAAGAAAGAAGAAGCTCTTCGAGGAAATCTGCGCTCGCCAGGATCTGAATTCATCGCAGGTCGTGCGCAAGCTGATGCGTCAGTACATCCTCGACAACCTGGGCGATGACGAAGTCCCGGCTTGGCTGGTACCGCACGCGAAGAGCGACGATACGAAGAAGTAAACCCGGCCGTTACTGGGCAAGAACGACGGCTGTCACAATCTGATACAGAACGGAATCAAAGAGGTAACAGTGCTGCAGGCTTCTTTTCGCTAGACTTGTTTCATCTAACGGAAACATTTTTCACATTGCAAAAGGAAGTAACATGCTTAGCGTCATCCTGGTTCTCGCCTGCGTCTCGATCCCCTTTGTCCTGGACCTCTACTTCAACGCTCCGGTGAATACGGAAACCGAAGAGGAATGCTACGACGGCAGATAAGACAACTGCCCGCCCGGTTTTGGACACCGGGACAACAAGATATCCAAAGCAGCCTGCGTCACTGGAGCCTCTGCTCTCAGCCGCAGGCTTCTTTTTTGCGGTCGTCACCGCGTTGATGACCTGTATCTCCTGAACCCGAGGTACCGCCCGGAGAAGTCGATTCCTTTATACTCTCGCCTTCGTCGCCGCGCCAAAGGCGTCCGGCGTGGAAATACAAACCATTCAACGTAGCAAAAGGTCAGTCAGCGTCGTGTCTTCCCAGCGCTCATCGTCCGGCACGGTCCGGTTCGACCAGGCGCAGGCAGCACATGCTCTGGCCTTTGTCGTTCAGGGCCCGCGACATGAGTTACACCGCCGAATCCATCTCCGTCCTGAAGGGACTGGAACCTGTCCGCCACCGTCCGGGCATGTATACACGCACGGATCACCCGCTGCACATCATCCAGGAAGCCATCGACAACGCCGCCGACGAGGCACTCGGCGGCTACTGCAAACGCATCGCCGTCACGCTGCACAGCGACGGCTCTGTGACCGTACAGGACGATGGCCGCGGCATCCCGGTGGAAACCCATCCGATCGAAGGCGTACCAACGGTCGAAGTCGTGTTCACCCAGCTGCATGCTGGCGGCAAGTTCAACAAGGGCGACGGCACCTCGGCGTACCGCTTCTCAGGCGGCCTGCACGGCGTCGGCGTCTCGGTGACCAATGCCTTGTCGACGCGGCTGGAGGTCGAGGTCGTGCGCGATGGCGGCCGGCACCAGTTGGCGTTTTCCTCCGGCGCGGTCATCGAGCCGCTGCAACGCATCGGCGACGCGCCCAAGCGCGCCAGCGGCACGCGCATCCGGGCCTGGCCCGATCCGCAATTCTTCGACGCCCCGACCATCCCGCTCGGCGAACTCGAACGCCTGCTGCGCAGCAAGGCCGTGCTGCTGCCCGGACTCGACATCTCGCTGACCATCGAAGGCGGCGAAACGAAGTCCTGGCGTTTTGAAAACGGCATGCAGCAGTACCTCGCCGAACAGGTCGACGGCGAACTGGCGGCACCGATCTTCACCGGCGAGAAATACGCCGCCGCCGGCGACGAGAACTTCCCGGCCGGTTCCGGCGCCGCCTGGGCGCTGTGCTGGAGCGCCGAAGGCAACCTGGCGCGCGAGTCCTACGTCAACCTGATCCCGACGCCGGCCGGCGGCACGCATGAAACCGGGCTGCGCCAAGCCGCATTCGACGCCATCAAGAGCTTCGCCGAACACCACGCGCTGCTGCCGAAGGGCATCAAGCTCGCTGCCGACGATGTCTTCTCGCGCGTCAGCTTCGTCCTTGCCGCCCGCGTCCTCGACCCCTCGTTCCAGGGACAGACCAAGGAACGCCTGAACTCGCGCGACGCCGTCGCGCTGGTCTCGCGCATGCTGCGCGACCCGCTCGAACTCTGGCTCAACGAACACCCGGACGCCGCCAAGAAGATCGCCGAACTGGCGATCAAGGCCGCGCAAGCCCGCTCGCGCGCCGGGCAGAAGGTCGAAAAGAAGAAACAGTCGGGCGTCGCCATCCTGCCAGGCAAGCTCTCGGACTGCCAGAGCGAGGACTTGAACCGTAACGAGATTTTTCTCGTCGAAGGCGACTCCGCTGGCGGCTCGGCCAAGTCCGGCCGTGATAAAGAAGTACAAGCGATCCTTCCACTGCGCGGCAAGGTGCTCAACACCTGGGAAGTCGAACCCGGCAGCCTGTTCGCCAACCGCGAGGTGCACGACATCGCCGTGGCGCTCGGCATTGACCCGCACCTGCCCGACGCGCCCGATGCGGTGCTCGACAACCTGCGTTACGGCAAGGTGGTGATCATGACCGATGCCGACGTTGACGGCAGCCACATCCGCGTCCTGTTGTGCACCCTGTTCTACCGCCACTTCCCGAAGCTGATCGAACACGGCCACCTCTACTTCGCGCAGCCGCCGCTGTACCGCCTCGACGTTCCGGCGCAGGGCAAGAAGCGTCCGCCGCGCAAGCTCTACGCGCTCGACAACGAAGAGCGCGAGGCGCTGCTCGACCGACTGCAACTGGAAGGCATCAAGCCGGAAGCGGTCGCGATCTCGCGCTTCAAGGGCCTCGGCGAGATGAACCCCGAACAGCTCTGGGAGACCACCATGTCGCCCGACACCCGCCGGCTGATGCGCGTGCGCCTGCCACAGGAAACGGAGGCGAAGCCGGTGATGAACATGTTGATGGCCAAGAACGAATCGGCCGGCAGGCGCGCCTGGATGGAAGCCAACGGCGCGCTGGTCGGCGCGGAACTGTAGTCGGCCGTCACGCCGAATCTAGAGCGCTTCACGGGCGCTCTCATTCCGGGCTTGACCCGGAATCCGACCAAAGGGAGTGCAGAGCCATTGGCACATCAGTCGATTCCGGTTTTCGCCGGAATGACTGCATTCATCCAGGTCATCGGGTGGGTACGATCTGCACAAGTAAAAGGGGCCCGGAGAATCTCCGAGCCCTCTTGCCTTGTTCTGCGGATTCAGCTGGATCAGGCGATCAGCGCAAACACCCCACCATACGGCGCCAGATGAATGACAGAGCCCTTGACTTCGGCACCCTGCAAGCCGCTGCCTTGTAGCACTTCGCCGACGACCACACCCGCCGGCACCGTCCACTCGGCTGCCGTATCACTCATGTTGAAGACGCAAAGCACTTTCTGTCCTTCATGCGTACGCACGTAGGCGAGCACCTGTTCGTGCTTGGGTAGCAGCGAGATGTCGCCGTGCAGAAGTGCCGGTTGCGACTTGCGCCAGGCGAGCAGTTGGCGGTAGTAGGCGAGCAGGGAGTCAGGCGCATTTTCCTGCACATCAACGGCCAGCGCGCGGTGTGCTTCGGAGACCGGCAGCCAGGGCTTGACCGATGAATCGCTCGAAAAACCGAGATCCTTGGTCCCGGACGTCCACGGCATCGGCGTGCGGCAACCGTCGCGGCCCTTGAACTCCGGCCACATGGTGATGCCGTACGGATCCTGCAAGTCCTCGTAGGCGACGTCGGCTTCCGGGAGGCCCAGCTCGTCGCCCTGATACAGGCACGGAGAACCGCGCAGGCTCATTTGCAGTGCGGCAGCGACGCGCAACAGGCCTTGCGGCGGATTGGCGCCGCCCCAGCGCGTGGCCAGGCGCGGAATGTCGTGGTTGGTCAGCGCCCAGGACGGCCAGCCAGTGCCGACCACGTCTACCAGATGCGAAAGCACCTTATGCAGGTACGATGCGCTGTGCGCCGTGCCGAGCAGTTCGAAGCAGTACGCCATGTGCAGCTTGTCGCCGCCGCTCGTGTACTCGGCGACGCGCGCCAGACCGTCGTCGTCGCCGACTTCGCCGACCATCGTCGTGTTCGGATACTGGTCGAGCAAGGCGCGCAGCCGTTGCAGGAACTTGAGGTTTTCCGGCTGGCTCTTGTCGAACTTGTGCCACTGCCACGCGTACGGATTGACCGGCGTCACGGCCGGATCGTCGCCGGACGGTTTGCCGCGCGGCGGGTTGTCGCGCAGCTTGGCGTCGTGGACGTAGAAATTGACGGTGTCCAGCCGGTAGCCGTCGACGCCGAGTTCGAGCCAGAACTTCACGGTGTCGAGCAGCGCGTCCTGCACTTCCGGGTTATGGAAGTTGAGGTCCGGCTGGCTGGTGAGGAAGTTGTGCAGGTAGTACTGACAGCGCCGCGTATCCCACTGCCACGCGCTGCCGCCGAAGATCGACAGCCAGTTGTTCGGCGGGTTGCCGTCCTGTTTGCAGTCGGACCACACGTACCAGTCGGCCTTGGGATTGTCGCGGCTGGCACGGCTTTCGACGAACCACGGGTGCGTATCCGCCGTGTGCGAGAGCACCTGGTCGATCATCACCTTGAGGCCGAGTTCGTGCGCACGCTTGACCAGCGCGCGGATGTCGTCGAGCGTGCCGAACATCGGATCGACGTCGCAGTAGTCGCTGATATCGTAGCCGAAGTCCTTCATCGGGCTCTTGAAGAAAGGCGACAGCCAGATCGCATCGACCCCGAGCCGCGCCACGTACTCCAGCTTGCCGGTGATGCCCGGCAGGTCGCCGATACCGTCACCGTTGCTGTCGGCGTAGCTGCGCGGGTAGATCTGGTAAATGACGCCGCCGCGCCACCAGTTGTCGTTCGGAGCTTTCTTGCTTGATTCCATGATGGACTGCCTCGTGTTGGGTTGAAAAGCAAAGAAGGGAACCGTCGCCGATTCCCTTGGCTTTGCGGATGACTATTCGGTGTGCTCCTCAGCCGCCCTTGACCGAGCCGGCCAGGAGGCCGCGCACGAAGAAGCGCTGTAGCGAGAAGAAGACGGCAACCGGTACGGCAATTGAGACGAAGGCCGTCGCCGTGAGGATTTCCCAGCTCTCGCCGCGCGACCCTAGCAGGTCGTTGAGCTTGATGGTCAGCACGATCTGGTCCGGCTGCTTGCCCAGGAATACCAGCGCGATCAGGAAGTCGTTCCACACCCACAGGAACTGGAAGATCGCAAAGCTGGCCAGCGCCGGGACCGAGAGCGGCAGGATGATGCCAGTGAAGATCTGGAAGTGCGTCGCACCGTCCATGCGCGCGCTCTCGATGATGTCGCGCGGCAGCGAGGCGATGTAGTTGCGCAGCAGATAGATGGCGAGCGGCAGACCGAACGCCGAGTGCGCGAGCCAGACCCCGAGATACGTCTTCGACTCCGTGCCGAACAGTTCACCGACGTTGTTATAGATACGCAACAGCGGAATCAGCGACATCTGCAAGGGGACGACGAGCAATCCAACGACCACGATGAAGAGCCACTTCCGCCCCGGGAACTCCATCCAGCTGAAGGCATACGCGGCGAAGGCGGCGATCAGGATCGGGATGAAGGTTGCGGGGATCGTCACCTTGAAGGTGTTGAGAAAGGCCTGCCCGACGCCTTCGGAGTTCACTACCTTGTCGTAGTTCTGCGTCGAGAAGACCGGTGGCGTGTTGGCAACATAGAAGATGCGGATGCCGCGATCGCTCTCGTAGGGTTGGTTCAGTGCGAGGCGATACGTTCCGTCGCTGTTGACCTTGAGCGTGCCGTCCGGCTGGCCGTCTTCCTCGTCAAAAATCTGCGCGTCGGCGAGTTCGATCTCCTTGCCGACTTCGTTTTCGCCCGGGTTGGCCGTTTTCAGCGAGAACTTCGAGAGTGCGATGTGCGTACCCTCGGGGAAGAGCCGGCCGGCGATCACGTAATGATCGCCTTCCTTGACCACACTCTGCGCGCCGCCCGTACGCCGCATGTCGGCGCGCGTCTGCGTCGATAGTGCCGTCCACCAGCCGCTTGAGACGAGTTGCTCCTTGACGCGGAAGCTGGAGACGAAGAGCCCGAAGGTCGGCATCACCCACGTTGCGACGATGGCGATCAGCAGGAGATTGGCCAGAATCGACGGCAGGCTGAAGAATTTTTTCCAGTTCATCGTTGGGCCTCTTCGGTGCGGAAACGACGGATATTGAAAGCCATCACGGGGATCACGGCGAACATCAGAACCATGGCCAGGGTCGAGCTACGCCCGTAGTCGCCACCACCGCGGAACATCCAGTCGTACATCAGGTTGGCCAGCACGCTGGTATCCCACTGTCCGCCCGTCATCGCCATGACGATGTCGAACACCTTCAGTACGGTGATGGTGATCGTCGTCCACACGACGAGGATGGTGGACATCACCTGCGGCACCATGATTTCGAAGAAGATCTGGATCTCGCTCGCACCGTCGATGCGCGCGGCCTCGATCGTCTCGGTCGGCACGCCGCGCAAGGCAGCAGAAAGAATGACCATGGCAAATCCGGTCTGGATCCAGACGAGGATCGCCATCAGGAAGAAGTTGTTCCAGAACGGCAGCGTCACCCAGGCTTGCGGCGGGAAACCCATGCCGGTGACGATGGCATTGAGGATACCGATCTGCTCCGAGCCCGGCCCGCGGTAATCGAAGACGAACTTCCAGATAACGCTGGCGCCGACGAAGCTGATGGCCATCGGCATGAAGACCATGGACTTGGCGAAATTACCCCACCACACGCGGTCGGCCAGCACGGCGACGATCAGTCCGAAGATGGTGGAGAGCGCAGGCACGACGAGCAGCCACATGAAATTATTACGAATCGTGATCAGGAAGCCCTGATCGACAAAGACCCACTGGTAGTTCGCCAGGCCGACGAAGGTTTCGCCGCGCGGGTCGTAAAAACTCAGGCGAAAGGTCTCGACCAGCGGGTAAAGAAGATAGATGCCGAGAAGCAGCAATGCCGGTGCCAGGAAGAGCCACGGCCGGATTTTGGAGCGCACGAGTTCGCGCCCGTGTAGCGAGCCGACCGGCAGCGAAATAATCCGGTCGAGCAGAAAATTCGATCCCGCGAAGTATAGGAGACAGAACGCGATACTGACGACAACGGCGGTCAGGGTCTGGACGATTTGGTCAGTCATAAGAAGCAACCTCACTCAAGTTACGCTGGCGGTCCATCACCGGCCCGGCGCCTTTACGGCCACCGGGCCGGCTCACCCCGAAGGGGACCGTGATCAAACGCGGTCTCGTTCGTCCTTACTTGATGGCGTCCCAGCTCTTCTGGATTTCATCGGCGACTTCCTTGGCCGATTGTCCGCCGGAGTAGTTCACCATGCCCTTCCAGAAGCTGCCCGCGCCCACGGCACCCGGCATCAGATCGGAACCGTCAAAGCGGAACGTCGTGGCGTTGAGGAAGATCTCGCCCTGCTTGCGCAGTTGCTTGGTCTTGTACTTGTCCAGATTGACGCTCTTGATCGGGGTCAGGAAACCGCCTTCGGCCATCCAGATTTCGCTGGCTTCCGGATGCATCATGTACTCCATCCAGGCGCGCGCGCCCTTGCTGTCCTTGGTGATGGTCATGATCGTGCCACCGCCGAGAACCGGGTTGCCCAGCTTCTTGCTGGCGAACGACGGGAAGTAGAAGAAGTCCGCCTCTTCCTGCTTGCCTTCCGGGAAGAAGGCCGGGATAAAGCTGGCTTGACGGTGCATGTAGCACTTGGGTGGCGAACCGAACATGCCCTTCGGGCTGTCCTTGAACGTCACCGTCGCCACGGCCTTCGAGCCGCCATCCACATACGCGTCGTTCTTGGCGAACCAGCCGTAGGCTTCGATTGCTTCGATCACGCGCGGATCGTTGAACTTGACCGTGTTGGCGACCCAACCGTCGTAGACGTCCGGTGTCTGCGTACGCAGCATCATGTCCTCAACCCAGTCGGTGGCCGGCCAGCCGGTCGCGGCGTCGCTGCCCAGTCCGATACACCAGGGCTTCTCACCCGTTGCAGCGATCTTCTTGGTCAGATCCTGCAGTTCTTCCATCGTCTTCGGGACTTTGTAGCCTTTTTCCTTGAAGTTCTCCGGGATGTACCACACGAGGCTCTTCAGGTTGACGTTGAAGAAGATGCCGTAGAAGTCCTTCTTGCCTTCCTTGTTGGTGTAGGTCCCGAGATCGGCCCACGAGTCGCCGGCGGCGAAGTCCTTCTTGACCTGGTCACGCACCTTGTCGCCCAGCGGCACCAGACCACCGATCGCGGCCATGTTGGCGGCCAGACCCGGTTGCGGGAAGGTCGAGATGTTGGTCGGCGAACCGGCCTTGATGTCGATCACGATCTGCTGCTCGGAGCTTTGCGAGCAGGAGTGCTTGACGACGGCGCCCGTCTTCTTCTCGAAGTTGGCGACGACCTTCTTGAACATGCCTTCTTCGGCACCCGTCCACGGGCAGGTGATGGTGATCGTTTCACCCTTGAGGTCCGGCCCCTTGTATTCAGCTGCCAATGCCTGGCCGGACAACGACCCCGCCACCATGGCCACAGAGCCCGCGATGATTGTCTTCTTGAACATGTACAACCCTCCTATTAATGCGTTACGGACGACCCGTAACACGAAAAAGAATCCACTCCGGGCCGATTGGCCCGTCAGATTTTTCTAGATGCTCTTTCCCGCCTCGTCAAATCGATACAGATGCGCCGGCTCGAAGCCAAGCGAAATTGCCTCGCCGGGCTCCAACACCAGTGTTCCATCGACGCGAACCGTGATATCGCCCATGTCGCCGGCGGTCACGTACGCGAAGGTCTCGTTGCCGAGCTTTTCCGAATGCCGGAGGACGCCCTTGATCTCGCCGTTGTCGGACACGAAAAGATGCTCCGGACGCACGCCAACCGTCGTCGCGCCGTGCTTGCGCGCGAACTCGCCGGCGATGAAGTTCATTTGCGGCGATCCGATGAAGCCGGCGACGAAGAGGCTCGCCGGCTTGTTGTAGAGATCGAGCGGCTTGCCGACCTGCTCGACCTTACCCTTGCTCAGCACGACGATCTTGTCGGCCAGCGTCATCGCCTCGACCTGATCGTGCGTCACGTAGATCATCGTCGCGCCCAGGCGGCGGTGCAGCGTCTTGAGCTCGACGCGCATGCGCGTACGCAAGGCGGCGTCGAGATTCGACAGCGGCTCGTCGAAGAGGAAGACTTTCGGGTCGCGCACGATGGCCCGCCCGATGGCGACACGCTGGCGCTGGCCGCCGGAGAGCGCCTTCGGCAGGCGCTTGAGGTAGTCGGAAATCTGCAGGATCTGCGACGCGGCCTGCACGCGGCGATCGATCTCGTCCTTCGGCACCTTGGCGATCTTGAGGCCGAACGCGAGGTTGTCGTAAACCGTCTTGTGCGGATACAGCGCGTAGCTCTGGAAGACCATCGCCACGCCGCGGCGCGAGGAGGGGACGTCATTGACTCGATCGCCGGCGATCTGCAGATCGCCCTCGCTGATCTCTTCAAGCCCGGCAATCATTCGCAACAGGGTCGTTTTTCCGCAACCGGAAGGGCCGACAAAGACGACGAACTCACCCGCTTCGATGTCGAGATCGACACCGTGGATGACTTCGAGCTTGCCGTAGCGTTTCTTGATTCCCCTGAGACGAACATCGGATTGAGTCATTTACCGGCTCCTAAAATTGCTTCGGTCTCGTGCCGAGCATTCTTTAACGGAATGAAACAAGACATCACCTGCCAACGATTGAGTGCTGATTACGACGATAACGTTTTCAGAAAAAACACCCGCCTTCGAACGCCCCACCGCGACGCCACGGCCAATTCCCGATCAACACCTGCGGACCTCCAGGATTGGTGCGTCAAAGCCCTGGACTTCGCCGCAAATACCTTGAAACCGTTTTCACAAAACACGCATTTAATAGTTACTTCTTTTCCGTGTCAACGCCTATTTTCTTACATCAACACCGCCAGTCACTCGACACCGAAGAGCTGAACCACCGCAAAAACAAGCATTTTCTACAAATCCGAAGCGCTTTTGTTACACGCTATCACAAAATCATTCAGAACGGAACAAGTAATTTGTGCAAAGCAAAGTCGACGGGGCGCACTGAAAGAAGCCTTGAAAACCTTGTCATCACATTCACGAATCAACTATGATTCCGCGCAGTCGGACGAGAGAACCAGAAGCAGTTGAAAACCAAGCCAAACGCTGTTCGCCGAGTCGCGGACGTGACCGCCCGGATCTCACCGAGCCCCTACGACGATTGCCAACCGAGATGACGGAAACCCATTCTTCCTCTGCTGCCCCCCCCCTCGATCCGTCATCGGCCGTAACCGTGATGGACGTCGCTCGCGAAGCCGGCGTGTCGGTCAGCACGGTATCGCGCATCGTGAACGGCACCGCGCGCGTCGCCGACGACAAACGCCTGGCCGTCGAAGCCGCCATCGCCCGCCTCGGCTATCGCCCCAACCTGCACGCGCGTAGCCTGAAAATGGGCACGTCGATGACGATCGGCATCCTCACGCAGAAGATCGAAAGCCCGGTTTTCAACCGCGTCATGCTCGGCATCGAGGAAGGCCTGAAGGACAGCAACTATGCGCCGATCATCGTCAGCGGCCACTGGAATCCCAAGGAGGAAATGGAGCGCGTGCAACTGCTCATGGCGCGCCGCATCGACGGCCTCGTCATCCTGAATGGCGGCCTGGGCGACGACCAGATTCGCGAGTTCGCGCGCCGGCAGCCGGTGGTCGCCAGCGGCCGTCGGCTGGAAGGCCACAACCTCAAGGCCGTGCGCCTCGACAACGTTTACGGCGGCTATATCGCAACCAAGCATTTGCTTGGCCTCGGCCATCGGCGCATCGCACACATCAGCGGCCCGGAGGATCACGCGGATGCGATCGACCGCTACAAGGGCTTTGTGCAAGCGCATGAGGAAGCCGGCATTCCGGTCGACCCGGCACTCGTCTTCCAGGGCGAGTTCCACGAAAACGGCGGCGCACTGGCGATGACGCGCCTGCTCGATAGCGGCCACCCGTTCTCGGCGGTCTTCGCCGGCAACGACCAGAGCGCGATGGGCGCCCACATGGTGCTCTACCGTCGCGGCCTGCGCGTGCCGGACGACATTTCGCTGATCGGCTTCGACAACCTGCCGGCAACTGCCTATCTGACGCCGCCGCTAACCACCGTCCACCAACCGCTCTACGAGATGGGCCAGTACCTCGCGCACACGCTGCTCAACATGCTTGGACACCCGTGCGAGGAGATCGAGATTCCCGACATGACACTCGTCATCCGCGAAACCTCGAAGCGCTACTGACTCCCCGAAAAAAGTGACCGGATTCCGGGGAAGGATTCCGGTCACGAAGGAGGCGAGTATGCACTCGCTTGGAACAAGCCTTCCTTTGGCCGCGTGCGCCGGCTACCCCAGTACCACCTCGACCGCATGCGTCTTGCCATCCTCAACGAATGGAATCGGTGCTGCCGGATCGATCTCCATACCATCCAGACGCAGGCGCTTCACGCCCTTGCTCACGCCCTCCGGATTCTTCACCTCGATCCGGTAGGTGTTGCCGCGGAACTGCCGCGTCGCCGTGAAGCCCGGCCAGGCCTTCGGAATGCACGGATCGATGCGCAGGCCGGCATAATCCGGCTTGATGCCGAGCAAGCCTTGGCTGACGGTAACGAAGGTCCATGCCGCCGTGCCGGTCAGCCAGTTGTTCTTGGCCTCGCCGAAGCACGGCGCATCCTTGCCGGCGATCATCTGCGCGTAGACATACGGCTCGCCGCGATAGGTCTCGATCTGGTCCTGCTTGGCCGACGGACAGATCGACAGGTAGTACTCGAGCGCGCGATCGCCGTCGCCGAGCAGGCACCAACCGAGGTTGATCCAGGTGTTGTTGTGACTGAAGATGCCGGCGTTTTCCTTGACCCCCGGCGGATACGACGTCACTTCGCCGAGGTTCTTGTCGTAGGTTGAATACGCCGGCTGCTGCAGCACGACGCCGTTGCGTGTGAACAAATGCTTGTGCACGGACTCCATCGCCTGGCGCGCCCGCCCGTTGTCGGTGCCCGCGCCGCCGAGCACGCACCAGCCCTGACTTTCGATGAAGATCTTGCCTTCACTGTTGGCCTTCGAGCCGACCACCCGGCCTTCGGCATCGTAGGCGCGCGTGTACCACTCGCCGTCCCAGGCTTCGCGCTCGATGACGTCGAGCATCTCCGCGTAGTGCGCGCGCATGCGGTCGGCGTCGGCGCCCTGCCCTGTGAAATCGTAGAGTTCCGCCATTTCGCGCGCGGCGTAGAGAAACAGACCGGCAATCATCACCGACTCCGCCTTTGAGTCCTTCACATCGCCGGCCAGCTGGAAGGATTCGTTCGGCTCGGTCGAGAAGCAATTGAGATTGAGGCAGTCGTTCCAGTCAGCGTGGCCGATCAGCGGCAGGCCGCGCGGACCGCGCTTCTTCATCGTGTAGGCGATCGAGGTTTCGAGGTGGTGCAGCAGCGTTTCGCATTGGTCATCCGACGCATAGACCTTGTCGGCATAGCCACACGGTGCCGGCAGGATCGCCACGTCCCCCGACTCCTTGATGTAGGCGCAGGTCGAAAGGACGAGCCAGAGGTGGTCGTCGTAGAAGTCGCCGCCGATCTCAGCGTTGCCCTTCTTGGTCAGCGGCTGGTACTGGTGAAAGCACGTTCCGTCTGAGAGCTGCGTCGCGGCGATGTCGAGGATGCGCTGGCGGGCGCGGCTCGGGATCATGTGTACGAAGCCGAGCAGATCCTGGTTCGAGTCGCGGAAACCCATGCCGCGCCCGATACCCGTCTCGTACATCGACGCCGATCGGCTCATGTTGAAGGTCGCCATGCACTGGTATTGGTTCCAGACGTTCAGCATCCGGTTGGCGTGTTCGTTCGGGCAATCAGCCTGGAACTTACTCAGCAGATCGTCCCAGTACTTCTTGAGGTCGGCCAGCGCGGCATCGACCGCGCCGGGCGCCGAGTACTTCTCGACAATGGCCCGGCCAACTGCCTTGTTCATCACGAACGGCGCATCGAACTTGGGCGTATCGCCCTGCTCGACGTAGGCGAGAACGAAGGCAAAGGTTGTCGATTCGCCGGGTGCCAGATCGAGGTCGATCTGATGCGATCCGATCGGATTCCAGCCGAAGGCGACCGAGTTCGTGCATTGACCGGCAAACGGGACGCGCGCTTCATGCAGTCCTTCGTGAATGCCGACGAAGGCGTCGCGCGAAGTGTCGAACCCTGCAATCGGGTGCGTGCAAGCGAACAGCGTGTAGTGATTGCGCCGCTCGCGGTACTCGGTCTTGTGGTAGATCGCAGCGCCCTCAACCTCGACTTCGCCGATCGAGTAGGTTCGCTGGTAGTTCGTCATGTCATTGAGCGCTTCAAAGAAGCAGAACTCCTGGTAGGAGAACAGCTTCGGCGTTTTGCGCTGCGCCGACTTGTTACGCACGGTGACTTTCCAGAGCTCGAGGTTTTCGCCGGGCGGCACGAAGAAGAGGGTCTCGACCTCCAGCCCGTCGCGCTCGCCGACGATGCGCGTGTAACCCAATCCGTGCCGGCACTCATAGGCAACGTTCGCGGCCTTGACCGGCTTCCAGCCAGGGTTCCATACCGCACCGCCATCATTCACGTAGAGATATCGCCCCCCCAGATCGTAGGGCACGTTGTTGTAGCGATAGCGGGTCAAGCGGCGCAGCTTGGCGTCCTTCCAGAAGGTATAGCCGCCCGCCGTGTTGGTACAAAGCCCGAAGAACTCATCCTGCCCCAGGTAGTTGAGCCAGGGCAGCGGCGTATCGGGCCGCGTGACAACATATTCCCGCCGCGCATCGTCGAAATAGCCATAGGGATTCGGAGCCGTGATCGTCATTTTCTTCACATTCCTCTGGTCAGGATTCAAGGCAAAACGCGCGCAACGGCGCGAAAGGCGTATCTATACCTGAAAACGTTTTCAGTTGGCAACAAGTATTTTCCATCAAGACGAAATCAGCCATCATTCAAAAGCACCAGAAGCAGACCGATCAGACACTTCAACCCATTGATAAACAAACAAATACCAACATAGCAGACCGTCAAAACTCAGCAAATGACGTGCGGCACGGTGGATTTTTCGCAGAACCCGATTTTGGTAACGTTTTCACACCATTCGAAAATAAAGGCTTGGCACGGCCCACACCGCGCCAAGCCTCAGCACCGCGTCACGCGCGACGTTGTTGTTCGATGAAGCGCCGATACCAGTGCGCGCTCTCCTTCGGTGTCCGCACCTGGGTCTGATAGTCGACATGGACCAACCCGAAACGCTTGGCGTAGCCCGAACTCCACTCGAAGTTGTCCATCAGGCTCCAATAGAAGAAGCCGCGTATATCGACACCAGCATCAATGGCCGCCTTCAACGCGCTCAGATGGGTACGCATATATTCGATTCGCGGCTGGTCATCGACCTTGCCGTCGACCAGCACATCGCGATGGGCCATCCCGTTCTCCGTAATGAAGACCGGCGGTAGCGGATAGTCCCGCTTCAGACCGCACAGCAACTCGGTCAACCCTTCCGGGTAGTTTTCCCAACCCATGTCCGACGTTCCCTGCGCGTGGGGCGCCGGCACCGGCGGGTTGGAGGTCGAACTCCAGATCCGGGTGTAGTAGTTGATGCCCAGGAAATCGAGCGGTTGGGCGATCGTCTCGAGGTCGCCCGGCTCGATCGCCTCGCAAACCGGCAGATCCGGCGCCGTTGGATAGCGGCCCAGCAACAGCGGCTCGGCAAACCAGCGCACGAGCAGCGCATACTCGCGCGCGGCGAGGGCGACATCTTCCGCCGACGAGGTCGCCGGCGTCGCTGGCGACTGGTTCAGCACGATGCCCAGCGCCGCCTTGACGCCCGCCGCACGAATCGCCTGCAACGAAAGACCGTGCGAGAGCAGCAGGTGATGCGCGACGCGCCGCGCGATCACCGGGTCCTTCAATCCTGGAGCGAACAGGCCGGTCTGGTTGCCGAGAACCGCCGTGACCCAGGGCTCGTTGTGTGTCGAGAACGACGCCGCCCGGTCGCCCAGACGTTCCGCCATCGTCTGCGCGTAGTCCGCAAAACGCTTGGCGGTGTCGCGCGAAGCCCAGCCGCCCTTATCCTGCAAAGCCTGTGGAAGATCCCAGTGATACAGCGTGACGTGCGGCGTGATGCCGCGTTCGAGCAGACCGTCGGTCAGCCGGTCGTAAAACGCCAGTCCGGCCGGATTCCAGGCACCGCTCCCCGCGGGCTGAACGCGCGGCCAGGCGATCGAGAAGCGATAGGCGTCCACGCCCAGCGACTTGATCAGGTCGAGATCGCTCTGCCAGCGATGGTAGTGATCGCACGCGACATCGCCCGTGTCATTGTTGTCGACCTTCCCCGGCTGATGCGAAAAGGTGTCCCAGATCGACGGCGCACGGCCGCCCTCATTGACGGCACCTTCGATCTGGTAGGAACTGGTCGCGACGCCCCATTGAAACGATGACGGGAATTTCAGGTCTTGCATGGCGGAATCCTCGGTTGATTGGTTATCTACGCACCCTTCAGCACAGCCAGCACTTCGTCGAGCGTCGGCGGATTAGCGCCTTCGCACGTGCAGTTCAGGGCGGCCGCCGTCGCCGCGAAGCGCAGCACGTCGAACCACGCCGCGTCTGTGAGCGATCCAAGCTGCGCCGCCTCGACCACGCCCTGGTTGAGCAAGGCGACGGACAGGCCGGCCGTGAAAGTATCTCCCGCGCCGATCGTGTCGGCGACCTTGATCTTCGGCGCCACGATCGGCATCGGCGCATGCCCCTTGCGATAGAGCACCGCGCCCTCTCCGCCGCGCGTAATGACGACAGCCTTGGGGCCGGATTCGAGCAGCTTCGCGCCCGCCTCGTCGAGAGAAGCGCCGGGCACTAGCGTCTCGACGTCCTCGTCGCTCAGTTTTAACAAATCGGTCGATTTCAACCAGCGTTGTACACGCTGGCGATAAACGGAAAGATCCTTGATCTGGCTCAAGCGCACGTTCGGGTCGAAGACGATCACGCGCTTACCGGCGTTACTCTCGATGAAATCGGTGATCGACGACGCGGCCGGATCCTGCAGCAGGCTGATCGAGCCGAAATGGACAAAGCGACAGGTCGCCGGCAATTCTGGCAACTGCGCCGGCTGCCAGCGACTGTCGGCGCTGCCGGCGGCGTAGAAGGCATAGCGGTTGGTCGTCGGACTGCGCTGAACGAAAGCGATCGTCGAGGGATCGTCGCTGCGCGTCACGAAGCGCGTGTCGATGCCGTTCGCCTGCATCTCGTTGAGCAGATGCTCACCAAAGAGGTCGGTCGAGAGTTGCGTCAGATAACCCGTCGGTTGCCCCAGGCGCGCGCACGCGACGGCGGAGTTCAACGGCGAACCGCCGCTGTGGCCCTGGAAAACCAGATTTCCGGCACCGGCAAAATCAATCAGGGCTTCGCCCACAAGTGCAATTCGCATCATCAAATCTCCGCATCGGCAAGGAAGGCGCGCTCGGCTTCGAGCGTCGCCGGATGGTCAAGAAGCTCGGAAAACAAGCGCGGCGGAATCGTAATCGCGCCCACGCCGATCTTCAAGAGCGCGAGGTAGGCTTCGCGCGAGCGGATGCTGGCGACGAGCAGGCGGGTGTCCGCACCACTTTTTTCGATGATCGCCTGCATTTTGGTGATCATTCCCAGACCGTCGAAGCCAACGTCGTCCATCTTTCCAAAGTACGGCGCCGCGTAGGTCGCGCCGAGTTGCGCCGCGAAATGCGCCTGCTCCAGCGCGTAGACGGCCGTAAAGGTGACCGGCACGCCGCGCGCAACGAGATCCGCGCCGGCACGCAAGCCGTCGCGCGTCACCGGAATCTTGATCACCACCTGTCCGGGGTCGAAACCGGCGAGCAGCGTCCGCGCATCCTCCAGCATCGCGTCGCATTCAGCCGCATGGACCTGCGCCTGAACCTGCTTGACGCCAAGTTTGAACAGCTTTTCGAACAGCCCGGGCAAGGCCGCGCGCGTCACGCCGGCACGCTTCAGGATGGTCGGATTGGTGGTCACCCCGTGAATCACGGGATGCGGCAGGCACTGGCTCAATTCGTCGAGATCCGCGCTGTCGATGTACAGATGGAAGGGTTTCATGGTCGATTTCGTGGCTGGAGATGGGTTGGCGATTTATGACTACAGTCTTCGAGTATCCGTGGCCGAAAGTGGGTCGTCAATGAAATTGCAGCCTGAACGCGCAGCAGCCGATTCAGGGACGAAAAAAATCGCGGACCGTACTTTCTACGATCCGCGATTCTTGACTGATGCGCGGGGAGTTACGAACGGCGCTTCCGCCGTCAGGCTCAGCTCGCGAAAACCAAGCCCTTGTTGCTGCCGGCGACTGCCTTGCCTTCGAACACTGCAGAAACAAGGCCGACCGCCGAATTGACCGCCTTGATGTAGAGCAGCGGGCGGACATACAGCACAAGGCCAGCGAGGATAGCCAGTACCGAACCGCTCATCAGCGCGGCCAGGCAGAGCGCGAAGAACAGGGTCGACGAGACGTAGTAGTTGCCAAAGATGGCCTTGACCCAAGTTGAGGCAGAGATTGCGTTCATGGTAGTTTCCTTTAAGTTGAAGTTAGAGATTAGTGAGAATTTGGTTTGGTGAAACTGCTTTTCACCTGTTGAAACGCATGGTATAGATTCAGCAGATGAATGTCTGTTGCACCTTTGGGTCGCGTTTGTAACCGTCTGTACCGTTCATGCAATGCGTTCGTAACGACAGCGGTTCCGCACTGGACAACCGGGAGGAATGCACGATGCGATTGAGCTTTCTGGGCGCGGCCGGCGAAGTCACTGGCTCATGCACGCTGGTCGAAACCGGCAGCATCCGCTTTGTCGTCGACTGTGGCATGTTCCAGGGCGGCCCCGACGCGCGGACGAAGAACCTGCGCGCCCTGAACTTTGGCTTTGACGTGCGCAGCATCGATTTCGTGCTTTTGACGCACGCCCATATCGACCATTCCGGATTGTTGCCGCGGCTCGCGGTTCTTGGCTTTCGCGGCCCGGTCTACGCAACACCGGCGACGATCGATCTGCTCAAAGTGTTGCTACCCGACAGCGCACACATTCAGGAGAAGGAATCCGAATGGCAGTTGCGCCACCGCAGTCGGCGCGGGAAAGGCGAACGCGGAGCGCCGGGGCCGCTCTACACGGTAGCGCAGGCGCAGTCCGCGCTCCAGCTACTGCATCCGGTCGAGTATGGGAAACCGGTCCCGATCGCCGATTCGATCACCGCCTGCTTCCACGACGCCGGCCATATCCTCGGCTCTTCGTGGATCGAAGTGACGACGCATGACGAGGGACGGCCGCGCAAGCTGGTGTTCTCCGGCGACCTCGGCATGCCCGCCCGGCCGGTCTTGCGTGATGCAGAAAAGGTCGTTCCCGAAGCCGACGTGCTGCTCGTCGAATCAACCTACGGCAACCGTCGGCACCGCTCGATGTCGGAAACCGAGGACGAAATCGTCGCCGCCGTCGAACGCACGCATGCGACGCACGGCAACCTGATCATTCCTGCCTTTGCCGTCGGCCGCACCCAGGAAATCATCTACCTGCTGACCGACCTCGTACGCCGCAAGCGTTTGTCGCCGCTCAAGATCTACGTCGACTCGCCGATGGCCAACACAGCGACACGGATCACGCGCGAGCATCCGGAACTCTTGGACGACGAAACACGCGAACTGATCGAATGGCTGCGCGTGCATCCAGACAAGGTGAAAATCGAGTTCGTCGCCGACGTTGAGCGCTCGAAGGCGCTCAACGAGATCCGCAGCAACGCGATCATCATCTCGGCCAGCGGCATGTGTGAAGCCGGGCGGATCAAGTACCACCTGCGTGAGAACCTGCCGCGCAGCGAATGCAGCATCCTGATCGCCGGATTTCAGGCCGCCGGAACGCTCGGTCGCCGTCTGGTCGATGGCGCGCAGCTGGTGCATATCTTCGGCCAGCCGGTTCGCGTCAAGGCGCGCATTTACACGGTCGGGGGACTATCCGCGCACGCCGACCAGTCCGTGTTGCTCGGCTGGCTGCACGGCTTCCACAAACCGCCGGCAAATACCTTTGTCGTGCATGGCGAAGCGAACGCAGCCGCCGATTTCGTCTCGGCGATCGAGTCACAGCTCGGGTGGAAAAACGTGCATCGGCCGCAGCGCGGCGAGACGTTCACGCTCTAGCGCGACACTCGTCAGTCAAAGCACGACAAGCCGGAAACGCGGTTCCGTCCGGCCGCCTTTGCCTCGTAAAGGGCGGCATCGACGCGCGACATGACACTGTCCGCATCGTCCTCGCCACAGCAACCGACGACGCCGAAGGAGGCGGTGACGACAAAATCGGGCATCGCTTCTACAAGCCGCGCGTTGGCAAGGTCGGCGCGCAGGCGCTCGGCGCACTCCATCGCTTCTTCATAGGTCGTGTTCGGAAGAAGGCAGAGAAACTCCTCGCCGCCCCAACGCCCGAAGGTATCGACGTCGCGCAGCGCCGTTGATACTTGTTGCGCCAACCCCTTGAGCACCAGGTCGCCGGTCTGGTGTCCGTACGTATCGTTGATCTTCTTGAAGTGATCCACGTCGAGCAAAACAAGCGAGAAATCGATGCCGTAGCGCCTGAACCCGTGTACGGCGCGCTCCAGCTCATCGACCAGATGGCGGCGGTTGGAGATGCCCGTCAGCGCGTCACTGCGCGATATCAGCAGCAGGCGATCGTGCGCCTCGTTCAGCTGCTGGTTGGCGCTCTCCAGTTGCTTCGACTCCTGCTGCAAACGCTCGCGCAGCTTCTGTTCCCGGCGATGACTGGCCTGCGCCTCGGCCAACGTGATCTCGCGCTCGAGGCCCTGCTCCAGCGCGACGCGCGTGAGGTTGCTCGTATTGCGGGCGACGACCATCAGGACCGTGTAATAAGCGACGACGCCACTGAGCAAGGAAAATCGCTGGTCGGATAGAAGAAACGGCGCATCGGCGACGAGATAGCCGATGGTCAGCAGAATGAGCGCCGACGCGAAACCGACGTAAGAAGACAGGACGACGCCGAGAACGTTCACCGTCACGCCAAGCGCAGCGGCCAGCGCGCCGAACTTGAACATAAAGATGAAATCAAGCTGTCCCGAATTAAGCAGGAACCAGATGCCGCCCCAGCCCATGCCGTTGATGACGTTGATGCCGACGCGAATGGCCCGGCGCACGCGCAGGCTGGCGAAGGACTCATCGGGATCGACATGCTTGCGGGCGATGACGATGCGCAGCGCCTGCAGCAGACACATGCCGGCCACCCAGCCGATGACGCGTGACTGCGCGATCAGTCCGAAATGCACCCAGGCCACGGTGATGACGGCGACGATCGAGACCGCCGACGAAACCCGCTCACGCATCGACAGTTCGTTCAGCTGAGCTGCCAGCAGATACGAACGCGGATCATGGTGAGCAGGCATAGTCGTCAAACTCCGGCCTCCCGCACGAGATCGCCGTGACCCGGCAAATCGATGCAGGAATCAAGAAAAGAAGGGAATTCTACCGGAGCCGCGCGGCTCCTCCTCCTACAGATTAGGCCATCGAGATTTCGCTGTCGATTCGGATTCAGTAGTATCGCCGACTTCGCGAACTACCCGGCAGCAGACTGCGAACGCAAACTACAGTCCGAGCAAATCGCGATGGATCTTGATGACGGCCTTGCGGATCTTCATCTTCTCGTTGATTGCGAGACACGGACGGTGCAGTTCCCCCGGAAGGAAGACCACATAATCGCCGGGATGAATATCCATAAAGAACTCGCTCGACGGTTTCTCGTAGAAGGCGACGTCGTTGGCCTCCAGCCGGTCCTCGGTGCACGCCAACCCCGGTTGCGGGAAGGAGAAACCGTAGCGCTCGCTGGCGCTGAGCGGGATCTGGACATCGGCGAACTTGGCGTGCGCCTCGGGTCTGCTCTCCTCGAACGTCCGCGAGTCGACGTCCTGGATCAGCACGAACAGTTGCTCACCTTCAACCTCGTAGCGTCCGGCATTGGCGGTTGCCGGCGACAACTTGACGAGCGCCTCGATGCCGCGAACCACGGCGGCGGGCAGCACGTTCCTTTCAGTGGAGACTTCGGACAGACGGCCAACGATCATGGGTTTCCTTCCTGACGGTGTTTGCGTTGAGCCGTCATCATGCCTTGAAAACCCAATCTTCGCGGATGCGCACGTACTTGATGCGCTGACGGAAGTAGGTGTAGGCGATGTGGATCGCGCCATCCGGCGTCTGCTTGATCGACGGATACGAGTACTCGCGGTTCCTGGCGTCGCTCGAATTGTTGGTCAGACAGAACCCGTCGCCGACCTCGAGGTCGCGAATGTACGGCCATGTCCGTCCACCGTCTTCGGAGACGGCGATGCTGAGCGGCGCGCGCGGCGTGCCCCAGAAAGCGCTTCGCCCCTCGGACGGCTCGCTGATCGAAGCCTCCGAATCATTGCCCCCACCTTCATCTTCGATTTCGTCATAGAGCGACAGTCGCCGCTCGGTGGATTCCTTGGCGCGCACGTTATTGAACACGATCGCCAGATGGCCGTTCTTCAGCCGCGTGAGCTGGATCGACGAATTGTTGTTCGGCAATCCTGAAGGAATCGGCACATCCCACGAGCGGCCGTTGTCGCGCGAGCGCGTAAGATACACGTGGTCGGCCCAGCGGCTGCGGAAGACGGCGACCAGCGAACCATCGTCAAGCTTCTCGTTGTTCATGTGCACGCAACCGGTGCTGCCCGGCACGACGACCTCGGTCCACGTCTTGCCCTGATCCGAACTGATCTTGACCGCACTGTAGTCCTTGTCGCCGACCCACTTCTTTCCCGGAACCGGCACGCAATAGAAGACCGGCAACAGCCAGTCACCGTTGTCGAGCACGATGATCGGCTGCCTGACGAAGGTGCCGGGCGTATCGATGAAAACCTCGATCGGTCCCCAGGTCGCGCCGTTGTCGTTCGAAATCCGACGCATGACGACGGCCGAATCCTGATTGCCCGCTTTCTGCGAGGTCCAGAACAGCCACAAGGCACCGCCCGGCGCGAGGAAGAGCACCGGGTTCTGCTCCGAGCGCGTCGAGTCCTCCGACAGCTTCCTTAGGTCCGACCAACGCTCGCTGCCCGCCAAGAGCCGAGCCGAATAGACGGAGATATCCGACATTCCCTCCTGCGTGCCGGAGAACCAGACGCAGAGCAGATCGCCATTGGGCAGCGGAAGCAGATTGGCCGCGTGGTTCTGCACGTTGTCCGTCGGTAGAAAGGCTTCCAGACGCGACGCGTCGCCTTCGGCCGGGAGCACTTCGCCGTTCCCAAAATCGATTTCGTCGGACATACGCTACTCCTTGACCAGATGGCAGGCGACAAAATGTCCATCGCCGATATCCCTGAGCGGCGGTTCTTTTACACTGCATTCGGGCATGGCGTGCGCGCAGCGCGGGTGGAAGCGGCAGCCGGATGGAGGATTGATCGCGTTCGACACGTCGCCGCCGAGGATGATGCGCTTGCGATTCTTCTCGATGTCCGGGTCCGCCTCCGGCACAGCGGTCAGCAAGGCCTGCGTGTAGGGATGCAGAGGATTGCCGAACAGCTCGTTCTTCGCCGCGATCTCCATGATCTTGCCGAGGTACATGACGACGACGCGGTCGCTGATATGGCGAACGACGGCCAGATCGTGCGCGATGAACAGGTAGGTGAGCTTGTACTTCTCCTGGATATCCATTAGCAGATTGACGATCTGCGCCTGGATCGAGACGTCGAGCGCCGAGATCGGCTCGTCGCAGACAATGAACTCCGGCTCGCTGGCGAGCGCACGCGCGATGCAGATGCGCTGCCGCTGGCCGCCGGAGAACTCGTGCGGATAGCGGTTGGCCGCCTCGCCGGTCAGACCGACGTCAGTAAGTAGTTTCTCGACGCGCGCCGCGATGTCGCGCGAAGGTAGCATCTTGTGAACGCGGAGCGGCTCAGCCACCGCCTCGCCAATCGTCATGCGCGGATTGAGCGTCGAGTACGGATCCTGAAAGACGATCTGGATCTTCTTGCGCATCGGGCGCAGTTCTTCATCGGAGAGCTTCGCCAGGTCGACGCCGTCGTATTCGATGGAACCCGATGACGGACGATAGAGCTGGAGGATCGAGAAACCGGTCGTCGACTTCCCACAACCCGATTCGCCGACCAGCCCGAGCGTTTCGCCGCGGTAGGCTTCGAAGGAGACGCCGTCGATGGCATGCACGACGGCTGCCGATTCGCCGAACGCGCCGAGCTTCACCGGGAAGTGTTTCACTAGGTCCTTGACGCGCAGCAAGACCTGTTTTTCGTTGTTTTCCATACTCATTTCCCGCCTCTCACATCGGCCCAGCACGCGACGCGGTGCAGCGAACCCGGCTCAGCGCCGAGTACCGGCGTCAGGACCGGCAGTTCCTTGTCGCAGCGCTCCATCCTGAACTTGCAGCGCGGCGCGAAAGGACAAGATGTCGGTTTGACCGCCAGGTTCGGTGGCGCACCGCCGATCGTTGACAGACGCTTGCCGTTCTTCGCATTCAAGCGCGGGATCGACTCAAGCAGCCCGATCGTGTACGGATGGCGCGGGTCCTTGTAGATATCGACCAGCGGCGCCTCCTCGACGACCGCGCCGCCGTACATGACCATGATGCGATCGACCATGCCGGCGAGCAGCGAGAGGTCGTGCGTGATCCAGATGATCGAGGTGTTCAGTTTGGTACGCAGTTCCTTCACCAGTTCGACGATCTGCGCCTGGATCGTCACGTCGAGTGCCGTCGTCGGCTCGTCGGCGATGACGAGTTCCGGCTCGCTGAGGAGCGCCATGGCGATCATCACGCGCTGGCGCATGCCGCCGGAAAGCTGGTGCGGGTACTCGTTCAGGCGATGCGTGCTGTTCGAGATGCCGACCATGTCGAGGTAGGCCGCGCTGCGCTTGAGCGCGTCGTCCATCGACATACCCTTGTGATAGACCAGCCCTTCGGCCAATTGGAGGCCGATCTTGAGGAAGGGATTGAGCGAGGTCATCGGGTCCTGGAAGATCATGCCGACCTTCGATCCGCGCACCGCGTTCAGCTCCCTCCGGCTCAGCGTGGTCAGTTCGACACCGTCGAGCACCACGCTGCCGTTGGTGATCTGCGCGGCGGGCGGCAGCAGCTTGATCAGGCTCATCATCGTCACGCTCTTGCCGCAGCCACTTTCGCCGACCACGCCGAGCATCTCGCCCTTATCCAGGCTGAACGAAACGCCGTTCACCGCGTACACAAAGCCCTTGCGCACCTTGAAGCGCGTTTCCAGGTTTCTGACGTCTAGCAGAGTTCCCACAGAAATTCCCTTTTGTCGTTATCGCTGGTTTTGCGTATCTCGCCGCGTTACTTCCACTGGCGCGGATTGAGCGCGTCGTTCAGGCCGTCGCCGAGGAAGCTGAAGGCGATGGTCGCCGCAGCCAGCACCATCGCCGGTGCGGCCAGGATGTGCGGATACTGCTGCCAGACGCGCAGGCCGTCGCTGATCATATTTCCCCAGCTCGGAATCGGCGGACGAACGCCAACGCCGAGGAAGCTGAACGACGACTCGAGCACCATCGCCTCGCCAAGCGTCGCGCTGAACGAGACGATGATCGGGCCGAGCGCGTTCGGAATGACATAGGCCTTGAGGATGCGCGGCGTCGGCACACCGATCGCCTTGGCCGCCAGCACGTAGTTCTTGTTGCGGATCGACAGGATCTGCCCACGGATCAGACGCGCGGCTTTCGGCCACTTGATCAGCGCCAGCGAGCCGAAGACGAGCGCGAAGTCGGCCCACACCGTATTGCGCCAGAACTCGTTGTGCGTCAGCAGGAACTGCTCGTCCATCCAGTTCACCAGCGTCGGCTTCAGCGAGACGTTGATGACGATGACGAGCAACAGCGACGGGATGGACATCGTGATGTCGATCAGCCAGGAGACGAAGGCATCGACCTTGCCGCCCAGGTAACCCGCCAGCGAGCCGAGCACCGTGCCGATGATGAAGCTGAGGATGGTCACCGCGAAAGCGACGAACACGGCGGTGCGTGCGCCGTAGATCACACGGCTCAACACATCGCGCCCGAGATCATCGGTACCGAACCAGTGCGCTGCAGACGGGAACTGATTACGGGCTTCCAGATCCTGCGACAGGAAGTCGTACGGCGTGATGTACGGGCCGATCGCCGCAACGAGCAGGAGAAGCACGACGACGATCATGCCCACCACCGCCAGACGATTGGCGACCAGCCGGTTGAACGCGTCCTTGAACAGGCTGTATTGCTGTTCCGGTTTTGCCATTACTGCCGCCATTATTCCTCTCCTTTTTTCTTCGACGCCGCGCGCGGGTCGAGCAGTGGGTAAGCGATATCCACCAGCAGGTTGGATAGCATGACGACGATCGAAAAGATCAGGACGATGGCCAGGATCACCGGGTAGTCGGAGTCCTTGATCGCCGATTCGGTCAGGCGCCCCAGTCCGGGCAGCCCGAACACCTTCTCGATCAGGATGGAATTGTTCAGCGTGCCGATCACGATCAGGCCGAGCTGACTGACGACCGGCGTCAGCACCGGGCGCAGGATATGGCGGAAGACGACGATACGAGCAGGCAAGCCCTTGGCACGCGCCGTGCGCACGTAATCCTCACTCAGCACTTCGAGCACGCCCGTCCGCGCCTGGCGGATGATAATGGCCATCGGATTGAGGCCGAGCACAAGGAGCGGGACGATCACCTTTGGATGGAAGAGTCCACTCCAGCCGAAAGGCACGTCCATGCCCATGCCGAGCACCATCAACACGATGATCAGCGGGCCGGCGACGAAGACCGGGATGCCCCAGATGAACAGCGCGAAACCGACGATCGCATTGTCGATCGCCTTGTTCTGGTTGAGCGCAGCGACGACGCCGAGCGCGATACCGAAAATCGCCAGCAGTGTGATGGCGGTCAGTCCGAGCTGGAGTGTGACCGGGACGGCGGCCGAGAGCATCGAATTGACCGAGCGCCCGGATACCAGCGAGTTGCCGAAGTCGCCTTGGGCGATGTGACTGAGATAACTGCCGAACTGCACGAGGAACGGCCGGTTCAGCCCGGCAGCCTCGCGGATGGCTTCGATGCGCTCAGGGTCGTAGGCAACGTCGCCCGGCGCACGCAAGAAGATGAGCTTGATCGGATCGCCCGCCCCGAAGAAGACGAGCGCGTAGATCAGCAGCAGGAGCATCATCACCGACGGTATCCACCGCAGGACCCTGCCTAGAATGTACTTTCCCATTTTGACCCCAGATGTTTCCGCACGGGCCGCGTGCAACCCATTGACGACGCCCGAAGATGTATCGATTCGTCACCCCGGCGAAAGCCGGGGTCCAATCGGCGACAGCTCTCCGACACTGGATACCGGCTTTCGCCGGTATGACGGCAATTTCCTACTCCATCGGGGTGACGCAATTGCCCCCGTGCGGATTTCTCACATCAAACGCTTCACACGCTCAGCGGGCAGCCCGCTTGCTCTCGTCGATGGTGACGTTCCACGGCTCGATGACCTGCCAGTCGTCGTTCTTGTCGAAGCCTTGCACCCAGGGCATCGACCACTTCGACATCACGTCGTAGTAGTACGGGATGAACATGTAGTCTTCGCGGAAGATGCGTTGTGCTTCCTGCGCGCCCTTGATGCGGGCCGGGTCCTGGACGCTCTTGGCCTTCGCTTCGTCGAGCAGCGCATCGACCTTCGGATTCTTGTAGCCGCCCATCTTGCCGCGCGCATTGCCCGACGTTGAGTGGATCGAACCCATCAGGTAGGAGACGGCATCCGGAACGCGCGTACCGACGTCGTCGCGGAAGATCTGCACGCTCTTCTGATCCGGGCCGGAGTAGGTTTCGATATCCGCCTTCATCTCGACACCCTGGATGCCGAGCACCTTGCGCCACTGTTCGGCCATGTACTGCGCGGCCGCTTCGTGCGTCGGCGTGCTGATACCGACGAACATGATCTTCGGCAACAGGCGGCCTTCCTTGTACTTGGACGCGGCGAGCGCTTTTTTGGCACCTTCCGGGTCATACGGGTACGGTTGGAAGTCGGGATCGACACCGGCGACCTTGTTCAGGATCTGCGTCGCAGGCGTATAGGGGCCTTGCGGGTAGGCAGCCTTGGCCATATCGACCGGGTTGATGCTCATGACCAGCGCCTTGCGCACGTTGATGTCGTCCATCGGTGGCTTCTTGGCATCGAACCAGAACTGCTGGCCCTTGGCGAGCGGCGGTCCGGAGACGAAATCGGCGCCCAGATCGTCGATCAGCGTCGGCGTGATCAACTCCGTATGCGCATCCATCTTGCCGGTCTTCAGCATCAGGGTCGCGGTGCTGGCGTCGCTGACCGAGCTGATCACGATCTTGGAGAGTTTCGGCGCCGGACCGAAGAACTTGGGATTCGGCACCAGCGTCACGATGCCCTGGTCGAGATCCATGCTCTGCGGCATGAAGGGGCCGCTGACCGCGACCTTGTTCTTCGGGTGCCACCAGTCGGCCTTCTGCTCGCCGTTGGCGTCACGCGCCTGCGAGATCTTGACCGGCGGAATGAGTGCCGTGGCGATTTTCTGATCGAAAATGGGGTCGGGCGCGCTGAGCGTCACGACGACGGTCGTCGCATCCTTGACGGCGATGCCCGACATCGCCTTCTTGGCGCCGCTCGTCACGTCCTTGAATCCCTCGATCCCGCCAAGGAACAAGTCGGCACGCTGGTGCTTGGTGCTCGGCATGGCACAGAGGTCCCACGTTCCCTTGATGTCTTCCGCAGTGATCGGCGAACCATCCGAGAAGACCGCTTTCGGGTTGATCGTCAGGGTCCATTGCACGAAGTTCGCATCAGGCTCGGCTTTGGCCAGAACCAATGGCTGCAGCACGCCGGCCTTGTCGAAGTACATTGGCGCCGCCCACATCAGCGATTGCCAGCGTGCCGCGTGTCCGCCGCCCTGCAATGGAGACCAGGTCTGGCTCAACGCCGGATGCGCGATGTTCAGCACCTGACCGGCTGGTTTATCTTGAGCAACCGCGGTGCCAACAAGTGAAAAGCCTATGACCAGCGCCGACAGAATTTTCTTCACCATCATGATGCAGTCCTCCTTTATCAGTATCGCCTTCATGCATCTACGCCCTGAATGCGTAGCCCGAAATGACTAAAACACCCCCGCCTTGTAAAAAACTGCGCACGCAACCGTCGAATTCCGACGCGCACACCGTTGGAACGTTGTGGTAGATGAAGAGTGATATAACTTCCACACTCTGTCAATAGCCGTCACACAATATCGCAAACGTTCATCGACCTGATCGTAACCAGAGCCAGCGCCGGCGTCGTAAAGACGCAAAGAACAAGACCCGGCGCTGCGCCTTCGGCAAACGCCAATTCGCCACGAAGAAAATACTTAACCATTTGTTTTTATAATACTTACGATAAGTGACCAAGCCCTTAACAAAACAGGAGGCGGTGCCACTGATGCCCACTGAAGGCAAATCCCCAGCGGCCGGGGCGTACCGGAAGACGCCAACACCCCAATGAGAGATTTAGTGTAAATGTTGCATTACCTATCACGTTAATGCATTATCTATCACAGCAAATAACGACCGCGTCGTTGCATGGAGGAATCGAACGCCGGCCGACGGTCAACATTCGGATGGAACCCGAACATGAAAGAAACAGCACTTGAAGACAGGCCGCGCGAAGTAGAGAAAGCAGAGACCACGCCCCTGCTGCCGGTTCAAAGACGCCAGCGCATTGCCGACTTCCTCAACAACCACGGCGCGGTGACGCTGCAGCAGTTGACCGACGCCCTGCACGTCTCGATCTCGACGCTGCGCCGCGACCTCGATTTGCTGGCCGAAGAAGGTATTGTCGAGCGCACGCACGGCGGCGCCATCCTGCGCCACCAGCAATACAGCACCTTCGAGCCGAACTTCTCGGCCGCGCGCGACCTTTCCCCACGCGAGAAGACCGCCATCGGCGAAGCCGCGGCCGAAGCGCTGATCCCCGGACAAAGCGTGATTTTCGATAGCGGCAGCACCGTCCTCGAAGCCGCCAAGGCCGTCGTCGCACGCAAGGTCGAGATCGTCGCCGTGACCAACGACGTCGAGATCGCCCAGGTGCTCAACAACAGCCCCTACGTCCAGGTTCACGTCCTCGGCGGCCGCCTGCGCCAGGGCAGCAACACGCTGGTTGGCGAAGAAGTGCAGAACGACGCGCGCGCCATCCGCGCCGACGTCCTATTTCTCGGTGCGCATGCGGTTTCCGAAACAACGATCTCCGAAACATCGACCGAAGTCGCGGCGGTCAAGCGCACGCTGATGAAGTCGGCCAACTCCTGCCGCCTGCTCATCGACTCCTCGAAGTTCCGTCCGCGCGTATTCATGACCGTCTGCAGCTTCGACGAGCTCGACGAGATCATCACCGACGAGGGTGCGCCGCAGGAGGAACTTGAACGCATCCGCTCGGCCGGCGTAAAGCTGACGGTGGTCGGGAAGTAGCCGTGAATACCGGCGGCACCCGGCGCATCCGAATCCTCGCCGACGACCTGACCGGTGCGCTGGATACGGCGGCCGTCTTCGCTGGGCCGGTGCCGGTGTATATCGACCACCCGCCAGCAGATCAGGAAGACGCAGCGGTTCCGGTCGCCGCGCTTGCCACTGGCACGCGCGACATCGCGCCGGACTCGTTGCCCGAGCGGCTCCAACCCGCGCTCGACTGGCTGCGCGCCGGCACCGTCGCTTACAAGAAAGTTGATAGCCTCCTGCGCGGCAACACCTTCGCCGAAACGGCCTGGATCGCACAGCACGGCTCGTTCAACCTGACCGTGTTTGCCCCGGCCTTCCCGGCGCAGGGACGAATCACCATCGACGACCGGCAATGGATCGTGCGGCCCGACGGTACGCGCGAGGACGTCGCCACACCGCTGATCGAAGCCTTTTCCGCATTGAACAGACGTGCTTGTTCATCCTTCGCCAATGATGGTGTCTGCGATACCTGGATACCGGAAATCCTGACCGACGCCGATCTGGATCGCATTGTCGCCACCGTGGAGCACAGTGCGGCGGCGAGCCCCCTGTGGTGCGGCAGCGCCGGCCTGGCGCACGCGCTGGCCCGACGCTGGCACCTCGCGCCTGACTTGGGATCGGCAGCCCTGCTGCCGAGTGGTGACGGACCGACCGTCCTGATCAGCGCCAGCTTCCAGCCGACCCTCAAGACTCAATGGGCGCGACTGTGCGCGGATCGCCCACCCGCCGCCATGGCTCGCTGCGCCGACGACGGCGAAATCGCCACCGCGCTCGACCAGGCACGCGCTGGCGCCGAAGAAGTCTGGTTCGACCTCTCCCCGTCCGAACGAATTACGCCGGACGAGGCTGCGACGCGTCTCGCAGCGCAAATAGCGCGCATCGTCGACCAACTCCCCCGCCCCGGCCAACTGATGGTGATTGGCGGCGATACCTTGCTCGCGTTGTGCCGTGCCAGCGGTGCTAGCGCGTTACTGGCTCATCCCGCTGTCAAGCCCGGCTGGGGCTGCGCCCGACTGATCGGCGGCACTTGGCATGGCGTTCCGTGCTACTCGCGCTCCGGGGCTTTCGGCGGCCCGGAGGACCTTGAAGAAATGACTCAATTGCTTTGCAACGGCTAAACCACCAGGAAGGACACTCACATGAAGAAGGCAATTCGACTGGCTGTGACGATGGGCGACCCCGCCGGCATCGGTCCCGAGATCATTGCAAAGACCGCCGACAAGATGCGCGACGAGATCGCGGCCGGGCGGCTTGAGTTCATGGTGATCGGAAGTGCCAAAGCGCTCGACAAAGCCTGCGAGCAAGTCGGGCTGGCGCGCGACTCGCTGCCGCTCTCCATGATCGACGTCGGGCCGGTCGAGGGCGAAATCAAGACCGGCGAGATTTCGGCCGTCGGCGGCGAGTGGGCGTACCGCGCGGTGAAGCGCGCAGCGGAGATGGTGCAGGGCGGTGAGGCGGACACCATTGTGACCGCGCCACTGTCAAAGGAAGCCCTGCATCTGGCCGGCCATCATTTCGAAGGCCACACCGAGTTGCTGGCGCACCTGACCGGCATGCGCGACGCAGTGATGATGCTGGCGCACGGCCCGATGCGCGTCAGCCACGTGACGACGCACTGCCCGATCGGCGAAGTTCCGTCGCGTATCACGCCGACTCGACTGCGCCGCGTCTTCGACGTCACGCTCGACGCGCTCGAGTGCCTCGGCTTCGAAAAGCCGCGCCTGGCCATCGCCGCACTCAACCCGCACGCCGGTGAAGGGGGCATCCTCGGCAAGGAAGATGACCTGATCATCGCGCCGATCATCAAGGAGTACGTCGACAAGGGCTACGACGTCACCGGGCCGGTTCCGGGAGACACCGTGTTCATCAAGCTGCGCGCGCAGCAGTTCGACGCCGTCGTCGCCATGTTCCACGATCAGGGCCACATCCCGGTCAAGCTGCTCGGTTTCAACGTCGACGAAAAGACCGGCGTCTGGCACGCCATCAGCGGTGTCAATGTGACGCTGGGCCTGCCGATCCTGCGCACCTCGGTCGACCACGGCACGGCATTCGACATCGCCGGTAAGGGCATCGCCAACGCCGACAGCCTGGTCGATGCCGTCGAATACGCGGTGAAACTGCTCGAAGGGCAGCGCAATAAGCGCGAGGCACAGTCTTCTTGAGAATCGTCAAAGTGACTGACCGCTCTCCACCACCGCTCGCCCTGAGCCTGTCGAAGGGCGGGATGTCCGCACTGTGCGCTCGTTCATGGTTCGACAGGCTCACCACGAACGGTGGAATGCTTGTCAGGAGCTTTGCTTTTCCTCAATGACCATCTCTCCCACATCCACCCACGGAGAACACCATGAGCACCTATTCCCTGTTGAACGCCGGCCGCATCGTCGCCGGCCCGGACAGCATCGAGCAGATCGCCGAAATCGTGAAGGATTACGGCGCCTCGCGCGTGCTGATCATCAGCGACAAGGGCGTCGCCCGCGCCGGCCTGATTGAACGTCCGAAGGCACTGCTCGAAGCCGCCAGTATCGCCGTGACGATCCTCGACGACACGCCGCCAGAGCCCGAGGTCGAACAGGCTAACGCCATCTTTTCCGCAGCGAAGAACGCCAGTTGCGACATGGTCGTCGGCGTCGGTGGCGGCAGCGCGATGGACGTCGCCAAGTTGATCGCGGTGCTGCTCAACAACGACGTGACGCTGCGCGAGCTGCTCAACAAAGCGCCGATTGCGCGGCGCGGCCTGCCGACATTGATGATCCCGACGACGGCCGGCACCGGCTCGGAGACCACGCCCAACAGCATCGTTCTCGTCCCCGAGGACGAGCTCAAGGTCGGTATCGTCAGCCCGAAGCTGATGCCCGACTGCGTCATTCTCGACCCCAAGATGACCCTCGGCCTGCCGCCGGCGATCACCGCATCGACCGGCATGGACGCGCTCTGCCACGCCATCGAGTGCTATACCTCGAAGAAGGGCAACCCCTTCAGCGAGATGATCGCGCTCAAGGCGATTTCGCTGATCTCACGCTCGATTCGCCGCGCGTTCAACACCGGCACCGATATCGACGCGCGCCACGACATGCTGCTCGGCGCCATGTACGGCGGCATGTGCATCGCTACCTCGTCGACCACGGCCGTTCACGCGCTCGCCTATCCGCTCGGCGGCAAGTACCGCATCGCGCACGGCGTCTCGAACGCGATTCTGTTGCCCTTCGTCATGCGCTTCAACGCCGTCGGCAATGAAGACAAGTTCCGCGACGTCGCCGTTGCCATGGAGTTGGACGTCGATCCGGCGGACAGCAAGGCGGCGACCGAGAAGTTCATCGAAGCGATCTTCGAACTCAACCGCGATCTCCAGATACCATCGGATCTCAAGCGCTGGAACATCACGGAAGCAGACCTCGAAACGCTGGTGGAAGGCGCCGCCAAGGTCACGCGCCTGCTCGACAACAACCCGCGCCCGATGGACAGAGCCGACATCCGCGCCATCTACACGCAGCTCATCTGACTGAACGAAAGCCGATCATGAAAAAGACGATTCAAGGCGTGCTCACCGCAATCGTGACCCCGTTCGACGCAAGCGGCGAAGTCAGCCCGGTGCGACTGCGGCGCCAGATACGGCGCCAGCTTGAGCACGACAACGGCATCTTCTGCAACGGCACCAACGGCGAGTTTTTCGTATTGACCACCGACGAGAAGATCCTGGTCACCGAAACCTGCGTCGACGAAGTCAGCGGCGCCGTTCCTGTCGTCGGCCATATCGGCGAGATCTCCACCTCTGCCACCATCAAGCTCGGCAAGCGCCTGGCGAGCATCGGCGTCGATGCCGTCTCGGTGATCACGCCCTACTTCGTTCCCTTGCGCCAGCACGAGCTGATCTATCACTACACGGCGATCGCCGATGCCGTGCCGGTCCCGGTCTTCCTCTACAACATCCCCGGCCGCACCGGCAACACGATCGAACCGGCGACGGCGCGCAAGCTCGCCAAACACCCGAACATCGTCGGCATCAAGGACAGCGCCGGCAGCTACGAAAGCCTCAAGGGCTTCCTCGACGCGGCAAAGGATGTTCCCGACTTCGACGTCCTGAGCGGCCCTGACCATCTGGCCCACCAGGGCTTCCTCGAAGGCTGCTCGGCGTGCATTTCGGGACTGGCGAACGTCTCGCCGGAAGGCGTCAGCCTGATCTGGAAGCACTTCCGCGACGGCAACATCGAGAAGTCGAAAGCGGCGCAGGACTTCATCGCCGCACTGCGCAAGGATCTATACAACCTCGGTTTTTCGCCGGCAGTCGTGAAACGGGCGACGGTCATGCTTGGGGAGGACGTCGGCGAGAGCCGTTACCCGACGCTGTTCTCGGATGCGGACCTCGCCGCCATCAAGGAGGCGGTTGCCAAGTACAGCGTCGTGCCGAAGCTGTAAGCGGTGATGCGCAGCTGGTCGCCGCAGCGCCTCGGCGTCACGTTCGCCATCATTTCGGCGCTCGGCTTCTCGTTCAAGGCGATTCTCGTCAAGCTCGCCTACGCCGTGCCGCAAGCGGTGCCGGTCGACGCGGTGACGCTGCTCGCGCTGCGCATGTTGTTCGCGCTGCCGGTCTTCGTCTGGGTGGCGCTGCGCACGCAGCGAACGACGCCACCGCTCACCCTCCGCGAGTGGCTGGCGCTCGCCGCGCTCGGCATGCTCGGCTACTACGGCGCGAGCGTCTTCGACTTCATCGGCCTGCAATACATCTCGGCCGGCCTCGAGCGGCTGATCATCTTCACCTACCCGACGCTGACACTGCTGATCGGCGTGCTGTTCATGGGCAAGGCGATCCGCGGGCGCGAAGTCGGCGCACTGCTCCTCTCCTACGCCGGCATCGGGCTGGCCTTCATGCACGATCTGCAGTTCGGCAGCGATACCAAGCTGGTGCTGATCGGCGCCTTCTTCGTCTTCGCCTCGTCGATCTCATACGCGCTGTATCTTTCAGGCAGCGCGCCGATGATCCAACGCCTCGGCGCCGCGCGCTTCACCGCCCTCGCCGTCCTCGCCTCGACCATCTCTACCCTGCTGCACTTCCTGCTCACCCAACCGGTCGCGGCCCTGAACCAGCCGGTACCGGTCTACGCCTACGCGGCGGCGATGTCCCTGTTCTCGACCATCCTGCCCGTCTTCATGCTGGCCGCCGCCATCCGCCACATCGGCTCGACGACCGCCGCGCTGATCGGCACGCTCGGCCCGGTGCTGACCGTCGTCTTCAGCTGGTGGCTGCTCGACGAACCGATCTCGCTGGCGCAGATGGCCGGCACCGCCCTGGTCCTCGGCGGCGTCCTGCTCGTCAGCTCGAAAAGCCTCCCGCGCGAATAGGTGCGGTTGCCGACCGGCCTCGGGCTGGGGACAATACGCGTTCGTCGGTCGCTCGGAAGCAGCGCGCCATCACCGCAAGCCCCTTCTTCAGGACTCCCCTTACCCATGCACGCCCACAAGAATACGCAGCGCCTCGTCGACCAATTCATCGCCATGGCGAAGATCTCCAGCCCATCGCGACAGGAGGGCCGCTTGGCCGCTTACCTCAAACCCGAACTGGAAGCGCTCGGCTTCACCGTCGAATTTGACAACGCCGGCGAACTGGCCGGCGGCGACACCGGCAACCTGATCGCCACCCTGGCCGGTGATCCGGACATCGAACCGATCGTCCTCTCCTGCCACATGGACACCGTCACACCGTGCATCGGCGTGACACCCATCATCGAGGACGGCGTCATTCGCTCCGACGGTACGACAATCCTCGGCGGCGACGACAAGGCCGGTATTGCCGCCATCCTTGAAGGCGTGCGGCGCATTCGCGAACGCGGCGTCCGGCACGGGCTGATCCAGGCCGTATTCACGATCTGCGAAGAGGTCGGCATGCACGGCGCGATGGGCCTCGACTACAGCAAGATCCGGGCGAAACACGCCTTCATCCTCGACGCCGACGGGCCGATCGGCCAGATCCTCGTGCGCGGGCCGGCCAAGGACGCGATCCACGCCGTCATCCACGGCCGCTCGGCGCACGCCGGCCTCAAGCCGGAGGCAGGCATCAACGCCATCCAGGTCGCCGCAAGCGCGATCGATCGCATGAAACTCCTGCGCATCGACGACGAAACCACCGCCAACCTCGGCCAGATCTCCGGCGGCGGCGCCACCAACATCGTCACCGACCGCGTCGAACTGACCGCCGAGGCGCGCAGCCTAACCAACGAAAAACTCGACCTCCAGGGCGCGCACATGAAAGCGTGCTTCGAAGACGCCGCCCGCGAGTTCGGCGCCACCGTCGAAGTCAACATCGAACGCAGCTACTCCGCCTTCAGCCTAGACGCTGACGAATCTGTCGTGCGCCATTGCGTCGCCGCCATGCAACGCCTCGGCCTCACGCCGAAACTCGCATCGACTGGCGGCGGCAGTGACTGCAACATCTTCAACCGGCACGGAATGAAGGCCGTCGACCTGTCGATTGGCATGACCGACGTACACACCTGCAAGGAAAGCCTGCGCATCGAGGATCTCGAACTGACCGCCAGATTTGTCGAGGCGTTGATCGAGTTCAGCGACCATGCAGCCTGATCGAATGCCTGACAAGCTGGAGTCGGCCAATTGTGGACCTTCGCCTTGAATCTAAATCAGTCATGTGACCAGAAGGTGTAACGATTCCCGCCGACTTGTTTGGAGTGATACATCGCCCTATCGGCGTGCGCAAGTAACTCACATTGATCTGCGCCATCAGAAGGATAAATGGCAACCCCGATGCTGGCGGAGAGAGTAGTCACATTGTTATTCGGAAGGAGTGGTCTCGCTACCTCTCCAATTACCCGATCAATTGTCGTCTTGCATTCATCAATCTTTTCTAGTCCCCACAGCAGTAAAACAAATTCGTCACCGCCGATTCGTGAAACGGTGTCCCCGATCCTCACAGAATTCTTGAGCCTAGTCGCTATCGGCGCGCGTCAAGATAGTTGTCGCCTGATTCATGCTGCCAAAGGCTGTCTATCTGTCGCCCGCGATGTCATATCGACCACCGAGTCGCGTTCCGGGTTGAGCGTCACGACGCCAATGGGCTCCCAGTTGCGCGTATGGCGCGACCAGCGATTCGGGTTGCGTTGTCGAGCCTCGGCGTACAGTGCGTGCCGCGCTGCGAGGATTGTACGGTCTTCGCCGGCATGGCGCTGTGCTGGGCTGACGTAGCGGATGCCGCTGTGGCGATGATCAAAGTTGTACCAATGCACAAAGCTGGCTGCCCACAGGCGGGCGGCGTCGAGATCATCGAAACCCTTGGCCGGGAATTCGGGACGATACTTGGCGGTGCGGAACAGCGCTTCGGCATAAGCGTTGTCATCGGACACACGCGGGCGCGAGTACGAGGGTTTGACGCCCAGCCAGTGCAGCATCGCCAGCACGGTCGTGGCCTTGAGCGTGGCGCCGTTGTCGCCATGCAGAACCGGCTTGGCATCGAGAGCCGCGATGTCCTCGGCCAGCGCCGCGCGGCGCACCAGATGCGCGGCATGCTCGGCGGCATCGGTCTCATGCACTTCCCAGCCGACGATCTTGCGGCTGTACAGGTCGAGGATCAGATACAGGTAGAACCAGCGGCCGGCCACGGTGGCCGGCAGGTAGGTCATGTCCCAGCACCAGACCTGGCGTGGTGCCGTGGCAATATGTGTGGTCGGCGGGCGTGCGGTCGCGGGCGCCTTGGCGCGTCCGCGGTGGGCGTTCTGCCCATGCTCGCGCAAGATGCGGGCAAAGGTCGATTCGCTGGCGAGATAGACGCCCTCGTCGGCCAGCATGGGTACGATGCGCGCCGGCGGCACGTCGGCAAAGCGCACCTCGTTAGCCACGCGCAGCACTTCGGCGCGCTCGGCCGGACTCAGTGCATGCGCCGGCACCGGACGCTGTGCCGCGGGCCTGCCGTCCCCGGCCACGAGGCCGTCGCGTGCTTTCCAGCGCTGCAGGGTACGCACGTCGATACCGGCGGTTGCACAGGCCAGCTTCAGTCGAGCGCCGGCCTGCTGCGCCGCATGGATGTTTCGGGCGAGGTTCTGGCGAGCTTCGAGGCCGATCATTCGTCCTCTCCCTTGTTGAAGATCGCCGCGACTTTTTTTGACAGCACCAGCAAGGCCGCCGTCTCCGCCAATGCCTTATCCTTGCGCCGCAGTTCGCGCTCCAGTTCCTTGATGCGGCGCTTGTCCTGTCGGGTCTGCTGCGGGCTGGCGCGGGCCTCTTCGGGCTCGGCCAGGGCCTGCGTGGCGCTTTGCCGCCAAGCCACCAGTTCTTGCGGGTACACGCCATTCTCCCGGCACCATGCGCTCTTGCCGGCTTCGTCCATCGCCGCCGTAGTCAGCACTGCATCGAATCGGGCTGCCGCTGTCCAGGCCCGCTCGCGAGCGGGCCTGGACAGCGCCTCACTCCGCCAGCGTTCCAGCGTTGACACGCCAACGCCTATCTCATGCGCCACATCGTCCAACGTCGCGCTTTCCGGCGGCAACAACCTCGCTACCGCTCTATCCTTGAATTCCTGTCCGTATCGAGCCAATTCGTTCTTCCATCATCGCCCCCTGTTCGTCGATTCTATCGGGGCGACAACTATTCTGACGCGGGGGGCTATTTCTCTCAATACGTCGTCACCAACCGCATGGCCGTAAGAGTCGTTAATCGATTTGAATCCGTCAAGATCTAGAAAACAGACCGCCAGGAATAAATTCGTTCGTACGGAATGCGCCATTGCTTGCTGCAAGCGATCAGTAAGCAAGGATCGGTTGGGAAGCCCTGTGAGCGCATCATGGTCGGCTGTTCTTTCTAGTTCTTGAAGGTGCAATTTTGCAGCGGTAATGTCCGCCATCACCCCTACATAATTTGTTACCTGACTACTCTCGTTGCAGACCGCCGCAATATTCAAACGTATTGCGTAAAGATTACCGTTTGGTTTTCTGTTCCACAGTTCGCCACTCCAATGGCCTGTTTCAAGTAGCGATTCCCACATCCTTTGGTAATAGGCTAGATCCTGCAAATCTGAATGAAATACTTGTGGCGTATTGCCAAGCAAATCGGTTTTAGAGTATCCAGTAATGCGGCAAAGAGTTTGACTGACCTCAATTATTTTGGCATCGGCGTCAGTTATACAAACCCCTTCACTTGAATTATTGAATAGCGACTCGGCTACCGTCCTCCACAGATTAATGGACCAACCCTTGGCAGCATCGGATAAGACACAAATCTGATGCTGTTCGGACGGGGCGAAGGGCTTGTCGAGGGCCAAGTATTTGTCTCCTGTGGCCTGGGACTAATCTTAGGCATTCCCTTGAAGGCCAATCTATCGAGCAGTATGGCTAAGATGATGTATCTGTTGGTAACTAGCCAAAAAACTAGCTATTGCCACTTGATACGCAATGATCGCTCGCCCAGTATAGTGGGACAATTAAGCTTTCGCTATGTGGCTACGAGGAACCGTCGTGAGGCGGGGCGCCCTTTGATCTGGTTTGTACTTTTTTTCCCTCAATAAACCATCTTTGAACTTCATGTGGCTTGACCGACGGCTTTGGGTCGTTAGCTGCGGTTCAATGATCCATCGCCCCTGATTCCGCACCTCCGTATTTCCCGCCGCTTCTTGCACAAAATACGGATGCACAAGGCGGTGCGACTTTGGGAACATGGCGTCTGCTTCGGTCGGCCAGTCGCACGCGCTCCCGCCACCTCCCTCAATGCTTACGGAACATTCGAGATGATTTCAGAACCACAGCCCGAGGCCCAATCCGGCGGTCGCCCGACCCCGGAGAGCTTGGCCATTCCGGGTGTCAATACCGTGCAGGCGATTGCCCGTTTTTCCGGCGACGTTGGCCGTTACCGCTACTGGCTCGCGGAGTTCGTCAGCCACGGCCCGGCGGCTGCCACGCAGATTCGGCAGGCAATCGATAATGGTTCGCGCGATACAGCGGTCAAACTGGCGCACGCGCTTAAAGGCCGTACCGGGATGCTTGGCATGAACGAACTGCATTCGATAACGCAGTCGCTTGAGCAGTGCCTCAAGAACGGTGAGCCGGCCACGCTCTGGCTTGAGGAACTCGAAAGCACGGTTGCACAAATGAGTCAGCAGATTTCCGCCACGCTCGGGCCGGTCGAAGCCTGAAAGCAAGCAGTCCGGGGGAAACTCACATCACGAGGGGAACATGAGCGCATCGTTCAAGGTTTATGTGGTCGACGACGACCCCGTCGTCCTCGACATCATGCACGCCATCCTCGAACCTGATTGCCAGGTCGAGACTTTCCCGAGCGCTGAAGATTGCCTCATGCAGCTCGAAAGTGAAAAGCCGGACTTCTTTCTGCTCGACGTGAACCTGCCCGGCATGGACGGCTACACGCTGTGCCGCCGGATCAAGGACACCCCGGCGCTGCGCAACATACCGGTCACCTTCGTCTCAAGCAACGATACGATCGAGGAACGGGTCACCGGATACGATGCCGGCGGCGAGGACTTCATCGTCAAGCCGTTCGAACCTGAAGAGCTGCTGCGCAAGCTGCTGGTGGCGCAAAACATGATCGCCGGCCAGCGCTCGCTCGCTGTCCAGGCCGAGGAAGCCGAGCTCCTGTCCTCGCTGGTCATGGCCAACATGGACGAGACCGGCATCCTGCTCCAGTTCATGAGCAAGCTGATCGCCATGGAGTCCGACGACGAGATCGCCACCGGCCTGCTTGAGCTGATGCAGCGCTACGGGCTTGAAGGCGTGGTGCAGACGCGCATCGCCGGCAACGTGCAGACGGTCAGCGCAAACGGCAAGAACCACCCGCTCGAAGTCGCTGTCATCGAGCACGTGCGCGACCAGGGCCGTATCTTCGAATTCCGCCAGCGCAGCGTGCATAACTTCGAACGCATCACGCTCATGATCAACAACCTGCCGCTCGACAATCCGGATTTCTGCGGCCGCCTGCGCGATCACCTCTCGGTCGCTGCGCAAGGCGCGGACTCGCGGCTCAAAGCGCTCGAGGCAGAAACCACGCTGCAGAAGGCGCAGTCCGGCGTGCGCAGCGCACTGGAGAGCGTCAGCGAAACGATCCGCAAACTGCATCGGGTGCAGGCGGAGAACACGCTGGCCAGCAGCAAGCTCACGCAGGATCTGCAGCAAACGCTGCTCGATTCGTTCTACCGGCTGGGCTTGACGGACAACCAGGAGAAGTTCCTGCAGGATATGGTCGGCGATTTCATCACCCAGATGTCGAGTCTTCTCAACCGCGGCACCGAAGCGCAGGAGACGCTGCACCAGCTGAGCAGCCGGCTGGAACAACTGCGCAGCAGCTGAGGTTTCTCCATGAACACGGCGGACCTCGCCAAGCTGCCGGCAAAGGAGATCGAACGGCTAGCGCGCAACGTTCAGCCTGGCGCCTGGTCGGTTGAATCTGAAAAGCCGTTATCGACGCTGCTCGGCTCGTGCGTTGCCGTTTGCCTTTTTGACCCCGCGCTCAAGATCGGGGGTATCAACCACTTCATGCTGCCCGAGATGGGGCGCAGCAAGTACGGCGACGTCGACTCGCTGCTCTCCGGCAACTTCGCCATGGAAGCGCTGCTCAATGCCCTGCTCGGCCGGGGCGCCCGCAAGCCACGGCTCCAGGCCAAGGCTTTTGGCGGCGGCACGATCATCGACTCCGACGCCAGCGCACCCAACATCGGCATGCGCAACGCCAGCTTCGCCAAGGAGTGGCTGCAACGCGAGGGAATTCCGCTGCTCTCCTCCGACTTTCTCGGCCCCTGGTCGCGTAAGATCATCTTTCTCCCGTTCAACGGCGAGGCGTTCTGCAAGCGGCTGGTGACGAACATGGCCACGGCGAGCGTCATCGCCCGCGAAGAACGCACCTACGCCGAAACGCTGTTGCAGAAACCGAAGACCGTCGACAAGAAGATCGAGCTTTTCTGATGATTGATGCCACAGCCTCCACCGTCGCGAACATCACGCAGCAGGAGTTCGCGCTGTTCCAGCGGTTGATCTACAAGATCGCCGGCATCAGCCTGAGCGACGCCAAGCAGGTACTGCTGGTCGGGCGGCTGAGCAAGCGGCTCAAGCAATACGGGCTTTCGACCTTCGCCGAGTACTACCGCATGCTCGCGTCCGGCGACAATCCAGAAGAACTGCAGACGATGGTGGATCTCCTGACCACCAACGAAACCTACTTCTTCCGCGAGCCGACGCACTTCGATTTCCTGCGTAACGAGATCGTCGCCAAGCGAAACAATCCCGCAACGTTCCGTGTATGGAGTGCCGCCAGTTCGAGCGGCGAAGAAGCGTACTCGATCGCCATGACGCTGGCCGAAACCATTCCGTCCGGCGCGTGGGAGATCATCGGTTCGGACATCAGCACCAAGGTGCTCGCTGCCGCCGCCGCGGGGCACTACTCGCTGGCGCGCACCGACGGTATTCCGCCCGGTTACATGCGCAAATACTGCCTGAAGGGCGTGCGTTCGCATGCCGGAACCTTCTTGATCGCACCGGAGTTGCGCAAGAAGGCCCGCTTTTTCCAGATCAACCTGATGCATCCGGTCGAAGCCGACATCGGCGATTTCGACGTGATCTTTTTGCGCAACGTGATGATCTATTTCGACCCGGAAACGAAGACGCGCGTCGTCCATAACCTGCTCCCGCGGCTGAAGAAAGGCGGCTACCTGATCATCGGCCACTCGGAGACGCTGACCGGCATCACCGATCGCGTCGTCGGCGTGCGCCCGACGATCTACCGCAAGCCATGACGCACCGCCCGCCGCCCACCGATACGCCGGAAGACGTCGAAACCGTCGTCCTTCGCCCGGGCGACTTCCATTTCGGTGGTGGCCACACGCGCATTTCGACGTTGCTCGGCTCCTGCGTTTCGATCACGCTCTGGCATCCGCGCCGGCTGATCGGTGGTATGTGCCACTACATGATGCCCGAGCGCGATCGTCGAGACGGCTGCGCGCTCGACGGCCGCTACGCCAGCGAAGCGCTGGCGCTTTTCCTGATGCATGTTGAAAAGGAAGGCACACGCCCCTCGGAGTATCAAGCCAAGATTTTTGGCGGCGCCAATATGTTCGGCCAGAAGACCGACGCCAAGCTCGACATCGGCCGCCGCAACATCGAAGCCGCGCATCGTTTCCTGGCCGCGCAGCACATCACCGTAATGGCCGAACACATCGGCGGCAGCGGGCGGCGCAAGTTGCACTTCGACGTCTGGAGCGGCAACGTCTGGCTCGCCTTCCCCGAAGGCGCGGACGCCCGGATCAGGAGTCACCATGGCTGAGGCAAAGCTCACCGCCGACGTCATGATCAGTCTCGACGCGGCGCCGGGGCGCGGCCATGCCACCGAGCCGGTGGTTGCCATGGGCACGTCGACGGGGGGTACGCAAGCGCTCGAGGCCGTACTCACGCGCCTGCCGGCAACGGTGCCAGGTATCGTCATCGTCCAGCACATGCCGGCCGTCTTCACGGCGATGTTCGCCGAGCGCCTGAACGCGCTGTGCGCCATCGAAGTGCTCGAAGCGAAACACGGTGACCGCGTGCGAGCGGGACGCGCGCTCGTCGCACCGGGTGGCAAGCACATGATGCTCAAGCGCCTCGGCAACCAATACACCGTCGACGTCGCCGACGGACCGCCGGTCAACCGGCACCGGCCTTCGGTCGATGTGCTCTTCCGCTCGGTCGCGAAGTTTGCCGGCGCCAACGCGCTCGGCATCATCATGACCGGCATGGGCGACGATGGCGCGCAAGGCTTGAAGGAAATGCACGACGCCGGGGCGCGCACCGTCGCGCAGGATGAAGCGAGCAGCGTCGTCTTTGGCATGCCGAAGGAGGCCATCAAGCTCGGCGCCGCCGACCTCACTCTGCCCCTCAACCAGATTTCCGGCGCCATCGTCAATTTCGCTCACCGCGCAGGCAAGGGAGGTGCGTGATGGATATTTCTTCAATACTCGCCGCCATCGCCGCCGATGCCGAACGCGGCGACATCGTCTTTCCGACGCACACGGACATCGCCCTGCGCGTCCAGCGTATGCTCGATGACCCCGATTGCGCCATCGATGCGCTCGGCAAGCTGATCGCCGCCGAGCCTATCCTCGCCGCACGCGTCATCGGACTGGCCAACTCGGTGAGTTACAACCCAGGCGGCCGCGCCATCACCGAACTCAAGAACGCGATCTCCCGGTTGGGCTTTTCCGCCCTGCGCGCCCTCGCCGCAGCCATCGTCGTACGCCAGATGAGGGAGATGTCGAGCGACGCGACACATCGCGCACTCGCTGGCCGGCTTTGGGAACACACGGCCAACGTCGCCGCGCTGGCGCGCGTCATCGCGCGCCGCGTCACTCACCAGAACCCCGACGCAGCGTTTTTCGCCGGCATCGTGCATGAAGTCGGCAGCTTTTATCTCATCGCCCGCGCCGGCGCCTTCCCCGGACTGCTCGGCAGCGAACTTGACCCCTGGCCGGGCGACGCCGAGGCTCAGGTCGGCCACGCCGTACTGCGCGCCCTGGAAGTTCCCGACCACATCCTGGACGCAATCGAAACGCTGTGGTCCGGCTTCCTCGCCATGCCGCCGCGCTTGCTCGGCGACACCCTGCTGCTCGCCGACCGCCTGTCGCCGGTGGAATCCCCGCTCGACGCGCTCGACGGCATGAGCCGCAAGGGCATGACAGTCGAACTCGAAGTGCTGATCGACGATGAAACGCTGAGCGACATCCTCGCCGAATCGAGCGACGAAGTCGCCTCGATCATCGCCGCGCTAAAGGCCTGAACGCCGGTGCGCCCACGCGCCGGCAAGGGCATTCCTCCTCCGTAATTCCCGCAGTTTTCTGCGGTTTCCACGGATGCACAAGACCAGTCGGTTTTGAGAGCATAAGTCATTGAACTAACGGAAGGAAATGCAATATGAGTACGATCATGCTGGTGGACGATTCGGCCACGATCCTGCTGAGCATCTCGAGCATTCTGAGCAAGGCCGGGTACACGGTCGAGAAGGCAGCCAATGCTGAACTGGCCCTGCAAAAGTTCAACGCGGGGGCGAAGATCAACCTCTTGATCACCGATCTGAACATGCCCGGAATGAATGGCATCGAACTGATCAAGGAGGTGCGCAAGCTCCCAGCCTACAAGTTCATGCCCATCCTTTTCCTGACCACCGAATCGCAGCAGTCGAAGAAGATGGAGGCCAAGGCGGCAGGGGCTTCCGGCTGGATCGTCAAACCGGCGACGGCAGACGAACTGCTCAACACGATCAAGCTCGTCATCAAGTAGGGAGCGGCGATGTACGCGACCCCGGACGCTGCCGCCGGCCCGCAATCGAGCGAGTTTTTTCGGCGGACGCTCATCGTCCTGTCCAGCGCATCGCTGCTGATTTCGCTCGTCGTCTATTTCCTGCACGAGTGGTATCACACCGATCTCGTCGAGTTCCTCGGCATCAGCCATCGCATGGCGGACACGCTCGGCACGCTCGGCATCCTGCTCGTCTTCGCCGTCGCGCAGCGCATCATCTCGGCAATCTATTTCAAGGATGCCTATTTCGGCCTGCGCGACCAGATCGACGATACCCGCCCGCGCTGCCCGTCGAACATGGCCTGCAAACGCATTGGCGTACCCGGACTCAAGGAAATCGGGCCATTCAGCGCCATCGTCGTAAACCAGCTCAAGAGCGTCACGGAACAAACCGAAAAAGCGGCATTTGACGTCGGCCAGCGGCTGCACACGATCGATGAGGTCGTCGTCGGCCTTACGCAGTTCGTCTCCGAGGCAACGAGCGAATCGACGAGCAGCGCCGTGGATTCTGAGGCGAGAATCGCCGAGAACAAGAAGTTGATCGAGCACCTCGAAAGCTTCATTCAGCTGCGTCTTCAGGAATCCCGGGACGATGCCGCGGTCAATTCCGAAGTCATCAAGAAAACAAAGCAGCTGCAAGCGCTGGTGGCGCTCATCCATGACATCGCGAGCCAGACCAATCTGCTCGCGCTCAACGCAGCGATCGAAGCGGCGCGCGCCGGTGAGGCCGGACGCGGTTTCGCCGTCGTTGCCGATGAGGTACGCAAGCTGTCACACCAGACGGAAATATCGGTCAAGAAGATCGAGGACGGTATCCTCGGTGTCGCCCAGGTAATCGAGAACCAGCTCGCCGCCAAGCTCGCCAATTCCAGCGTCGACGAAGAGCAAACGACACTGGAGAAGTTCGCCCAGCAACTCAACCTGCTCGGCCGGAGCTACGAGCGACTGGCGCACCGGGAGCAGGAGATCCTCATCCAGATTGGATCAAGCGGCGCTCGTCTGAACGAGATGTTCATGGATACGATGGCCAGCGTGCAGTTCCAGGACATTACCCGGCAGCAGGTCGAACACGTGATCGATTGCGTGCAGCAGATCGACGCGCACGCTCAGGAAGTCGCGCGCCTGATCGAGCGTGCCGACGATTCCTTCAGCAACGAACCGACCCTCAAGCCGCTGAAAGACCAGCTCGACGCCGTGTACGCGCGCTACGTCATGGACGAACAGCGCAACGTGCATGATCGCACGCTGAACCAGCACGGCACGAAAACTGCGCCGGCGCAACCCAAAGCCAACATCGAATTGTTTTAGCCCTGCCCTCTCCGGAGACCTTCATGCCCTCCACCCAGCTGCTTTCCCTCACGGAAGACCTGACCATCTACCACGCGCTCGAACAGAAGCACCGGTTGCTCGACGCACTGGGCAGCACGGATGAACTCGAACTCGACCTGATGCAGGTCGGCGACATCGACACCGCCGGGTTGCAACTGCTGATCCTGCTCAAGAAGGAAGCGCAGCGTACCGGCAAGCGCCTCGCTATCGTCGCCCACAGCCAGGCGGTGCGCGCGGTAATCGACTTCTGCAACCTCGCGGCCGAACTCGGCGACCCGCTGGTCATCCCGGCCGCTGAGACCGTCTGACCTCTGGAGAAAAGCATGGACGAACTGACCAGCGTTTACATCCAGGAGTGCCGCGAGCAACTCGCCGACATGGAAGCCGGCCTCTTGCGGCTCGAACAGGCGCCGGAGGACCGCGACAACCTCAACGGCATCTTCCGCGCCGCGCACACGATCAAGGGCGGCGCCGGCGTCATCGAATGCCGCTACATCGAACACTTCACGCACGGCGTCGAGAACCTGCTCGATGCGCTACGCAACGGCGACTTTGCTGTCACCGGCGAGATGGCGACGCTGCTGCTCGAGTGCTGCGACCAGATGGGCGACCTGATCGATGTGCTCGCCGCTCAATCGCCCGAGCCCGACGCTGACGTCACGGCGCGCGGCGACGCATTGACGCAGCACCTCGGGGAAATCCTCGCTGCCAATCAGGGCAGCACCGAGGCATCCGCCTCAAGCCTCACCGTCCAGGACGACGATGTCGAACTAGAAAGCTCGGGCGGCGGTGTCGTCAATACCGACAGCTGGCACATTTCGATCCGCTTTGGACAGAACGTCCTGCGCGGCGGTACCGACCCGCTCTCCTTCATCCGCTACCTCGCCAGCCTCGGCGAGATCATCGGCATCGAGACGATCGCCGACGCCCTCCCGCCAGCTGCCGACATGGACCCGGAGTCGTGCTACCTCGGCTTCGAGATCCGCCTGCAGACCAAGGCATCCAAATCCGACATCGAGCGCGTGTTCGACTTCGTGCGCGACGACTGCGAGCTGCGCATCCTGCCGCCGCACAGCAACGTCGCCGACTACCTGCGCCTGATTACCGAACTACCCGAAGACACGATGCGCCTCGGCGAAATGCTCGTGCGTTGCGGTGCATTGACGCAGGCCGAGATCGACGCAGGGCTGAAAGCGCAGACGGCAGCCAAGATTCCCGAGGAGGAAACCCCGCCCCCGCTCGGCGAAATCCTTGTCGAGAACAAGGTGGTGCACAAGGAGATTGTCGACGCCGCGGTCGCCAAGCAGGCGCAAGTCGTCGAGAAGAAGGCCAAGGACGCCCAGCTGGTGCGCGTTCACGCCGACAAGCTCGACCAGCTGATCGACCTCGTCGGCGAACTCGTCATCGCCGGCGCCTCGGCCAACCTGCTGGCGGTCAAGAGCCGGCAGAGCGACCTCGTCGAAGCCACCTCGGTTCTTTCCCGCCTCGTCGAAAACATCCGCGACTCCGCGCTGCAGCTGCGCATGGTGCAGATCGGCGACACCTTCACCCGTTTCAACCGCGTCGTGCGTGACGTCTCCAAGGATCTCGGCAAGGAGATCGAGCTCGTCATCAGCGGCGCCGAGACCGAACTCGACAAGACCGTCGTCGAGAAGATCGGCGACCCACTCATGCACCTCGTGCGCAACTCGCTCGATCACGGCATCGAACCGACCGCGGTGCGTCTCGAACGCGGCAAGCCGGCGTGCGGCCGCGTCTCGCTCAACGCCTACCATGACTCGGGCAACATCGTCATCGAGGTCTCCGACGACGGTGGCGGCCTCAACCGCGAGAAGATCCGCGCCAAGGCCATCGAGCGCGAGCTGATCTCACCCGAGGCCAACCTCTCGGAGAGCGAGATCATCAATCTCATCTTCGAGCCGGGCTTCTCGACGGTGGACGCCGTCTCCAAACTCTCCGGGCGCGGCGTCGGCATGGACGTCGTGCGGCGCAACATCACCGCCCTGCGCGGCAGCGTCGATGTCGCCTCGAGCGAAGGCGAAGGTTCGACCTTCACCATCCGCCTGCCGCTCACTTTGGCGATCATCGACGGCTTCCTCGTCGGCGTCGAGAAAGCCGCTTACGTCATCCCGCTCGATTCGGTCGTCGAGTGCATCGAACACAAGAATCTCTCCGGCGACCGCAACTTCCTCAACCTGCGCGGCGAGGCGCTGCCCTTCATCCGCCTGCGTGAGCTGTTCGAGGTGAAAGGCGCGGTGCCGTCACGCGAAAGCATCGTCGTCGTCCAGTTCGGCGGCCAGCGCGCCGGCATCGTGGTCGATCAGCTGATGGGCGAATTCCAGACCGTCATCAAGCCACTCGGCCGCCTGTTCTCCAACCTGCGCGGCATCGGCGGCTCAACCATCCTCGGCAGCGGCGAGGTGGCCCTCATCCTCGACGTCGCAGCGCTGGTCAATCTCGTCGCGCGCGGCGAGGAGGAACGGCTGCTGCCGAATCGGCCCGCTTTAACGTCTTCCGCAATTTCAACTGCGCCAACAGCATCACTTCCTGGGAGGTAATCCATGTTCAAGAATCTGAAAATCGGCGTTCGACTGGGTCTGGGCTTCGGCCTGGTCACCTTGATGCTCGTCGCCATTTCGCTGCTCGCCTATACCCGGCTAAGCGCGCTCAATACGGAAGTCGGCGACATGGTGAACGACAAGTTTCCCAAAACCGTCTACGCCAACGACATCATCAATCAGATCAATCTCGTCGCCCGAGTCACGCGCAACGCCTTGCTGATGGAAGACAAGGACGCCGAGCGTGTGGAGATGGCACGCATTCCGGAAGCCAGCAAGATCATCAGCGATCGCATCGAGAAGCTCGAAAATTCCATTACGTCCGAGGAAGGCAAGAAGCTCCTTTCCGTGGTCGCCGAGACGCGCAAAGGCTATGTCACGCAGCTCACCAAGCTGACTGAACTGATCAACACGGACAGACACGATGAAGGCATCACCCTGATCCTTGGCGACATGCGTAAAGCGCAAAGCGACTACCTTGAAGCCATCGGCAAGCTCATCGAGTTTCAGACCGGTTTGATGACGAACGCTGGTAAGGCCGCCGACGCCGCGGCTTCGAGTGCGATAAACCTCATTCTCATCATCTCGGCAGCGGCCATCATCATCGCCGTGTCCTTCGCCTGGTGGGTCACGCGCAGCATCACCCGCCCCGTCAACGAAGCCCTGAACGCCGCCTCACGCATCGCGGACGGCGATTTGACGGTGCGGATCGACTCCGACAGCAAGGACGAAGTCGGCCTGTTGATGAGCGCCATGCAGGCAATGATCAGCAAGCTGACGCAGATCATCGGCGAGGTACGTAACGCGGCGGACAACCTGACCAACGCCGCGGGACAAGTCTCGGCGACGGCTCAATCGCTTTCGCAGTCCTCCTCCGAGCAGGCGGCGTCGGTTGAAGAAACCACCGCATCGATGGAGCAGATGACGGCGTCGATTTCGCAGAACACCGAGAACGCCAAGGTCACCGACGGCATGGCGTCGAAGTCGGCCAAGGAAGCGGCCGAAGGCGGCGAGGCGGTGAACAAGACGGTCGACGACATGAAGAGCATCGCCAGCAAGATCGGCATCATCGACGACATCGCCTACCAGACGAATCTTCTGGCGCTCAATGCCGCCATCGAAGCAGCGCGTGCCGGCGACCACGGCAAGGGCTTCGCGGTCGTCGCTGCGGAAGTGCGCAAGCTGGCCGAGCGCTCGCAGATCGCGGCGCAGGAAATCGGCGATCTCGCTTCGTCGTCGGTCAAGCAGGCCGAACGCGCCGGTGCGTTGCTGACCGAGATGGTGCCGTCGATCCGCAAGACCTCCGATCTCGTGCAGGAGATTGCCGCGGCTTCGTCCGAGCAAAGCACCGGTGTCGGCCAGATCAACAGTGCGATGGGCCAGCTCAACCAGGCGACGCAGCAGAACGCGTCAGCGTCCGAAGAACTCGCGGCGACGGCCGAGGAGCTCGGCTCGCAGGCCGAGCAGTTGCAGCAGACGATGACCTTCTTCCGGCTTGACGAGGGCACCCAGCGCCAGGCACGCAGCTTTGCGCCGCCGGCACGATCGAGCAGCGCAGGCAGCGTGCGCAGCGCCGCTTCGCGCGTGGCTGCCGTCCAGATCAACGAAGGTGATTTCGAGCGTTACTAGGAACCAGTCGCGGCAAGACGCAGAGACAGTCAAGAGATAGCCACGTCATCCCGGCGCAGGCCGGGATCCAGAGATGCACCACTGGATCCCGGGTCAAGCCCGGAATGACGGATTCTGAAAGGTCCATTTGCTTCATCGCGACCGACTACCAGGAGCCCCATCATGGGACAAGTCGTACAAGCCAAAGGAGGCGCCGTCGCCGTCAAGGTCGACGAGACGCCTTCACAGTATCTGACCTTCTCGCTCGGCGGCGAGATGTTCGCCGTCGGCATCCTCAACGTGAAGGAGATCATCGAGTACGGGCATCTGACCGAGATTCCGATGATGCCGACCTTCATTCGCGGGGTGATCAACCTGCGCGGCAGCGTCGTGCCGGTGATCGATCTCTCGGCGCGCTTCGGCGGCAAGACGACGGAGGTTTCGCGCCGGACGTGCATCGTCATCGTCGAGGTCAGCGATGGCGAGATGCGCCACGACATCGGAATCATGGTCGATGCGGTCTCCGAGGTGCTCGATATCCCGGCCGGCGAAATCGAGCCGCCGCCGTCGTTCGGTGCCAAGATCCGCGCCGACTTCATCTTCGGCATGGGCAAGGTCAGCGGCAAGTTCGTCATCATCCTCAACATCGACAAGGTGCTTTCGGTCGAGGAAATCGCGATGCTGACGGGAACCGCCGCGGGCGCCGATCAACCGCCGAACAGCTGACGAGCACGGAAGCAGGCTACGAATCTGCCACCGCGCAGCGTTACCTGGCGATAGCGAGGCAATAACAAGAAAAGGAACGATGACCATGAAATCAGGCACTTTCCGGAACTGGCCAATTGCTCGAAAGCTGAACACGGTACTGCTGCTCGTCACCACCCTGCTCTTCGGCGTGATGACGGTCGTGCTCAGCACCTACGTGGCGCGCGTGCTGAAGGACGACAGCATGGCCAATCTGCACCGGATCACCCGCATGAACATCGACATGATGGATTCGTACGGGCAGAGCCTGAAGACCAACGTCGGCACCCTGGGCAGGGTTTTCGCGGCCGGATTCAACGAGCCGTTTGCGCTGGACGAAGGCGCGACCATCAGGATCGGGGCGCAGGAGACGCCGGTGCTGAAGAACGGCGAAACCAGGCTCAATCTCGATTTCGCCGCCGTTGATCGTTTTACCCGCACGACCGGCGCCATCGCCACCGTCTTTGTCCGGCGCGGCGACGACCTCGTTCGCATCACCACCTCGCTCAAGAACGAGAAGGGCGACCGTGCCATCGGCACGCTGCTCGACCGCGCGCACCCGGCCTACGCCAAGGTGATGGACGGACAGGAATACGTCGGTAAAGCGAACCTTTTCGGCCGCGACTACATGACGAAGTACCTGCCGATCAGGGATGCGCGCAACAAGTTGATCGGCGTACTGTTCGTCGGCTTCGACTTCACCGACGGATTGAAGGCTCTGAAAGACAAGATCCGGCCAGCCAAGGTCGGGCTGACCGGCTACGTTTATGTGCTGGATGCCACCGAGGGCAACCAGCAGGGCGTGCTCGTCATCCACCCCGAGAAGGAAGGGCAAAGCCTGCTCGACGCCAGGGATGCAAACGGACGCGCGTTCATCAAGGAGATCCTGGCCGCCAGAAGCGGCACCATCGAATACCCGTGGCAGAGCCAGAGCGACCCGGCACCTCGTGACAAGATCGCGGTTTTCGACCATTACCCGGAATGGAACTGGATCGTCGTGACGGGCAGCTACCTCGACGAGTTCACCGCACTCAGCCGTCACATCCGCGGCGGCCTGATCGGCGCCGTGACGCTGGCCATCGTGCTGATGATGTTGCTCACCTTACTCAGCCTGCGCCGCTGGGGAACTCGGCCAATCAGTAGCGCGCTCGAGGCTGCCGACCAGATTGCGAGAGGCAATCTGGCCATTTCGGTCAAGGCCGATAGCGAGGACGAGGTCGGGCGACTGATGAGCGCCATGCACCACATGATCGAACGGCTGACGCAGATCATCAGCGAAGTACGCTCGGCCGCCGACAATCTTTCGAGTGCGGCAAGCGAGGTTTCGGCGACGGCACAGTCGCTCTCGCAGTCGTCGTCCGAGCAGGCGGCGTCGGTCGCACTGTCGAGGACATGAAGACGATCGCCGGCCGCATCAGCATCATCGACGACATCGCCTACCAGACCAACCTGCTCGCGCTCAATGCGGCGATCGAGGCCGCACGTGCCGGCGAGCACGGCAAGGGCTTTGCGGTCGTTGCCGCCGAGGTGCGCAAGCTCGCCGAGCGCTCGCAGGTGGCGGCGCAGGAAATTGGTGCGCTGGCCGACTCGTCGGTCAAGCAGGCTGAACGCGCCGGCACGCTGCTCGGCGAAATCGTGCCATCGATCCGCAAGACCTCTAACCTCGTGCAGGAGATCGCCCTCGCCTCAAGCGAGCAAAGTTCGGGGGTCGCCCAGATCAACGGCGCGATGGGGCAACTCAACCAGGCAACGCAGCAGAATGCAAGCGCCTCCGAGGAACTCGCCGCGACCGCCGAAGAACTCGGCTCGCAAGCCGGACAACTGCAACAGACGATGACGTTCTTCCGGTTGGCGAACACGTGAAACAAACGGGCTATTCGGGTGGCCGCCGTTGCCGACACGGCCACCGATGTAGAAGTCGTTGATTTGGTATCGGCCACGCAGTACGGCAACGGTAGGTCCGATGCCTTTGGAGAAGTCATGGTAAAAGCCTTTGTCACACCAAGCGCAGATCGCCACCCGGCGCGGCGTGCGGGCGACCGCCTGGCGCATCCGACGATGCTGATGCCCTCGCCCGTCGTCGCGCTGTCCGGCGGCGCGCCGGTCCTGCGAAGGCGCTCGACCGACAACGAAACGATCCTGATCATCGACGATTCGCCGGAGAACCTCACCGTTCTCGGCGAACTGCTGCAAGGCGCCGGCTACCGCGTCAAGGTCGCCAACTCGGGCGCGACCGGGCTGCACCTCGCCGTACAGGAACCGCGACCGGCGCTCATCCTGCTCGACATCATGATGCCGGCAATGGACGGCCACGAAGTCCTCATGCTGCTGCGCGATAATCCGCAGACGCGGGACACACCCGTCATTTTCCTGACCGCCAAGGACACCGACGCCGACGAGGAGCGCGCGTTCAACGATGGCATCGCCGACTACATCGTCAAGCCGATCAAGCCGACCATCGTCCTTGCGCGTGTGCGCAGCCAATTGCTCGTGCGCCAGGCGCGGCACTGGTTGCAGGACCAGAACCAGGCGCTGGAAGCCGAGGTAGCACGGCGCATGCGCGAAAACGAGCTGATCCAGGCGGTCAGCATCCGGGCGCTGGCGCACCTGGCGGAGACGCGCGATAACGAAACCGGCAATCACATCCAGCGCACGCAAAGCTACATTCGACTCCTGGCCACGCTGATGGCACGGCACCCGCGCTTCGCGGCGACGCTCGACAACAACTACATCGAGACGCTGGCGCGTTCGGCGCCGCTGCACGATATCGGCAAGGTTGGCATTCCCGACTACATCCTGCTGAAGCCGGGAAAACTCACGCCGGAGGAGTGGGAGATCATGAAGACGCATACGCTGCTCGGTTTTGACGCGATCACGCTAGCCGAGCGCGACATCCGTACATCGGTGGAATTCCTCTCGCAGGCCAAGGAAATCGTCCGCTCGCACCATGAACGCTGGGACGGGACCGGTTATCCCGACGGCCTGGCCGGCGATGCCATCCCGATTTCCGCCCGCCTGATGGCGATGGCCGACGTTTTTGACGCGCTCATTTCGCGGCGCGTCTACAAAGAGGCGTTTCCGTTCACATCGGTCCGCAACATCATCGCCGAGGAGCGCGGCCGCCTGTTCGACCCGGATATTGCCGATGCCTTCCTCACCAACTGTGGCGAGTTCGAGGCGATCGCCCTGCACTTTGGCATTGAGAGATGACCATGAGCAAAAACAAAAACGAAAGCAGCCAAGCCGGTACGGTGCGCAGCACCCCGCTTCGGACCAAGGACGGCGGCGTTGCCGGACGGGTTCTTCTGTACGCGGGGCTATTGGGGCTCGCGCTCGTCATCCTGGTGCTGGCCATTCTCCTCGCCGGCCTGCAGGTTCCCCAGCTCGACCGCGAGACGGCATTCTGGGTCGCGCTGCTCGTGCTGGCAGCCGTCCTTGCCATCATGGGCGTTTTCTTCGTGCTGCTGCGGCGACAGGAAAGCGTGCAGGAGTTGAGTCTGCAATCGGAACAGGCGCGCGCCGAACAATTGATCGACTACTTCTTCAATCAGCCTTTTGTTGGCATGGCGATCGTGGCGCCGGGCACCCAGCAGTTCATCAAGTTCAACGACCAGGCCTGCGTGATGACCGGCTACTCGCATGACGAGTTGCTTAGCAAGACCTGGCGCGATATCACGCACCCCAACGACATGGAGCTGACCTATGCACAGGTACTGAAGATCAGGAACGGCGAAACCGACGCGATTTCCTACGAGCAGCGCCTGATGCGCAAGGACGGTTCCTTCATCTACATCAATACCGACGTGCAGTGCGTGCGTAACGCCGACGGCGAGATCATCTTCCTGATGTGCAGCGCGCAGGACATCAGCCAGCGCAAGCTCAACGAGATGGAACTCAACGTCGCCAACACCCAGCTACGCGCCAATCAGGAAGCGCTGCAGCGACAGAACGAGGAACTCCTGGCGACCAAATCGGCACTGGAGGAGTCGCGCAGCCGCTTCTTCAACCTCTACGAATTTTCGCCCACCGCCTATCTCACGCTCAACCCGGCTGGCGAGATCCTGCGTATCAACCACACGGGGGCCAGCCTCCTGGGCTACCCGCGCCGCGAATACGAAGGCCGGCGTTTCTCGACTTTCCTCACCGCGGAGGATCTGGCCAACTGGTCCGACTTCCTGCAACACTCGACGCAGACCAACCTGCGTAACAGCGGCGAGTTCGCGCTTCGCTGCGCCGACGGCAGCATCATCTACGTGAGCGCCGACAGCACCTTCCAGAATCTGGACGACGACTCACCGGTGTTGCACATGACGCTGACCGAGATCACCCGACGCCGCCAGGCCGAAATGGCTTTGCGCGCGAGCACCGAGCGCTACAAGGCGGTCGTGCAGTCGTCGAACGACGCAATCGTCAGCTCGGACAGCAAGGGACTCATCGTCTCGTGGAACCCCTGCGCCGAACGGATGTTCGGCTATCAAACGGCGGAAGCCATTGGCGTGCCGATTGATACGCTGATGCCGGAGCGTTTCCGCGATGAGCTACGGGCGTGCATGAAGCGCATCCTTGAGGGTAGCGAATGCCACGCCTTGAACTCGACGGTTGAGCTGTTGGCCCTGCACAAGGACGGCCACGAGTTCACCATCGAGCTGTCCCTGACCATGTGGAAGATTGCCGACGGCGTCTATTTCACCGGCACGATGCGCGACATCACCCAGCGCAAGCAGACCGAACAGACACTGCGCATGCTCTCCGAGGCCGTCCGGCAAAGCCCGGAGGCGATCATCATCACCGACCTCGAAGGGCGCATCGAGTACGTAAACGAGGCCTTCGTCAGCAACACCGGCTTCTCGCGCGAAGAGACGCTCGGGCGGAACGCCTCGATGCTCTCTTCCGGCGACACCGAGCACGGTACCTACGCGGCGATGTGGGAGACGCTCAAGCGCGGCGAGGTGTGGAAAGGTGAATTCCATAATCGCCGGAAGGACGGCAGCGTGTTCATCGAATCCGCCGTACTCGCCCCGATCCGCCAAACCGACGGTACGGTCACACACTACGTCGGTGTCAAGGAAGACATCACCGAAAAACGCCGGCTCGCGGAGGAACTCGACAAGCACCGGAATCATCTTGAGACGCTGGTCGTCGAGCGTACGGCGCAGCTCGCCGAAGCACAGCACCAGGCCGAGACGGCGAATGTCGCCAAGAGTACTTTCCTCGCCAACATGAGCCACGAGATCCGCACGCCGATGAACGCCATCGTCGGACTCACGCATCTCCTGCGCAGTGCCGACCCAACGCCCAGGCAGCTTGATCGGCTGGAAAAGATCGAAGCCGCGGCAGCGCATCTTCTTGAACTGATCAAGAACATTCTCGACCTCTCCAAGATCGACGCCGGCAAGATGGAGATTGAATACACCGACTTCACGCTCGATTCGGTCATCAGCCCGGTACGCTCGATGATCATCGACGAAGCGCGCGAGAAGCGGCTCGGTGTCGTTGTCGATCTCGGCAACACCCCGGTCTGGCTGTACGGCGACGCGACGCGGCTGCGTCAGGCGCTGCTCAACTTCGCCGCCAACGCCGTGAAATTCACCGAGCGCGGCCAGATCATCCTGCGCACCCGGCTCATTGAAGCCGACGAGCGAGGTCTGCTCATCCGCTTTGAAGTCGAAGACACCGGCATCGGTATCGATCCGGAAAAAGTGAAGAGCCTGTTCCAGCCCTTTGAGCAGGCCGACCCGTCGATCACGCGCAAGTTCGGTGGCAGCGGCCTCGGCCTGGCGATCACCCGCCGCCTCGCCCAGCTGATGGGCGGCGACGCGGGCGTCGATAGCGCGCCCACCTGCGGCAGCCTGTTCTGGTTCTCTGCCCGCCTGGAACACGGGCGCGGCGTCATGCCGCAAGTCATTGATGAGGACGGCATCGACCTCGAGGAAGAGCTGCGTCGGCAATGCAGTGGAATGAAGATCCTCCTGGCCGACGACGTCGAGGTCAATCTGGAGGTCGCCCAACTGTTGCTGCATGGCGTCGGCCTGCAGGTCGATAGCGCGCGTAACGGACGCGAAGCGTTCGACAAGGCGCGCACGACGAACTACGACCTCGTGTTGATGGACATCCAGATGCCCGAGATGAACGGGCTCGACGCCACACGTGCCATTCGCCGCATCTTCGGGCGAACGACGACGCCGATCCTGGCGATGACGGCCAACGCCTTCGACGAAGACCGGCGCATCTGTCTGGAAGCCGGCATGAACGACTTTGTCGCCAAGCCGGTCGATCCGAAGACGCTTTACGCCATGCTCCTCAAATGGTTGCCCCGCCCCGGCAAGGAGCCGGGTACGGTGCTGGAAGTCCAAAGTGCTGTGCCCGCACAGGCCAGTGCTGGCAACGCCCCCGCTCCGCATGAGGTCACGGGCATGCGGCAACGCCTCGAATCGATCCCCGGACTCGATGTGGCCAACGGACTGGCGCGTGTTCGCGGCAACGAGGAGAAGTTTGGCCAGGTCATTGAGCTCTTCCTCAAGGGTCACGAGTTTGATCTCGAGAAGATCCACGCGGCACTCGAACGCAACGACATGAACGCGGCGGAACATTTGACGCATGCGCTGAAGGGCTCAGCGGGGCTGATCGGTGCGACCTTTGTTGCCGAGTCTGCGACAACGCTGCTGACGTTGATTCGGCAGAAGGCCCGTACCGGCGACATCGACAAAGCCTACGTCGCGCTCACGCCACGACTGACCGGGTTGATCGAGGGGCTGCGCCACGCGCTGGCCGGCAAGGTCACGGATGCTCTGGCGCCGCCCGCCGATCACGATCGACTGCGCAGCATCGTTGCACGTCTGGAAAACCTGCTGGCAGTCGGGGACATGGCCGCCTGCACGCTGGCGCGGGAAGAACGGGCGTTTCTCGAAGCCTCGCTCGGCACGCACGGCGCGACGATCATCGCGTCGATCCAGGTGTTCGCCTTCGAACAGGCGCTAAGCGACCTGAAGAACGCGATGGAAGAATTGTCCGGCGCCGGAATCGTCTCCTGACGCCAGGCACGGCGCAAATCGTTACCCCGACGAACGCGGGGTAACGACTACTTCGACCTTTGCTAGAAGTGCAGCGGCCGGCCGTCGCAGGCCAAGGCGGCTTCGTGCACGACTTCCGAAAAAGTCGGATGCGCGTGGCAGATGCGCGCCAGGTCTTCACTGGCCGCGCCGAACTCCATGGCCACGACGCCTTCGGAGATCAGCTCGGAGGCATTGGCGCCAACGATATGCACACCGAGGATCCGGTCACTCTCGGCATCGGCGAGAACCTTGACGAAGCCGGTCGTGTCCCCCATGCCCAGCGCGCGCCCATTGGCGGCAAACGGAATCTTGCCCGCCTTGTAGGCAACGCCAGCGTCCTTGAGTTGCTGCTCGGTCTTGCCGACCCAGGCGATCTCCGGGCTGGTGTAGAGCACCCACGGGATGGTGTCGAAGTTGCAATGCCCGGACTGCCCGGCCATCAGCTCGGCAACCATCACCGCCTCTTCCATCGCCTTGTGCGCCAACATCGGGCCGGAGACGACATCGCCCACCGCCCACACGCCTGGCAGATTGGTGCGGCAATGGTCATCGACATCGATGCGTCCGCGCTCGTCGAGTTTGAGGCCGACGGCTTCGGCATTGAGTCCATCGGTGTTCGGAATGCGGCCGACGGAGACTATCAAGCGGTCGGCGTCGAGCTTCTGCGCCTGGCCATCCTTGTCCGTATAGGCAATCGAGACGCTCTTCTTTCCTGCCTTGACCTCACCGATCGTCACGCCCAGCTGGATATTCAGCCCCTGCTTGCGGAAGACCTTGGCGGCTTCCTTCGCCACATCGACGTCGGCGACCGAGAGGAAGTCCGGTAGCGCTTCGAGGATCGTCACCTCAGATCCCAGGCGACGCCAGACACTGCCCATTTCGAGGCCGATCACGCCGGCACCGATGATGGCGAGCGTCTTCGGGACGGCATTGATGTCGAGCGCGCCGACGTTGTCGCAGACCAGCACGTTATCCACGGCGACACCCGCCAGATGGCGCGGCCGCGAACCGGTGGCGACAACCACCTGCTTCGCTTCGACAAGCTCTTCACCAACCTTGACCTGCCAGCCGCCATCGCTCTGCGCGACGAAGCTGCCGTGGCCGTTGAGGAGCGTCACCTTGTTCTTCTTGAACAAGCCCTTGATGCCGGTCGTCAGCTGTTTGACGATGGTGTTCTTGCGCTCGATCATCGTCGGCACGTCGATCTTTGGCGTTCCGACGGTAATGCCCTGCACGGCGAAGCCGTGACAGGCTTCCTCGAACAGATGCGACGTATGCAGCAGCGCCTTCGACGGAATGCAGCCGACATTCAGGCAGGTTCCGCCAAGGCGCGGCTCACCCTTGGGGTCGGCGTAGGCCTTCGATTCGCAGCAGGCGACGCTGAATCCGAGTTGCGCGGCGCGGATCGCGGCAACGTAGCCGCCGGGACCGCCACCGATGACGAGCACGTCAAATTGCTTGGACATCTTGTCTTCTCCCGGAAATCAGACGCCGAGCAGCAGGCGCGCCGGGTCTTCCAGCGCTTCTTTCATCGTCACCAGCGCCAGTACGGCTTCACGCCCGTCGATGATGCGGTGGTCGTACGACATCGCCAGATAGTTGATCGGGCGGATGACGATCTCGCCGTTCTCGACTACCGGCCGGTCCTTCGTCGCGTGGATGCCAAGGATTGCCGATTGCGGCGGGTTGATGATCGGCGTCGACAGCATCGAACCGAACACGCCGCCGTTCGAGATCGAGAACGTCCCACCCGTAAGATCTTCCAGGGACAGCTTGCCGTCCTTGGCCAGTTGGCCGAAGTCGCCGATCTTCTTTTCGATGTCGGCAAAGGACATCTGGTCCGCGTCGCGCAGGATCGGCACGACGAGACCGCGCGGGCTGCCGACGGCAACGCCGATGTCGATGTAGCCGTGATAGACGATGTCGTTGCCGTCGACCGAGGCGTTGATGATCGGGAACTTCTGCAACGCGGCCACCGCCGCCTTGACGAAGAAGCCCATGAAGCCGAGACGGACGCCGTGCGCTTTCTCGAACTTCTCGCCGTATTGCTTGCGCAGCGCCATGATCGGCGCCATGTTCACTTCGTTGAACGTGGTCAGGATGGCATTCGTCGATTGTGACTGCACCAGCCGCTCGGCGACGCGCGCCCGCAGGCGCGACATCGGAACGCGCTGCTCGGGCCGATCGCTCAGCGGAATCGCCACGGGCGGCGCGGGAACGAGGTTGTGCGGTGAAACAAGCGCCGATGAAGGAGCCGATGCGGGCGCCGGAACGGCCTTGCCACGCGCGGCTTCAACCACCGGCGGCGTCACGGCTGCGGAGGCCGCCAGCGCATCGGCCTTGGTGACGCGGCCACCACGACCGCTGCCAGCGACGTCGGCAACGGCGACGCCCTTCTCATCCAGAATCTTGCGCGCTGCGGGCATGGCAACGCCAGCCGCCGGTTTCGCTGCGGGCGCCACCTCGGGCTTGGCGGCGGCAGCGGCCTTCGGCTTTTCCGCCGGTGCCGTTGCGGCCACCGTGGCCACGGCCTCGGTGTCGATACGTGCGATCACTTCGCCGGCGACGACTGTGTCGCCGTTCTTCTTGACGACTTCGACCAGCACGCCCGACGCCGGCGCCGGCAACTCGAGGACGACCTTGTCGGTTTCTATGTCAATCAGGTTCTCGTCCCTGGAAACGGCCGCGCCGACCTCCTTGTGCCAGGAAACGAGCGTCGCCTCGGCGACCGATTCTGACAGTTGCGGAACTTTGACGTCGATAATCATGTTGACTCCGGATTAAGCTAGCTTGTACGGGCTGATCTCGCCCAGTGCGGACTCGATCAGCGCTTTTTGTTGTGCGTTGTGTTTGCTGTAGTAGCCGACCGCGGGCGACGGCGATGCCGGACGCGACACGAGAAGCAGGCGCTGCTTGCTGTTGAACGAGCGGTCGAGGTGCTGGCGCGAGGCGATCCAGTACCAGGCGCCCTGGTTGCGCGGCTCTTCCTGGCACCAGACGATCTCGGTGGCTTTCGGGTACTTGGCCATTTCCGCCTGGAACGCTTCCTGCGGGAAGGGATACAGTTGCTCCAGCCTGGCGATGGCGATATCGGTGATGTTCTTCTCACGGCGCGCCGCCAGCAAATCGTAGTAGACCTTGCCCGAACAGAAGATGACACGCGTCACCTTCTTGCCGTCGATTGGGTCTATCTCGCCGATTACCGGCTTGAAACCACCCTTGGCGATGTCATCCATCGTCGAAACAGCGTCCTTGTGCCGCAGGAGCGACTTGGGCGTAAACACAACGAGCGGCTTGCGCTGTTTGCGGATGGCCTGCCTGCGCAGCATGTGGAAGACTTGCGCCGGCGTCGAGGGCTGGCAGACTTCCATGTTCATCTCGGCACACAAGGACATGAAGCGCTCGATCCGTGCCGACGAATGCTCCGGCCCCTGGCCTTCGTAGCCATGCGGCAGGAAGACGACCAGACCGCATGCGCGGCCCCACTTCGATTCGCCGGACGCGATGAACTGGTCGATCACGACCTGCGCGCCATTGACGAAGTCACCGAACTGCGCTTCCCAGACGACGAGATCGTAAGGATTCGAAGTCGCATAACCGTACTCGAAGGCGAGTACCGCTTCTTCGGAAAGCACGGAATCAAAGCACTGGAACCTGGCCTGGTTGTCCTGCAGATTGGCGAGCGGCGAGTACGATCCTTCGTCCCAATTCTCGCGATGCTGGTCGTGCAACACGGCGTGACGGTGAAAGAAGGTGCTGCGCCCGACGTCTTCGCCCGAAATGCGAACGCCGTGCCCGGAAACAAGGAGCGTCGCATAAGCGAGATTCTCGCCCATGCCCCAATCGATCGGCAGGCTCCCTTGCCCCATCAAGCGACGGTCGTCGATGATCTTCTTGACGCGGCTGTGAAGGACGAAATTCTCTGGATACGTCGCCAAGCGCTCGGACAGCCGCCGGATTTCCTTGACCGGCACGGTCGTGTCGCAGTTATCGATGTACTTTTGCGTCAGGAACGGCGTCCAGTCGATGAGGATCGGGTTGGTGTAGCCGGCGATAACCGGGTTGTACAAGAGTTCGCCACGATCGAGGTGATCGCGGTAACTCTGGATCATGTCGTCCGGCCCGTCGCTCGGCAGGACGCCTTCGGCAACGAGTCTGTCGGCATACAGCTTGCGCGTTCCCGGATGGGCCGCAATGCGCTTATACATCAAGGGCTGCGTCACCATCGGCTCGTCCTGCTCGTTGTGGCCGAGCTTGCGGAAGCAGACGATATCGACGACCACGTCCTTCTTGAACTCCTGCCGGAATTCGACGGCCAGACGCGTTGCCAGCGCTACCGCCTCCGGGTCGTCGCCATTGACGTGGAAGATCGGCGCGTCGGCCATCTTGAAGATGTCGGTACAGTACAGCGATGACCGCGAGTCGCGCGGATCGGACGTAGTGAAACCGATCTGGTTGTTGACAACGATATGCACCGTCCCGCCCGTACCGTAACCGCGCGTCTGGGCGAAGTTGAGCATTTCCTGGTTGACGCCTTGCCCGGCCACGGCCGCATCGCCATGGATCAGCACCGGCAACACCTTCTCCCGGCCGCTGTCGCCACGACGTGTCTGGCGGGCATAAACGGCCCCTGCGACCACGGGATTGACGATCTCAAGGTGCGAGGGGTTGAACGCCAGCGTCAGGTGGCATGGGCCGCCCGGGGTCATGACGTCGGAGGAATAGCCAAGGTGGTATTTGACGTCACCCGAGCTGAGATCCTGCGCCTTCTTGCCTTCGAACTCGTCGAACAACATGGCCGGCGCCTTGCCCAGCGTATTGACCAGCACGTTCAATCGACCACGGTGCGCCATGCCGACGACGATATCGTCAATGCCGCTGCCGCCGGCGACGCGGATCACCTCGTCGAGCGCGACGATCAGCGATTCGCCGCCTTCGAGCGAAAAGCGTTTCTGCCCGACGTAGCGCGTGTGCAGGTAACGCTCGAGCGTCTCGGCGGCCGTCAGGCGCTCGAGCAGGCGCAGCTTCTGTCCGGCCGTGTAGGTTCCCTTGCTGTGAATCGGCTCGATCCGCGCCTGAACCCAGCGCCGTTCGGTAATGTTGTTGATGTACATGTACTCGACGCCAACCCAGCCGCAGTAGGTCTCCTTGAGCGCATCGAGAATCTGTCCGAAAGTCGCCCGCTCGGGAACGCCCTTGAACGAGCCGGCGTTGAACGGCGTGTTGATGTCGGCGTCGCTCAGGCCATAGAACGACGGCTCGAGTTCGTTCAGCTTCGGGCGCGGGAGGCGCTTCAACGGATCGAGATTCGCCCAGCGCGCGCCCAGCGTCCGGTAGGCACTGATCATCTGCAGGACGCTGACCTGCTTCTTGTCGTCCGCAGGCCGCCTTACCGCCGCCTTGTATCCGCCGTTCTTCGCCTGCTCGGCAAAGGCATGCACCACCGGCAAATGCGGCACGTCGCGCGCAATCGTTCCCGGCAACTGCGCCAGCTTGTCAAAATAGTCGCGCCACTCGCCGGGAACCGACGCCGGATTATCGAGATAGTTTTCGTAAAGCTCTTCGACGAACGGGGCATTGCCGCCGAAGAGATGAGACGTTCCAAACAATTGATTCATCATGACAGTGATCTGCGCTCTGGTTGCAGTAAGGGATTCGGGTGCGTTGGCTCACAACACGGGACGATTCCAATTCGGCCGGCACAAAAGCCAAGGGCTGCGGACACTGCCGCAGCCCCCTTGCATCCATCAGTCTTCGCGTTGATGGATCGGCGGGACGTCGCGCATCGGTGTCCCGGTGTAGAGCTGGCGCGGGCGACCGATCTTGTACTCGGGATCCGAAATCATTTCTTCCCACTGCACCATCCAGCCGACCGTGCGCGCCAGGGCGAAGATGCAGGTAAACATCGAGGTCGGAATACCGATCGCCTTTTGGACGATGCCGGAGTAGAAGTCGACATTCGGATAGAGCTTCTTCTCGATGAAGTATTCGTCTTCCAGTGCGATCTTCTCGAGTTCAAGCGCCAGCTTGAACAAGCGGTCGTTCTGCAAACCGAGTTCCTGCAGCACATCGCCGCAGACCTTGCGCATGATCTTGGCGCGCGGGTCGAAGTTCTTGTAGACACGATGCCCAAAGCCCATCAGCTTGAACGAGTCATTCTTGTCCTTGGCCCGCTTGATGTACTCCGGCACGCGCGACACGTCGCCGATTTCTTCGAGCATCTTGAGGCAAGCCTCGTTGGCGCCACCGTGTGCCGGTCCCCAGAGGCAGCCGATACCGGCCGAAATACAGGCGTACGGGTTGGCGCCTGACGAACCGGCCAGTCGCACGGTCGAGGTCGAGGCATTTTGCTCGTGGTCGGCGTGCAACGTGAAAATGGTATCGAGCGCATGCACCAGCACCGGATTCGGCTCGTATTTCTCGCAGGGCGTACCGAACATCATGTGCATGAAGTTGGCGGTGTATCCAAGATCGTTACGCGGATACATGAACGGCTCGCCCACCGTGTACTTGTAGGCCATCGCCACGATCGTCGGCAGCTTGGCGACGATGCGGTTGAAGCTGATGTTGCGGTGCGCTGCGTCGGAAAAGTCCTCGGCTTCGTGGTAGAACGCGGACAATGCGCCAACGACTCCGACCATAACCGCCATTGGGTGCGCGTCACGCCGGAAGCCTTGGTAGAACTTGGCCATCTGTTCGTGCACCATCGTGTGCTTCTTGATGATCGAAACGAACTCGCGCTTCTGATCGGCATTCGGCAGATCGCCGTGTTTCAGCAGATAGGCGACATCCAGGAAGTTGCAGTGTTGCGCCAGCTGTTCGATCGGATAACCGCGATACAAAAGCTCGCCCTTGTCACCGTCAATGAAGGTGATCGTTGATTGACAGGACGCCGTCGACAGGAAACCCGAGTCGTATGTGAACAAGCCGGTCTTCGCGCCAAGCGTGCGGATGTCAATACAATCATTGCCATGCACCGGCGTCAGGATGGGGAACTCCACGGGATCTCGTCCCTCGATCGCGAGTACGGCTTTGCGTGCGTTTGTCATAGTCATCTCCCGTTCAGGTTATTGAGCTACTAAATTGATAAAGCCCCAACACTAGGTCTCTTCCCTTACTTTTGCCTTACGTTGCGTAGCATTGCCAGGACCTCGGCCTGTACGGGATCAGCGCACGCGCGCTTCCCCATGATCATGGGCCACAGATCGTGATCTTCCATCTCCGCCAGCACGACGAACGCGGCAACCTGCTCCGCGCTCAAGTTCGGAAATTGCGTGTCAAGAAAGCTTCCCAGCAGCAAGTCCATTTCCAGTAGTGCGCGGTGCGTACAGCGCCAGCGCAAACGATTCATCTCAGAAACTTCCATCAAACTGGCCTCCTGACCATCATTGCTGTGATCTTTCTTTCTATTACATGGCCAGACCAGATTCAAGCTGCGGGATGGCCATTTCGATTTGCATAAACCGGAAAAGTTCAAGCAAGCGCAGGGCATTTCTCCGCCCGCCCCTTCTCCGCGACAACAAGTTTTATCCGAGTTCGTTGTGGTAATGAAAATGCTGCGTTGAATAGAAGCCCCGGCGCCACTCGACCGGTTTATCGGCGTATGTGAACGTTACCCGTTCAACCAACAACAGCGGGCTCCCCTCGGGAACCTGCAACAACTCGGAACTCAATCGATCGGCAGAAACCGCGCGCAAGCGCTCATCGGCGCGGATCATGCGAACACCGAATTTGGTTTCGAACAAACTGTACAGCGACATCCCGCCGGCCTTCAGGACATCCAGCGTAAGATCCGAAAACAGGTCGCCCGGGAGATAAATCTCGTCAAAGACGGCAGGCTCGTTGCCAAAGCGCAGCAACCGGCGAACGATAATGATCGGCGCCCCCGGCTCAAGCGCGAGCGTTCGCGCCACATCCGGCCCGGCCTTCGCGCGCCAGCATTCAATGGGAATGCTCTTCAACGGCTTCAGTTCACCTTCGTTGGCACCAATGCGTAGAAAGCGGAAGAAGGAGCGTGGATCGTTGTGCGAAGCAACGAACGTTCCCTTCCCCTGACGCCGGACCAGAAGATTCTCCGCGGCCATCTCGTCGATGGCTTTGCGCACGGTTCCCTGACTTACGCCAAAACGCACTGCAAGTTCGGACTCACTAGGGATGAGGTCGCCCGGCCCCCACTCACCGGATTCGAGACTGCGCGTAATCAATCCTCGGATCTGCCGATAGAGGGGACTGAAAGTAGGCGAATGCGAGGCGGCTTGTCGACTCATGGCTTCGGATTGCAGCACATTTTCACAGGGCGGTCCATACAAAAATAAGCATCATATATATAACATAAGATAATGATTCCCGCGACGAAACACGATTGACACTCGCGGTTCTTAGCTCTTATCATCCCGCGTTGATTCGCCCACTCCGGGCAGGCCGTTTCAGCACTGGATTTTCCTTTTCGTCTTTTTTCGCCTTACTTTCAATCCGTTGTTTTTCTTAGGAGTTTTTCCATGTCCAAATCCCCAGTTCGCGTAGCAGTTACTGGCGCCGCCGGCCAGATCGGTTACAGCCTGCTCTTCCGCATCGCCTCCGGCGAAATGCTCGGCAAGGACCAGCCAGTCATCATCCAGATGCTCGATCTCCCGCAAGCGCAAAAGGCTTGCCAAGGCGTCATCATGGAACTCGATGATTGCGCGTTCCCGTTGCTCGCTGGCGTGTTTGCCACCGACGATCCGAACGTCGCCTTCAAGGATGCCGACATCTGCTTGCTCGTTGGCGCCCGTCCGCGTACCGCCGGCATGGAGCGCGCCGATCTGCTGAGCGCAAACGGCGCGATCTTTACCGTCCAGGGCAAGGCCATCGCCGAAAATGCCAAGGAAGACGTCAAGGTTCTCGTCGTCGGCAATCCGTGCAACACCAATGCCTACATCGCCGCCGCCGCCGCCAAGAAAGTCGGCCGCACGAACCCGGCGAACTACCACGGCATGCTTCGCCTCGATTACAACCGTGCCGCGTCGCAACTGGCCGCCAAGATTGGTCGTCCGGTTTCGACGATCAGCAAGCTCGTGGTCTGGGGCAACCACTCCCCGACGATGTACGCCGATTACCGCAACTGCGTTTCCAACGGCGACAGCGTCAAGACCCTGATCAACGATCCGGTCTGGAACAACGACGTGTTCCTGCCGACCGTCGGCAAGCGCGGCGCTGCCATCATCGAAGCCCGTGGCCTCTCGTCCGCCGCTTCGGCCGCCAATGCTGCAATCGGCCACATCCGTGACTGGGTTCTTGGTTCGGATGATTGGGTCACGATGGGCGTTCCGAGCGATGGTTCCTACGGCATTCCTGCTGGCATCGTCTACGGCTTCCCCTGCGAGTGCAAGGGCGGCTCGTACAAGATCGTCCAGGGCCTCGAAATCGACGAATACTCGCGCGAGAAGATGGACAAGACCCTCAAGGAACTGACCGACGAAGCAGAAGCCGTCAAGAGCATGCTCTGAGCCGGTTAAGCCGGTTCGTGTCGCCAAAGCCGCAGCGTTGCTGCGGCTTTTTTTTGCTTTTGCGCTAGACGTCGAGCGTTAAAATGGCGCTCTTTGATATATCAACGGATGAATCTCATGCGACACCCTAGTGACGTTCTCTTTTCCGGGGAGAAGCTCTTCCCGATCCTGCCCGTAGTCGACCACTACGCCGGCTCGGAAAAACTGATGAACAAAGCCATCCAGCTGCAAAACGACCTCGGCCCCGTGTTCGATGTCACATGCGATTGCGAGGACGGTGCCCACGCTGGCGCGGAACGCGAACACGCCGAGATGGCCGCGCATGTGATCATGAGCGATACCAATCGCTTCGGGCGGGTCGGCGCTCGAATCCACGACATCACCCACCCAAACTGGCAGCAGGATCTGGACATCCTGGTTTCAATCGCCGGCGCCCGCCTGCCATTCATCACACTCCCGAAGCCGCGCAGCGCAGCCGATGTCCATACCCAGATATCGGCACTGCGCGAGGCTGAAGTACGAGCCGGGTTGAAGCACCAGATTCCGGTCCACGTTTTGATCGAAACCTTCGGCGCCCTGAGAGAAGCCTGGGAGATCGCGGCGTTACCGAGCGTGGAATCACTTGACTTCGGGTTGATGGACTTCGTGTCCGGGCATCATGGCGCCGTCCCTGGGTCCGCAATGAAGAGTCCCGGTCAATTCGAACACCCACTTGTTGTCCGAGCGAAATGCGAGATTTCGACTGCTGCGCTGGGCAACGGCGTCGTGCCTACGCACAATGTAACAACCGAACTTAAGGATATCGAGGTCATCCGAAACGATGCACGACGGGCGCGCGTCGAGTTTGGCTATCTCAGAATGTGGAGTATTCACCCGAACCAGATCATGCCCATCGTGGAAGCAATGCGGCCTGACTTTTCCGAGGTCGAAGTAGCGACCGAGATTCTAATCGCAGCTCAGGAGACCGACTGGGGCCCCATCGCCCACGAGGGACGCCTCCACGATCGTGCCTCGTATCGTTATTACTGGGAGTTGCTCGCGCGCGCCAAGACAACAGGCATGGCTCTTCCTGCCAATGCGGCAGAGCGCTTTTTCGCCTGACTCTATGAACATGCGGTCTCTGAGTCAGGACTTGTTGAAGTTCCGGGACGAACGAAACTGGTCGCAGTTTCACACCCTGCGCAACCTCATCGTTTCACTCAATCTTGAAGCAGCCGAACTTCTCGAACTCACGCAGTGGAAGTCTGACGAAGAGATATCGCGACTCACCGAAGACCCAACGTCAGAAGAAGCGTTGCGTGACGAGTGCGCTGATGTTTTGCTCTACCTGCTTTTGATTGCCGAAAAGGCGGGCTTTGACCTTACCGAAGCGGCGCAGGAGAAAATCGCAAAGAACGCAGCAAAGTACCCCATCTCCAAGAGTTACGGATCGAGCCGCAAATACACCGAATTTGGCGACGATAACTGAGACAACCTTCGACCTTCACCCTGTGAATCATCAAGGGGAAGCGGCCGGTGGATGTGATCCACTGGCCGCTTTCATCTCACCCGTTACAACGATCTCGGTTGCAGGCGCTCAGCGAGCGACGCCAATCGGCGTGTCTCGCAGAACGACTAGAGCGAGCGCAGAAGCGAGAAGGCGCACAGCGACATTAACGTTTGCGGGAAAAGGCCTAGTGCGGCAATAGCCAAACCATTCGCCGACATCAGGACCTTCACTCCAAACGGCGCTTCAATTCTCGAGGCATTTGCCGGCGGTTGATCAAAGTACATAACCTTGACCACGCGCAGGTAGTAGTACGCGCCCACGAGCGAAAAGAACACCGCAACGATGGCCAACCAGAGGTAGCCCGCGGCCACGACGGCTTGCAAAACCGAGAACTTCGCGAAAAACCCGACGAAGAACGGGATGCCAGCCATCGAGAACATCATCATCATCATCATTGCGGCTAGCCACGAACTACGCTTGTTCAGTCCGGCGAAATCGCTGATCTCCTCGGACTCAAACCCGGAATTCGACAAGAGCATGATCATCCCGAAGGTACCTGCACTCGTCAGTACATACGTGATGATGTAAAACATCGACGAGCTGTAGGCGTTGAGCGCGAAACGTGCATCGCCATCGACGACGCCGACAACCAGACCGAGAAGCATGAAGCCCATGTGGGAAATGGCCGAGTACGCCAACATCCGCTTGAGGTTAGTCTGCGCGATCGCACCAAAGTTACCGACGGCCATAGAAAGCACGGACAGGATGAGCAGCATCATCTGCCAGTCCTTCGACACCACGATCAAACCACTAACGAGCATCCGGATGACGATTGCGAAGGCTGCCAGCTTCGGCGCACTCCCGATGAAGATTGTCACCGCGGTCGGAGCGCCGTGATAAACGTCAGGTATCCACATGTGAAACGGGACCACGCCGAGCTTGAACGCGATGCCGGACACCAGGAAAACAACACCGAAGACCAGGATCGTCTTGTTCCCGTCGCCAGCAAAAAGACGCTCGGCGACCGTAGAAATCTGCAGCGAGCCGGTCGCACCGTAAATCATCGACATGCCGTAAAGAAGCAGGCCTGACGCGAGCGCGCCAAGAACGAAATACTTCATCGCCGCCTCGGTCGCCGTCGTCGAGTCGCGGTTCAAGGCGACCATCGCGTAAAGCGAAAGCGACAGCAACTCGATGCCGATATACACGCTCAGGAAATGATTCGCGGAAATCATCACCATCATGCCGAGCGTCGCGAACAGCGTAAGCGAATAGAACTCACCACGTGCCATCTGTGGCCGGACGAGCACGTAGCTACGAGAGTAGAACAGAACGACGATAACTGTCAGATAAACCAGCAGTTTAAGCAAATCGGACAGAAGGTCGCCGACGAACATATTGCTAAAGGTGTAAAGGATCTGGCCGCTGCTCGTGTTGAACGTTATGACCGCCGCACCAAGCAGCGCGATCATGGTCAAGACGAAGGTCACGGTCCGTTTCTTGTCTTTGACGAACACGTCGGCGATAAGAACAAAACACGCCATCGCCAACATGAAGATCTCCGCGCTGGCGAGGCGAAGGTCTGGCGGTACAAACTGCATTTCAGCAAGCGTCATAGCGAATACCAATTAGAGAATCTTGCTTACGGCGACGTGGCGCATCAATTCGTTAACCGAGCTGTGCATCACTTCCGTGAATGGCTGTGGATAGAGGCCCATACCGAGGGCGCAAACGGCAAGCAGAGCCAGAACCAGAAACTCGCGTGCGCTGATATCCGTGAGTTCTGCGACGTGGTGATTTCCGACCGAACCGAATACGACTCGCTTGTACATCCAGAGCGTGTACGCCGCACCGACAATCATCGTCGTCGCCGCAGTCAGCGCAATCCAGAAGTTGTACTTGACGGCTGCCAGGATGATCATGAATTCACCGACGAAACCAGAGGTCGCGGGCAAGCCGGCATTTGCCATGGCGAACAACATGAAGAAAGCGGCGAATTTTGGCATCGTATTAACCACACCGCCGTAGTCCGCGATCTGTCGTGAATGGACGCGGTCATACATCACGCCGATACAGTAGAACATCGCGCCGGCAATGAAGCCGTGCGACACCATCTGAACCAGCGCGCCCTCAATGCCCAGCGCGCTGAACATGAAGAAGCCAAGGGTGACGAAGCCCATGTGCGCGATCGATGAGTACGCCACAAGCTTCTTCATATCGACCTGAACCAGAGCCACCAAGCCGATATAGACGATAGCGATCAGTGATAGACCAATGATCCAGCCAGCAAGCTCTTGAGACGCGTCGGGGGCGATGGGAAGCGAGAAGCGCAGAAAACCGTAAGCCCCGAGCTTGAGAGCGATTGCCGCCAACACGATCGAGCCGCCAGTAGGCGCCTCGACGTGCGCGTCAGGCAACCACGTATGTACCGGCCACATGGGCACCTTGACGGCGAATGCCGCGAGGAAGGCAAGGAAGATCCAGATCTGAGCCGTGCGCCCAATCGGCAACTGATGCCAGTCGAGGATCGAGAAGCTCCCACCCGATTGCACAAACAGGTAAATCATCGCCACCAGGAACAGCAAGGATCCCATCAGCGTAAACAGGAAAAACTTGAATGCCGCATAGACGCGATTTGGCCCGCCCCAAACACCGATGATCAGGTACAGGGGAATGAGCGATGCTTCGAAGAAGATGTAGAACAGCATGCCGTCAAGCGAGGCAAAAATACCATTCAGCAACCCGGACATGATGAGGAACCCGGCGTTGTACTGTGCGACCTTGCTGTCGATCACTTTCCAGCCGGCCAGTACCACGATGACCGTGATGAAACTGTTCAAGATAACGAACAACATCGAGATCCCATCGACTCCGAGATGGTAGTTGATGTTGAATCGTGGAATCCACGCCGACAATTCGACGAACTGCATTGCCGACGTTGCCAGATCGAATTGCGTATAAAGAGGCACGGTAACCAGCAAACCTGCTACCGCGCCTAACAGTGCGAGCATTTTCGCCAAAGGCGCGTTACGATCTGATCCTGTGGCCAGCACGAAGAGACCGGAAAAAACCGGCACCCAGATGGCCAGCGAAAGAAGTGGCATTCCTAACATATTGTTCTCAGTCTCTCAGTTCGGATCAGGCGCGCAAAAGCCAGAATGAAAGAAGTGCGCAAACACCAAAGATCATCGTAAACGCGTAATGGTAGATGTGCCCAGACTGGAAGAAACGGACAAGCATCGAAACCCCACTGACTAGGCGAACCGCTCCGCCGACAATCAAACCGTCAATAACTCCGGCGTCCCCACCCCTCCAGAGTCCGCGACCGAGCAACTTGGCCCCACCTGCGAGCACTCTTTCGTTGAACTTATCAAAGTAATACTTGTTCTCGAGGAGTGTATAAAGCGGACCCGACGCCGCCTTGATAGCGGCGGGGATTTCCGGGCGTTTCAAGTAGAAGAACCACGACAGCACGACACCGGATACAGCGAGCCAGAACACCGGCGTCTGAATCGCGTGAAGAGCCATGGCGGTGGCCCCATGGAATTCATGGGCGAGTTCTTCCATCACCGGATGGGCCTCCGCGTTAATGTGAATCGCCCCTTGGAAATAGTCGCCGAAGAGCATTGGCTCGATCGCAAAGTACCCAATGACGACCGAAGGAATAGCCAGCAGAACAAGCGGCAACGTAACAACCCACGGCGTCTCATGCGGTTTCTGCCCCGGCTTGAGACCGTGATGCTCGTGCGCATCGTCGGCGCTACCGTGGTCATCATCCCCACCATGTTTCGCATGGGCGTCGTGATGGGCGCTGTCAGCATGTGCTTTGCCGAAACGCCCTTCACCGTGGAAGACCAGGAAGTACATACGGAACGAATAGAAAGCCGTGATGAACACGCCGACCATGACGGAAAAATACGCGAAACCGGAGCCTGTGATGTGTGACAAGGCGACCGCCTCGATGATCGAGTCCTTCGAGTAAAAGCCGGCGAAGAAGGGGGTACCGATGAGCGCAAGCGAACCAATCAGCGACGTCAGCCACGTGACCGGCATGTACTTGCGCAACCCACCCATATTACGAATGTCCTGATCGTGATGCATTCCAATGATGACCGAGCCTGCACCGAGGAAGAGCAGTGCCTTGAAGAACGCATGCGTCATCAAGTGAAAGATCGCCACCGAATAGGCTGACGCACCCAAGGCAACAGTCATGTACCCAAGCTGCGATAGCGTCGAGTAGGCGACGACCCGCTTGATGTCGTTCTGGATCACACCGAGAAAGCCCATGAACAGCGCGGTAATGGAACCGATGACGATGACGAACGACAGGGCCGTATCGGACAGTTCAAACAGATGCGACATCCGCGCAACCATGAAGATGCCGGCGGTAACCATCGTGGCGGCGTGGATAAGGGCCGAAATAGGAGTCGGGCCTTCCATCGAATCGGGAAGCCAGACGTGCAGAGGTACCTGAGCTGACTTGCCCATTGCGCCGATGAAAAGAAGGATGCAAATGGCGCTCATCAGCGAAACCGTGCCCCATTCATAGCCGGGAACCAAGGTCAATGTCGCCGACGCGAGCGAAGGCGCTTGATCGAATACGGTCTTGTAGTCCAGCGAGCCGAAATGTGCCAAAACCAATCCGATGCCGAGTATGAAACCAAAATCGCCGACTCGGTTAACCAGAAAAGCCTTCATGTTGGCGACGATCGCTGTCGGCCGCGTATACCAGAAACCGATCAGAAGGTACGAGACAAGACCGACCGCCTCCCAGCCGAAGAACAACTGCATGAAGTTGTTGCTCATGACCAACATGAGCATGGCAAAGGTGAACAGCGCGATGTAACTAAAGAAGCGGTTGTAGCCAGGATCGTCCTGCATGTAGCCAATGGTATAGATGTGAACCATCAGGGACACAAACGTGACCACGAGCATCATGGTTACCGTTAACTGGTCGATAAGGAATCCCACCTGGAACCGGTAATCGCCAGAGGTGAGCCACTCATAGACCGGGCCGTTGAAGGTATTACCGGCCTTGACATCGTTAAAAATGACGACAGAAAGCACGAAAGCCGTGGCAACCCCGAGGATGGTCGCCGTATGCGCGAGCCAGCGCGGAATCAACCGACAAAACAGACCCGCAATTGCTGCGCCGACGAGAGGTGCCAGCGGCACTGCCAAGTAAATATTCTGCATTTCCATGTTAGCCCTTCAAGCTGTCCAGATCGTCCACGTGAATGGTTTTGAGGTTACGGAACAGCACGACAAGAATAGCTAGCCCGATGGCCGACTCGGCGGCAGCAACCGTCAAGATGAAGAAGACGAAGATCTGCCCGGCAAGATCCTGGAGATAGTGCGAGAAGGCAATGAAGTTCATGTTTACCGAGAGCAGCATCAACTCGATGGACATCAAGATGATGATGAGGTTTTTCCTGTTGAGAAAAATCCCGACGATGCTAATGGCAAACAGAACGGCGCCAAGTATCAAAAAATGTGACAGTGTAAGCAAAATGCCTCTCCGATTACTTATTAGCGATAGGCTCGGTCGAGCGAAACTGACCGTGAATCCTACAGTTCGTCATTCCTCAAATCACCGCCTCGGGTGAAGTTGATCCGTGTGCTATCAGTCCTTGCTTTCCGCCGGCATCTTCAACACCCGAACACGATCAGCCGACTTGACGAAAACCTGCTGCGACGGGCTAACCGACTTGCTTTTCCTCTTCCCGCGCAGTGTGAGCGCTACGGCCGCTACGATACCGACGAGAAGAATGACTGAAGCAAGTTCGAACGGATAGACATAGTCAGTAAACAGCAGGCGCCCGACTGCCTGGACATTGCTGTAGTCGGCGGCAGCCTGCGGAACATCTTTCTCGAACCAGTTGAAGAAGCTCCCGCCAAGGACGAGTCCCATCTCTGCGACCATCAAGAGCGCAACAATCGCCCCCAATGGCAAGTAACTCCAGAATCCCTCGCGCAGGCGATCAAGATTGATATCCAGGAGCATGACCACGAACAGGAACAACACCATCACTGCGCCGACATAGACAAGAATCAACGCAATGGCGAGAAACTCCGCTTGCAGAAGAATCCATACGCCGGCCGCGCTGAAGAATGCGAGAACCAGATGAAGCGCGGCATGCACCGGATTACGCAGCGTGACGACCCGCAACGCAGCGTAAACCAGGATCGCGGAGAGAAAGTAAAAAACGAACGTCTTGAATTCCATCTTGTCAGCGCCTGTTAGCGGTATTTCGAATCAAGCTCGCGGTCTTCGGCGATTTGCGCTTCATAGCGCTCCCCATTGGCCAACAACATTGGCTTGGTGTAGTAGAGGTCGCCGCGCTTCTCCCCGTGATACTCGTACACCCGGGTCTCGACGATCGCGTCGACCGGGCACGCCTCCTCGCAGAAACCACAGAAGATGCACTTATTGAAGTCGATGTCGTAACGAGTTGTACGCCTCGAACCGTCATCCCGTTCTGCGGATTCGATGACGATCGCCATAGCCGGGCATACCGCTTCGCAAAGCTTGCACGCGATGCACCGCTCTTCCCCGTTGGGATAACGCCGAAGCGCATGCAACCCGCGGAAACGAAAACTCTGGGGTGTCTTTTCCTCAGGATACTGAACAGTGATCTTGCGCGCGAACATGTGTCGCCCGGTCACGGACATCCCTTTAAACAGCTCACGGAGAAAGAGGCTGTTGAAAATCTCTTTTATCGATCCCATTGGCACTTCGCCTCTCACTTCCAGATATTCCACGGTGACATCATCCAGCAGCCGACAACCAACAGCCAGACGAGACACACCGGTATGAAAACCTTCCAGCCCAAACGCATGATTTGGTCATAGCGATAGCGAGGAAACGTTGCACGTATCCAGAAGAAGAAAAATATGATGGAAGAAATCTTTGCGAACAACCAGAATGCGCTGTCGGGCAGGAAGGCGACCGGTGACAGCCATCCGCCAAGGAATACTAATGAAACCATGGTGGAGCAAAGGATCATGGCTGAATACTCGGCAATCTGGAACACGGCAAACGCCATACCCGAGTACTCGACGTGGTAACCGACGATTTCCGACTCGCCTTCCGCCATGTCGAACGGTGCGCGGTTGGTCTCCGCGACGATCGATACCATGTAGACGACAAACATCGGAAGCAGCGAGAGCCAATTCCACGACAGGAAACCCAGCCCCATTTCGGCAAAACGTCCCTGCCCTTGACCCTTGACAATGTCGACCAGGTTCAGACTGTTCGAAACCATCAGGACGACAACGAGCGCAAGCCCCATCGCAACTTCGTACGAAACCATCTGTGCGGCCGAGCGCATTCCACCAAGAAACGCATACTTGGAATTCGAGGCCCAGCCAGCCAAAACAATGCCATAGACGCCGATTGACGTGACACCCATGATGAACAGGAGACTCGCATTGACGTTCGCCAGAACCAGGACATCGCTAAAGGGAATAACCGCCCATGCCACGAGAGCGGGCGCAAACGCGAATACCGGCGCCAGGAGAAACACTGACTTATCGGCTCCGGAAGGAATTGTGACCTCCTTGAGCATCAACTTCAGGCCGTCGGCTAACGGTTGAATCAAGCCCCACGGACCGACCCGATTCGGACCGATACGAACCTGCATCCAGCCGATAACTTTACGCTCCCAGAACGTAACGTAGGCGACGATCAAAAGCAGCGGCGCGATGATGAGAATGACCTTGATAAGCGTCCAGACCAACGTCAGCACGTTCTGCCAATTCGAGCCGAAGACATCTTGGCCAAACTGCATCAGACCGTCGAAGTACGGCATCAAGAACGTCGGCAATAGTTGTTGCAGCGTCTCGACCATCATGCACGCTCCACGGTAATCACACCGAACATGTCACCCAGCATCGCTGTCCCTGCGTGGCCCGCGAGAACGCCGGCGCATCCAGCCGGGACAGCGTCGTCAACCTCGACCTCGAGGACTGCCTGCCCGGCATTCTGGGTTACACGCACGGCCTCCCCAACACTCAAGCCCAGTTTCTCAATCGTCTCCTTGGCTAGCCGCACGGCGGGAACGGCTGAGTCTTTCGTCATCTGAAGCGACGCCGCTCTACGTACCAACGCATCCGAGAAGTAGATCGGCACCTGTGCGATTCTCTGAAGCGACGCAGATACTTCAGACTGCTCAAGCGTCAGAGGTAAATCACCAATCGCGTTACTCAGTCCGTCAGCGAATTGCGTTGCACCTGGCATCACTTCGTCTCTCACCTGCTCGCTCGACTCGTGGTCAAATCCGGCAAGCCCTAGAAGATTCCCAAGTACGCGTAGAACCTTCCACCCGGGCCGGGTGTCGCCAAGAGGTCTTACTACGCCGCTGAAGCTCTGTATGCGTCCCTCGGCATTCACGAATGTCCCGGAAGTCTCGGTGAACGGTGCAACAGGCAGCAAGACGTCCGCGTACTCGAGCGCTGCGGAATGTTTGTAAGGCGACATCGAGACGACCAGCGACGCCTGCTTGAGAGCTTCTGTCGCAAGCAGCGGGTTGTGGCAATCCAGGTCCGGCTCGACACCCAGCAAGATGTAGGCCTTTCGCGGCTGAGCGAACATCTCGTAAGCGTTGAGCCCGGTTGGCAGTGCATTCACCAAATAGCCACCAACCGTGTTCGCAGCCTCGGTGATAAATCCCAATCGTCCTCCGATCAGATCTGAAAGCGTCGCGGCGAGTGCGTGAAGTAGCGCCGCGCGAGGATGCTGCTCTGCGACATTCCCGAGGAATACCGCCCGCTGTTCGCCATCAACCAGGCTGCGGGCGATCGACAGACTCGTTGCACAGGGCACTACCGCTTCAAGTCCGACGGGAGCAGGAACACCCTTGATCTCGGCGACAGCGTTGACCACCCCGGCCAGCGCGTCGATCAACTCCGACGGCTTAACCGTCTTCCTGGCATGGAGGCTGATCAGCGGATCATCGGCTGTCACCGACAGCAGACTGACCTTGCCCCCCTTCTTCGCGAGCTGACGTAGGCGCTGCGCGAAAAGCGGATGGTCTTTTCGCAGGAAACTCCCGACGACAAGAACCGAATCCAAACTCTTGATTTCGGACAGCTTAAGGCCGAGCCACGGCGCCCCCTTGAGCGCAGGGTCAGCGGAAAAATCACGACGACGAGGACGGAAATCGATATTTCCAGAACCCAACCCCGCCATCAACTTCTTGAGCAAAAACAACTCTTCAAGCGTCGAGTTGGGCGCTGCCAAGGCGGCGAGCGACGCCGGCGAGTTCGTCTTCGCGATGTCCCTCAACGCATGGCAAACGTAGTCAAGCGCAACATTCCACTCAACTTCTCGGAGCGCGCCGTCGACACGAACCATCGGTTTGGTCAGACGATCGCTTGAAGTCAACCCCTCATACGAAAAACGATCCCTGTCCGAAATCCAGCACTCATTGACATCCTCATTTTCACGAGGAAGCACGCGCATGACCTTGCTGTTCTTCACTTGCACGGTCAAATTCGAGCCAAGGCTGTCATGCGGACTGATCGACTTGCGGCGCGACAACTCCCAACTACGCGCGGAATAGCGGAACGGCTTCGACGTCAAGGCACCGACGGGGCACAAATCAATCATGTTTCCGGAAAGTTCGGAATCAATAGTACGCCCGACAAAAGTCTGGATTTCGGAATGCATATTCCGATTAGCCATGCCGAGTTCCATTACTCCCGCAATCTCCTGCCCGAACCGCACACACCGGGTGCAGTGGACGCAACGGGACATCTCCTGCATCGAGATGAGCGGTCCGACGTTCTTCTGGAAAACGACACGCTTCGCTTCGTTGAACCGCGACTGGTTCCCTCCGTAACCTACCGCAAGATCCTGCAGTTGACACTCGCCACCTTGATCGCAAATCGGGCAATCGAGGGGGTGATTGATCAACAGAAACTCCATCACGCCTTTTTGTGCCGTAACCGCTAGGTCGGAATGGGTGAACACCTTCATTCCCGCAGTCACCGGCGTGGCGCAAGCCGGTAATGGTTTTGGAGCTTTTTCGACCTGCACCAAGCACATTCTGCAGTTCGCTGAGATTGACAGCTTCTTGTGGTAGCAAAAATGCGGAATATATGCGCCAACAGCCTGGGCTGCATCCATGATGGTGCTACCCGGTGGCACCTGCACCTGCTTGCCGTCGATTTCAATGTCTAGCATAACGCTACCTTAGACCGATGCCTTGAAGAAGCCGCTTCCCGCGCGTTGCGCTTCAAGCGGTACCAGGCACTTCTTGTGTTCAATGTGATAAGCGAATTCGTCGCGGAAGTGCTTGATGAAACTCTGGACCGGCATCGACGCCGCGTCGCCCAGCGCGCAGATCGTGCGCCCCATGATGTTCGATGTAATGCTACCAAGCAGATCGAGATCCTCCGGACGCCCCAAGCCGTTTTCTATTCTATGAACGACTTTGTATAGCCAATTCGTACCCTCGCGACACGGCGTACACTGGCCACACGACTCTTCATAGTAGAAAAACGAGAGTCGGTCGAGCGCCTTGACCATGCAGGTGCTCTCGTCCATAACAATCACGGCTCCCGAACCGAGCATCGACCCGGCCTTGCTGATCGAGTCGTAATCCATCGTGCAATCCATCATCACATCACCAGGCAAGACTGGCGACGACGAACCTCCTGGAATACAGGCCTTCAACTTGCGCCCGCCACGCATTCCGCCGGCCATTTCAAGCAAGGTGGAAAAGGGTGTTCCGAGTGGTATCTCGTAGTTTCCCGGGCGATTCACGTGCCCTGAAACCGAGAAGAGCTTTGTCCCACCATTATTGGCTTTTCCAGCTTCAAGATAGGCATCCGCCCCAACGTTCAGGATGAAGGGAACGGCGGCAAAAGTCTCGGTATTGTTGATTGTCGTCGGCTTGCCAAAAAGGCCGAAGCTCGCCGGGAATGGCGGCTTGAAACGGGGCTGCCCTTTCTTTCCTTCGATCGATTCGAGCAACGCAGTTTCTTCGCCGCAAATGTACGCACCGTAACCGTGATGTGCAAAAAGCTCGAAATCAAAACCAGACCCGAGGATGTTCTTCCCTAGGAAACCGGCCTTGCGCGCTTCTTCGAGAGCCTCCTCAAAGCGCTTGTAGACCTCCCAGACCTCGCCGTGAATGTAGTTGTAACCCCTCGCTGCACCCATCGCGTAGCCCGCGATGGTCATCCCTTCGATCACCGCATGCGGGTTGAACAAGAGGATATCGCGATCCTTAAAAGTACCCGGCTCACCTTCATCGGAATTACAAACAACATATTTGTCGCCTGGAAAAGCGCGCGGCATGAAGCTCCACTTCAGGCCCGTCGGGAAGCCTGCACCGCCGCGCCCTCGGAGAACAGACTTCTTGATTTCATTGATGACATCTTCTTGCGGAGTCTTGTTCGCAAGGATCTTCTTCAAAACCGAATACCCACCGCGTTTCACGTATTCGTCGAGTTGCCACTTGTCTTGTCCTTCCAGACCGACCGTGAGCATCGGCTTGATTGCGCCCAGGATCGCCATTATTCGAGCTCCGCCAGCAATTTGTCGATTTGCTCTGGTTGCATGCAGCTGCACATCCGACGGTTGTTAACCAGCATTACCGGCGCATCCCCGCAAGCCCCCATGCACTCACCCTCCTTGAGGGTGATCCGGCCATCGGGTGTTGTCTCGTTGAACCCGATACCGAGCTTGTGCTTGAGATACTCGCCGGCATCAACACCACCGGAAAGCATGCAAGGAAGATTAGTGCATACGGTCAGCTTGTACTTCCCGACAGGCTTGAGGTCGTACATGTTGTAAAAACTTGCAACCTCATAGGCGGCCATCGGCGGCATGCCCAGATAGTTCGCGACAAACTCGATGGCCTCGCTGGGCAGCCAACCCAACTCTTCCTGTGCTATGGCGAGCGCGGCCATGACGGCAGACTGTTTCTGATCGGGCGGATACTTGTTGATCTCGCGATCGATTCTGCTCAGAGATTCAGTGTTTAGCATTAGCGGTCAATCTCACCAAAAACGATATCGATTGTGCCTACCATCGTGACCACGTCGGCGATCATGTGACCACGGGTCAATTCGTCCATCGACGACAGATGAACATAACCCGGCGAGCGAATCTTCAAGCGATAAGGCTTGTTTGCCCCATCGGAAACGGCGTAAATCCCAAACTCCCCTTTCGGATGCTCAACTGCCGAGTAAACCTGACCTTCAGGAACGTGAATACCTTCGGAGCAAAGCTTGAAGTGATGGATCAACTCCTCCATGTTCGCCTTCATGCTCGCCCGCGAGGGTGACGCCACCTTGTGGTTATCGGTAATCACAGGCCCAGGGTTGACGCGCAACCAGTCGATGCACTGCTTGATGATCCGGTTCGACTGACGCATTTCCTCGACGCGAACGAGGTAGCGGTCGTAACAATCGCCCGTCACGCCAACTGGAACATCGAAGTCGAGCCGGTCGTAAATTTCATAGGGTTGCTTTTTGCGCAAGTCCCATGCGATACCCGAACCGCGAAGCATCGGCCCGGTAAAACCGAGTTGCATGGCACGCTCGGGAGTGACGATACCGACGTTGACCAATCGTTGCTTCCAGATCCGATTGTCGGTCAGCAACGTCTCGTACTCGTCCACAATTCCGGGGAAGCGGCGAACGAAATCATCAAGGAAATCGAGCAGCGAGCCGCTGCGTGCTTCATTCAGCTTCTTGAGCTTCGCACCGCTTTTCCACTTCGATTCCTTGTACTGCGGCATGGTATCCGGCAGGTCTCTATAGACACCACCCGGACGATAGTACGCCGCGTGCCAGCGCGATCCTGAAACCGCCTCATAGCAATCAACCAGGTCCTCACGCTCACGCATCGCGTAGAGCATCATGGTCATCGCGCCGACGTCGAGGCCGTGTGCGCCAATCCACAGCAGATGATTAAGAATCCGGGTAATTTCATCAAACATCACACGGATGTACTGCGCCCGGATTGGCACCTGGACGCCCAACATGCGCTCGACAGCCATGCAATAGGCATGCTCGTTGCACATCATCGACATGTAATCAAGGCGATCCATGTAAGGAACCGACTGGACCCAAGTCTTGGTCTCCGCGAGTTTCTCCGTCGCGCGGTGCAACATGCCGATGTGCGGATCTGCGCGCTGAACAACTTCACCATCCAACTCAAGCACCATTCGCAGCACGCCGTGCGCCGCCGGATGCTGCGGACCGAAGTTCAGCGTGTAATTCTGAATATCAGGCATTTTCAACGTCCCCGTAATTCTCTTCCCGGACAATACGCGGAGTGACCTCGCGCGGCTCAACGGTCACTGGTTGATAAACGACGCGCTGTTGATCCGGGTCGTAACGCATTTCGACGTACCCATAGATCGGAAAATCCTTGCGGAACGGATGTCCGACAAAACCGTAATCGGTCAGGATACGCCTGAGGTCCGCATGACCAGGGAATACGATCCCGTACAGGTCAAACGCCTCCCGCTCGAACCAGTTTGCCGAATTCCAGATCGACGCCACGGAAGGAACAGACGGAAAAGCGTCGTCAGGCGCAAAACAACGAACCCGAACGCGCCAGTTGTTCGCGACGGAAACGAGATGACTAACAACCGCAAAGCGCTTTCCGCCCCAGTTCCCATCCTTGTACGTGAGGTAGTCAATCCCGCACAAGTCCATCAGTTCCTCAAAGCGCAATTCCGGCTCATCGCGCAGCGCGGTCATCACACCTAAGTAATCAGCGGCTGCCACATCGATCGTAACTTCACCAAGGGCCACCTGACGCAACGCTATGCGATCCCCGATGTGCTTTTGCAGATTCGAACTCAGCAGATCAAGCTTGGCGGACATGAATAACTTTCGGAGAAATTAACGAGCGATTGTGCTTGTGCGACGAATCTTGTTCTGCAGCTGAATCAGGCCATAGATCAGCGCCTCGGCCGTCGGAGGACACCCCGGGACATAAATATCCACCGGAACGATCCGATCACACCCCCGCACGACGGAATAAGCATAGTGGTAGTAACCACCACCATTGGCACAGGTACCCATCGATATCACCCAGCGCGGCTCGGCCATCTGGTCATAGACCTTGCGCAATGCCGGAGCCATCTTGTTGGTCAGCGTACCGGCAACAATCATCACATCAGACTGACGAGGACTCGGCCGGAAGACAATCCCGAAGCGATCCAAGTCATAGCGAGAACACCCAGCGTGAATCATCTCGATCGCGCAACAAGCCAGACCAAAGCTCATCGGCCACATCGAGCCGGTACGAACGTAGTTGATCAGCTTGTCAGCTGTCGTCGTAATGAAGCCTTCTTGGAGAACGCCATCAATTCCCATCGCTCACTCCCAGTCCAGCGCACCCTTGGCCCAGGCATAAGCGTAACCAACGACCAGAATGACAATAAAAACGAGCATCTCGATGAAGCCAAACACCTTGACCGAATCCGTGCTTACGATTTCGCCGAAGATGGTCGCCCAAGGCACCAGGAAGGCAACCTCAAGGTCAAAAAGAATGAACAGGATCGAGATGAGGTAGTAGCGCACATCGAACTTCATGCGCGCATCTTCAAAGGCCTCGAAGCCGCACTCGTACGGCGAAAGCTTTTCGCTATCGGGCCGATGCGGCGCAACCACCATCCCGGTTATAACGGGGGCGATACCGAACACCAGGCCCACCAAGACGAACACAAACACCGGGAAGTAGTTTTCAAGCATGATCCGCCACGCTATCACTCGTATTCAGACGAGGGCCACCACAATTGCAGACAGCCCAACTTGGTGCCGACGATGAGACTCGAACTCATACGACCGAAGTCACTACCCCCTCAAGATAGCGTGTCTACCAATTTCACCACGTCGGCATTTTTCGTCTGGTGGGGAAAACCGAGGGAAGACACATTTTCCCCGCCAGAAATTCGCAACTATTTCGGAATATCTTTCGCCTTGGAGCCAGTGTTTCCAGCCTCTCCAGCCTTTTCCACCACCCCAGAAGCAGGCGCCGATTCTACCGTATCCTGCATCACACTACCAGTCGTTTTTGGCGCGCTCGAGGCCACATAAGCCAACAACAGGCTGGTGACGAAAAACACCGTCGCCAACACGGCCGTGGTTCTGCTCAGGAAGTTGGCCGACCCGGTCGCCCCGAAAAGACTACCGGATGCCCCACTGCCAAAAGCGGCGCCCATATCCGCACCCTTGCCGTGCTGAACCAGCACGAGGCCGATTACACCCAAGGCGGCAAGAATATGGACCACCAGTACTACAGAGAACAGATATTCCATGTCGTTTCTTTATTTCGCGGCGGCGCGGCAAATCGCCAGGAAATCAGCGGCAACCAGCGCAGCGCCACCAATCAAACCGCCGTCGATATCCGGCATGCCGAAAAGCTCGACCGCATTACCCGGCTTTACGCTCCCGCCATAAAGGATCTGCAGACCGCTCGCAACACCAGCGTCGGCTTGTGCGATTTGCGCGCGAATTGCAGCATGCACTTCCTGAGCCTGCTCCGAAGTCGCGGTGCGGCCGGTACCGATCGCCCAGACTGGCTCGTACGCAACCACTGCGCTGGCAAACGCAGCAACACCGACACGCTTCAGGACAGCATCAATCTGTGCGGAAACGACATCGACGGTCTGACCCGCTTCGCGCTGAGCCAAGGTCTCGCCAACGCAGAGAACCGGCCGCAAACCAGCCGCCAGGGCCGCAGCGAACTTCTCCGCGATGACCGTGTCCGATTCGCCATAGATCGACCGACGCTCGGAGTGACCGACAAGCACGTAACGGCACGCAAAGTCCTGCAACATCGAAGCACTGACTTCGCCAGTGAAGGCACCCTGTGCATGCTCACTCAAAGTCTGCGCACCCCATGCGACAACGGTACCGGCCAAAGCCGACTGCGCCTGCGCCAGATAGGGAAAAGGAACACAAACGGCAACAGATACGCCATTCAAGTCGGCTGCACCTGCAACCACGTCCTGAAGCAATTGCTGGTTGGTCTTCAAACCACCGTGCATTTTCCAGTTTCCTGCCACGAGCTTTTGGCGCATAAGGTACCCCGCAAAAAAGTGGGAATTATAGTCAGGCAGGGCCGGACCGGTCAATCAGTCAGGGCAAGCGCACGGAATTCCGACGAGGCCAAACCGGTCGGCGAACGCTGCTGAAGCCTGACAACTGAAGATGTGCATCTGCGTATCACGATGAAACTGCGTCGCGCACCGCTGCCGCGAGTTTTTCGGCGACCGACTGCACCTTTTCCGCATCACGCCCTTCGACCATGACACGCAACAAGGGCTCTGTTCCCGACGCGCGCAGGAGTACCCGCCCTTCGCCGTTCAGTTCGGTCTCGACCTCGGCACGCGCCGTGTTGATCATCGGATGATCCTTCCACGGGAAGCCCTTCACGAGCGGCACGTTGATCAGGAGTTGCGGATATAGCGCGAGTTCTCCGAGCAGCTTTCCCGGCTCGCCGCCGTTCTGACGGATGGCGGTCAGCACCTGGAGCGCGGAGACGATACCATCTCCGGTCGTATGCTTGTCGAGACAGAGGATGTGCCCGGAGTTCTCGCCGCCGAACAGCCAGCCTTTCTCGCGCAACATTTCGAGCACATATCGATCGCCAACTGCAGCGCGGGCAAACGGAACGTCGAGCTCGGCCAGCGCGTGCTCGAATGCGAGATTGGTCATCAGGGTACCGACGACGCCAGCGACTGGCCCCTGACGCAGACGGCTCTTCACCACGGCGAGCAGCAGCTGGTCGCCGTCGTAAACCTGCCCGGACGAATCGACCATCATCACCCGGTCGGCGTCGCCATCAAGCGCAATACCCAGGTCGGCCTGGTTCTCGAGCACGGCCTTGCTCAAGGCACCCGTCGAGGTTGCGCCGACGTCCTTGTTGATGTTCAAGCCATTCGGCTCGGCACCGATCGCAACGACCTCCGCGCCGAGTTCATGGAAGACATGCGGCGCGATGTGGTAGGCCGCGCCGTGCGCACAATCGACGACGATCTTCAGCCCGCGCAGGTCGAGATCGTTAGGGAAGGTGCTCTTGCAGAACTCGATATAGCGACCGGCCGCATCGTCGATGCGGCGCGCGCGCCCGAGCTCCGACGACTGCACGCAGACGATGGGTGCGTCGATACCGGCTTCGATCTCGGCCTCGATCGCGTCGTCCAGCTTGGTGCCGTGCGCCGAGAAGAACTTGATCCCGTTGTCGTAGAACGGATTGTGCGAGGCGGAAATGACGATCCCCGCCTGCAGGCGCAGCGCGCGGGTGAGGTAAGCGACTGCGGGTGTCGGCATTGGGCCGACGAGGCAGACATCGACCCCCGCCGCGGCAAAACCGGCTTCAAGCGCAGCTTCAAGCATGTAGCCCGAAATGCGCGTGTCCTTGCCGATCAGCACGGCGGGGCGTTCGCCCGCCTTGAGATGTCCGGAGGCACTTTCGTGCGCGACCAGCACCTTGCCCGCCGAATAGCCAAGATGCATCACGAAGTCCGGCGTAATCGGTGACTGCCCCACACGTCCGCGCACGCCATCCGTTCCAAAGTACTTTCTCGTCATTCTTGATCTCTCCTGCCGGGCGCACGGAGCGCCATGAAAAGCCGCCATTGTAATGAACGTCGTTCCGGAAACACATACCCGGCTGGTTCGAGGCAATCGCAACCGGCTAGAATCGCTGCCTCATTTGCCCGAAAGTCCGCCATGCCCGTCCTCTTTGGCCTTGATCGCTTGCTTGCCGATCCCAACCTGAGAAAGCCCCTGGCCGGCAAGCGCGTTGCGCTGCTCGCCCATCCGGCGTCGGTCACCACCACGCTGGCACACGCGCTTGACGCGCTTGCGGCGGTCGGCGACATCAGGCTCACCGCCGCCTTCGGCCCGCAGCACGGGCTGCGCGGCGACAAGCAGGACAACATGATCGAATCGCCGGACTTCGTCGATCCACGCCACGGCATCCCGATCTTCAGCCTGTACGGCACGGTTAGGCGACCGACGGCCACGATGATGGACAACTTCGACGTCCTGCTGATCGACCTCCAGGATCTCGGTTGTCGCATCTACACCTTCATCACGACCCTGCGCTACATGCTCGAAGCGGCTACCACGGCGGGGAAAACCGTGTGGATTCTCGACCGGCCCAACCCGGCTGGCCGGCCGGTCGAGGGACTGACGCTGCGCGGCGGTTGGGAGAGCTTTGTCGGCGCCGGCCCAATGCCGATGCGTCACGGGCTGACCATGGGCGAACTGGCGCGCTGGTTCATCAGCAAATTCAACATCGACGTCGACTGCCACATCATCGCGATGGAAGGCTGGCAGCCCGACGCTGCCCCTGGCTTCGGGTGGCCGCTCGACGAGCGCTGCTGGATCAACCCGAGCCCGAACGCGCCGAATCTCTCGATGGCGCGCTGCTACGCCGGCACGGTCATGCTTGAAGGCACGACGCTCTCGGAAGGCCGCGGCACAACCCGACCGCTGGAACTGTTCGGCGCACCCGATCTCGACGCGCGCGCCCTCATTGCCGAAATGCAGGCTCTCGCCCCCGACTGGCTGACCGGCTGCATCCTGCGCGATTGCTGGTTCGAACCAACGTTCCACAAGCACGCAGGCAAGTTATGCAACGGTATTCAGATCCACGTCGAGAACGGCAGCTACCACCATGACGCCTTCCGCCCGTGGCGGCTGCAGAGCCTCGCCTTCAAGGCAATCCGCCGCCTGCATCCCGACTACCCGCTATGGCGCGACTTTGCCTACGAGTACGAGCATGAACGCCTGGCGATTGACTTGATCAACGGCAGTCCGCTGCTGCGCGACTGGGTCGACGACCCGGCCGCCGGGCCCGGCGATCTGGACCACCTAGCGTTGCACGACGAGTCGGCGTGGATCGCTGAGCGCGAGGAGTTCCTGCTGTATTGAGCGCGAGTGATCAGAGACGTTCGAAGATCGCCGCGATGCCCTGGCCGCCGCCGATGCACATGGTCACCAGCGCGTAGCGACCACCGGTGCGTTGCAGTTCATGCAGCGCCTTGGTGGTGATGAAGGCGCCCGAGCAGCCGACGGGATGGCCGAGGGCGATGGCACCGCCATTCGGATTCGTCTTCGCCGGATCGAGCCCGAGACCGCGCATCACGGCCAGCGCCTGCGCCGCGAAGGCTTCGTTGGCCTCGATCACGTCCATCTGTTGCAGGGTCAACCCCGCCTTCTGGAGCGCCGCGCGCGTCGCGGGGATTGGTCCTTCGCCCATGATCTCGTTCGGCACGCCGGCCAGCGCATAGGAAACCAGTCGGGCCATTGGCTGTAACCCTGCCCGCGCCGCAACGTCCGCCTCGGCAAGAACAAGGAAAGCCGCGCCGTCGTTGATGCCCGACGCGTTTCCGGCAGTCACGGTTCCGTCCTTCTTGAACGCCGGCTTCATTTTGGCGAGCGCTTCCAGCGTCGTTCCGGGCCGGCAGTGTTCGTCGGTATCGAAAACAATTTCACCCTTGCGCGTCTGCATGACCACGGGAACGATCTGCGAACGGAAACGGCCCGCGTCGATTGCCGCCGCCGCCCGCCGTTGCGACTCAACGGCAAACGCGTCCTGTTCCTCGCGCGAGATTGCCCATTTTTCCGCGAGGTTCTCCGCAGTGACGCCCATGTGTCCGACGCCGAACGGGTCGGTCAGCACCGAAACCATCATGTCGATTGCCTGCGTATCGCCCATGCGCGCGCCGGAACGCAAGGCTGGCAGCATGTAGCCGCCGCGTGACATGACTTCGACCCCGCCGCCGACGCCGTAGTCGCTGTCGCCGAGCAGGATGTTCTGTGCCGAGCTGACGACGGCCTGCAAGCCGGACGAACACAGGCGATTGACCTGCATGGCCACCGAATCCATCGGCAACCCGGCCCGGATCGACGCGACACGCGCGACGTAGGGATAGCGCGAATCGGTGGGAATGCAGGTGCCGACCGTCACATAGTTGATCCGCCCTGGGTCGACCGCCGAGCGAGCCACCGCCGCTTTCATGACGATACCGGCAAGCTCGGCCGGTTCCATTCCCGACAGCGCCCCGCCAAAGGTTCCTACTGCTGAACGAACGGCACTCAACACCACGACGTCTCGACTCATTCTGCCCCTCCGCAAAGGAATTGTGCCGCCGACCTAGCTGCCGACCAGTCCGGCAAACGTCATCAACAGCATCAGCGACAACCACAGCAACAAGGCGCGCCAGACGAGGCCCACCGCGCCTTGCATGAAATCCACATCGGCCGGCTCGCCGACGCCTATCTCTGCAGCTTCATCAGCGCCCGCGCCGGCGTGTATCCCGAGGCGAGCGCCCAGCGCCCCGGCGCCGCTGGCCAGCACGACGCCGGCGCCGCGCCCCCACGGGTTGTTCGCCCAGCGGCCAACCTGATTCCGCCAGCAGTAGACCGCGTCCTCGAAGTTGCCGACGATGGCGAATACCCCCGCCGTGGCGCGCGCCGGCAACCAGTCGATCACGGAAAACGCCTGCCTGGAGAAGACGCCGAACGACTCTTCATCTTGCTCACGCCGCCCCCAGGTGTCCGCGAAGTAGGCCGCCGCGCGGTACAGAATTGCGCCGCACGGACCGGGCAAGAGGATGAAACACAGGAGCACGCCAAACACGTGGCGATGCGACGCGACCAGCGCCTCTTCGATTGCCAGACGCGCTATCTCCGATGCTGAGAGGCCCTCCGCCGGTAAAGCGCACCATTCGCCCAGCTCCTTGCGTGCCCTCGGCAGATCGTCCATGCGCAAAGCGAACTGAATGTCGGTGAAGTGATGGCTGAACTGCCGGAACCCCAGGGTGAGGTAGAGCACACCTACGCTCCAGAGCCAGGCGATGACAGGGCTGAGCGCTCCCAGTGCAGCGTGCACACCGCCGACGACGAGAACCAGGCCGCCGACGCCGACTATCCACGCCACGATGCCATGGTGGTGCTCGCCCGCGTTGAAAATGTTCTCCAGCCGAGCCGACAGTCGATGCAGCGGCTCCAGCACCAGCCCCTGATAGGGCAAGGGTCGAATCTGCTCGATCAAAAGTACGGCAATCAGCGCGAAAAGTGCCATGCCCATGAGATGACGGGAACGCAGCGACAACTGCGCCTGCATAGAATCGAATAGGCCAAGATACCATATCGGTAGCCGGCCCAAGGCGCCAAAATCGCCGTTGTTTTTTGCCTTTGGCGCGCCTACCATAGGCCTCAATGTGGTGCGTCGGCGATGACTGGAGAACGCCTTCCGGCGCTCGCAGAAAGGGAGAAAGCCGTGGTCGAATCCCGGCCGTCAAGCGGTATTCACGGTTTTCCTGTGCGCGAATCTGATATCAAACCAAGGGATGTCGAATGATGCTGACCGAAGAAGAAATTACCAACGCACGCGCCACCTTGAACGAACTTGAGGTGGAACACCGCGACCTGAACCTGATAATCGACCACCTCGCCGCCACCCCCTTGCCCGAGCAGGATCAGCTGTTGATCCACCGCCTCAAGAAGCGCAAGCTGATGCTCAAGGACAAGATCTACCAACTCGAACGGATGCTCGTTCCCGACGTACCCGCGTAACGACTGCACAGCCTGTCTTAGCCTGGCGAAGGCAGGCCGTTTCGCCCGCCATTCAGATCGTCCGCCTGACCGAATCTCCCAGCACCAGGCTCGTTTTCAGCCGCTGGATCACCGGAAACCCGGTCCGGTCATCGCGCAGGCGTTTCATCAGCAAGGTCGCCGCAGCCTCGCCGATCGCCTGAATCGGCTGCACGACGATGGTCAGCGCCGGCTTGACGATGCGGGCGAGCTGCTGGTTGTCAAAGCCGATGATCGACAGTTCGTCGGGTACGCGAATCGGCGACTCGTTCAGCGCCATAATCGCGCCGAGCGTCATTTCATAGTTCGTGACAAACACCGCCGTGGGTGGATCAGCGCGCTGCAACAATTGCCCCATCAGCCGATAGCCGCTCTCCAGGCTGTAGTCGCCCTCGAGAATCAGGTCGTCGGCGATCGGCAGATCAAAGTCTTCGTGCACTCGCCGATAACCCTTGAGGCGCTCCTGCGCCGTGTAGATCCCGGGCGGTCCGGCGATGATGCCGATGCGCCGATGCCCGTGATTGATCAGGTGCTCGATGGCACCATAGGCCGCGTTGAGGTTATCGACGAGCACCGTGTCGCAGGCGAGCCCCGGCAATGGCCGGTCGATCAGGATGACCGGGAGCGATCGTTCAAGGAGTCGAGCAACGATGTCTTCCTGGTTGCCGAGCGGCATGTAGATGAAACCGTCGACCGATTTCTTCGCCAGGAACTCGAGTTTCTCCCGTTCAAGCGCCACATCCTCACGATAGTCGCAGATAAGGCTGCTGTAACCCGCCCGCTGCAGCATGTTCTCGATGTGCGCGACGATGCTCGTGCAGAAGACGTTTTCCAGATCGGGGATGAGGACACCGACCGTCATTGTGCGACTCGTCTTCAGGCCGCGCGCGATCTCGTTGACGTGGAAACCGAGGTCACTGATCGCCTGCGCGATGGTCTCCCGGTTTCGCTCCAGCACGTTGCCGCCGTTGATGAACTTTGAGATGGTCGCGATCGAGAGTCCCGTATGCCGGGCGACATCCTTGATGGTGACTGAAATTCCGGGTGCCTCGCTGTCTGCTGGTTGGACGGACCCGGCGCTCGCCGGCCGGGCCTGTCGATGGATTGCCGCCAGTGGCTATGCGCCGGCGATCGTCCCGTCCTCGTCCCAGAGATCGGACCAGTCCTTCGCCGTCGGCCAAAGGAAGACCTGACCCTTGATCAGGCGGCAGTTCTTGTCGATGCCGGCCATCGCCTTCATCTCCTCGTCAGTCAGAAGGTTCTCGGTGACGCTGCGAATGTTCGCGAGATAGTTCTTGCGGTGGATGCTGAACGGGATCGGAATCTGCCCGCGCTGCACCGCCCACTTCAGGCAGACGAGCGCCGGATGGACGCCCAGGCGGTTGGCGATGGCGACGACGACCGGGTCTTCGACATCGACCGTGTCGGTATCGGTCTTGTCGCGGTCCGGCCGGTTTGGCGAACCGATCGGGCTGTAGCCGATCGGGACGATGTTGTTGTCCAAGCAGAACTGGAAGAGCGCCGGCTGCTGGAAGTGCGGGTGCAACTCCATTTCGTTGACCGCCGGTTTGACCCGCGCATCGCGCAGGATCAGCTCGAGTTTGGGGATCGTCACGTTCGACGTGCCGATCGCTTTAACCAGCCCCATGTCGACCAGCCGCTCCATCTGCCGCCAGGTCTTCATGAAGTTCTCGTGGATGTACGGCACGGCGTGCGGATCGCGCGAATCGACGCTGACACCGGTCGCGTGGTGGTTCGGGAACGGCCAATGCACGAGGAAGAGGTCGAGGTAATCGAGGCGCAGGTCTTTCAGCGTCTTCGCGACCGACAGCAGGATGTCGCCATCGCCATGCATGTTGTTCCACACCTTCGACGTGATGAACAGGTCCTCGCGCTTGATACCGCCGGCGATCGCCGTCTGCAGGCTTCCGCCGATCAGGTGTTCGTTGGCGTACACCGACGCGCAATCGACGTGCCGATAACCGACCGAGATCGCACCGAGCACCGCAGCGGCGACTTCCTCGCCGGAGAAGCGGTCGGAGCCGAAGGTGCCGATGCCGATCGCCGGAATCCGGGCGCCGGTATAGAGGGTCTTGTACGGCACGCGAGCCGGATCGACGCCGTCAGCGGCGATCGCGAAGGTCTGGTTTTCCATGGATGCTTCCTTTCACTGAGAAGCGAAACGTTTCGCATCAAACACTCAAATCAATAGCGAAACGTTTCGCGATTGGGCTACAAATAGGGCGTAGTTCAATTCCTGTTGCCGAAGAAACCCCGGCAGGCGACTGCCCGCCGGAGAGCGATTCAATCAGGCCTGAAAGTCGGTGACGGTGACTTTCCGGATGCCGCCGTCGCCGTTCTTCATGCGCAGAACGTATTCCGGCGCCTTCGACAGCGGAATGCGGTCGCTGATGATCCCATCCATCTTTACCGTCCCGCTGCGCATCAGGTCGATCGCCTGGAAGGTGTTCTTGATCGAAGTGAAGCTCGAGATGATCTGGATCTCCTCGCGCATGACGCGGAAGTGATTCAGGCGAATCTCGCTGTCGAGGTGCGGAACGCCGAAGATGAGCACTTTGCCGCGCGCACGCACGAAGCGATTGGCCGCTTCGCTGACCAGCATCCCGACGCCGGTTGCGTCCAGCACGCACTCGTAGTGCTTTTCCGGCACCTCGCCGAGGCTGGCGAAAACCTCGCCGACGCCTTCCTTGGCCGCGTAGTTTCGGCGCTCGTCGAGGCGCTCGAGGTAGTCGACCTGCGCGATGCCGCGCGACTTGAGCACGCGGCCGAGCATCAGGCCGATCGGCCCGGCGCCCATGACCAATGCGCGATCGGACATCTTCGGTGCAAGCATCTCGACGGCGTGCAGCACGCAGGACAAGGGCTCGACCAAGGCGCCCTCGGCAAAGTCGAGATCGCCGACCGAGAAGACGCCGCGCTCAAGCACAACGACGTACTCGCCGAAGCCGCCCGGCCGATTGACGCCGGGGACGATCATGTTGCTGCAATAGTGGTGATCGCCGCGCAGGCATTCCGGACAGTTGTTGCACGGCACGTTCGGCTCGACTGCAACGCGATCGCCCACCTTGATACGGCTGCAGCCCGGCCCGACTTCAACGACTTCGCCGCAGAACTCGTGCCCCGGAATCAACGGATACGCACCGGGGAAGCCGCCTTCGAGGATATGCACGTCGGTGCCGCAGATGCCGCTCGCGCGAACCCTGATCAGAACCTCACCAGCACCCGGCGTAGGCTTGGCCGCTTCCTTCACTTCCATCTCGCCCGGGCAATTGATGACTAGCGCTTTCATTGAAACCCTCTCCTGAAGAATGACGACAAATACTTACTGCCCGGCAGCGAAATACAGATCGAGCACATTGCTGACCCGATCCACCGCCAGATCCATCGGATGCTTGCCGAGTTTGCCCTCGCGTACGGCCTGATACTGGATCGGCAAGTACTGGCTGATCAGCCCATCCGGCACTTCCGGTGCGAGATTCTCCAGCAGCCGGTTCAGCGAATCGACCACGTCCTTGTGCCCCAGATAGTAGCGAGCGCGATCCGAGTAGCTGAACGCGATCTTGTAATCGACCTCATCGGCGCTGCCCGAGTAGTACTTCTCCCAATACTTCGGGTCCGCTTTCATCACGCCGGTCAGCGTCTCGCGGAAGCGCGACGGATTCGCCGGCTTGAGCTCGCGCTCGATGCACTCCAGGCTGAACAAGCCTTCCCGCAGCGCATAAGTCAGCCACGGCCCCACTTTCAGGATGAAGAAATGGTTCTGGGCGAGGCGTGCCAGATTGCTTCCCGATTGATAGTCGGTCGAATGCGCCTCGTAGGCGAGGCCCGGTTGCCGGTCGATGACGGCCGTCAGTGCCGGCGTCGGCTGGTAGTCATGCACCATCGCATCGCCGAACTCGACACCCGGCTGGATGACGAGACCGACGACCCGACTCCACGCGTCGTTCAAGCCGTGCGCGAGGAAGGTTTCCCGGAACACGCCCAGTGTGCGCTCGACATCGGCCGGCGAGGTGACGTGCATCCCCTCGTCGACCTGCGTACCGCCGGGGATGGGCACTTCGGTGCCCACTACGTAGATCGGCTTGGCGCCGGTCGCCGCTTCCTCGGCGACTTGAGCCATCTGCGCACAACGGCGGGCGACGATCTCGTCACTCAAAGGTCCGGCGTCGTCCGAACAGACGAAGCTCGCATCGAGATGGATCTTGCGATACCCGGCCTGCACGTAGGAACGCACGAGTTGCAGCGTTTCCTGCATCGCTTTCTCGGAACCCAAGTGCCGCCAGGAATTCGGCCCGAGATGGTCGCCACCGAGCAGAATGCGCTCCGCCGGGAAGCCTTCTTCCGCAGCGATCTTGTTCACCAGCGCGGCGAAATCGGCCGGCTTCATCCCGGTGTAGCCGCCGTACTGATCGACCTGGTTGGACGTCGACTCAATCAGCGCGAAGGTGTCGTAACGCCGCGCCGAGCGGAACGCGGCGCGCAGGACGAGCGGGTGCGCCGAGCAGACCGAGACGGCGACACCGCCCTGCCCGCTTCGGTTGCGTTCCAGTTGAGCAACAAATTCGTCGAGTGTATTCATGGCAAACCTCGCAATCAGCGCGCCGCGTCTTTGAGGAAGGCGTCAAGTTCGGCAAAGGTGGCAGTCCCTTCCATCGGCCCCTTTTTGAGCACCGCCTTCGCACCGCTGGCGACGGCGTAACGCATCGCCTCAGCCGGCGTCTTGCCCATCTTGCGGCAGGTGACAAAGGTCGCGCCGAAGCAGTCTCCGGCGCCGGTCGGATCGATTTCCTCGACCAGGATCGCCGGCACATCGATCTGCTGCGTCGCATCGTAGAAGGTCGCACCCTTGGCGCCGTGCTTGACGACGATTTCCTGGATGCCGCGCCGTAGCAGTTCGGCCACCGCCTCCTTCTCGCTGGCGGCGCCGACGAGCAGGGTGACTTCGTCGCCACTCGGCAGGAAGAGATCGGTCAAGGCCAGGATCTTTCCAAGCGCCTCGCGCATCTCGGGAATGGCCAGCATTTCCTTGCGGATGTTCGGGTCGAACGAGATGGTGCCACCCTGCGCCTTGACGATCTGGATGGCCTTGATCATCGCTTCGATGATCTGCGCCGAAAAGAGCGACGACCCCATCACATGGAAGTGTGTGCAGCCCTTGAGGACGTTCTCGTCGACCATGGCCGGCGAGAGTTGGCCGGACGCGCTATTGACGATGTTGAACACGAAATCGCGATCGCCCGATTCCTTGTAAGTGACGAAGGCGCTGCCGGTCGTGGCGTTCTTCAGCATCGTGATCGTCGACGTATCGGCGCCGTCGAGCTTCAGTCGGTCGACATTCACCCAACCGAAGTCGTCTGCACCCACGCAGCCGATGATGCCGCAGGGAAAACCGAGCTTGGCGACCTGATCGAGATAGATCGCCGGCGCACCGCTCGGATAGGGGCCAACCAGCGTCCCCGCCTGGCGGAAGGACTGCCCGATCTGGGTTGCCATGATCTCGACGAGGATTTCACCCATGGTCATGATCTTGCTCATTTTTTTCCTCCTGGTTTCGACCTTTGGCCACGTTGCCCGGTCAAGGTTATGGTTATTGCGAACGCCCGGATGCGAGTTCGCCGGACTTCGTCACGGCCTCGGGTTGCCCGCCGCCCGAACGGATATACGAGGAGTAACCACCAAAGCGGCTCTCCGCCAGCTTGCGGAATTCCGATGGCGTCACGCCCTTGATTTCAAGGAATCGTCGATTGAAGTTGGCAACGCTGTTAAAGCCGACCTCGTAGCTGATACTAGCAATGTAGCGATCCGAACTCATCAGCAACTGGCACGCCCGGTTGATGCGCACCTGATTGACGAAATCGGTATAGGTATTGCCGGTCGCGCGGTGAAAGAAGCGCGAGAAACGGCTCTCGCTCATTCCGAGTTCGGCTGCGAGTTCGGTCGCCGACATCGACTTCTCGGGATTGCCGCTGATGCGGTTGACGATGGTGTTGATCTGCTCAAGCTCGGCCGAGTTGCTCTCGCCGCGCATCTGGACGCTGGAGAGAAGACGGTAGTCGGTCCATTTGGAGAGGACCGCCATCATTTCAAGAAACGCGGCCAGCCGGAACAGCCCCTTCGCCGCCTTGACCTTGCTGAACAGCTCGACGGCCCGCTCGGAAATACCGAAGAACTCGATGCCATGCCGCGCTCGATCAAGGAGTGGCAACACGTCGCCGAGTTCCGGGATTTCGGCACAGGACTTTTCGATCGGGGAATGCAGGAACTGGATGACGAGGTGGTTGTTCACGCCCTCGCCGGGCAGGTCATGCGAAATCCAGTTGTGCGGCAGGCGCGGGCCGCACAGCGCGACGTGCCCGGGTTCGAACGGCCCGATCCAGTCCCCGACAAACGCCTTGCCCGAAGTTTCCGTGATGATGTGCAACTCGTACTCTTCGTGGCAATGCCAGCGCGCCAGCGGCGTCGGATAACCGTGCGCCAGGCAACGGATCAGCCCGACTTCCGTCTTCGGGTCGAAACCCAGCGAGGGAGTACGGTGGAAATCCGCCTCGAGTTCAGGCTGGCGCGATCGGTTCGTTCGGGGACCAGACAAGGGTGCCATGGGAAACTCCGGGCTTGGCCGACTTAGCTCATCCAGTTGCCGCCGTCGACGTTCAGCGTCTGCGCGGTGATGTAGGAAGCTTCGTCGCTGGCCAGGAAGACGACCGCACCGGCGATGTCGCTCGGCGCGCCCATGTAGCCGAGCGGAACGGCCTTGCCGACCTGGATCTTCTTCTCGCCGATTGCCAGATGCTCGTACTTGGCGAACAGTGCGTCGACACCACCCCACATCGGCGTGTCGATCACGCCCGGCGCAATCGCATTGACGCGGATGTGGTGCGGTGCCATCGCCAGAGCGGCACTTTGCGTGTAGCTGATGATCGCGGCCTTGCTCGCGCAATAGTGCGACACCAGCGGCTCGCCGCGGCGGCCGGCTTGCGACGACATGTTGATGATCGCGCCGCGCGTCTTGTTCTCGACCATGTTCTTCAACACGGCCTGCATCATGAAGAACGCGGCCTTGACGTTCACCGCGAACATCTTGTCGTACATGTCTTCGCCACCTTCGAGCAGCGGCGCCATATCGAAGATCGCCGCGTTGTTGTGCAGCACTTGAATCGGGCCGAACTTGGCGACGCCCTCGGCAACGACGCGCTCACGCTCGGCCGCCTTGGTCAGATCGGCGCCCACATAGAGCACCTGTCCCGGGTACTGCGCGGCGAGTTCCTGCACGGCCTGCGACGGCTGCGCGGCGAGATCGACGATCGTGCACAGCGCGCCTTCACGCAGGAACGCCGCGGCAACCGCAGCACCGATGCCGCCGCCGGCGCCGGTCAGAATCGCGTGACGCTTGTTCAGTCTACCTACAGAGGTGGTGCTCATTTTCAAGACTCCTGTTCAGGTTGAGGATTGGCTGGCTGGTGATCGAGCGGGATTCTTTGTTGACTTTGCCTCGGCGCCCGTCAGTGGCGATCAATATAGAAGCCTGGCAAAACGCCGAATGACACGAATTCGGCGTTTTATAGTACACATTTGCAATCACATCGCGCGAGTAATTGGGATTTTCGGGAGATCGTATCAAGCAATGAACGAACAACGCCTGATGGCTCAGCCGCCAAGCCGCGTCATGCAGCCTCATCGCACAAACCCGGGAAGTTGCGCACCGATGACGCCGCCGGTAGGATCAACGCCCTCATCGCAGCCGGATGACGCAAGCCGCCTGCAACTTTCGATCACACTCCATCGAGCGCCTTACGCATGACGACTCTGTACCTGATCCGACACGCTGAAAGTGTCGCCAACGCCGACAACCTGCTCGCCGGCCGCATCGACTACCCGCTATCGCCGACCGGAAAATTGGATGCCGCAGCGATCGCCAGCGAGTTCGCCGCCAAGTTCGCGATCGATCTCATCTGGTGTTCGCCGCTCCTGCGCGCGCAGCAGACGGCGGCGCCATTCCTCGTCGCCGGCAACGCGCCGCTGCGCATCGACGAGCGCATCCAGGAGCAGCACATGGGACGCTTCAGCGGCAAATCGTACGCCGAGGTCGAAGGCGACCCCGGCTACTGCCACGACCGGAAAGCGCGCTGGGACTGGGTGCCCGAAGGCGGTGGCGAGTCATACCGCATGATCGCCGAGCGCGTCGAATCGTTCCTCGTCGACCTGCGTGCCCAATGCGAGCGCGGGAAGTTGCAGAACGTGCTGATCGTGACGCACGCAGTCACGCTACGCCTCTTCCGTGCCTGCCTCGAAGCGACGCTCCCCGCCTACCCGGAACGCATCGCCGGCAACGGCGAGGTCTGGAGCGCCGAGCTGATGCCGGCCGGCACGCCGTCGCCGATCAAGGTCATCGAACTCGCGCACGGCGCGCGCGCGCACCGCGCCTGACGCGCCGCGCAGGCCCTACGCCGCCGCGTTCGTCGGCCCGTAGGCCGCCATGAAAACGGCGATTGCGCGCTCGACCGTGTCCTTGATTCTCTCCGGGGTGATCATCTCGTCGACGCGGAAGATCAGGCTGTCCAGCAGTTCGGACTCCAGCAAGCCGCGCAGGTGAAACGTCGCGACAGCCGGATCGCACGGCCGCAGTTGCCCCCTTTCGATGGCAGAACGCAGGAACTCCGAAATCTCGTCCATGCTCCGCTTCGGCCCCAGTTCGAAGCATGTTTGGCCGAGGCTGCCATTGCACGCATTGGTCATGACCAGCCGGCGAATCGCCATGACGTCCGGCGAATAGATAAAAAGCGATAGTGCCTCACCAAAACGCCGCAACGCCTCGCCGACATCCCCGGCTTCCAGATCGAGCATTGCGTGGATGGTGACGAATTGCGCGTGGTTTGCCTGATGCATGACCTCGAAAAACAGGAGTTCCTTCGACGGGAAGTAGTTGTAGATCGTCGCCTTGGAGCCACCAACGCGACGACAGATTTCCGACATCGACGCGCCCTCGAAACCCAATTCGCGAAATACCTCGGCCGCAATGTCGACGATGGCCTGACGCTTCGCTTCTGTCTTCTTTTTCATCCGGCACCTCAAAACTGAACCAACCAGTACATTTTATATTGACACGGCAAAAAGGCAACTTTAAACTGTAACGTACAGTACAGTTTAAGGAGAGAATTGGTCATGCGGCATACCCCCTTCACCGCGCTTTTCACCCCACTTCCGCGGCGAATCGTGCTCACGGCGCTGGCGCTCGCCATCGCGGGCTGCGCGCAGATTCCCTCGCTCGACCGGCTCGCGAGTCCGAAGCATGGTCAGGATTACGCAACAAGCGAGGCTTTTGCCGCGTCGGCGGCTCACTGGCCGGAAAGCAAGTGGTGGCAAGCCTACGGCGACGCGCAACTCGACGCACTGATCGACGAGGCCTTGCGCGACGCCCCCAACCTCGCCGCCGCCGGCGCGCGCCTGCGCCGCGCCGAAGCGATTGGACAGGTCGCCGGCGCGCCGCTCTTGCCGCAGCTGGGTGCCAACGCTTCGGCGACCGAACAGCGGCAGAGCTACAACTATCTGACGCCTAAATCCATGACACCGGAAGGCTGGCAGGACTACGGCCGTGCAACGCTCGATTTCAGCTGGGAACTCGATTTCTGGGGCAAGAACCGCGCCGCGCTGGCCGCCGCCACCTCGGAAACCGAAGCGAGCCGCGCCGAATTCGCACAGACACGCCTGAGCCTCGCCGCCGCCGTCGCCACCGATTACATGGAACTGGCACGCCTGTTTGCCGCGCGCAACACGGCCGCGCGTTCTGTCGAGGTGCGCAGCAAGACGGCGACGCTGTTCGCCGAGCGCTTCGCCAACGGCCTCGAAACCAAGGGCAGCCTGCGCGAAGCCGAGGCGCGGCGGGCGAGCGCCGAGGGCGAGCTGCTGCAGATCGACGAGCAGATCGGCCTGCAACGCTACCGTCTGGCCGCCCTGCTCGGTGCAGGACCCGATCGTGGCCTGGCCATCAATCCGCCGACGATCAACCTTAGCCGCTCGATCGGCCTCCCGAGCCAACTCGCGGCCGATTTGCTCGGGCGCCGCCCGGACATCGTCGCCGCCCGCTTGCGCACCGAGGCGCAATTGAAGCGCACCGACCAGAAGAAGGCCGAGTTCTATCCGAACGTCAATCTTGCCGGATTCATCGGCTTGCAGTCGCTGGGCCTGAACCTGCTCTCGAACGGCGATTCGACGACCGGCAGCATCGGTCCGGCGATCTCGCTGCCGATCTTCACCGGTGGCCGCTTGAGCGGCGAACTGCGCGGCAGCGTCGCGACCTATGAAGAGTCGGTCGCCAACTACAACCAGACGGTCACTCTGGCCCTACAGCAAGTCGCCAACGCCGCGCTGAGCCAGAAGTCGCTGGGTGGCCGCCTGGACAAGAGCGAAGAAGCCGTTGCCGCGGCGACCGAGGCTTACCGTATCGCCAGCAATCGCTACGAAGGCCGGCTCTCCAGCTATCTGGAAGTGCTCTCGGCCGAAGACGCGATGCTCAACAACCTGCGCATCCTGACCGATCTGCGCTCGCGCGCCTTCACCCTCGACGTCGCCCTCATGCACGCGCTGGGTGGCGGTTATAGCGAAGCGCCGGCGCTCGCAAACGCCGATCTCACGCCCGTCGCAACGAATTGATTGAAAGGAATTTCTCCATGTCTCAAAACGTCCCTGCTTCCACGAACAACAACGAACCGCGCCGCAACAAGCTGCTGCTCGCCTTGGGCGGCGTCGTCGGCACCGCCGCCGTGGTCACCGCCGCCTATTGGTACTTGTACGGTTCGCATTTCGTGTCGACCGACAACGCCTACGCTGCCGTCGAAATCGCGCAGGTCACGCCCTCGGTCGGCGGAACGATCAGCGAAGTGCGCGTCACCGACACGCAGTCGGTCAGGAAAGGCGACGTTCTGGTTGTGATCGATCCGACCGACGCCAAGCTGGCGCTCGCACAGGCCGAGGCTGACCTCGGTAGCGCCATTCGCCGCGTCCGTGGTTACGTCGCCAACGACAGCGGCCTCGCGGCACAGATTGCCGCGCGCGCCGCCGACGAGCGCCGCGCCGCGGCGCAGCTCGCCTCCGCCGAGGCCGATTTCGAACGCGCCAAGATCGATCTGCAGCGCCGCGAAGCGCTGTCGACGTCCGGTTCGGTTTCCGGCGACGAACTGACGCGCGCCCAGAATGCCTTTGCCGCCGCTGAGGCCAATCTGACCGTAGCGCAGGCGGCTACCGCGCAGGCCAAGGCCAACCGCGACGCCGCGATCGGCAGCAAGGACGCCAACGCCGCGCTGATCGCCAATTCAACCGAAGAGACGAACCCGGAAGTCGCGCTCGCCCGCGCGCGCCGCGATCAGGCGGCCGTCGATCTCGAACGCACGATCATCCGCGCACCGCTCGATGGCGTCGTCGCCAAGCGCCAGGTCCAGCTCGGCCAGCGCGTGCAGGCCGGTACGCCGCTGCTCGCCGTCGTGCCGGTGCATGAAATGCACGTCGACGCCAACTTCAAGGAAGTGCAGCTGGAAAACGTGCGCGCCGGCCAGCCGGTCACCCTGACCGCCGACATCTACGGCAGTTCGGTTACCTACGAGGGGACGGTCGAGGGCTTCTCCGGCGGTTCCGGCGCGGCCTTCGCGGCGATTCCGGCGCAGAACGCGACCGGCAACTGGATCAAGGTCGTGCAGCGGGTTCCCGTGCGCATCAAGCTCGACCCGGAACAGCTGGCAGCGAACCCGCTGCGCGTCGGACTGTCGATGACGGCGCGCATCGACACGCGCGGCAACAGCTGAGCGGAGTGCCTGGATGAGCCAGACTAGCACCTTGCACAACGGCGACGCGCCGCTCAGCGGCGGTATGCTGTGGGCCGCGGCGGTCATCCTCGCGGCGGCGAACTTCATCGCCGTACTCGACATGACGATCGCCAACGTCTCCGTGCCGAACATCTCCGGCGCGCTCGGCGCAACATTGAGCCAAGGCACGTGGGTCATCACCTCCTACGCTGTTGCGGAGGCGATCACCGTCCCGCTCACCGGATGGCTAGCGGCACGCTTTGGCGCCGTGCGTGTCTTCGTCACCGCCATGGCGTTGTTCGGCGCCTTTTCCGCGCTGTGCGGCGTATCCAACTCGCTCGGCATGCTGGTCTTCGCGCGCATCTGCCAGGGATTTGCCGGCGGACCGCTGATGCCGCTGTCGCAGACGCTGCTCCTGCGCATCTTCCCGAAGGAAAAAGCGGCGGCGGCGATCGGTTTGTGGTCGATGACGACGCTCGTCGCGCCCGTCCTCGGCCCGATCCTGGGCGGCTACCTGTGCGATCAACACAGCTGGCCGTGGATCTTCCACATCAACCTGCCGATTGCCTTCGCCTGCGCCTTCATCGCGTGGCGCATGCTCAAGCGCTACGAACAGCCGCTCCTGAAGAACCCGATCGACCGCATCGGCCTCGTCCTGCTCGTCGTGTGGGTCGGCTCGCTGCAGTTGATGCTCGACGAAGGCAAGAACCTGGACTGGTTCTCGTCACCCGAAATCGTCGCGCTGGCGATCATCGCCGCCATCGGCTTCGCCGCCTTCCTGATCTGGGAACTGCACGAGGAGCATCCGATCGTCGATCTGCGCGTCTTCCGGCATCGCGGCTTCTCGGTCAGCGTGCTGACCATCAGTCTCGCCTTCGCCGCCTTTTTCGGCGCCAACGTACTCACGCCACAGTGGCTGCAGAGCTTCATGGGCTACACGGCGACGGCGGCCGGCATGGCGACCGCTTGGACCGGCATCTTCGCCGTCTTCGTCGCACCGATCGCCGCGACCCTTTCCAGCAAGGTCGACCCGAGAAAGCTCGTCTTCGGTGGCGTCATGTGGCTTGGACTGGTCACGCTGCTGCGTACCGTCGCCACCACCGACATGGGCTACTGGGACGTTTCGCGCCCGATCATGCTGATGGGGCTCGGCCTGCCGTTCTTCTTCATCCCGCTCACCGGCCTCGCGCTGGCCAGCGTCGACGAGCACGAGACGGCCTCGGCGGCGGGCCTGATGAATTTCCTGCGCACGCTGTCCGGCGCTTTCGCCACCTCGTTGATCACGACGGTCTGGGACGACCAGATCACGCGCAATCACGCCGAACTGGTCGGGTTGTCGGACAGCGACCAGAGCGTGCGCACTCTGCTCGAAAGTTCGGGCATGACGCCCGACGCCGTGCTGCAGTCGATCGACCGATTGATCAGCGGCCAGGCCGTCATGCTGGCGACCAATCAGATCATGGCCTTCGTCGGCGTCGCCTTCATCTTCGCCGCTTCGGTCATCTGGCTCGCACCGAAGCCAAAGCGCGTCGTCGACGCCGCGGCCGGCGGGCACTGACAGTACGCACAACAAAAAGGACTCGCCATGTTCAAGCACCTTCTCGTCCCGACCGACGGCACCGACTTCTCCCTCGCCGCTGTGCGCCGTGCCGTCTCCTTCGCCCGCGATGCCGGCGCTCGCATCACCTTCCTGCACGTCGAACACGCGTTCCCCGCCGTGTATTGCGGCGAAGGCGCGATCATGGACGCCAGCGCGCCGGCGCTCTTCCATGAGCAGGCTGACGGGAAGGCACACCGCATACTGGACGAAGCCGCAGAAATCGCCCGCGACGCAGGCATCGAATGCGCTTTACTGGCGCTGGTCAGCGAATCACCCTATGAAGCGATCGTCGAGGCGGCCGAGCACAACGCCTGCGACCTGATCTTCATGGCCTCGCACGGCCACACCGGCATCGGTCACCTGTTGCTCAGTTCCATCACCGAAAAGGTGCTAAGGCACACGAAGATCCCCGTGCTCGTTCATCGCTAAGCGCCACGAATCAGAGCCCGCGGCGAGTCCCGCGAAATTGAACAAGTTGCTGAAACGGATCGTCGACAAGCTCAACCATCGACAGGGAAGATGTTGGCGGAGTGGACGGGACTCGAACCCGCGACCCCCGGCGTGACAGGCCGGTATTCTAACCAACTGAACTACCACTCCAGTACTGCTCGATACGAAGGTTGCATTGCACAACCTCCTGAAAATCTGGCGTCCCCACGGGGATTCGAACCCCGGTACCTACCGTGAAAGGGTAGTGTCCTAGGCCTCTAGACGATGGGGACCCGGACAAAAACACGCATACAAACCATCAGTAGCACCAGAAGAACACAGCACCACCAAAAAAACTTGGCTCCCCGACCTGGGCTCGAACCAGGGACCTACGGATTAACAGTCCGGCGCTCTACCGACTGAGCTATCGAGGAACAGGGCGCGCATTATAAGGGACAAATCCCTTCTGTAAAGCCTGTTTGCAAAGAAATATCTGCACGCTCGGCCGAACAGGCACCGCTCACGGTGTCAAACACAGGCATCGGAGCCCGACCGGCCCCACGTACCCCGGATAGATAAGCCCACAATGACAAGGATCGCCCCTCGTCACAGGTGTTGCATTTTTGCGACTCGGTCACAACCTGCTACGAAAACATGCACACGATGTCACCGAAGCGAATCAAAGCCGCAACACAACTGAAAACAATTCTTGATATCGTGCCGCTGTCGGGTGATCGCACCCTTCATTGATGAAAGGAAAAATCATGGATACCGTTGGCTCGATTATCACCATCACACTGGTTCTTGCGGCGATCTTCATTCCGCAAGCCCTCACCATCTACCTCAGCGACTGGCGTAAGGCAGAACGCGAAGAGTACATTCCAGATGGAAGATGACCAACGAGCGGCAACAGTCCGCACAACCTAGAAACGGCCTCCATTTTCGGGGGCCGTTTTTGTTTTTGGCGGATCGAAAGCGTTACGGAGAATACTGGCCCGCCCGGACCGATTCGAACGGCCTACCCCTTGGTTCGAAGCCAAGTGCTCTATCCAAATGAGCTACGGGCGGAAACTGGCAACAACCGGACAGCACAACCGAATCCACTGATTGATTCGGGGCACTCATTGTAGAGCGTCGAATCATCCGGACACCAGGGAAAATTGGCGCGTACAATCGACGGCCACGAACCAGTCGGTCGAATGTGTTGTATCGCATTGGGGACACCCGAGAGAAAACAAAAAGGCCACTCCGAAGAATGGCCTAACTGTTTGATTTACTGGTGCCCCCGCGCGGAATCGAACCACGGCCTGATGATTACAAATCAACTGCACGACCTTCATGCTACGGGGGCTGACCGTTCAATCGAGGCGCGCATTATAGCCGAACGCGACGTAGCTCGCATCCGGCGCATCAACTCAACGTAACGCATCACCTACAAGCCATGGCGACACTTTCCAACCCCTCCGAAATCGCACGTGAAACCTTGAAGCAGCTGATGTCGCGGCGCATGGCCCCATCGCCGGACAACTATCGAGCGATCTACAACGAGATTGCCGGAATTGCCGACAAGACGAGCGGTGCGGCGGACGGCGAGTTCAAGACGCTGTTGCTGGGGTTGCCGAAAGAAACACCAGCCCAGCAACGATTGGCGCGCCAACTTGATCAAACGCTTAAGGCAAGCGACCTGGACGAGTATCGGTCAACTCTGATCGAGTTCATCAAGGAGCACAGCGCAGAGTCGGATCTGGCATGGGGCGATCTGATCGCCGAGCTGCTGCGCCAGTGGGAAGCCAAGCAAAGCGGCCTGACACCGGGACGCAAGCGCGAGTCGCTTGACCGAGTACTCTCCGCCGCCACAAAGAATAGCGAACTGCTGTATAGCCGCCTGCAAAACCTGACCAAGGCGTGGTCGCAAAACACTCTCGCGACCGACGAAATTGCGCTGGTCGAAGGCGAGGCCGAAGGCAACAACGAGACTCCGCCGGCAGAGGCTTCACCTGTCGCAACGCCGGGCGCGATAAGTCGCGCGAGCGAACTCCTGCCCGAGTTGCGAGAGATTTTCGTGTTCGCACTCGAAACGACGCTCGCCACGCAGCTTGCCGATGAGCCCGAACTGGCGACGGAAGCACGCTCCATCGCCACTGCCGTGCGCTCGGCGACCACGGTAAAGGCAATGCAGGATCTGATGGCCTCGGTCAAGCGCCTTGCCTATCGCCTCGAGTTCGTCGCCGAGGATCGTCGCGAGTTGCGTGGCGGGCTGATCAAGCTCTTGCGATTGCTGGTCGACAACGTCAACGAACTTGTCGTCGACGATCACTGGCTGAACGGCCAGATTGAAATGGTGCGCGAACTCGTCGCGAAACCGCTGAATCTGCGCACGATCAACGACGCAGAACATCGCCTCAAGGAGGTCATCTTCAAGCAGAGCCAACTGAAGCTCAGTCTGATGGAGGCGAAAGAAGCGCTCAAGCAGATGCTTGCGGGGTTCGTTGACCACCTCGCCGAGTTTGCCGATTCAACCTCGGACTACCACGACAAGATCGAAGTCTGCGTCACCAGGATCAGCAAGGCGGACGACATCACGCAGCTAAAGGACGTACTCGACGAAGTGATCAGCGAAACCCGCATCATCCAGCTCAACGCCCAGCGCTCGCGCGACGACCTGCGCGCCACGAAGCAGCGTGTCGACGAAGCCGAAAAGCGGATCAACGAGCTGCAAAACGAACTCGACCGCGCCAGTGCGCTCGTCCGCCACGACCAGCTCACCGGCACACTCAACCGCCGCGGCCTGGAAGAGACTTTTGAAAGCGAAGTCGCGCGCTCGCAGCGCAGAAAGTCACCGCTGTGCATCGCGTTGCTCGACATCGACAACTTCAAGAAACTCAACGACTCGATGGGTCACGACGTCGGTGACGCCGCGCTCATCCACCTCGTCACCGTCATCCGAGAAACGCTGCGCCCGCAGGACACGCTCGCACGCTTTGGCGGCGAGGAGTTCATCATCCTGCTGCCGGACACCGCGACCGAAGACGCAAAGAAAGTCTTGGTCCGCCTCCAGCGCGAGCTCACCAAGCGCTTCTTCCTCGCCAACAACGAGAAGATCTTGATCACCTTCAGCGCAGGACTCACCGATCTGCGGCCGGACGACACGCAGACGAGCGTCACAAAGCGAGCCGATGAAGCGATGTATACAGCCAAACGTACCGGCAAGAACCGGGTTGTCACGGGTTAAGGAGCTTCACCGCTTTTTTTCTAAAGAAAGGAAAAACGCAGCCGTTATACCGCCTGTCCACCCACGTTCACCGATTCAACGCTGGCCGTACAGCCAGGCAAGACACGTCGAACGAACGCCACAACGAAAGGAATTGACATGTCCATCATCAGCGGAATGACACCAGCTCAGATTTCTGCGCTTACCACGACGCAAATCGAGTCCCTTTCGACCGCCGACTTCAAGGCCATGTCCACCGCACAGATCAACGCGCTGACAAGCGTTCAGATCTCTGCGATTGAGACGCGAGATTTGGTTACCCTCAGCGCGAACCAGATTGCCGCGTTCGATCCCGACAGTTTCTCGGATGGACTGCTGACTTATCACGTTGAAGCGCTCAATCAGACACAAATCGCTGCGCTTACAACCGCGCAAGTCAGCAAACTCACCACGACACAGATCGCGGCGATGGAGACGCAGGACGTAGCCTCGCTCACCGCAACCCAGATCAAGGCCCTCTCGACCGATCAGATCAATGCCCTCGGCCGAGGATGTCGCCGCACTGTCGGCCGCCCAGATCAAGGGTCTCTCGACCGATAATATCGTCGCGCTGACCACCGACCAGATCTCGAATCTCACCGCCGCCCAATTGGCCGCGCTGACCACCGATCAGGTCTCGGCCATGGAAACTGCCGACCTCGCCAAGCTGAGTTCCACTCAGATCGGCGCGCTCACCGCAACCCAGATCAAGGCCCTCTCGACCGATCAGATCAATGCCCTCGGTACCGATCAGATCCAGAGCCTCAAGGCCGCTCAGGTCGCCGCCTTCTCTACCGACCAGATCGGCAAGCTCAGCACCGACAACGTCAAGGCGCTGACCTCGACCCAGGTCAAGGCCCTGACCACCGCGCAGCTCAATGCGCTCACCACCGATCAGATCGGGGTCCTCGATACCGAGGATGTCGCCGCACTGTCGGCCGCCCAGATCAAGGGTCTCTCGACCGATAACGTCGTCGCCCTCACGACGGCGCAGACTGCGGCTCTGCTTTACACACAAGTTGCCGCCTTTACCTCGGGTCAGGTCGCTAACATTGCGACAGAGGATCTTCAGGCACTTGGCACTGCCAATATCGGCGCGCTGACAGCAACGCAGATCCAGGCTTTGACCACGGATCAGATCAACTCGCTTAGCACCGATCAGATTCAGAGTCTCAAGTCCACTCAGGTTGCGTCCTTCTCTACGGATCAAATAGGGAACATCAGCACCGACAACGTCAAAGCGTTGACCTCGGCCCAAGTTCAAGCGCTTACCACGGCGCAGCTCAACAGCCTCACGTCGGATCAAATCGGGGTTCTCGACACTGAGGATGTTGCAGCTTTGTCGGCAACTCAGATCAAGGGCCTATCGACCGACAACGTCGTTGCCTTCACGACGGCACAAGCGGCTGCCTTGCTCTACACCCAAGTCGCATCCTTCACTTCGGGTCAGGTCGCGAAGTTCGAGACTGCCGACCTCCAGGCACTGGGAACGAGCAATATCGGCGCTCTGACCGCAACGCAGATCCAGGCTTTGACGACAGATCAGATCAATGCGCTTAGCACCGATCAGATCCAGAACCTCAAAGCAACGCAGATCGCTGCGTTCTCTACAGACCAGATCTCGACGCTTACCACCGACAATCTGAATGCATTGACCACCGCCCAGATCACGTCGCTAACTGCTGGACAGATCAAGGCACTCAGCACGGATCAGGTCAGCACGATGGAGACGGACGACCTCACAGCGCTCACTGCGACGCAGATCAAGGCCCTGACAACCGACCAGATCTCTGCCGGCATCACCACCGATCAGTTGCAGTCCCTTACCACAACGCAGATCGCGGCATTGACGACAGATCAAATTCGCGATGGCCTGACCACGGATCAAGTCAAAGCATTGACCACGACCCAGGTAAATGCCTTGACGGCGAGTCAGGTGGCCGCGATGACGACGGACCAGATACAACAATTGACGATCGGCTAATGTCCAGAGAAGGGCGATACGTCGCCCTTCTCCTTGCTGCGTAGTTGTCGGTCGCGAGGCCGCGTCCCGGATTTCTGGGTCCGGGACGTTACGCACAGGCATTTGGCGTTGACGGTTTCAAGGCGGCCGGAATTTGCGACTAGTCAGCGCTTGCTTGTCTCCGATACACTTGGGAACCCCGTCACTTCGGGGCAACCACGGTGCTCACGGACAATGGACAGCTACGCTGAAATAATCGATCTCGCATGGACAGGTAAGCTGGAGTTCGCCAGTCTACTTGAACAGGCGACTCAACTCGAGCAAAACGGACAGCGAGGTCTAGCTGCTGTTCTCTATCGCGCATGGCTGGACCGAAACCCGTCGCCACTCGCCCACTTTGCCTATTTCAATCTGGGAACGCTGCTTTTCAGCGAAAGTGACTCTCCTGGCGCGGTTGAAGCGTATAAGCACGCATCGCAACTCGCCCCCGCATTCGTCCAGCCCCACTTCAATCTTGGACTGGCCTACGAACGCTTGGGCCGGTTCGACGACGCCATCGCAGAATGGCTATGGGTCGTGCAGAACGCTGATCCGAAGAAACCTGCCGACCACAGCATTATCGTTGCCGCACATAATAATCTGGGCCGACTGCAAGAGACGTTGAAGCGGTTTGGCGACGCGTTGAGCAACCTTCAGAAGAGCCTGGAGTTGGACCCGCACCAACCCGACGCAATCCACCATTGGGTTTTCCTCCGCGAGAAGACGTGTAGCTGGCCGATCTATGAACCCGTAGGTCGTGTCGCAATGGAAGACATGAAGGAGTCCACATCGGCATTGGCCATGCTAAGTCTTTCGGACGACCCGGAAGCACAATTGGCGGCGGCAACCAACTACTCGCAAAGAAAGATTCCGGCGGATCTGCCGATACTTGCACCGCGGGAGGGCTATCGTCACGACAGGATACGAGTGGGCTATTGCTCGTCAGACTTCTGTCTGCATCCTGTCTCCATGCTTACGGTCGAACTCTTCGAGCTCCATGACCGCAGCATGTTCGAAGTCTATGCGTTTTGCTGGTCTCCAGAAGATGGCTCTACTCTGCGCAAACGCGTTATCGACGCAGCCGATCACTTCATAAGGATTAACACGCTCGATGATCCGTCGGCTGCCCGGTTGATCCGTGACCATGAGATTGACATCCTGATCGACCTGCACGGGCAAACGCGCGGCGCACGGACCACGATGCTTTCGCATCGTCCGGCACCAATACAGATCACATATCTTGGCTTACCGGCAACAACCGGACTGCCTTGCATCGATTACGTACTCGCCGATCGCTTCCTGATTCCCGAAGAATATGCACACTATTATTCGGAGAAACCGCTTTACATGCCGGAGGTCTACCAGATCAGCGACCGCCAACGTCTGTGCGCCCCACCGCCATCAAGAAGCAGCTGCGGCCTTCCGGCCACCGGTTTCGTATTCTGCTCGTTCAACAACAACAACAAGTACACGCCCGAAGTGTTCGACACATGGATGCGCATTTTGCGCCGTGTCCCCGACAGTGTGCTGTGGCTGCTGTCCGACAATCAGTGGGCCGAAGAGAATCTCAAGGCACGCGCAGCAGAACACGGTTTTGATGAAAAACGAATCATCTTTGCGCACAGGACCTTGCCGCCAAATTACCTGGCCCGCTATCAACTCGCCGACCTGTTTCTCGACACCTTCCCATTTAACGCTGGCACGACAGCCAACGATGCATTGTGGATGAGCCTGCCGATCCTCACCTTGACCGGGCACTGTTTTGCCTCCCGCATGGCCGGCGCCCTCCTGACTGCAGCAGAATTGCCTGAACTGATAACCTACAGTCTCCAGGAATACGAAGACCGGGCGGTCGAATTGGCATCCGAGCCCGAGGTATGCCGACAGATCAGAGATCGCCTAAGTGACGCTCGCGACAAAGGCGTTCTCTTTGACACACCACGCTTTGTCCGCAACTATGAAGCACTGCTGAAAGGGTTGGTAGCCAGATCGGCCGAGAGCGCTTGATCACTCGATGTCCCTTGCAATTCAGCGCAGACATCAGCGAACTGCAATATGACAAACGGCCACCACGTACGAGAGAACAAACCTCATCATGACCATCGCCATCGCCTCGATACAGCGCAATCGTAATCCCTACATCATTGAGTGGCTGGCTTTTCACCTTGCCGTCGGGTTTGACCAGTTTTACATCTACGCTCACAAGACGACGGACGGCATGACGGAAACGCTTCTGCGCCTGTCGCAGAAATATCCTATCCAAGTGTTTTCCCTTGAGGCGGACGACTGGCCACAAATCATTGCCTACAACCACGCTTGGACCAACTTTGGCAGCAAAGAGAACTGGATCGCCTTCATCGACGGCGATGAGTTTCTCTTCCCCACCCAGAACGACTCGATAGAAGAGGCGCTGGCTCCCTACAAGGACAAGAAGTTATCGGCACTCGGTGTTTACTGGAAGTGCTACGGGAGCAACGGACACATCGCCGAACCTCAAGGCATGCTGCTTGAGAATTATCTGCGGCACAGCGACAACACTTTCTACGCAAACAGCCATATCAAGAGCATCGTCAAGGGAAACGAGCAGGTGTTTCCCAATCGTTCCCACCTGTTTGAGACCGGAAACAGCACGATGGACGAGCACCTGCGGCCAATCACCGCCGGGCTCATGTCCGACTATCAACCGACCTACGATGTCTTTCGCATCAATCACTACGTGACGCAGAGTCTGGAATACTTCAAGAAAACCAAACAAGGCATCGGCGCGGCAGACTTGCCGGCAGGCGCGCAACGCAGTGATGAGTGGTTTACCCGGCACGACCGCAACGAGGAGCAAGATGGCATGGCGCTGAACTTCCTCCAGAAGACCAAGGACTACATGAACGCGATGCTGGCATTTCTGCGCGAAGGCGCTGAAGACCGCACCAATAAGATCGTCCCTGTCGTAGAGAATTATCAATTGATCGAGCCGATCCCTGAGGGAGATTATCGATTTGGCGGAGACTCGATCGGTTTCAAGGAAATCGTCAGGCACATTCCGGAAGACAAGACCCGCCGAATCACCCTGCTCGACATCGGGTTCAGATTAGGCACCCTCGGGGAGATCGTCAAGAACAATAACGAAACGTGTCACTGGGAAATCGACGGCATCGATGGCTATCTCACTGCCTGTCGCAACCAGGCGCTATTCGAGAAGAAGTACTATCGCAACATCTGGCACGGACTAGCTTCGAGCATTCCGCAGAGCCAGCTCAAGACCTACGACATCATTTGCCTGTTCGACGTCATCGAACATCTCGACGCACCGGATGCAAAGGAGCTTCTGCGGAGCCTTCTTGAGTCATTGTCAGAACACAGCGTCCTGGCCTTGAGCACGCCCTTGTGGTTCTACCCGCAGGATCAGCAAAACGATGGAGACCTCGAAGAGCACAAGATCGGTGTCCCTCCGTCCGCGCTGTTCTCGCTGAATCCGAGGATGTACCACATCCACCCGCGTTTTCTTGTCGGTACATTCGTCTTCACGCGAGAAAGCCTTGCCCACATTGATGCATTTTCCCCCACGACAGATAAAAGCTACGACATCGATCGGGGGTTGGCAGAGCTGAGACGCTTGGGCATGCACGCGGATGGAAACGTGCATTCTTCGCCACAACCCGCCGTGCAATCGACCTCGGCAACTGACGATCAGGTCAAGCTGTTTACCATCGTCTATTCGGCCGAGACGAGTACCAAAGTCATTCCCGGCACTGAAAGCCTGAACAACTTGAACAACGAGCGTCCGGATTGGCGCGAGTATTGGGCCATACGGCGCTACTTATTGGGGAACGAACTCAACGACGACGCCTATTATGGTTTCTTCTCGCCGCGATTCGTCGAGAAAACCGGGCTCGACGGCAATGCTGTAAGGCAGTTCATGCAAGAGAAAGGCATGGCGGCTGACGTGTTCACCTTCAGTCCGCAAGCCGACATGGGGGCGTTTTTCCTGAACATATTCGAGCAGGAAGAAGCCTTTGACCCAGGATTCATGGCCTCGGCAAAGCAGGTTGCATCGGAGTTGTCGATCGACATCGATATAGGATCGCTCGTGATGGACGCTCGACAGATTGTCTTCAGCAACTACTTCGTCGCAAACAAGCGGTTCTGGAATCGCTGGCTAGAACTCTGCGAAAGGATCTTCTCGATTTGCGAAGCAAATGCATCGCCCTTGGCTCAAGCGCTGAACGGGGAAACGAGCTACCCCGGCGCGGTTCCCCGCAAGGTCTTCTTGATTGAGCGCGTTGCGTCCCTGATGCTGGCGACGAAAGACTGGAAGACCATGCCCTACAGCACATTCAACTGTGCCTGGTCCGGTTTACCGACGGCCAGATTCCGCGACGAAGCAATCATGAGCGATGCGCTAAAGCTAGCCTTCAATGAGACGCGCGACAACAACTATCTGCATGCCTTCTCGCAGTTGCGCAAGAAGATCTTTTTCCCGGAAAGCCATTCGCCGGAGGCATGACCGCGCCGGCAGACGCACGCTACTTGTCTTTCAACGCCACCGCAAACAGTTCGCCACCGAGACGCCGCACAAAAGCGAACCTGAATCCCGCTTCAAGCAGCTTGGCTTTGAGAGTGGTGGCGGTAAAGCCAGTCTTGTGCAACATGAAGACGTTGTTGTCGAGCAAAAAACCGCGGTAGCTGTAGATCATGTCAATGGCCGCGATCGGACCGGCCGGAGATACATAAACGGTGTCGTAAAGCCGGTCCTGCGCCACCATCTCGCACGCCAGTTGCAGATCCGGCGTACGAATGATCAATGCGCCTCCCGGTGTCAAGGCACGATGAAACTCCTTCAACGCCACCGGTACTTCATGATGAAACAGGTGCTCGATGTTGTGGCAAGAATAGACGGCCTGAGCGCTCTCGCTTTGTACCGGCGACATGTCCGACACGGAAGCGATGATGTCGGGCTTGACGGCGGGATCGATATCCAGCCGGATCTCGCCCCAGTTCCCGTTCTGGAAGACTGCCGGAAGGCTGGACAAGGTGGCCCGCCCTGAGCCAACGTGCAACACCATGCCGCCACCCAAGTCGACACCGTGCCCCTTCCACCACTTGAAGACTCCTGCGAGTTGATCTTTGGCGAGAGCACACTCGCCGACCACCGCCTGCGCACGGTTGCCAACAGCTCCGCCGAGGAAGCTCAGAGGCTCGGCCAAAGCCCGCGCCTCCTCGAAGCGCCCCTCTGCGAGGAAAGTCGTCGACAGGCCAACGTAGCCCTCATGGATACTCGGGTCGAGATCAAGAGCCTTGTTGAAGGAAGCACGCGCCTCTTCGTTTCTTCCTTCCGCAGCCAGGACTGCCCCCATCGTCAACGCGTATTCTGCGCGCTCGGGTGCGATTTCGATCGCGCGCGCGATGAATGACTCGGCCTCACCGAGCAAACCGATATCCATCGCTAACCGACCGCAGAGGTGCCATGCGTTATCGGACTCGGGAGCCAGCGTCAATGCACGCTGATAGCAGGAGTTTGCCTCATCGTACTCGCCCCGCTGGTGAAAGGAGATTCCGGCTTCCACCATGACTTCATATTCGTTCATTCTGTTCCCCTTATGAGCACCACTTTTCCCACATCTGTCGAAACGCCGCTTCGATTCCTCGTGCAAACGCGGCACAGTCCATAAGCGAACTGGCTTGCATGCGTCCGCGCAAATTGTCACGGTAAAGACGCAAGGCGTCCAGATCCCCGGCGAGCGCCGCCGCCTTGTCGACGTATTCCTGTTTGTCAAGCGCAATCAGGTCTTCGAGGCCGACGTGCTTAAGGATGTTCGACCCCGCACGCGCGTGCAAGACAGTTCCTTTCAGCGTCACGAACGGAACGCCCATCCAGATTGAATCGAAGCCCGTTGTCCCTCCGTTGAAGGGAAACGGGTCGAGGCACAGATCCGCACGATTATAGGTATCGAAGTACTCTACCACCGGAAGCGAAGGGAGAACAATCAGCCGCTCCGGGTCCACACCCTTGGCCGAGAACCTCGCTCGCAAGTCGGCCAAGGTCCGCTCGTCCTTCCCGCCTCGGCCAATCAACAGCAATCTCGAATCCCCGGTCTTCTGAAGAAGGCTGGCCCACAAATCAAGTGCCGCTGCGCTGACTTTCGAGTAGCGGTTCATGCAGGCGAAGGTGAAGTAACCGTTGTCGTCCGCCGGCAATCCTTCACGCACCGCTACCTCAGGCATCCCCCCTCTGACGCCGTACGCACTTGGCAAAGGCCATGGCTTCTCCGTACACCAATCCCCTTCAAGCAGACGCTCGTCGTTCGGCACCAGAACATAATCGATGGCAGACATACCTGAGGTTCCCGGGTACCCAAGCCACTCAACCTGAACCGGGGCGGGCTTGCGCGCAAAAACCCCCAAGCGATGTCCAGCAGTATGGCCATTCAAGTCGACCAGAATATCGATTTCATCGGCCCGAATCAGCTCGGCCAACGCATTGTCGCCGATCCCTCTTACACATCGCCACGCCGATGCATGCGGACGAATCATCAACGTGACGTTATCGGCAGTTGGCCAATTGTCATACACGAAATTCTCGACACGTGCGTGATCGAGGTGCGAGAAGAATGGCGCGACAAATGCTCCGACTGGATGAGCACGAAGATCGGATGAAACCCATCCGATGCGTAACCTCCTATCCTTCGATCGATCCCGATCACTGAAGGAGTAGCGTTTGTTCAAAGGTTGGCAGACGCTCCGATCGAAGCGACGACCTGCTTCGAGGATATCCTGCGCCGACGCCTGACTCGAAAACAGCATGCCAAACATCAACCCAGCGTGCGCAGCCACATTGGCGGGATCCGCCGCGATCGCCCGCTGGAAGTAAAGGATCCCTTCGTCGTGACGACCTTGATCGATATACCAGCCGCCCAAGTTAACCAAGGCTGGAACATGACTTGGATTGATCTCCAGTGCTCGCTTCGCCGCAGCCTCGGCCTTCTCCATCCGCCCAAGCTTGTTGTAGACGACGATCAGTACATTCCACGTATTGGCACTGTTCGGCTCATGCTCAACCGCCTTCTCAAGGCTTTCAAGCGCGACTTCCCATTGACCTCGGTGGGCGAAAACAAGACCGATCATTTCGTACACCCACGGCTCCGAAGCACCAACAGCCAGGCACTTCTCCAGCGCATCGATCGTACCCAAGGCGTCGCCCATTTCGACCAGCGCGACCGCTCGGTTGAGCGCAACGACGACATCATCCGGCGACGACTCAAGCACCCGGTCGTAACACGACACGGCGTCTTTCCAGTCCTTCTGCGTCAGGAAAACATCGCCCTGCGCGCGCAACACATAATAGTCATCAGGCGCCCGCGAAACGGCTTCGCGAACATACGCGACAGCGTCGTCAAGCGCGCCTTTCTCCCGGCAGATGTCGGCCAGGACTGCCAGCGCCGCACCAACCCCTGGGGAAAGCGTCAAGCAGGTCCGCAAGTCGCTTTCAGCCTCGTCGTTCTTTCGTAACTGCCTGAGTGTCAGACCGCGCAAGAGGTAGAGTTCGGACACAGAAGGGAAACGGGCGAGTGTTTCCGACAACAGAGCAGACGCCTCGAAAAGGCGGCCGGCATCGACGTCGCAATTGGCCAGCTTGCAGGCAACGATCAGATCATCTGGTGCGAGTTCGTGCGCCTTACAAAGACTGACTCGCGCCGCATCAAGGTCGCCCGCGCGACGTTGTGCATCCCCAAGCCAGGCAAGTATCTCGTGATCGTTCGGCCGTAGAGCCTGCGCCTGTCCGAAAAAATCAAGCGCCCCCGGAATGTCCGGCAACGTCAGCGCCAAACGCCCAAACCACACCCACGCCTCGGCGCAATCAGGAAACTTGCCAACAAGAATCTCCAGGCGCTGGGCTGCCTCTTGAAGCGCACCGTTGTTGAAGAGTTCACGTACATCCTCAAGACACGCCCTTACCTCATCACGACCGGGTGCTTCAACACCTGACGGCATACATACCTCGCAAGAAACAACTCATAAACGCCAAGGCGCGATAACCAACCGCATTATTCTTCGAATCTCAGTGTGCGGACAAGTGGAAAGCGCTGCAGTTGCGACACCACACAGTTTTTTCTTTTTGGCCCTAACGATCATGGTGGCTGGCACCACCCCTGAAGATGAAAGAGACTTCGGGGTG